>JAEEGL016772855.1_pt1 | contig 18621 bp, 18 predicted proteins | sample 9134231 | NCBI WGS metagenome assembly JAEEGL01 (sample SAMN16246548, study PRJNA631951) | gut metagenome | biome: gut microbiome; feature: rumen; material: fiber-attached | host: Bos | place: Iran: Karaj | collected 2018-10 | reverse complement strand
TGCTGGTAAAAGTACATTATGTAAAGTCTTATTTAATAATCCTGATTACACTATAAATAGTGGAAATATTATATTTAATAATGTTGATATAACAAATATGGATCCATCAGAAATAAGTAAACTTGGAATGTATATTGTAAATCAAAGCCCTATTTCTATTGAAGGAGTTTCAAATGCAGAAATGCTTAGAATAGCTTTAGAAGAAAGAACCGGAGAAAAAGTAGGAATCTTTAAATTTAATAAAGAATTAGAAGATGTATGCACTAAATTAAATATTCCTAAAGATTTTATATTTAGAGGAATAAATGAAGGTATGTCTGGTGGAGAAAGAAAGAAAAATGAACTTCTTCATATGTGGATTTTAAAACCATCATTTGTAATTTTAGATGAGATAGATTCAGGTCTTGATGTTGATGCATTAAAAATTGTGGCAAATAATTTAATTGAATATAAAAAAGAATATAATTGTAGCATTCTAATTGTGACACATCATGAAAAATTAATTGAACTTATGCATCCAGATTATGTTCATATTGTAAAAAATGGAAAAGTATCTAAAACAGGTGATTATAACCTTGCTATAAACACTTTAAAAGAAGGATTTATAAACGGGACACTTGATATGACTGGAAGTATTAGTAATGAATAATATAAAGAAGAAGAGTGATTATATTATTTTAGATAAGAATAATATAAATTCACTTCAAGATAATAACTGCTATATTATTGATAAAGCATTACTTACTGATAATATATGTATTAATATTCCCGATTGTTATAATTTAGAGTTTTATTTAATTAATTATGAAGGTGATAAATTAGATATTACTTTTAATCAAAATAATAATTCATTTGTTATATTTAGTTTTTCTATAATTAATAATGTGAAATCAAATTATAAAATTTTTAATAATGTAAATGGTTCTAATAACAAAACTATAATTAAAGGTAGAATATTTAATAATGTAAATGCTGATACTACTTGCTTAGTTAGTGGAGATATTAAAAAGGCTACTGTTAATAATGATTATACAGAAGATGTTAGAGGTCTTAATTTATATTCTAATAATCTTGTTATAAAACCTGATTTAATCGTATCAACTAATGAAGTAGTTGCAAATCATATGGTAACAATTGGTAATTTTGAAGAAAATAAAATTACATATTTAAAAGAAAAAGGAATTGGTGAAGAAAATGTTAAGAAATTGCTTTTAAGCAATTTCTTAAAAGGAATCTTTCCTCATGAATTAACAGATGATGATAATGATTAAATATTAATTAGTTGGAGGTGAAAAGATATATGAATCGTGATGATTTTCCAATGCTTAATCAAGATATAATATATTTTGATAATGGAGCTACAACTTTTAAACCACAATCTGTAATAAATGCTATTACTGATTATTATGAAAATTATTCAGCTAATGCTCATAGGGGTGACTATGATATTTCATATAAAGTAGATTTAGCATATGAAAATGTTAGAGAAGAAGTAAGAGATTTTATTAATGCTAAAAATAAAGAAGAAATTATTTTTACATCTGGTACTACTATGTCACTTAATATGGTAGCTGATAGTTTCTTTAAAAAATATTTAGAAGCTGGTGATGAAGTATTAATTACAAAAACAGAACATGCTTCTAATGTTTTACCTTGGTTTAATTTATCTAATGAAATAGGTATTAAAGTTAATTATATAGATCTTGATTCTGATTATCATGTAACTATTGATAATGTATTAAAAGCTATTAATCCTAAAACTAAAGTTATATCACTAGCTTATATTACCAATGTAATTGGTGATATAAGACCAATTAAAGAAATATGTAAAATAGCTCATGAAAGAAATATTTTTGTTGTCATTGATGCAGCTCAAGCTATTGCACATAAAAAAATTGATGTTCAAGATTTAGATGTTGATTTTTTAGCTTTTTCAGCTCATAAAATGTATGGACCTACTGGTGTTGGTGTTTTATATGGTAAGAAAGAATTACTAGATGAAGCTAACTGCTATATGCTTGGTGGAGGAATGAATGAGTCTTTTGATAGTGAAAAAGAGATATTATTAAAATCACTTCCATATAAGTTTGAAGCTGGAACACAAAATATTGCTGGAGTTATTGGTTTAGGTGCTGCTATTAAATATATAAGCAACATTGGTTTAGATAATATTAATATTTATGAAATGAAACTTAGAAATTATTTAGTTGAAAAATTAGAAAAGTATTCTTATATAGATATAATTAATTATGAAGCTGATAGTGCTATTATTTCATTTAATGTTGATAAGATTTTTTCTCAAGATATAGCTTACTACTTAAATAAATATAAAGTATGTGTTAGAGCTGGTAATCACTGTGCTAAACTCGTTAAAAATGTAACAGGTGTTACAAACTCTGTTAGAATTAGTTTATCTTTTTATAACACTGAAGAAGAAATTGATGAAGTTGTAAGTTTACTTAGTGATTATGAAAAAATTAGAAATGAGATGATTTAAATGAATGATGAACTAAAAAAAGAAATAATTTTAGAACATTATTCTCATCCATCTAATTATGAAAAGATTATTGATGATTCATATGTAAAAATTAATACTAATAATGAATCATGTATCGATAATTTAAATTTTTATATTAAAATAGAGGATAATATAATTAAAGATATAAAATTTGAAGGTGAAGCATGTGCTATTAGTATGGCATCATCTTCTATTGCAACTGATAATCTAATAGGTAAAACTATTAGTGATGCAATTAATTATATTAATGATTTTGATAATATGATTAATCAAAAACCATATAATGAAGAAAACTTAAATGAAGCATGTGCTTTTTGTGATATATATAAACAAAATAATCGAAAAAACTGTGCTTTTTTACCTTATAAGGGATTAAAGAAATATTTAGAAGAATATAATAAATAATAAGTCATTATTTTAAATAATGACTTTTTTTTGCAAATATTTATTATATATGTTAGAATAACTCCCCAGGAAGTGATTATATGAAGGAAATATACTATCCCGGTATTCAACAATTATTTAAAGTTGAAAAAAAAGTTGTAAATAGTTTAAGAAATATGTCGCCTTATGAAATTTTAAGTGCAGACATTGATAATTATAAAGGTGATTTAAAGAAAACTTTAAAACAAGCTTTTGCAGAAATTAAAAATGTAACGCTTAATTTTTTTAGTGCAGATTCTAATTGGTATTTAAAATTGATTGAATTAGAAAATACACTTGATAGTGAACTTGAATCATGTGAAAATGATCCAGTAAAACTATACAATTTTTATTTTAATAGAATAGGGAACCTTGGTTATTCAGTCTTAAATGATGTAAATAATACATGCATTGCTTATTCAAAATCTATAGAAAAAGCACCAATTGAAGAGGTAAGCTCAATTAACGAATATATTTTTACTTTAAAATCATATGTTGTAAATAATCATGATATTATAAATAATACTTTTGTTGTAGATAAAAAAAGTAATTATTTAAATTGTCCTATTGTTTATCATGGAAATAGTTCTATAATGTCTGATTTAATATATTCTTTATTTCCTCTTAATATGAGTGTTGGTAGAGTTGATATTGTTTCTGTTGATGAATCAAATATATTACTTATGGTAAAAAATGGTGAATCTGCTGTAACAATTACTATTAATATGGGACAAGATACAGTTTCAATAAAATATTTTATTCCTGAAGTATATAATGTAGGTGAAGCAAGAAGTTTACCAGGAATTGAAAATAAAAACGTTAACTTAAATGATTGGGTTACTGGCACTATACTTTATGAAGAGAATTTACTTACTGATGTTTTATTTGATTTAATATCAAGAATTCCTTGTGATCACGAAGAAATGCTTTTTAATGGAAGAGTAAGATAATTTATAATATTCTTGAAAAAAAGTTAAAAAAATGCTATATTAACACATGTAAAGCGATTTAAAATGAGATAAGTAATACATATTATTTATTTATAGAGATCTAATGGTTGGTGGAAATTAGAAATAAAGATATATATGAATCTACTCATATAGTGAAGTTAATAACTTCCGGCTACTTATTTAGTCGTTAAAATTAATTAAGATAATAAAAGGATGGCACCGTGCTTTTTTATAAAAGCACTCCTTAAATGCCATCCTTTTTTTGTTTAATAAAAAAGGAGGAGATATTTATGGCACTTAGTAAAGATAATATTTATACTATTGGTAAGTATAAATATTTTGAAGTGTTTGAATCTTCACCTTTTAAAGATGAATATATTAAAGCTATTAATTCAAGATATGTTAAAGAATCTGATAAACAATTTAATATTGATGGTTTATTAATTGAACATAAAGGATGGTATGATGGATCTAATCTATCAAGTTTTGATCCAAGACTTTATATTGTTATGCGTGGCTTTGATGGTGATTTTTACGCTATTAGTTTTAGAGATAATCAAAGAGCATCAATAATTGAAAAGTATGAGGGTTCTAAAAGAGTTGATTTTGTTGAAACAAAAATATTAAAAGCTGATAGTTTAATTGATGATTATGTAGTTGCAAGTGTAAGTAATGTTAGTAAGTCATTATCCCCATATGATCCTCTTAATATATATAAAATAGATCATAAAGGAGAGTTATCAGAAGCTGATAAAGCTCATGTATATGGTGTAGAGTATGGATCATTTAATGGTCTTAAACTTATGATTGCAATTAATAAATTAAGAACTCAAGGAGTTAAAAAAATAGTTATATCCTCGGATAGTGTGGGTATAGAAAAATTAATATTATTTTATATGAAAACTTTTAGTGTTTTATATAACACTAAAAGTACATATGTTCCTCAAAGGGTTAATACTTATAGTCCTTATGTAGGAGATTTAATAGTTTGTAGTAGTTTAGTATCCAGAGAATTTGAAAAAAATGGATATCAACTACTTGAACTTAATAGTAAAGAAAATGCTGAAAGTATAATGAAAATTAGAATGGAAAGAAGAGATAAATATGATAGACATTAAATTAATTAGAGAAAATAAAGAATTAGTAAAAGAAAATATTAAAAAGAAGTTTCAAGATGAAAAACTACCTCTTGTTGATGAAGTTTTAAAACTTGATGAAGAAGCAAGAAATATGCAAGCTGAAGGAGATAATTTAAAAGCTGAAAAAAATCGTTTAAGTAAAGAAATAGGTAACTTAATGCGTGATGGCAATAAGGGAGCAGCTGATGAAGCTAAAGCTAAAATTGCTGAAATGAGTGAAAGAATAGCAGAAATTGATGAAAAACTTCCTTTAGTTCAAGAACAAATTAAATCAATTATGATGAAAATACCTCAAATAATTGATAAAAGTGTTCCAATAGGTAAGGATGATTCAGAAAATGTTGAAGTACAAAGATTTGGTGAACCTGCTGTTCCAGACTATGAAATTCCATATCATGCAGATATCATTGATAGATTAAATGGACTTGATAAAGAATCTGCTGGAAGAACATCAGGAGAAGGTTTCTATTTCTTATTAGGTGATATTGCAAGTCTTCATGAAGCAATGATTGCTTATGGTAGAGATTATATGAAAAGTAAAGGATTTATATATGCTATACCACCATTTATGATAAGAAGTGACGTTGTAAGTGGCGTTATGAGTTTTGCAGAAATGGAAGCTATGATGTATAAAATTGAAGGCGAGGATTTATATTTAATTGGTACTTCTGAACACTCAATGATTGGTAGATTTAAAGGTCAGTTATTAAAAGAATCTGATTTACCTGTAAATTTAACTGGATATTCACCTTGCTTTAGAAAAGAAGGTGGAGCTCATGGTTTAGAAGAAAGAGGTTTATATAGAGTTCATCAATTTGAAAAACAAGAAATGATTGTTATTTGTAAGCCAGAAGAAGCAATGGATTGGTATAATAAAATGTGGAGTTATACTGTTGAAATATTTAGAAACATGGATATACCTGTTAGACAACTAGAATGTTGTAGTGGAGATTTAGCTGATCTTAAAGTTAAATCTTGTGATATTGAAGCTTGGAGTCCAAGACAACAAAAATATTTTGAAGTAGGATCTTGTTCTACTTTAGGTGATGCACAATCAAGAAGACTTGGTATTAGAGTTAAAGGAGAAAATGGTACATATTATCCTCATACTTTAAATAATACTGTTGTTGCATCTCCAAGAGGATTAATAGCTTTAATTGAAAACAACTATAATGAAGATGGATCTATTAGTATTCCTAAAGTATTACAACCATATATGGGTGGACTTGAAAAAATTGTTCCTAAAAAGTAATAAAGATAAGGTGTAAGCCTTATCTTTGTTTATTGACTAATAAACTAATTTGATATATTCTATATATAGAATAGAGGTAGTTATGAAATATTTAAAGAGTATACTTTTAACTTTGGTTTTATCTTTTGCATTTATTGTAGGTGCTAAGGCAGAAGATATTGATGCAGTTGTTACACTTGATGGTGATAACACTTATGATAGTACCCTAGAACTTAATATGACTTGTAATAGTGGCGAGCTTTGTGAGTTTAGAAGCGTTAGATGGTACTATAACACAACTGATGATACAACAAATGGTACAGAAATAGAGTCTGTTAAAGAATATACAGAGGAATCTCAATATGCAACAATTACTCATTTTTATGTTAGCTATGATGTTGAAAGAGAATTAAAGGGTAAATATATTTATGTTATTGCAACTGTTGGTGCAACAGATGATTCTCTTGATCCAATAACTGTAACTTTAAAAACTACTGCAGAAAGAAATAGAACGGCAACTGTTGATGGTTATGTTAAAACAGTTGATGATTTAGGATTAACAATTAATTCTAAAATAACTGATGAAAAAACAGTATCGGCGACATTTAATTTATTAGTTAGTGGTTTACCTGAAAATTATAGTTCAAGTATCACAGATAGATATACTTTATACTTTACTAGCGGAACCGATCTTCCAGTTTTAGAAGAAAACGGTAGAGGATGTGTTCTTCCTGAAACAAGTACTAAAACAGAGGAAGGATTTAAATTTGTACTTTCTGCACTTACTCGTAGTGGTAATGTATTAATAGATGATGATTACTTCTTAGCAAAGGCTTTTGATAATGTTTTTGTTGTAAAACAGCATTATAATAGCGATATTGGACGCTATTACTGTGAAATTCAACAAACTCCTATAAAGATCGACAAACTTGAACTTCCTGAACTTGGAAGTAGATTTAAAATATATTTATTCGGTAAGGATTCTGATTCAACTGATAAAAAAGGAGAACTTTCAGTATTTCCATTATTCCCAAATGAAGGTTCTTACGGTGACCACATGATACAAATGGTTATTGGCGAACTTAATGATGTTAACATAATTAATAAGTTTGCTAAAAAAGATAGTACTGCTTTAACATCTTTACTTGATTATGCTAAAAATAGTACATCAGAATATGTATATAAGTTTAAAGATAACATTGATACTGGAGCAGATATTTCAAATTTAGTTGTTGAAGATGATAAATATTATTATATTTATATTACATATCTAGATACTTTATATCGTGAAGTTGAAGATGTATATATAGTTCAAGGTAAAGCAGGAATGCTTGTTAATGATGTTAATTATGGACAGTATGATGATCCAGTGCCAACTCCAACACCTGAACCAGTTATTGTAAATCCTAAAACAGGAACATATATTAGTATAGCTTGCATTGGTTTAGTTCTTGTAATTGGTGCTGCTGGTATTATAATTTCTAAAAAGAAAAGCAAAGTATTTACTATAAAATAATAAATGAAAATCAAGATATATTATCTTGATTTTTTTATGCTATAATATAGCTAGATAATAGATAAGGTGCGCTATATGAGAAAAGTTAAAAAGAAACATAAAAAAAGAAATAAAATTTTATTGATAGTTCTTATACTTTTCGTTATTTTTTCTTCTTTTGGTGCAATTGGATATTTTTATTATAAAGATATATTTTTAGAAAAAATATCACCAATTAATTTGAAATTAATTGGTGAAAACGAAATCACTTTAGAATATGGTGAGACTTATACTGATGAAGGAGCAACAGCAACTTTTAGAGAAAAAGATATTTCTAAAGATATTAAAGTTAAAAGTTTAGTTGATTATTCTAAAGTTGGAGAATACAAAATAGAGTATATCGTTAGTACAAAAAGAAAATCAAAAAAAATCACCAGAGATATTAAAATAATTGATACTGTAAAACCTGTTATTACTTTAAAAGGTAGTAGAGAAGTTATATTTAATTTAAATGAAGATTATAAAGAACCTGGTTTTATATCTACAGATAACTATGATGGTGATATAACATCGAATGTTACAACGACTAATAATATTAATAAAGATGCAATTGGAACATATGAGGTAGTTTATAAGGTATCTGATTCATCTGGTAATTCATATCGAATTAATAGATTAGTTAGGTATGTAGAACCACTTAAAGAACTTCCAAGTTTAAATGCAAAGGCAACAAGTATAGCAGTTTTGAATTATCATTTCTTTTATGACCCAGCAAATAAAGAATCTGGTTCAGATGGTAATTTTATGAGTGTACAAAACTTTGAAGAACAACTTAAATATTTAAAAGACAATGATTATAAAACTTTAACAATGGATGAATTCAGAAAATGGATGTATGGTGAAATTGAACTTCCAGCAAGAAGTGTTTTATTAACCGTTGATGATGGAGCTAAAGGAACAGGTAAACATAATGGTAATAAACTTATACCTTTACTTGAAAAATATCAAGCTCATGCAACACTATTTTTAATTACGGGTTGGTGGGATATATCAAATTATTCATCACCATATCTTGATATTGAGTCACATTCTCATGATTTACATCATGAAAATGTGTGTGCAGGTGTATCTAGGGGTGCTAAGATTCTTTGTATATCTGATGAAGAAGTTTTAAATGATTTAAAAACATCTATCAGTGTAACAGGAAGTAACAATGCTTTTTGCTATCCATTTTATGTATATAATGCTCATACAATAGAGCTTGTTCAAGAAGCTGGATTTAAACTTGCATTTGTTGGTGGAGATTATAAAGCAACTAGATCTACTAATAAATATAAAGTTCCAAGATATCATGTTTATAAAAATACTTCTATTGTTAAGTTCAATAATATGATTGCTTGACAGATTTATTATTTAATTATTGAATTAGAAGAATATATGGTATATAATTAAGACATAATAGAGAGAGAATATGGAGGAAAATAAATGAAAAAACTTAATAAATTGTTTGTATTTGCTGTTACACTTTTTGTTGGAATTTTAACAGTTAATGCTGGAATTAAATTAAATGATCAACAATGTGTTGCTAGTGAAACTAGTCAAAACCCACAAAATTGTCCATTATCATTTACTTTAACTGAATCAGCATTTAAAAAAGGTGATGGATTTTCTGTAATATTTCATACACCTAGAAATATTAAAAATAGTAGTATAACTATTACACCTGAGACAGGATGGAAAGTAAGAAAACTTGGAGATACTGAATATGCTAGTACTTTAACTTTATCACTTACAACTGAACAATCATTTGTAGAATTTATCTATGATGGAGATACTGAAATAGCAGTTGGTACTGTAAGCTATGCTCTTGTTCAATATGATAAAGAAGATATTGGTGAAGGATGTGGATTTGCTTTTGGACTTCCATTTTGTAGTAAACCAAGTGTAGATGAACAAGCTTACTATTTTGGTAGAACTGGTAAATCTATTACTAAAGATGAATGGGTTGATCAATGTACTTGTCAACCAATAACTATTAATGGTAAAGAATACTATTATGGTAAAGCAGGAGACATTAAAGAAACTAAAGAAGAAATGTTAAAAGAATGTTTCTCTTGTAGAGTTGAAAATGAAAAATATTATGATAAAGATGGTATAGAAATTACTGAAGATGATTATAAAAAACAATGTATGTGCCGTATTGAAGAAACTGATAACGGTAAAGTTTATTATAATAACAAAAATGAAATAATTACTGCTGAAGAATATGCTAATCAATGTCAACCTTCAGTACCTACTGGAGCATCAGTTCCATATATTGCAATTTTAGGTGGACTTGCAGCTGCAGCTTCTATATTCTTTATGGCAAAAAGCAAATCTAAATTTAAAAGAATATAATAAATAATAATTAAGAATAGAAAGAAAACTTTCTATTCTTTTTTTTATGTTCTTTTGTTATAATTATCATTATTAAATGGAAGTGGTTATTTATGAATTTACCAAATATTAATGATGCTAGAAAAAGAACAGATAAGAAAACTGAATATATATATCTAGATAAAGATTATGACAAAAATATTTTTAATGGTAAAAAATATTATTTAAAAACATACGGATGTCAGATGAATGTTCATGATAGTGAAGAAATAGCAGCAAGACTTGAATCTATTGGATTTACTAAAGTTGAAGATTTAGAAAAAGCGGATTTAGTAATTTTAAATACATGTGCTATAAGAGAAAATGCTCATGATAAATTATATGGTTTTTTAGGTAGATGTAAACATGTTAAAACATCTATCAATAAAGATTTAATTATTGCAATTTGTGGTTGTATGGCTCAAGAAGAAAATGTATGTAATTTTATTAAAGAAAAACATCCATATGTTGATTTAGTGTTTGGAACTCACAATATATGTGATTTAGAAGAATTATTAATTAATAAAGATAATAATAAACAAAATATAGAAGTATATTCTTGTGAAGGTAATGTTTATGAAAATATTAAGTATAATAGAGATTCTAAATTTAAAGCTTGGGTTAATATACAGTATGGATGTGATAAGTTTTGTACATACTGCATAGTTCCATACACAAGAGGTAAACAAAGAAGTAGAAAATCTGTCGATATTATTAAAGAAGTAGAAGAATTAGTAAAAGACGGTTATATTGAAGTTACACTATTAGGTCAAAACGTTAATGCATATGGAAAGGATTTGGATGGTGAACTTAACTTTGCTGAACTTTTACAAAAGGTAGCCGACACTGGAATTAAAAGATTAAGATTTGTTACTTCACATCCTTGGGATTTTACAGATGATATGATTAGTGTTATAGCTAAAAATGATAACATTATGCCATATGTTCATTTACCACTTCAATCAGGATCTGATAGAATATTAAAACTTATGGGTAGAAGATATACAAAAGAAGAATATATTTCTTTATTTAATAAGATAAAAGAAAATGTAGATAATGTATCAATTACTACTGATATTATTGTTGGTTTTCCAAATGAAACTGTTGAAGACTTTAATGAAACATTAGATGTTGTTAATACATGTAAGTTTGATAGTGCGTTTACTTTTATATATTCTCCAAGGGAAGGAACTCCTGCAGCTAAAATGGTAGATGAAGTATCTTTAGAAGAAAAAGAGAAAAGATTATATGAACTTAATGATTTAATTAATAATTATTCGCTTTTAAATAATAAAAAGTATTTAGGTAAAGTAGTTGAAGTATTAGTTGAAGGATTAAACGAAAAAGATAATGCAAAAGTTTTTGGTTACACTGACACTATGAAATTAGTTAATTTTGAAGGTTCTATAGATCTTGTTGGTAAACTTGTAAATATAGAAATTACTGATGCTAAAAGTTTTAGTTTAGATGGTAAAATAAAAGAATAAGAAGATTACTTCTTATTCTTTTTTTGTTTTGTAATATTTAATGTTATTAGTGCTAGAATCATTGCTATAACAATAACTATCATATCATAATACTTATTTATTTTATCTAGCAGCTTTTCTTTAGTTATTTTTTTCTTTTCTTTTTTAGGTGGAATGTATTCTGACCAAATGTTTAATTTATTATCTTTAGCATATTCTTCTATTTTTTTAAGATCACTTGCGTGTTTATAATCGTCATATAAATATGCAACTTTTGCATATCCATTTTTTACAAGTTCTGTTTGAAGAAGCGTATCATCAATCCATACCCAGGCTAAAGTACGATCGTATTTATCAACTTTATCTGATTTATTATCATATTCTAAGTATAGATTTTTACCATTTTTTATAAGATTACATAAATATTCTTTTGCTTCCAGTGAATATGGTTCATTTTTATCAATTTCTGGTGCATCAATTGCTAAGAATCTTACCTTTGTATATATTTCACCACTTTTAATTGATATTGTATCTCCATCAATACATTTGTCTAGTTCAACTTTAATTTTTTTTGCATTAACATTTGTTATAAATGTTAATGATAGTAATATTAATAAAATACTCTTTTTCATGTTATCTATTCTTTCTAACAATATTTTATCATATTTATGTTATAATAAATATATAATTGAAGGAGTAGTAGTTATGCTTTTTGATAATGATAAGTTAAAGAAAATATTTATAGTATTTTCATGTGTAGGTCTTTTACTTTTTCTAATTGGAGCTATTATATCAGTTAAAACAATATTTTTTGATGTAAAAGGTAAAGAGACAACTTATGCTGAAGTTATTGATTTAGGTGAAGATTATACTATTGCAAAATATGAAGTTGATGGAAAAGAATATGAAAGAAGATACAGTGCATATTCTTCAACATATTATAAAGGTAAAAAGATAAAGATTTATTATGATAAAAATCATCCACAAAAATCTTTTATTGCTAATTTAAGATATTTAGTATTAATAGCACCTGGCATGGGAATTTTGTTTACTGGTATAGGTGGAATAGGCTTACTTGTATGTTATTTTAAAAGTGATAAATATAAAACATTAGGATATTAAAAAAATAACCAAGAATTGGTTATTTTTTTATTTATTATATTAATTCTATTTTGATTCCAACGACACCATATTGTTCTTGCTTTTCTTTTGTATAAAATTCTTCTAATGCTTCTTTTAAGTTTTCTTTTGTTTCAGATTTATCAGAAAGAATTGATATATCATAATCTTTAAATAATTCATCAAAAGAATTATATCTAAGTAAATCAACTACTTTTACATTAAATGATTCTTCTAGATTTGGTTCTTTTAAAAATTTAATGGTATCACCAATTTTAATTTTTTGTCTTTTTTCATCGTAAAGTCTAAGTTCGATTCTTTTAGTTCCATTTAAAATATAATTGTAATATTTTGGTTGAAGTTTTAATTCATGAATCATAATTAATCACCAATATAATTATATCATAAATAAAAAAACATGATAATTGTGTGTTCAACGTAAAATGTATGATATAATATTTTGAAATTAGGAGGGTTTTTATGGTAAATCTTGAACACAAATTAACAGTTGATGATTTAATAGTTGAATACGCTATGTATAAAACAAGAAATGGATATGATCCGAAGTTTACTGGAAATGAATTTCTAGACTTTTTAAATTATTTTGAGTCTAATATGGAAGTAAACGATACTTTATATGATGCAAAAGAACTCTTTGAAAGGTTTTTTGAAAGAAAGAATGCTTCTGATTGGGCTAGACATGCTTGGCTTACTCGCGAAGTAATTAAGGTAGTACCTCACATGGATATTGAGTATTCTGTAGATGATCACGATTACATTATTAAAGTAAATAATAATCTTAGTGAATACGATAGAAGTGTTATTAACACATATTTTATGGATAATGGATGCAGTAAGTATGATGATTATAAAGGTACAGCTTGGAAAATTAGAAATATTATTGGAGAATACTTAAAAGATAAACCAAAAAGAAATATTCCACAATCAGGAATAGGATTAGATGAAAAAGAAATACTAGCTGGTAAATATATTGCTGCTGAAATAATAAATCATATTTGGAAAAGTTATATAGATATTGAATCTGGTTATCATAAGTATCCAAAGCAATGTGATGATATTAATAAATATTTATTTGAAATGGATTTACCAAAAATCATTGGAACTGATATGGACTTTTCAAAAGGAACAGGTACAAGTTCAATAAGAGAAAAATTATTAGAAGTATATAGTGTTTTTTCAAGCAGAATTGCTACACTTTATCACTTTGATAAAGAATTGAAAGTTAGTTCTTATAAAAATCCTTATTTACCCCGTGCAAATTACGAACTTTTAATACAAGGGTATGAAACATTAATGAGTATGGTATTTGGGGAGTATAAAAAAGCATTAGAATTTGATTTATCTGAATCAACATTTAAAGAAAGTCACGAACTTGATGGAGTATATGATTGGGATGAAGATCCTGATGTTAAAACTACAACTACTTCAATTGAAAATGATAAAGTAAAAAAATTAGTTAGAAGTATTGAAAAAGCAACTACAAAAAAATAGGAACTAGAGAGATAGTTCCTTTTTTAAATAAAAAAACTAACCAATTATGGTTAGTTATTTTTATTTGGTAGCGACGGTGTGATTCGAACACACGACCTGCCGGGTATGAACCGGATGCTCTAGCCAACTGAGCTACATCGCCATTTGTCTCTTGACAATATGAATTATAACAAAAAAAACATTTAAATACAATATATTTTTGATATTGATATATCTTTATAAATAAAGTAAAATTATTTTGTGAGGTATTAAACATGAGTAAAGACAGAAAACAACTTATTATATTAGTAGCAATTATTATTTTGTTAGCAAGTGCATTTGGAGTTTACGCTTTTATGCATAAAGATGATAAAACTTGTAAAGATGAAGAAACTGATGCTATTAAATTTAAAAGAGAGTATGAAGAGTTTAATGGTAAAAAATATGATAATACAGATATAGAGTATTTTGAAGTTAAATTAACTAATACTAACTTATTTAGTTATATTAAACCTAAAGATGCTGTTAAACTTTTAAAAGAAGATACAGGTATTATTTATTTTGGATTTCCACAATGTCCTTGGTGTAGAACTTTAGTTCCTTACCTTGAAGAAATTGGAAAAAGTGTTGGTGTTAAAAAAATATATTATTTAAATATTTTAGATTTAAGAGATTCATATGAGCTTGATGAAAAAAAAGTTAATAAAACTAAAGATGGAAGTAAAGAATACTATGAACTTTTAAATGCACTAGACAAATATCTTGAAGAATATTATTTAACTAATGAAAACGGAAAGAAATTTGATACAGGAGTTAAAAGATTATATGCTCCAACAACTGTTGTTGTTAAAGATGGTAAAATTGTTGATTTTTTAGAAGGCACAGTTGATTCACAAAAGAAATTTGTTCCTCTTACTAAAGAAGAATCTTTAGAACTAAAAAAAAGATTAAGTGATATGTTTGTTAAGATATCTGATACAACTTGTACGGATAATGGTTGTTAGAAAAATACAAGGTCGAATCTTGTATTTTTTTTGTTGCAATCAATAATTATATTTTTGTATAATAAAAGTTACAAGGAGGGTAGAAGATAATGAACTTAGTAACTTTATTACCTGCTGATAAATATTTAGTTATTAATAAAACTATTTTATCGGATCAAGACAAAGATACCCTTATTAATCTTTATGAACCAATAATAGGTGCAACATCTGTTGGTTTATACCTAGCTTTATGGAATGATCTTAGTGGACCTTTAGTTAGAAATGTTGATCATTCTCATCATCATTTAATGACTCTTTTAAAATTAAGTTTAGATGAAATAAAAAGGTCTCGTGAAGCTTTAGAATCTATGGGACTTATCAGAACATATTATAAAGAAGGAGATATAAATGAATATATTTATGAATTATATTCACCACTTCTTCCTGGAGATTTTTTTAATAATGCAATATATAATGTTGTTTTATATAATAATGTTGGTAAAAGTGAATATGATAACTTAGTTAGAAGATATCAAAAAGCTGATATTGATTTAACAGGTTATACTGATATTACAAAGATGATTAATGAAGTTTATGAATCATCTTCAGTTTCTGTACCTGATAATATTCAAAAGAAAGAATTCTTAGGTATTAATACTGATAATATTATTGATTTTGATTTTATTATTTCTTCCCTTCCTAAAGGACTAGTAAATCAAAGAACATTTAATTTAGAAATAAGAAAACTTATTAATCAGTTATCTTTTATATATAATTTTGATAATATAAAAATGTGTGAATTAATTAGAGAATCTATTTCTGAGAAAGGCATAATAAATGTTAATGATTTACGAAAAAATGCTAGAAGTAGATATCAATCTCAAAACGGTTCTTTACCTTCACTTGTTTATAGAACTCAACCAGAATACTTAAAATCACCAACTGGTGATAACTCTAAAAGAGGTAAATTGATTGCTGTATTTGAAAATACAACTCCATACGATTTTCTTAAAAGTAAATATAATAATTCAAAACCTACATCAAGAGATTTAAAACTATTAGAAAGTTTACTTATTGATCTTGATATGAAACCTGCAGTTGTAAATGTTTTGATTGATTATGTTTTAAAGAAAAATAATAATAAACTTACAACTGGTTTTGTTGAAACTATTGCAGGTCAGTGGAAAAGAGAAAATATAGAAACTGCAGCAGATGCTATGGCCTTTGCTGAAGAAGAACATAATAAAAGTAAAAAGATAGCAGAGAAAAAGTCTACTACTGCTAAAAAACAGCCTGAATGGTTTGATGAAAAAATAGAAAAGAAAACAATATCTGATGAAGAAGCCAAAAAAATGCAAGAAATGATGGAAAAATATAAGTAGGTGATAATTTATGGGAAATATTGATTTAAGTTACAATAAAAAAATAGTTAATGAATTAAAAAAAGAATTATCGTCTGCTAAGAAAGATGAGAAGTTTATTAAATTATGTCAAAAATTAGATATTGATGATAGTATTGCAGCTAAATATACATCTAAATTAGAAGATACCTTATGTGAACTTGGAAATTGTAAAGGTTGTAAAGGTTTATTTCAATGTAAGAATAAATTAGAAGGTTATGTATCTTATCCTAAAAAAGAAGTTAATAGGCTTATTTTTAACTATGTTCCATGTAAATATACTAATCAAGTTAATGATGAACTTGAAAAGAAAAATCATAATATGCTTGAAGATGTAAGAATGAAGGACATTGATATAACAGATAGAAAAAGACAAGAAGTAATTTGTTATTTAGATGAATTTTTTAATAATTATTCTCCAGCTAAAAGTAATACTGGATTATATCTTCATGGTTCTTTTGGTTCTGGTAAAAGTTTTTTAATATCGGCTTTACTTAATGAACTACATGAAAAGAAAAAAGCATCTATTTGTATGATTTATTTTCCAGAAGCTTTAAGAACACTTAAAGATGATTGGGATAATTTTGGAAGCAAAATGGAATACTTTAAAAGTGTTGATATTTTACTTATTGATGATATTGGTGCTGAAAAAGTTACAGAATGGGGAAGAGATGAAGTTCTTGGAACTATTTTACAAGAAAGAATGGATAAGAAATTAGCAACATTCTTTACGTCTAATTTGAATATAAAGGAACTTGAAAGTCATTTAGCACTTTCAAATAAAAGTGATGACTTGGTTAAAGCTAGAAGAATTATTGAAAGAATTAAACAATTAACTAATGATTTAGAATTGATTAGTGTAAATAGAAGAGAAAAATAAGAACTTTATATGGGTGGTTTTGATGAGGACAGAAATTCTTAATGATTTTGTAGAATTAAAAGAAAATGAAATTGATAATGGCAATCGTGTTTTAAAATATACTAATAGTGTAGGTGAAGAGATACATAATTTTCAAATTGCCACTCTTGAGCCGTTTAATTTGGCTAGAGCAAGTCAATATAATGATAGTGAAGTTGTCGATGGTGATATCATTTGTCATAAAAAATGGTTTGAATACGATGAAGTATTCAAGGATGCATATGATAATGATGATCCAAATCCAATGGAAATTTCTTGGGATCATAGATTTTACGTTATTGTAAAAAGTTACAACGGAAAAACATATGCTGTAAATATAAGTCCTTATTTTTATAGTGAATTGGTTTCTGATAAAAATAAATTAGGATTAAATAAAAGAGGATTGACTAAACAAGTAATAATTCCTATAGAAAATTTATCTGATAATTATGTTTTTGCTTTAACTGATAGTTTTATTTTTCAAAACTTCTCACGTTGCAGTAGTTCTCTTATTAAACCATCACTTGATATTATTTCGCACAGTTTAACTAATATGTATGAGATAAGTAGTGAAGATTTAGTATCACTAAGATTTATCGCATTTATAAATAGTTTAAGTGAAAACGGACTTCAAAATATTGTGGTATCGTGTGACGGAAGTAAATATTATCGACAATACTTTGAATTAACACTTAATCATATAATTAGAACTATGGATAGTTTAAGATTTAAATTTACAGGATCATATCTTGAAGATAATAAAGATGTTATTATATGTAGGCCAGAAGTTGCTAGTCTATATGAACGTAATGGCTATACAATAATAAGCTTTAGAGACATGATTAATGGAAAATATATAAATAATGACATTACTCAAAGTAACGTGCATATAAGGAAGCGAACTGATTGATACTTGACATTTTATGCTATAAGTATTAACATTTATTTGTAAATCGATGAAGAAAGACATGATTTATATAATGAAAATATAGAGAGTTAAGGGTTGGTGTAAATTAACAAGAAGTTATATAAATGACGACTTTTAGAGAGGATTAATAAATCCCGGTAACAATTATTAGCCGTTATTAATAAT
>JAEEGL010190764.1_pt1 | contig 18621 bp, 17 predicted proteins | sample 9134231 | NCBI WGS metagenome assembly JAEEGL01 (sample SAMN16246548, study PRJNA631951) | gut metagenome | biome: gut microbiome; feature: rumen; material: fiber-attached | host: Bos | place: Iran: Karaj | collected 2018-10 | reverse complement strand
GAGGCCAACAAGGCCTTTGCACACTTCCGTTTCTAAACTGCATGCTAAATGGCAAAGAGAGATCTTAAATTCACACGTAACATCGGCATCATGGCCCACATCGATGCCGGTAAGACCACCACATCCGAACGCATTCTGTTCTACACCGGAAAGACGCACAAGATCGGTGAGGTTCACGAAGGTGCTGCCACGATGGACTGGATGGTCCAGGAGCAGGAGAGAGGTATCACCATCACTTCTGCCGCCACCACCGCCTTCTGGCACTACAACAATGACACTTACCAGATTAACCTGATCGATACTCCCGGACACGTTGACTTCACCGTTGAGGTGGAGCGCAGCCTGCGCGTACTGGATGGCACCGTGGCCACGTTCTGTGCCGTGGGTCGCGTTCAGCCTCAGTCCGAGACTGTATGGCGTCAGGCAGACAAGTACGGCGTGCCTAAGATCGCGTATGTGAACAAGATGGACCGTATTGGCGCTGACTTCCTCGCCTGCGTCGAGGAAATCAAGACCAAGCTCGGTGCCACCGCCGTTCCCATCTGTCTCCCGATCGGTTCCGAAGATCATTTCGACGGTATCATCGACCTTATCGACATGAAGGCTATCTTCTATGATGGCACCGAGCAGCTCGTCAACTATCAGATCGGCGAGATTCCCGAGGCCCTCAAGGGAGAAGCTGCCCGTTGGAGAGACGTTCTCCTGGAGGCCGCCGCCGAGTGCGACGAAAACCTCATGGAGAAGTACTTCGAGAATCCTGACTCCCTCACCAAGGAGGAAATCATCGCCGCTATCCGCAAGGGTACCATCTCCATGCAGATCGTCCCTGCCTGCTGCGGTTCTTCCTTCAAGAACAAGGGTGTTCAGTTCCTCCTGGATGCCGTGATGCGGTATCTGCCCTCTCCGCTCGACAAGGGTGCCGTTAAGGGTACCAACCCCAATACCGGCGATGAAATCACCCGTCAGCCTTCTGCAGACGAACCTTTCTGCGCTCTGGTGTTCAAGATTGCCACCGATCCGTTCGTGGGCCGTCTCGCCTTCCTGCGCGCTTACTCCGGTCGTCTGGATGCCGGCTCCTACGTGTTCAACACCCGTACCGGCAAGAAGGAGCGTGTCGCCCGTCTGTATCAGATGCACTCCAACCACCAGAACCCTATCGAGTTCGTCGAGGCTGGTGACATCTGCGCAGCCGTAGGTTTCAAGGATCTTCGTACCGGTGACACCGTGTGCCTCGAAGACAAGCCCATCACCCTGGAGACCATGGAATTCCCGGATCCCGTTATCGGTATCGCCGTGGAGCCCAAGACCTCCAAGGATCTGGATAAGCTCGGTATCGCCCTCGCCAAACTGGCCGAGGAAGACCCGACCTTCACCGTCAAGTCCGACCACGAGACCGGCCAGACCGTGATCAGTGGTATGGGTGAGCTTCACCTGGACATCATCGTGGACCGTCTCCGTCGTGAATTCGGCGTGGATATCAACCAGGGCGCCCCTCAGGTCAACTACAAGGAAGCCATCACCTCCAGCTTCCAGCTGCGTGAGGTCTTCAAGAAGCAGACCGGTGGTCGTGGTAAGTTCGCTGACATCATCGTCAACGTCTCCCCGGCCGATGAAGGCGCTCAGGGTCTCCAGTTCATCAACTCTGTTAAGGGTGGCAACATCCCCAAGGAATTCATCCCGTGCATCGAGAAGGGCTTCCAGTCCGCGATGGCCAACGGCGTTCTCGCCGGTTACGAGGTGCCTTCCCTGAAGGTGGAAGTCATCGACGGCAGCTACCACCCGGTTGACTCCGACCAGCTCTCCTTCGAGCTGTGCGCCCGTATGGCCTTCCGTCACGCCTGCCCCAAGTGTCATCCCGTCCTCATGGAGCCTATCATGAACCTCGAGGTTGTGACTCCGGAAGACTACATGGGTGATATCGTCGGTGACCTCAACCGTCGCCGCGGTCAGATCGTTGCTATGGACTCCACCCCGAACGGCGCACGTATCGTCAAGGCTTTCGTTCCGCTTTCCGAGCAGTTCGGTTATGTCACCGTGCTCCGTACCCTGTCCTCCGGACGTGCTACCAGCACCATGGCTTTCGACCACTACGCCGAAGTCCCCGCCGCCCTGGCCAAGGACATCGTTGAGAAGAGCGGTTACCATGCCTCCGACGACGAGTAAAATTTAGCAAAGAAAAAAAAGTTATTGATATGAGCCAGAAAATCAGAATCAAGCTGAAATCCTTCGATCACATGCTGGTGGACAAGTCCGCAGCCAAGATCGTTGATACAGTGAAGGCTACGGGTGCAAAGGTTGTAGGTCCGATTCCGCTTCCCACCAATAAGAAGATCTTCACTGTGAACCGCTCCACCTTCGTTAACAAGAAGAGCCGCGAGCAGTTCGAGCTGGACTCCTATGTTCGTCTGATCGACATCGACGAGTCCAACGCCAAGACCGTTGACGCCCTCATGAAGCTGGAGCTTCCCTCCGGTGTTGAGGTCGAAATCAAGGTCTGAGGTCTCTAAACCTGAACTCACGTAAAGCAGCCTGATCACCAGGCTGCTTTATTGGCCCCATAGCTCAGCGGTTAGAGCAGCGGACTCATAATCCGTTGGTCCTGGGTTCAAATCCCCGTGGGGCCACGAAAAGGCAGCATGCAAATGCTGTCTTTTTTGTATCTTTGCGGTATATGACAAACGAAGAGATCATCGCCCTCATCAAGCAGGAAGTGAAGCCTGCCCTGGGATGTACGGAGCCCATCGCCGTCGCGCTGGCGGTGGCCAAGGCCGTAGAAATCATCCGTGAAAACTGTACCTGCCCCGGAGACTGGCGCCTGAAGGCCGAGTTCCGCCTGGATATCGCCGTGAGCGGCAACATCCTCAAGAACGGCATGGGCGTCGGCATCCCCGGAACCGGCATGGTCGGCCTGCCCGTGGCAGCAGCGCTCGGCGCCGTGTGCGGGGAATCGGCCCGCGGACTCGAGGTCCTCAAGGGGCTCACCCCCGAGGCTGTGGCCCGTGCCAAGCAGCTTGTGGCCGACGGCTGCGTCCACATCCAGGTGGCCGATACCGAACACCTTCTCTACGTGAAGGCGACCGTGACCGTGAACGGCAAGGCCGTCGCCAGCGCCGAGGTGGACCCCCACGCCTACGCCATCATCGAGGACGACCACGACCGCATCGTGGAGACCAGCTTTGCCGACAAGATCCTGATGAGTTCCGAAAGTGCCGCCGCCGCCAAGGAGCAGAGGGGCGCCGAATACGACCTGAACGTCAAAGATATCTTCGAATTTGCCTGCACGGCTCCCCGCGAAGACATCGCCTTCATCCTGGAAGACCGTACCTACAACTACGCCCTGGCCGCGGAAGGCCTGCTGGGAGACTACGGCCTCCAGGTGGGCAAGACCATCCGCGAGAACCAGCGCGAGGTGTTCGGCGACGACTTCATGAGCTACGCCATGGGCCTGACGGCCGCCGCTTCGGACGCCCGTATGGCCGGCTGCACCCTCCCCGCCATGAGCAACAGCGGCAGCGGCAACCAGGGCATCACCGTGAGCATGCCCGTCATCGCCTATGCCATGAAATACCACGTGAACGACGAGAAACTGGCCCGGGCCCTGATCCTGAGCAACCTCGTCGCCATCCACATCAAGCACTATCTGGGTAAACTGAGCGCCCTGTGCGGTTGCGTCGTGGCTTCCACGGGCAGCGCCTGCGGCATCGTGTACCTGCAGGGCGGCAGCTACGACCAGGTCTGCGCCGCCATCAAGAACATGGCCGGCAACATCACCGGCATGGTGTGCGACGGCGCCAAGGTAGGCTGCGCCATGAAGGTGGCCAGCGGCGTCTCCTGTGCCGTCCAGTCGGCCGTGCTGGCCCTCCGCGGCACCTGCATCCCCTCCACCGACGGCATCATCGAAGACGACGTGGAGAAGACCATCCGCAATATCGGCGCTATCGGCAGCGCCGGCATGAAGACCACCGACCGTATGATCCTGGACATCATGTTATGCAAGTAAAGGCTGCGTTAATAGCGTTCCTGCTGCCCGTCGTGTCTGCGATGGCGCAAGTTCCGGATACGCTTCAACGCTCCGTCATCACCATCGAAAGGGACAAACCCATGGTGGTGAACGCGCAGGGAATCAGCGGGGCCGTCAATACCGACAAGATCGGCGCGGTTCCTTCTTTCCTGGGCAACGCAGACCCCGTCCGCTTCGTGCGCCTGCTTCCCATCGTACAACTGAACACCGAAATGGAAGGCGGCCTGTACATGCAGGGAAGCGACCATTCCCACACGCTCATCTCCCAGGAAGGCGTGCCCATCTACGGCGCATCGCATCTGCTGGGCCTTTTCTCCATCTTCAACACGCCCCATTACCAGGGGATGGAATACGCCACTTCGACGGGGACTCAGACGCGCCTCGGCGGCTGGGTGGACATGCAGCTGCCCGATACCCTCGCGCGCCGTTTCGGCGGAGAGTACTCCGTGGGGCTGATGTCGGCCCAGGGGACGCTGAGGGTGCCGACAGGGTCCCGATCGGCCCTCACTGCCAGTGTGCGGCGCACCTACATCAATTTATTGTACAAGCCTTTCCTGAAGCTGAAGGACCTCCCGCTGCGGTATTCCTTCACCGACGCCAACCTCTCCTGGCTGTGGCGCCCGTCGCGGACGGACCGCGTGACGGTGGACCTCTTCGGCGGTGTGGACAACGGCCGCACGGGCATGGCCATCATCGACCGCGTGGAAGGCCGATGGTACAACGCGCTGGGCGCCGTGCATTGGACGCACTACTTCCCTGACGCCACCCTGAAGCAGACGGCCTATGGTACGGCTTTCGGCATGTCGCCCGAGGTGGAAGCCTTCGGGGTCAGCTGGGAACTGCCCTCGTTTATCCGGGACTACGGGTACAAGGGGGCGCTCAAGTGGAAGGACTGGGAAATGGATGCGAACTTTTCCTACTATGACATCCAGCCGCAGAACCCTTCCTCCGACGGGTATTATGCGTCCGACGAGATGATGCCCATCGGCAGGCAGCGGGCCTGGGAAGGCAGCGTCAGCGCCAGCTACAACCTTTACCTGGGCTATCGGACCCGGCTGAAGACCAGCGCCGGCGTCAACCTCTATCACTCCCCGGACGGACAGTTCTTCTGCGGGGTCACCCCGGAGGCCGAGCTTTCCTTCGACCTCGGCGCCGCCGGAAACGTCCATCTGCGCTACGGCTTCAAGCGACAGAACCTGTTCCAGGTGGGTATCACCAACGTCGGCCTGCCCATCGAGTTCTGGCTGGCGGCCGACAGTCAGCGTCCGCCCCAGTATTCGCACAACTTCTCGCTCGCCTATAACAACGAGTTCGACGACCGCGCCTGGTCCGTCTCGGCCGAAGTGTACTATCGCAGGCTCTACAACCAGCTGGAGTATGTGGGCGGCATCATGGACATCTATTACGGGGAGTATTCCCTGGATAACAGTGTGGCCACAGGCCGGGGCCGCTCCTACGGCGTGAACCTCATGCTGCAGCGGCAGAAAGGCCCCGTCACGGGATGGATTTCCTACTCCTGGGCCCCCAGCCGCCGCACCTTCGACAACGTCCGGGGCGGGCGGGAGTACCCCTGCAGCCACGAGCGCCTGCACGAGCTGGACGTAGTCGCCACCTGGCATCTGGGAAAGTGGGATCTGGGTGCGACGTTCGTCATGGCGACCGGCCTCCCTTACACGGCCCCGGCGGCAGCCTACGTCGTGGGAAACCGCCTGGTGTGTGAATACGGCCCCTACAATGGCGCCCGCATGCCTACCTACGCCAAACTGGACCTGTCGGCCAACTACTACCTGAAGCAAGGCCCCGACGGCAAGTCCGGATTCAACTTCTCCCTGTACAATGCGCTGGGCCGCAAGAACGCGACGACCATGGGCCTTACTTTGACGGAGGACAAAAACACCTATTACTTCGGCCCCATGGCGATTTACATTCGATTCCTTCCTTCCATAACTTATTTCCGAAGTTTCTGACATGAAAAGATGGTGCATACTGGGATTGATCCTGCTGGCGGCCTGCCGGCAGGTAGATACGCCCGTGGAACCCCGCCTGGTGGTGGAGGGCTGGATCGAGAACGGCGGCGCCCCCGTGGTCAAGGTGTCGGAGAGCATCGGCGTACAGGTCGGCCAGGAGTTTTCCATGTCTGATCTGGCGGCGTGCCTGGCGCAGGATGCCGTGGTGACGGTGAGCGACGGGGAAAAGACCGTTACGCTGGAAGGCAAGCTGGACTTTACGGTGTTCCCTCCTTACCGTTACACCACCGACGAAATGGTGGGCGAGACGGGCAGGACCTACACGCTCCGGGTGGAGTACAAGGACTATGTGGCGACGGCCGAAACGACCATCCCCGCTCCTGTTCCCATTGAGAAACTGTACGTGCGGGAGATCAACGAGGGAAAGGGTGTCGTCGTCTGCGGCTTTACCGATCCGGCCGGGGCGGGCAACTGCTACAAGGTGTTTGTCAAGACCATCGGCAAGGACAGCGAGTATTCCTCGGCCGTGTTCGCCCTCGTCTCCGATGAAAACCTTCACGGCTACACGGAACTGAGCGTCTTCAGTACGCTGCGCCTGCAGGACATGTGGGCCCAGCCCAATCTGGAGGAATACGACCGCCTGTACGTGAAGCTGTGCACGATGACCCCCGAGAGCTTCCGCTTCTGGGACGCCTTCGAAAGGAAGGTGATGGGGAATGCCATGAAACTGCGCGCGACCGACTCCGTGGACGATTCCACCCTCCAGGGAGCTCAGGGCTACTGGATCGGGTACGGTGTGGACGCCGTTCGGGAAATCAAGGTTATTGCTCCTTCTTCTGGAGCTGAGTAAGGTAGATTCCCACCATTCCTATTGCGAGACCGCCCCATTGGAGGGCGCCCAGCTGGTCTTCCCCGAGCAGGGAGGCCAGGGTGGCCGTGACCAGGGGAACCACCGCCAGGAAGACGCTGGTGCGCGCGACGCCCAGGTGCTTGATGGCGTAGGCCCAGGAGGTGAATGCCGTGGCCGAGCACAGCAGGGCCAGCGAAAGGATGGGGTAGAGGGCCTTCCAGCTCAGGTAGAGCTGCGCATCAAAGTGCTCGAAGCCGCGCGTGAAGAAAAGGGGAAGGAAGAGCACCGAGCCGAAGACGAACTGGTACATCACGATTACCGACGGCGAATAGTGGGCCGACAGGCTCTTGGTGAAGGCGATCTGGCTCACCTCGGAGATGACGGCGATGAAAAGGATGCCGATGCCCACCCAGAACAGGGGACCGGTGCTGGTGCGGGAGTAGGTGACGAGCCAAAGGCCCGCCAGGGTGATGACCACGCCCAGTGCGTTGAGCCTGCTGAACCGTTCCTTGAAGATGAGCAGCCCCACGGCCATTGAGAACAGCGGGTTGGTGGCCACGATGAGCGAGGTGATGGTGGGGGACTCCGTGAAGTCCAGGCCGTACGTTTCTGCCACGAAATAGATGAACGGCATGCACACGGCCAGCAGGACGAACTTGAGGAGGTCCTGCCTGCGGATGCGCATGTCCTGCTGCAGGCTCAGGTTGATGCAGAACAAAAGCGCACCGGCTGTCATCATCCGGACCGGTACGAAAAACTCTACGGGGATATTCAGTTCCAGCAGCCGGTCTGCCCAGATATAGGACATGGCCCAGAGGGCGACGGTCAGAAGGGCGGCCAGATAGGCGCGTAATAGCTTGTTCATAGAACAAAGATAATGATAATTCTTTTATCTTTGCGTTACCAACCACTTAGTTATGAAACGGATTCTGATTCTCCTCCTCTTTGCCGCTACCGCAGTGTCGGCGCACGAAAAGATCAACCTGGACCGGGGCTGGGAGTTCGCCTTCGGCAACGCCTCCTCGCCTGCGCTGGACTTCGGCTGCGGGACCGAGTATTTCACCTACCTCACCAAGGCCGGCTCCATCCATAACAGGGGGCCGTACAGCCCGTCCTTCAAGGCCGATGGCTGGCAGGTGGTAGACCTTCCTCACGACTGGGTGGTGGACCTTCCCTTCTCGCCGGAGGCCAGCCACAGCCATGGCTACAAGACGGTGGGTTACAAGTACCCGGAGACCAGCGTGGGCTGGTACCGCAAGACGTTTGTTATTCCGGCCGAAGACGAGGGAAAGCACATCTGGGTGCGTTTCGACGGCATCTTCCGCGACGCCCGCATCTGGATCAACGGCTTCTACCTGGGCCACGAGCCCAGCGGCTACGCCACGCAGATCTACGACCTCTCCGAATACCTGAACTACGGCGGCGAGAACCTCCTCACCGTACGGGCCGACGCTTCCGTGGAGGAAGGCTGGTTCTATGAAGGGGCGGGCATCTATCGGCACGTATGGCTGGAGAAGGCCTCTCCGGTGCATGTGGCGCCCTTCGGCACGTTCGTGCATGCGACGGTGCAGGGTGATAAGGCCGATTTGACCGTGGAGGTTCGCGTGCGGAATGCATCGGCCCGGACGGCTTCCTATACGCTGCGGCACACGCTGACCGACCCTCAGGGAAGAAGGGTGGCCGATGTCACGATGCCGTCGGCGCGGCTTCTGGCGAAGGAGGAAGGCACGGCGGTGGCGACGCTTTTCGTGGAGAATCCGGACCTCTGGAGCCCTTCGCATCCTTGTCTGTACAAGGTGCTGACGGAGGTGCTCTGCGACGGCGAGGTGGTGGATACGTACGAGACGCGCACGGGCATCCGGGACGCCCGTTTCGACCCGGACCAGGGGTTTGTCCTGAACGGGGAACGGGTTGAGATCAAGGGCGTGAATGTGCACCAGGACCATGCCGGAGTGGGTACGGCTATCCCCGATGCCCTGCAGGTGTACCGGTTGCTGCAACTGAAGAAAATGGGGGTGAACGCCATCCGCTCCAGCCACAATCCCATGACGCCGGAACTGTTGGACGCCTGCGACAGCCTGGGCATCCTGGTGATGGAGGAGAACCGCCTGATGGGGATTAATGAGGAACATGTCCGCCTGCTGCGCCGGATGGTGGAGCGGGACCGCAACCATCCGTCCGTCATCCTCTGGAGCGTGGGCAACGAGGAATGGGCCCTGGAATGGAACGACAAGGGCCGCAAACTCACCGAGTCCATGCGGGAGTTCTGCCACAGGATGGATCCTACCCGTCCCGTCTGCGTGGCCACCAGTTCCGGTCCCCATATCGTGGTACCGGCTGATGTCGCCGGTTACAATTACATGATGCAGAATCCTATTGACGAACATCGTTCTGCTTACCCTTTGCGTTGCGCCGTGGGGTCCGAGGAGACCAGCGGCTGCGGTACGCGCGGGGTCTATTATCCCGAGCCCGGCCGCATGCCCGCCCTGAACCGCAGCGCGGATACCGACGGGCAGATGAACCGGATCGAACGGGGCTGGCAGTTCTATGCCTCCCGGCCCTGGTTGGGAGGTCTGTTTTTCTGGACCGGTTTTGATTACCGGGGAGAGCCCAACCCGCTGGAGTTCCCTGCGACCGGCAGTGAGTTCGGCATCCTGGACTACTGTGGCTTCCCCAAGGACGAGGCCTGGTACCTCAAGGCCTGGTGGACGGAGGAACCTGTCCTGCACATCCTCCCGCACTGGAACCTTTCCGGTCACGAGGGGGAGAAGGTAAGTATCTGGGTTTACGGCAACTGCGACGAGGTGGAACTCTCTGTCAACGGCCGTCGGCTGGGCCGGCAGAAGATGCCTTACGGTGGGCATCTGGAGTGGTCGGCTTCCTATCGGCCCGGGAAGGTTGTCGCTACGGGGTATGTTGCCGGGAAGCGCGTCCTTCGGGAGGTTTTGGAGACGGCAGGCATTCCGGTCCGGCTTGCCGTGGAGTCCGAGACTGTGGGAGACCTCACCGTCTGCAATGTTAGGGTGCTGGACGCCAAGGGCCGGTTCGTGCCCACGGCCTGCGTTCCTCTGCGGATTACGCTTTCGGATGGCTCCGGCCGTATCCTCGGCGGCGGCAACGGCGACCCGGCCTTCCGGGCGGCCGAGCGTCCCGCCGATCCCTCGGCCCGCACGTTTACGTTATCTTCCTTTAACGGCCTGGCTCAGTTCCTCCTCCAGGGTCCGGCCTCCTTCACCGTTTCCCTGCAGTAACTTTTCTTTTTGTGGCTCCCCCACCTGTTGGACCTGGTCCAGGGGGTATTTGGCCCAGGTCTTGGGATTTGAGCTGCGTAATCTCCTCCCTCCTCACTGGGAGTTTTCCGTGGGAACAAACTGTAAGCAGTTAAGTTGAGCCCTGAATGCCTTGATTTTGGTGTTCAGGGCTTCTGCTTGTGCGTTGGTTGAGCGGTAACGTCGCCGGTCAAATGTAATTGTGTCGCCGGTCCGACGGAGTAGCGTCGCCGGTCCGCAAAAATCGCCTGAGCTGCGACGCCAGAATGCACCAGAGGCCGATTTGCGTCCCCGTTCAGCCCAAAAACGCAGACCTGCAACGGTAATCACCTTCACCTGCGACACAAAACCACCTGACCTGCGCCATGCCAGACCCTGATCACTCCGTCATGCCCGGCCCCGACCGGGCATCTCTTTCCCTGCTGTATGTAAAGAAAAACGGCCCTGCAGTGCGTTCCAACTATACATACAGATTGAATGTGGGGTGTTGAATATGGGGCAGATGGTTGTTTTGATTGTGGTCAGGACCAAAATCGCCAAATTTGGTCCTGGACAGCATCACCCAGCACGTGGCGGGGAAAGATTTCGCCGTATTTTTTCCCGAGCACGTGCTCCAGCATCTACCGGGACAAGAAAATGCTATTATTTTGCCCTGCCGAGACTACTCTTTCGCGTACGAGATCTCCTGCTCTTCCACCTGTTCGGCCGTACCCAGTTTCGTTGTCGCAAGGATTTTTCGCTCGCCCCAGTAGTAAGTAGGCCAGCCGGTAGCCAGATGGATCTGTATGGCCGTATCATATTTCACGGACATCTGCATCTGCGCTTCTTCCATGTACTGGTCCAGCATGGCCATCAATTCTTCATGGCTCATCGTATCTTCCGTCACACCCGTCAGCTTCAGTGCATTGAGTATATTCTCCCTAACGACAGGTTTTAAGGCTTCATTGTCAAGGTCTGCGCAGGAGCGGATGACCACGAAGGTCGAGTCCGACTGTTCCTTATCTACCCAGAAGTACAAGTCCGTTTCCAAAGTCAGTTCAGAGCCCGGTATCAAGTTCGGAAACTCGTACTTCATGGTATATTCGCTATCCATATCCAACCTTGTTCCATGATAGAAGAACAAAGGGTAAACATCTTGTCCGCACAGATTCATGATGTACTGTTCATTTCCAAAGACCTCCGTAACATTGCGCAACAGTTCTTGCAGATCCATTCCCGACTCCTCAAGTTTCTTCTTGTCATATTTAGCACAAATGCCATCCACAATAAGTGGGGCTTGCTGCTTCATGGTTTCGGCCAGTTCCTCTGGATTAAGGATTCCCTTAACTGCACCGAATTCATTGGTCAAGGTACGGATAACAACGCTTTCTCCCAGTTTGTTGGTAAGTTCGGCTCCAATCCCCAGGCTCATATCAGATGAGAACACGTCCTTGTAAGACGTCTGAAGCACATAAGAGGAATCCGTCTCCTCCAGAACCTCAAAAATGCGTGTCTCAGAGGATGACTTGGTCGTGGTTTTGGTGCTGTCGGCACCTATGCGATATTCGGTGATTTTGCACTCATAGGCGACTCTGTCGCCTTTGCTCCAGTAAGCACAGACCTGGACGGTGGAGTCCGGCATCATCTGGGCCGACGCCAGGATGGGAAGGGAAGCAGCCAGTGCTGCGAGAATCAGGTGTTTCATGGTTAGAATATTTATGATTTGAATAGTTCTTATTACTTTTCGCCGACGTACATGCGGCAGAGGCCGAGGGTGAAGGTTTTGTAGCGGACGTGGCGGAAGCCGGCTTCGGACATCATGGTGCAGAAGCGGGCCGGCGAGGGGAAGGCGTGCACCGAGGCCGGAAGGTACTGGTAGGCCGCCTTGTTGCCAGAGATGAGACCGCCAATCCACGGCAGGATATGCAGGAAGTACAGGTCGTAGAACCAGCGGATGGTCCTGTTCTGCGGGACGGAAAGCTCCAGGATAACCGCTTTGCCGCCGGGCCGGAGCACGCGCAGGAACTCCTGCAGGCCTTTTTCCTTGTGCTCAAAGTTGCGGATGCCGAAGGCGCAGGTCACACGGTGGAAACGCCCGTCCTCATAGGGGAGGTTTTCGCCATCGGCCACCTGCAGGCGGATACGGTCGTGCACGCCGACCTTGCAGGCCTTTTCCATCACCAGGGACATCATGCCTTCGGAAATATCGGCCCCGACCACGCGCGAGCCGGGATGGGCGGCGGCGGCGATGGAGATGGTGCTGTCCCCGGTGCCACAGGCTACGTCCAGGATCTGCTGGGGCGTGCCGTCCACAATCTCCTTCAGGGCATGTTTACGCCACAGCTTGTCCACGTTCAGGGACATCACATGGTTCAACTTATCGTAAGACGGAGCAATTCCGTCGAACATTTCCTGTATTTTCTCTTTTTTAGGCATTACGGAACCGGATCATAACCGCTTCCACCCCAGGGGTGACAGCGGAGAATACGTCTTACACTCAGATACAGTCCCTTGAAGGGTCCGTATTTACGAAACGCCTCCAGCGCATACTGCGAGCAGGTAGGCGTAAAACGGCAGGACGGCGGCTTCAGCGGACTGATGCACAACTGATAGAACTTGATCAGCACCACCGCCGGGAAGATGAGGATATTCTTAATCGTTGGATGCATGGGAGATGGCGGTAAGGACGGCGGTCATGTCGGCAAAGATGGCCTCGTAGGGAAGGACTTCCCGGGAGGTGTAGATGAACAACACGTCCACACCGGTGCCCAGCAGGGATTTCTGCCTGCGGTAGCTCTCGCGGATGCGGCGTTTGAGAAGATTCCGCTTGACGGCGCGCTTGAAGTGGCGCTTGGGAACGGAGACCACGATGCGGCAGGGCTCCTCGGAGCCTTCTCGCACCAGATATTTGCAACGGAAACAGCCGGCTGTCAGACCCTTGCCATGTTCGAACACTTCTGCGACGGCAGTAGCACCGCAGAGACGTTCGTTCTTGGAGAGGGTTTCATCGGCCATGCATTAAAGGCTTTCCAGATAGAGTTCGATGGCGCGCGCCACGGACGGGGCCTCCGGAGAGGGAGCCTTCACGTCGATGCGCAGGCCGGCCTCTTCCATGGCCTTCACGATGGAGCGGCCATAGGAGACCATCTTGATGTCACCCTGCTGGAAGTCCGGGAAGTTTTCCTGGAGAGACTTCACGTCGGCGGGGTTGTAGAAGACCACCATGTCGTAGTCCTTGATCTTGAGCTCGCTGAGGTCGTTGCTCACGGGCTTCACGAACACACCGGTGGCATATTCGAGTTTGCGCTCCTGGAACAGGGAAGCCAGGGCATCCACGGAAGAGCCTTCGGTCATGGTGATGAGGAACTTCTCCCCCTTGTGCTTGGGGCCGACAAGGTCCACCACGCTTTCCGGGGTACCGTTACCGAAGAAAATCTTACGCTTGCGATATACGATGTGCTTCTGCAGGTACATGGCCACCACCTCGGTGGTGCAGAAGTACTTCATGGTCTCGGGGATCTTGACGCGGAGCTCCTCGGCCAGGGAGAAGAAGGCGTCGATGACGTGACGGGAGGAGAACACGATGGCCGTGTAGTCCAGGAAATTGATGCGCTGTGCGCGGAATTCGCGGGAAGTCAGGGGTTCAATCCGGAAGAAAGGAGTGAACTGGAATTCGGCGCCGAATTTCTCCGTGACGGTCTGATATTGTGTGAGAACGCGGGGAGCGCTCTGGGAAATCAAGATTTTCTGGATGCTCATTTTTACAAACTTCTCTTCTCTACAGTAAGATCGTCGAAACTACTAACGCCGCAACCGGCAAAATTTCGAGCGCGCAAAGATACAAAAAAGTTCGCAAAGGATTGCAAGATAATGCTAAGATTTGTGCACGACGCAGGAAAAAAACGAGATATACGAAGGCTGATTCAAGAATGAGCACTTTCTTGATAAGCAGGTCATTACAACCGATAAGTGCTAATAACCCCGCCGTCAAAAGCGTAATAATGGCCAGCAGGATGAAATAGGTGTAGGCCGTACGGCGGGACAGGCGGTAAAAGTCCAATTGCCGGCGCGGTTTGCACAGCGCGTACATGAATAGCCGGAAGAGGAAAAACACGGTAAACACGCCGATGATGACCACCAGGCGCCATCCCTCCGACATCCCCTGGACGAAATCGGCGTCCCAGAGCCGGTAGCGGTAGATAAGCAGGGAACTGGGAAGAAGCAGAATGGTCGCCAGGAGGCGACGGTCGTTGCTGTAACGGACGCTGTTTTCCAGCGAGACGCTGCCACGGGCGCGGAAGAGGCTGTCGAACAGCAGCGGGGCCAGGCTCACCAGCCGGGGCAGGAACAGGAACGATGCCAGGACAAACGCCACAGCCAGGACGGTAAACAGAACCGGAACGCTCTCTGCCACGACAGGAGCGTTCCCGGAGGGTGTATTTTCAAGCAGTAAGCGGCCGCTTACGAAAGGCTCTTCCAACAGCATCAATTTCCTCTTTTCGCGTTGTAGCCGAGTCCCTGCAAAATAGATACCACTTTATCCCTGAAATCGCCCTGGACGGTGATTTCGCCGTCCTTCGCGCTACCGCCCACGCCCAGTTTTGTCTTGAGGATGCGGGAGAGTTCTTTCAGGTCGTCGGCGCCGCCCACGAAGCCGGTGATGAGCGTCACCTGCTTGCCGCCGCGGTTGCGCCGGTCGATACCTACGATGAGGCGCTGCTTGGAAGGCGGGAGGGTTTCGGCCTCTTCGGCAGCTTCGGTCTTGTATTCAAAGTCGGGGTTGGTGGAATAGACCACCCCAAGTCTTGCTTTCCAGTCGTTTTCCATAAGGGATCAATGATTTCGGGATGCCGCCTCCACCAGCGAGCGCAGGCGGGCGTTCAGTTTGTCGTCGGCCACCAGGCTTTCCAGCGTGCAGTGCATGCGGTAGCGCCAGTAGTGACGCGGGACGGCGGGGATGTTGATGCGTTCATCGGCCGGGTCTCCCGGGTAGCGGACTTCCCCGTCGAGCGCCAGCCAGTCCTGCAGGGGAAGGATGGCGAGCATCGCGGGAGAGCTCATGTGCTGGCCGATGATCAGCTCGGCCACCCACGGCTCGCAGAAGTAGGGGGCGTCCCCCTCGCAGCCCAGTACCTCGTTGTAGTAGCGCTGCGTCAGGGCGCGGTCCTCCTCCCACCAGGCACGCAGCGGAGAGGTGTCGTGCGTACCCGTGGCGCAGACGCACCAGTAGGGATATCGGCCCGGATGGCCGAAGGCGACCTTCGCTTCCTTGGGCATGCGCTGAATCTCCAGGCCGAGGATGTTCAGCTCCTCCATGACGGAAGGGACGCAGGCGGGAATCATGCCGAGGTCCTCCCCGCAGGCGAGCATGTTGGTCGAGCGCAGCAGGGCCGGCAGCTTGCGCAGGGCGTTCTCCTTCCAGAAGTCGTCGTGCCGATGCCAGAAGAACTCCTCGGAGAGGGTGTCGTAGCGCTGTTTCAGCTCCGGCGGCAGCGCGGCGTACTGCTGCGTCTTGTTGCCGTCGATGCGCGGATGCCAGCTGCCTTCCTCGCGGGGGTCCTTCACGAAGAGGACGTCGATCCCCTTCCCTGCGCCGGGCTCGAAGCCCTGGGAGCGCAGGCCGGCTTCCGAGTACGGCAGGGCCGGGCTGAAGTGGCCCATGAGGCCGCTCTTGTATTCGGCCGGGATCTCCCAGATACGGAAGAAGCCCAGGATATGGTCTATGCGGAACGCGTCGAAGTATTCCGCCATCTTTTTCATGCGGGCGCGCCACCAGGCGTAGCCGTCCTCGGCCATGCGGTCCCAGTCGTAGGTGGGGAAGCCCCAGTTCTGGCCGTCCTCGGCGAAGGGATCCGGCGGGGCGCCGGCCTGGCTGTCCAGGTGGAACAGCTCCGGGTGCTGCCAGGTATCCACGCTATAACGGGACACGCCGATGGGAAGGTCTCCCTTCAGGGCCACGCCATGCTCGTGGGCGTACGCGACGGCCTCCTTCAGCTGGGTGTCCAGCAGGTACTGGACGAAGCAGTGGAAGCCCACCTTGGCGGGATATTCGGCCGCGACGGTGGCCGATTTGCGGGGGTCCCAATCGGCATACTCGCCCCACTGGTCGAACTGCGGGGTGCCGTTCATGTCCCTCAGGACGCAGAACGTCGCGTACGGGAGGAGCCAGTCGCGGTTGGCCTCGGCAAAGGCCTTGTAGGCGGCGGACTTCATGGTCTCGGCCCCTTTCGGGCTCTCGTAGAGTTCCCTCAGATACTTGACCTTAATGGCGGTCACGGCTTCGTAGTCGATGGCTTGCAGGTCTTCCAGCTCGGCCTTTTTGAGCCTGTAGGCTGCGTCTTCCCTGACGCCGGCGGCGGGCAGATGGACGTACTGCGGGTGCAGGGCGAAGGAGCTCACCGCATTGTACGGATAGGAATCCATCCAGGTATGGGTGAGGGTGGTGTCGTTGATGGGGAGCAGCTGGATGATGCTCTGGCCGGTCTTTTCGGCCCAGTCCACCAGGTGCCTGATGTCGTTGAATTCTCCGCAGCCGAAGCTTTCCTCCGAACGGAGGGAGAAGACGGGAACGGCCACGCCGGCGCCTCTCCAGGGCTCCGTGGCGAAGCGGGGGTGCAGGTCTGCGATGACCACCTGCGTGTCCTTCGGGGGAACCTCGGCGAAGAAGTGGTTGGGGCCCTCTTCCCAGAGGACGATCTCAAGGGTCTCGGTATCTACGATGACGAATTTGTATTCGATGGGTTCCTGCACGTCCATGGTGATGAACCACCAGGGGAAGATGTGGTCCGACATCAGGTGCACGCGGTCCCAGTTGCCCAGCTTATCCCCGCAGCCCACGAGGGCCAGGGACTGATGGCTGCGCACTTCCGGCGCGACGACCTGGATGCTCACGTTGCCGCGGGCGCCCGCCTCCGGATGCGGATGGAGGAAAGACGCGCCGCCGGGCCGACGGAAGATCACGTCGCAGAAGGCCGATGAATAGAAGGCCGAATTGGACGGCCTGTCGTTCCAGCTGGAACGGACGATGATGTTCTTGCCGTGGGAAGGCGACTTATAGTGATGACCGCGCCATTCGCGCTTGACGACTTTACCGTCGCGGAGCACCTCGAAGGTGTAGGTGTCTCCATCCTGAATATCCCGGCCGCTGAGCAGGATCTGCCACAGGCCACCGAAGGAAGACTCCATGGGGATGCGGCGTTTGCCAACGCGCAGTTGCATACTCTCTCCCAGCTGGGTCAGGTACTGCAATTGGATACTGATTGTCATAGTCCAGGTTTTGTTCCTAACAAAGTTAGTCATTTGCGGCGAATCGACAAAATTTCGTATTTTTGTATCTGTTATAGCTGAACTCATGAAGAAAATCCTGCTTCTCGCTGCCCTGATGGCCGGTCTGTTCACAGCCCGGGCACAGGAAGGATACCAATACACCGACGCTTCCGTCTTCCCCGTTTACGGGAAAGCGCACCAGGAGGAAGGCCCCCGTTACCGCCGCCTTCCCGAACGCCTTCACGGCGTAGTCCGGGACCCGCTGTGGAACCTGGGCACCAACTCGTCCGGCCTGTATATCCGTTTCCGCAGCAACGCGCCCACCCTCTACGCCAAGTGGACCAACACCGCCTACCACATGCCTCACATGACCGACTGCGGCACCGGCGGCCTGGACCTCTACGCCTGGATTGACGGTCAATGGAGCTTCGTGGGTTCCGGCTTCGAATGGGGCGCCATCAAGGCCGACCACAAACGCAAGCTGGTGAGCAACATGGAACCCGTAGAACGGGAGTACATGCTATACCTGGCCCTTTACGACGAAGTCAAGATGCTGGAGATCGGCGTCCCGGAAGGCTATACCCTGGAGCAGCCGGTGCTGAACAGCCCGGTGTCCGAATCCCCTGTTGTCATGTACGGCACGTCCATCCTGCAGGGCTGCAGCGCCTCGCGTCCGGGCATGGCCCATTCCAACATCCTGGCCCGCCGCCTCAACCGCACGGTGATCAACCTGGGCTTCAGCGGCAACGCCTTCCTGGATTTTGAGATCGCCGAGCTGATGGCCGGCGTGGAGACCCCCGCCGTCTTCGTGCTGGACTACGTTCCCAACGCCAAGCCGGACCGCATCAACGAAAACGGAGAGAAGTTCTACCGCATCCTCCGGGACAAGCATCCGTCCACGCCCATCGTCTTCGTGGAAGACCCCCTCTTCCCCCACGGGATCGTGGACAAAGCCATCGCCGAGGAAGTGCGCGGCAAGAACGAGGCCCAGAAGGCGCTGTTCGCCAAGCTGGTCGCCGCCGGTGAGAAGAATATCTACTACGTCCCCGCCGAGGGCATGACCCAGGCCGAGGACTACGTGGACGGCATCCATTTCACGGACCAGGGCATGGTCCATTATGCAGAACACATCGCTCCCCTGCTGGAGTCCCTCTTATGATGGAAGCAACGGTCGTCAAGAACGCAGGCAGCCATTACCTGCTGTCGGAACTCCCCGAATGGAAGGTGTTCCCGGCCGTGCTGCGCGGCAAAATCCGCCTCAAGGGCAGT
>JAEEGL013937592.1_pt1 | contig 18622 bp, 17 predicted proteins | sample 9134231 | NCBI WGS metagenome assembly JAEEGL01 (sample SAMN16246548, study PRJNA631951) | gut metagenome | biome: gut microbiome; feature: rumen; material: fiber-attached | host: Bos | place: Iran: Karaj | collected 2018-10 | reverse complement strand
GCAGAAAGCATTCCGCGCAAATCCCCGAACCGAGGGGACGATCCTGCATTCCGACCAGGGCTGGCAGTACCAGCACAGCAGTTACGTGAAAAGCCTGAAGGAACACGGTATCCGGCAGAGCATGTCCAGAAAAGGCAACAGCATGGACAATGGTTAATGGAGAATTCCTTTGGCGTCCTGAAATGCGAGATGTTTTACGGGCAGGAATCCAAATACAGGAATATCCGGGATCTCATGAATGCAATTGATGACTACATCCACTACTACAACGAGCAGCGCATTAAGGTGAAACTGAAAGGACAAACTCCTTCTCAGTTCAGGAGTTTGTCCTTCTAAAAGAATTATTGAATTATGTGTCCAACTTTTGGGGTGCACTACACTGAGGCAGCCCCTTCTGCAAAGAATGATCTCATTTCCTGTTCTGTTTTTTTCTGACGAAGATCAGGACCGCGAGAACCGCCAGGCTCACGATTGCGATCGCCGCCCACAGGATAGGCTTCAGCGTATCACCGGTAGGAGGTCCTACAGGATCTTTCTTGTCATAGATGTTGGTGAAAACGGCTTTTTCGACTTCCGAATCGGAATCGTCCGTGTACGTCACATCAAGGATGATCTCCCTGTCCTTGACGGACACGACCACCGTCATCGTGTAATTCGTCGTGTCGTAAGTGAAGCCCTTTGTGTTTCCCGGGATCTCCTTCAGCGTGTAGGTGTACGTCTTGCCGATATCGTCCTCGTCGAAGTACATCCATCCGAACTCGTATTCGCCCGCTCCGACGACATCCTTATACAGGGCGCCGGTCTTCTCGTCCAGCGTCGCCTCTCCCGGTTCGGGCATCGGCGCATCCTTCTCGCTGGGAATCATCGCGAAAGTGAAGACAGCGTCCGCGGGAGGCGTACCGTTCTTCACCTTGATGATCTTCTTCACAGGAGGATCGAGTTTTGCCGGTTTCGGCGGATCATAAACGTTGACGAACGTTGCGGTGGCCAGTTTTTCGCCCTCTTCGTCCTCCAGGACCGTCGTGACTTCCATATTCCAGTTTTCATCCACGGTCACATATACGGTCAGGGAATAGACGGTGTCATCATACGTGCAGTCCTGATTGTCTCCGGGGATCTGGCTGATCGTATATGAGTATACGCCCGTGTGCGAGTACTCGATCGTGAAGGTGAGGGATCCTTCCCCTTCGATCGTATCCGTACAGACCCCGTCAGAAGTGCCTTCCGGCATCGGAGCGCCCGTGGTCACCGCAGCCAGTTCGATCGTGAACGTGTCCACTGAATCAAGAACAGGCCCTTCAAGAATGACCTCAACCGGTACTTCGACTGATATGGTCTCTCCGTCTGCAGCATACGCCGGAAATGCCGATGCTGCCAGCAGCATCAACACCAGTACGGCAAAAAGACCGCGCACTCGTTTTCTCATTCTTCGGAATCCTCCTGTGAGGGATTAAAATGTTTTTTCATTTCCGCGATGACGATCGTTCTGGCATCGGAAAAATCCGATGAGCAGGTCGTCAGCGCAAGGATCTTCGTTCCTTCATTAAGCTCCGGCAGTTCCCTGTGATACAGCGCTTCCTTTTCGATGAAGGAGAACAGGGATTTCAGATCCTTTTCCGCTCTTACCTCAAAGATCTGATCTTCCGAAGCGGATATTACCAGCACCGCAAACAGCTGGAGATCGTACACCTTGCCTTCCGTCATCAGGATGCCGGTGCGATTCTCCCGGAAAAACGGCTCCTCCCTGTACAGGTCCAGATCGCCGAACATATTGCTGTTCGCCATATGATGCCCGTAAATCAGGTTGTAGGAATCGGAAAAATCTCCGTTGTTTCTGCAGTCCATAAAGATACTGCCTGCCAGCGCGAAATTTCCGTAGACGTCCGTATTGATATAGGAAAGGTTCGATTCTCCCTGAAGGACCGGATAATCGATCGCCGTGCCGTCCAGCGTCAGCCAGCCCTTTACGTCCGGGTTGATCGACACCAGCTGGCTCAGGGAAGGACCTTCCTCCGCCTCAATATCGGGCTTCAGTTCCTGCATTTTGATCTGTACGTCTTTTGCGGCGCTGTAGACCTGCTTGTTGTCCCAGAGGGCAAATGCCGAGTAGGATCCCAGCAGAACGATTGCCAGGACCAGAACAAGACTCACAAAGGAATCAATCATGCGAACACATCGTCTTCGTAAAGACATTAGCGTGATGAACTCCTTTCAGACTCTTGTTCTGTGTTCCCTGACTGCAGAGATCGCTCTCTGCAGTCAGGATAACAAAAACAACAAACAAATCAGATCAGTCTTCCGTGAACCTGCGTTTACGGATGACCATGTAGGCCGCCATGCCAAGCACGAGCGCCATCATAAAAATATAGGGCATGCTGTCGAGGCTGATACCGGTCTGGATCTCCGTTTTCTTTTCGTTGGTGATCTTAACGGTATCTTCATCCTCCGCTGCGATAGAACCGGAACCGGAATCCGTGGATTCATTGTCCGAGTTCTCATAGGTCGCGGTGTATCCTTCATCGCTGTTGATGTCGCCTGTCGTGTGGACAGAAGACTCCTCGACGGTGTACGACACGCCGGCAGGGATATTGGTGAATTCCACGCTGTCGCCGTGCTTCAGCTGGACTTCGAGCGTCGCAGTGCCGTCAGCAGCAAACTCAAGGGTCTGCTCCTCACCGCCCGCGATCTTGTATGTGATGGGGCTTCCGGCGTTTGTTCCGCCTGTGAAGCTGATCGTAATGGTGAATTCCTTGGTGTTGCTCGACAGGTTGCCGGTGACTGTCTTGGAAACAGTCAGGTTACCAAGCGAATACACGTTGGTGAAAGCGGCGTCTTCCGAAGTAGGCTCGTCACCGCCGATCTTCTTGTCCTCTTCGCCTTCATCGGTAAGCGTGAAGACAGCGACATAGACCTTCAGCACGTCTCCGCCTTCGCCGCCGGCGTTCTCGTTGACGACAGTTACGATGACTTCGATGGTGGAATCATCATATTCGACGCCGAGAACCGATCCCGCAGTCTCCGTAACGTAGTATTTGTACACGCCCATCTTGGTGTAAGTGGGGAACGCGATGGAGATATCCAGAGTGTCTGCCGTGTCGATCGGATCGATTGTGATCATGGAGGTGTCCGGATTGCTCTCATCTGCTTCAACAGCAAAACTCAGCGTTTCGGACGGGATCGTCTCTCCGTCGCCGCCTTTGACTGTGTACTCTTTCTTTACCGTGACCGGATCGTGCGTAGCGCCGGCCGTTGTGCCTGCCTCGCCGTCTCCGTCCGCGGCAAATGCGGAAATGCCGAGCGACATGACGACTGCGAGCGCAAGGATCAAAGACAGTAATTTCTTCATGTTCTTTTTCCTCGCTCTTTTAGTCTTCATTCGTGCGGCGTCTGCGGATGACCATGAACGCTGCAATTGCCATCACGCTGACAAGCAGTGTGATGTAGGGCAGGCTGTCGAGGCTGATGCCGGTATCGATCTCTGTCTTCTTTTCGTTCAGGACCGTCACGGTGTCCGTGTCGCCCGCCGCGATCTTCATCTCATCGTCAGATTTCGTATAGGTTACGGTGTAGCCTTCTTCCGTTGTCTCGGGGCTGTCTGCGCCTTCCAAATGCGAACTGTCCTCTTCGACCGTATAGGTAACGCCGGCCGGGATGTTCGTGAAGACGACGCTCTGTCCGTTGCTCAGTTCGACGTCGAGTGTAGCGGTGCCATCCGTGCCGAATGCGAGGGTCTGCTCCTCACCGCCGGCGATTGCGTAGGTGATGCTGCTGCCGGCATTGGTGCCGCCGGAGAACGTCACATGGATCGTGAACTTCTTCGTGTTGCTGGCAAGGTTACCGGAAACATTCTTCGTCACGGTGAGCTGACCAAGGCCGTAGGAGTTCGTGAACTCGCCGTCCTTTTCGCCATCCAAACTTCCTTTGTGGAAAGCAACCGTAGCGGTAAACGCATCCGAAGTGCCGTCCGTGGAGGAGTTGATGACCGTTACGACCATGTAGACAGGATCCTCATCATAATCAACGCCAAGGGTGCTTCCTTCCTGCTCAGTGATCGTGTAGGTGTACACGCCCACCTTAGTGTATGTGGGAAGCGTGACGGTGAATTCGGTCGTCAGCGTTGTGCTGCTGGCGATCTCAACTTTGTTTTCCGTGCCGACGACCGGAAGCCCAGAAGCGCCTCCTTCAACGCCGGAAACAAGTGCTACTGCAAATTCAAGTTCCTCTGCAGGGGTCGTCGTGCCGCCTGTCAGTGTGTATTCCTTCGTCATAGTGACCGGCTCAGGGGTCACCGAAGGTTCATCTGCCGCAAACACGCTGGTGCTCAGTACGAAGAGCATCAGAACCGCTGTGGCGATCGATAATAATTTCTTCATCGTTTATTTCCTCGCTTCTGTCAGTATCCGTTTTTCTTCAGTCTTCCACCGCGCGGCGTTTGCGGATGATCATCACCACGACGACCGCTGCGACAGCGACCAGGAGGAGGATATAGGGCAGGCTATCAAGGCTGATGCCGGTATCGACAGTAACTTCTTTGTTGTTGGTGATTGTGCAGGTTGCCTTTCCACCAGCAGTCATCGTGTCACTTTCCGTAGAGTAAACAGCTGCATCATATCCTTCACTAGTGTAACTGGCCTCTTCAACTGTCCAGGTTACGCCTTCAGGAACGTTTGTAAAGGTGACTGTATCGCCATCTTTTACCTGAATCGTTGCTGTGTTGTTAGTTACAGTGACCGCCTGCTCATACTTACCACCCGTATAGGTAATCGTACTGTTGATGACTTCGCCGTTTTCAGCAGTGAATTTCACGGTAACGTCAAAATATTTTGTCTTGTCGCCGAGGTTACCAGTGACTTCCTTAGTAACAGCAAGGGTACCACTTTCATATTTGTTTTCAAACAGATCAGTCTTCGACTGAGCATTTGCTTCATGGGAACCTTCGCAGTGTACAGCCGCAACACGCTTGACACCATTTTCTTCGATGACAGTGACAACAAGATACAACGTTGTAGAGTTGTAGGTAACACCAGCTGTAGGTGCGTCAGGGGTAATCTCGTTAAAGCTGTAAGTGTAAACACCGACTGCCGTATAAGTCGGAAGAGTAATAGTAGCTGTTTTGGTTACTCCTTCGGCAGTAGCCTCCCCCTCAGTGTAAGAAATCGACGTAATTGTCGGTTTCTCAGAAGGGAACGTTGCGGCAGGGTTTTCTTCGATTCCTACCTCTGTAAAATCACTGAACGTAAACGTCTCAGCAGGGTTTGCACCTCCATTGAGACTCTTGTACGTTTTGCTGATAGTGACCGATGTCTGGTCAGTGTAGGTGTCCTCAGCGAAGACAGCTACACTGAGGCTCATAACCAAGGTCAGAGCCAAGAGAATAGTGAATAGTCTTTTCATTGTTTGCCTCCGAATTGTTTGTTGTTGTTTTTGTCTTCTTTATAAATGCATCATTTCTGATGATTTAACGTGTTTGGCAGGGCTTAGAGTTCTCTACGCCGCAGGATCGTGATGACTTTTCCCTCCACCTGCGAATACGGTACCGGGCCGAAATCCCGGCTGTCCACCGCACCGGTGCGGTAGTCTCCCAGGAGGAAAACGCAGCCTTCCGGTACATGAAATGGATACTCAAGAGATCCTCTCGCGAACGTCGGGTAGATGATCTCCCCGGACTGCACCGTTCCGTTCACGGACAGCGCGCCGGATTCATCCATTCCGACGTTATCCGTCTGATTCGCGGCGATCCTGCCGACATAGCGTTCTCCGTTGACCGTACATACGACGATATCGCCCTTGGCATATTCCTTCTGCAGTCGGAACGCGATCACCAGATCGCCGTCTTTCACTGACGGGAACATGTTCTGTCCCTTTGCCTGTGTGATCAGGAGGACCTTGGAGAACAGGATCCACGCCACAATTGCGATGATCAGTATTCTGCCGACCAATTGGATCAGCTCTGACCGGAACCGTGCATCTTCAAGACGGGCCGATATCACTTTTGCCGAGGTATCCGGTTTCTTTTTCTTCGTATCAGCCACCGGAACCACTGCCTTTCAGGGCCTGCTGGACCTGGATCTGGAGTTCGCGGACATATTTGGTAGCCGCATCCTGATAGCGTTCCAGCAGCGTGTTATAGCGAACCCGTTCCGCTTCCAGCGCTTTCGTATAGAGCGTGTCAAGTTCCGCAATTTTCTTCCAGACAGCTATTTCGTCTACGCCGCCAACGATCTTCTGCGGGAATTTGACTTTTTGCAGCCAGGCGATAATCTCCTCCCGCTCCTCGGTCATGACGTTTTCGTTTGCACTTACGGCGAACTCCTTTGCGTCCAGGACTTTTTTAGCGGAACCCTGAGGTTTCTCCGCGGATGAATTAGTGCTCATTCTTCGTCGTCCTGTTCTTTCTTTCTTCTAACGAGAAGACCTGTACCGCCGAGAATCGTCATCGTAAGGAGCATCGCAAAGGGGCTGTTCGTCATACGGACGCCCATATCCGGGATAATGTCTTTATCGTTTGTGATAATAAACTGTCCAGATTCTGTGATCTCGTAGTTCGTTGCGCTGACCGTCGTCTCAGTAGTCGATGTCGCAGGAGTGAATGTGTATACCGGTGCAGTGTATCCACCGTTTGCACCTGTGTAATCGCTCTCAACGATAGTCAGTTTTACGCCGTGCGGCACTTTCAGAACTCCGGAAACCTGGCCGTCCTTCAGCGTCAGCACCAACGGATTGCTGGCAGAGTGCTCTGTTCCATTGTACGTGAAGGTCTCGCCTTCATTGCATGTAACTGTAACGTTGAAGTCCTTATTGACATCACCCATATTGCCGGTTACCACCTTTTTAATGGTGATGTCATAAATGGTTCTTTCCCAAACCGCATACAGGACGTTTGCATTTCTGGATGCATCCCAGGCATAACGGCCGTCACCATTATCCTGATTGTCCGCATAATAGATTGTGTCAGTCGGGAACAGAATGTCATCTTCTGTTGCATCCGGAGAAGCTGCCCATCCTACAAATGTATAGCCTTCTCTGGACAGAGCATCTGCTGTCGGAACACTGCTGTTGATCTCCGTGTTGATCTCCAGCGTGCCGGAAACTTCGGTGTCGCCGTTATCAAATTCTCCGCCATTGGCATTGAAGATGTAGGTAACAAGTGTCGGACTCTCCTTCGGTCCGTACTCTGCTCTGAGCTGTACCGTATAGGTATAACTCGGATTTGCCGCTGTACTGCCTTCGTTCTCAACGACATGGGCGTTCGTCTTCAGGACTTCGAACTTTGCGCCGGGGAACACCTTCTCCTCCGTATCAACAAACTCTGTCCCGTTCCATCTCTGAACAACCCAATACAGGAACTGCTGTGTGTTGTCCGGAGGTGTGGACGCTGCCTGAGCAACAGCCTTTGAGGCATCAAGATATTGGGTCGTATCTGAAGGAGCGTTGGACCCGCCATTGGCATCATACAGAACGCCGATACCATCAGCGCCTACCAGTTTATACCGCCACTTCGCATACAGATCCAGTTTTTTAGTGATCCAGAAACGATCGAGGTCTCCGTTTGTTGTAGCACCGTTGCCCCATTTGTCCATCGGGTCGGTGAAATCAGTCGTTTTGTCATATTCCGCCGTGACCGTAGTCTCGTTCAGAACGTAGGCGTTCGCATTGAAACCGCGCGTACAGGCTTCATCCAGATACCAGCCCACAAACTCATATTCGGAACGAAGTCCCGTCGGCGCACTGACTTTGCCTCCTATCGAGACACGGAAGTTCATCGCCTGCGACTCAGAGCCCCAGTTCAGCGTGGAATCCGTTCCGGCATTCGGGTGGAGGAATACACGGTACTGGATCCGTCTCCACTTTGCGTACAGCGTCACGCCTCCTTCAGGCATTGTAGTAAATGTGTACGGTGTCGTGCTGCACTTGCTGTCCAGGTACCATCCTTCAAACACATACTCATCATAGGTCGGAGTATAAGCGTCGTCTCCGCCCTTGTTGTACGAAGCCATACTGATACCGTAGTACTCAAGGTCACTGGTATGCAACTGGCCCCTGTTTGCTTCATCCTCTACAGGGTTATTATCACCGTCTACATAAACTCCGTCCATGTAGTTGACGACGAACTTATCGCGGGAATAGAAGAAGTAGATATCCTGATCGCTGTATTGATCATAAATATAAAATCCGTTATTATCCGGCGTCAGAGTATTGCCGTTGGGTTCATCAGCTGCTTCTATTTTTGTAAAGCCATCCAACTCAACAAAGTCTTCCTCTGTTACACCGTTATATCTTGCACTGATCGTGTTGAACTCTACATATTTTGTGCCTCTATGCGTAATCGTGTTCGTGTCTGTTGGCAATGCCTCCACATAATAGTGCATCGTTTTCAATGGACGATCCGCTTCATCAATGGTGAAAGTAACGTTGCTGCTCGGCATCGTCGCGATAAACACCATAACCTCAGTCCAACCGACAGTATTATCCCCAGGCTTCCATCTTTCGCCGTTATTATATGTGACGCCGTTCGTTCCAACTATCGGAAAATTCGACGATATATCCTGTTCATAGAGAGCTTTTATTTCTTTTACCGTCCCCATCGAACGTGTATATCTTGTACCATTGTATCTCCAGTACCCGTAGTACCAACGACCGTTATATCTATACAATTCCACATATTCGCCATCAACAATTCCATACTGAGTTCCATTATTACCTGTTGTAGCTGTGTATATGTAAGCCCGGAAAGTCAATGTGTATTCCGTACGATCATAGTACACATGAACGACGGCATTTCCTTCCGGCTTGATCTCAACATTTTGCGTAAAGTGGTCCAGATGGAATCCGCCGTATCGTTTATCTGTTCCATTAATCCGGGCATATGCACTATTGCCTGTTCCCTGTTGAGAAACCGTGTTTACGTTCGTTCCAACAGTGCCTGTGAGAGAAATTGCCTCCTCAAAATCGTACCCGTCACCCGAAACGTTCTGCTTCCAGATAATGACCGTATACGGAGCGGTTCCGCGGGGAATCCACTTCGCATAGATCGTTGTATTGTCAGTCAACTGTCCGCCAAATGTGAACGGCATTGTGCAGGCAGCGTCTGTATACCATCCGCCAAATGTATAGCCGTTACGCACCATCTCACTGTCAGGGCGGGGACGTACTGTTACTTCTCCAGACTTGACGAACTGCGGCGCATTGTACGTGCCGCCTTTGCCGTTTTCATCAAAGATGAGCCAGTGTCCGGCCGGAGCAAAGACGGAAAAATCAACATCTCCGGAAATAGTGATCTGCTCGCCATTCGTGTAAACTCTATCTGCTGTGTATCCATCGATGTTGGAACCGCCCGCCTTTACGTGCCAGCCTTCGAAGTTCTGGTCAGAAGACGGCACTGTGTACTGCATATCCACTGTGTATGTCGTGGACACATCAGAGGGCATGATCAGCATTGAATCGGATCCGATTACAACATCCTTCTCGTTGAAATACTGAACCGCAATATGCTTATAGATCATCGGATAGAGATGATATTCCTGACCGTCCTCTTCGAGACCTGCATCAACGATAGACTTAATATCCGCCCTAACGTCAGCAATCGTCATCGCACTCTCTGCGTCAGCGACCGTATACGTTGCTGTTTTGGACCAGCCCCGGAACAACAGGCCGCCAGTGAGCGTACTGCCAATTCCCGCATCATAGACAACACTGTTGTCGCCAATAATATTGTCGCCTTTCTTTACATAGATCGGCTCCTGAGCAACTCCATTCGCATCATGGAATATGACTTTCAGACGGTAGGTATCCGTGATGATCGCGTAGATCGAGAAACTGTCGGCGCTGAATGTGATCTCGTCTTCATTCGCGTTCTTCGTCTGCTCGACGACTTCCGTGTCTCCGTTGTCATCCATATGTACTACGACAACCGGGTCTTCACTTTGCTGGATCGCTGCAGCTTTCATGGTGACAGAAACCGCCGCCAGGGGTTCCACCGGCTCGCCGAAAGCATTAAAGAAAGTGATGTCGAACGCAGTAACGCGATAGCTCTCCGCATCGACGGTATCGCCGATCGTCTGAAGGATCTCCTCATCCGTCACGGCGGCCACGACCATTCTGGCCCCAGTGGGCAGCGCGCCTTCCGGTGCGGAGGCGGAGATCAAGGTATCGCCTACCACGCATTCAAAATCCTGAGCAGGCAGCGCAACGGGAATCTCTACAGGGTCCAATTCCTGCAGACCTTCTCCCTGTCTGGGGTCCGTGGGTCGTTCTGCTTCAACGGGATCAGGATCAGCGGCATCCTCAGGAGCAGGATCCGTTGATTTATCGGAAGGATCGGATTCGGAGACAGACTGACTCTCCCCGTCGGATTCCTCCGCAGGGTCTTCTGCCGGCATGTCTTCATCGGGATCACCGGCTTCTTCCGGCTCTTCTGCGACAGCCTCTCCTTCTTCGATTTCCGCAAGCGTTTCAACGGAAGGCTCTTCCGGTTCGTCCGTCAGTTCTTCCGCAGCCGCAAGACCGGAAAAGCCCAGACTGAGCATCATGACCATGATGAGCATGAGACTCAGCAGGCGCATCTTCGCAGATCTTGACGCCCTGAATTTCGCTGTTTTCATTCTTCGGCCTCCTGTGCCATTTTGAATTCTATCCTTGACCGGCAAACCGCACCACGGAACGCGGCCTGTCGAGATCATTCTTTTCCGTCTTTTCCGTCCCTTTTGGGGAGGTGAGGATATAAACCCATATTATGAGCCTAATACAAGGCTCTATTAGGATACATGCTTTCGTCAAGCATATCAATAACCAACAGACCGATTCGTTATAAATGCCATTATTCTATAAAACCTTTTATAAGTATTGCCCATGCGTGCTTTAAAGCACTGATACGCAACAGGCTGCATACATCTTGTTGCTCATATAACCAATCTGCAGAAATCTGTCGGTCTCCTTATAATGCTCAAAAGCCCATAAAAACAGACGCTGCCGGACGATACTAAGTCCTGCAGCATCTGCTTGTGTTTTTCTCTGTTTTTTCTACGGTATCACAGCCATCTGAACTGTCTCAGAGGTTTTCCGTCTATTCAGCCTGTTCCCTCAGGTCGATCCGGTCTTTAATTACATTGCCGTTCCCGTCCGTGAGCCACAGATCCTTTCCGTCGTAGTGGATCTCAAAGCGCGCGGTCTTCGTTTCCTGCTGATCCCGCGGATTGACGTGATATACGATCTCCCCGTAGACCTTTCCCTTCTCTGTGACGAGGGTGACGTCACCCCATTCGGCATAATAGGACTGATATGCGTCGGTCTCTATGCTGTCCACAGAAACGGAAAGACCCAGAGGCCCGGAATAGTGCATATCTCCCAGACGGATCGTTTCCGCGATCCCGTCACCGTCCAGATCCGCCTCCGCGCATCCGTACATCTCTTTCAAAATGTAGTAGGCGCTGACTCTGAACAGGAGATTCTCCTTCATCCCGGTGCCGTCGTTGATCTGCCATCCCGGTACAGTCCGGTATCCGAACTCCTCCGGCAGGAAATAATGCCGGACCCCGTTCTCCGCGTCCGTGATCTCCATCTCCCCGTCCTTCGTGAACCGGAATGTGCCTTCGGAACGGGAATTGCTGCACGGAATCTGCAGAACGTAGGTTCTGTCGTAGATGTTGATGTCCAGTTGCCATGGCAGGACGGCTTCCGTCATCGTGCAGGCGTAGTGGTAATCGCCTTCCAGGTCTTCTTTCCCTACTGCCTGGATGAACCAGCGGATCCTGCCGTTCCTCACACAGGCGATCTCTCCGTTTCTTTCCGGTCCGTCCAGATCGAAGTAGTAGACATCTCCGCCGGTAACGGTACGGTACCGAAGCGTCCGGAAAAGGCCGGGAGGATCCACCATATACCCCTTGGAGTACACGACGTTCCGGAAGACCTGTTCCGCCGTTTCCTCCGTAATGTTCACCGTCCGGATCTCCCCCAGATCTTCCCATTCGCCCTCTGCCAGCAGAAACCCGTACAGACGTCCGTCATGAACACGGAACGCTTCATGATCCACATCGGGCTGCGTCGCCTCCGGATGATAGACCGCCACGTGAAGATAGTAACCTTCCATCCTTTCAGACAGCTGCTCAGTCAGAGGATCAGATGGTTCCTCTCCCGGCAGCGGAGGTGGAGCGGGCTTTTCAGGGACCGTCCCGGGCAGCAAGTCGAACACGGAAGTCCCGTCCTCCACCAATCCTGGTCTTGCCTGGGTCGTCCCGATGTCCGTTCCTTTCGCCGCACAAGTCAGCAGGACGGGCAGGTATTCGGACAGTCCCGGAACGGCGTCGCAGAGCGCCGAGATTTCTTCCCTGTTCCGGGTTTCGTTCACAGCGGGGATCTCCCAGTCCGTGACGATATTCAGATATTCCAACCGCAGGTACTGCAGCGGCGTCAGATCATTCTGCACCGCTTCTGAAAATCGCACGCTCAGGATCTTCAGATCCGGCATCTCCTGCAGCGGCGTCAGGTCGCAGACCCCGCCGACATACAGCTGTCCGATCCTCGTCCCGATGAGAGGCGAAAGATCGACGCCGTATCCGTTCACTGAAAGATAGGTCAGTTTTTCATTCCCCTCCAGGGGAGACAAATCCCATTCTCCGGAACCGAGACTCAGGCTGTCGATGTCACAGGAGGCGTCAGGCGCCGTCAGACAAAAGCTCCGGAACAGGGAAACGGTCCGGTAGACGCCTTTCTTGAGGAAGGACAGATCCATAGCGCCTTCCACTGTCAGGTCGTTGACGGCGCAGTTCGGAAAATCCAGTTCGGTCGGCGACGCATTCAGGATGAGATCTACGCCGCCCGCGTTCTCCCCGTATATCCGCCCTATGCCTTCGGCCTGTACGTAGCATGAGAGATAATCCTTCGCCGGCAGAATCAGTTCCGTCAGTTCGCTGTCCACCTGAATCTGAATCAGCTGAAGTTCTCCGCAGGACACAAGAGATGAAAGGTCTGTGCTGACCTTCCGCGGGGAACTTCCGCTCAGATACAGCGTTCCCACCGGTTCTCCGTCTTCCGTGTACCGGATCTCTCTGAACTCCGCGTCCAGTTTTGCGGTAGACCGGATGGTATAATCCCCGCTCCCTATCGTCAGGGTATAGCTTTTCATCCTGGGTCCCGTCAGCAGCAGGACGCCCGCCGCCAGTGCCAGCAGGACTGCCGCCGTCAGGATCCAGAACGTCAGCCTTCGGATGTTCGCATTCATAACCTCTGCGCTCCTTTTGCACTGTTCTCTTTAGACATTGGTCTTGAGAGAGAACCCGCCGGTTCAGATCAGTTTCGCGTTGTGTTTATGTATCGGGTGATACAGGAGGCGAACAGTCTGCCTCTCCATCAGGTCCGCCCTCGGATTGAGCACGGTACCTTCGATCTCCTCCCCGTCCTCGGTCCGGTATTTCGCATAGACGTGGATGTCGACTTCATCAGGGTCGCCGATATCTGTGATTCTGGAGATATATCCGGTCGTTTCGATCCCTTCCCTGTCGATCTGTCTGCTCATTTTCTTTGAGATGAAAAAACCAATGGCGAACACCGCCAGGAATGCGATCCAGAGGATCGTACCGATATCAAAATTCATACTTACCCCTCCGAGATGTTTCTTAACGGACGTCAGAGGGTTTCCGTTCTGACAGGGCCGAACAGATTGCAGAATTCCACTTCCCCGTCCGTCAGTTCCAGAACACCAAGCTCGTGTCCGTTCTGTTCGTTGTAGAGGTCATGCAGGCCGGGCATCTCCTCGAAGAGCCTGTCTGTGATCTCCTGCGGCGCATCAACCGCCGTCGCCCGGATCCGCACCCAGTCCCGCTCCTTCAGCGCCACGATGCAGATCCTCGGATTCTTTTGGATCTGCCGGTACACGTTCTTGTGCTTGCCAACTGCCGTGTAGATCTTTCCGTCGTACTCCCTGAGAAGACCCACAGGCCGGATCTCCGGCTGATCGCCGTTCTCTGTCCCCAGGAAGAAACATCCCGCAGACATCAGGAATTCAGTCACTTCTTTCATGATATGCTCCTCCATTAAGATCTTTCTGGGTTCCGGTCATTCCGGAAGACCGGACCGCTGAACCGGCGTCCGTCCTGGAACTCTCTTCCTGAAACGGCACTCTTACCTTTAGTATTATACATTAAATATATAAAGGCTTCTCCAAAAGCATATCTTTCACTGGCGAATCGGCGCGAAATAGTCCATAATGGTTGGGAACACACGAAGATACGCAGGGACATCGGCTGACATCTTTGTCCTGAAAGGAATCTGTACATGAAAGAGGTCTATATCGAAGGGACTTCCCTTCCGGAGAGCTATCACAAGGCGCTTCAGGCGCTCAACACATACGGCGAGATCAGCAACTGCTCGGACTGGGATTGCACACAGAAGGAGATCTCGGTAACGATGGTGGTGAAGGAACCTCTTGCCGAGCCGCGGATCAGCAAACTGTGCATCTGCACACCGGAAAGTCTGGAGCAGTACCGTCAGGAGATGCTGGACGGGATCCTGGATTTCTGCATCGGCCACGGCTGGGACTACACCTACCACAACCGCATGGTCAACTACGACGCCGCGGACCACGGCATGATGAACCAGGTGGATTTCGTCATTGAGGAACTGAAGCGCAATCCGGAGAGCCGGCGCGCCGTGATCGACGTCCGCGACAACCGGGTGGATCCCTTCGGCGAGGATCCCTCCTGCCTGCAGCATTGCCAGTTTTTCATCCGTCAGGGGAGACTGGACGCTTATATCCTCTTCCGCAGCAACGACGCCTGCAAGGCGACCTTCATGAACGCTTTCGCGCTGATCGAACTGCAGAAGCGCATCGCCGACGCGCTCGGCGTGGAGATGGGCGTCTACGTCCACCGCGCGAACTCCTTCCATGCTTACGAGCGGGATTATGAGGATCTGGAAAACTACTGCCGGCATATCGAGAACGACCCCGTCGAAAGACTCACCTACAAATACGTGGGAGGCTGGGACAAGCGTATGGAACGCGCAAAACCGGCGATCGAAGTCAAAGTACAGAACCTCAGGGCCTCCAAGCTGCAGTAGTCCGCAACATTTTAGAGAAAAAATCCCGGCCGTTCCATCCGGAACGGCCGGGATTTTCTGCCGTCTGAGATCGGAAGGCTGCGAGCCCGCCTTCTGCCGGAAGGACATGTTTTCCGCGGACGCGCCTCATGGTAGAATCAGGATATAGCAGGTACTTTTTTCAACGGCACGGAAAGGACAGGAAAATGGAAGGTTTCACCAACAAAGAGATCGATTTCGGCATTCTCAAACAGCGCGCGTTCAATATGCGCTGGGCTGCGGTGGAGGATGGCGTGATCCCGCTCACCGCGGCAGATCACGATTTTCCTGCAGCACCGGAGATCGTTGAAGCGCTGGAGGACTATATCTCAGCCGGATATTTCCCATATGTTCCGAACCGCGGCATGCCGGAGTTCAAGCAGGCTTTCTCCCGTTTCGTGAAGGAGCGGAAAAATGAGGATGTCGATCCGGAACTCGTCCTTCCCATCGACTCTGCGGCTTCCGGTATGGGTGTGATCGCCAAAGCATTCCTCAAGCCGGGAGACGAAGTGATCGTTTTCGACCCGGTGGATTTCCTGTTCCGGACCAGCATGGAAGCTGCCGGCGCGAAGACCGTCCTCTTCCCCACGGACCGCCGGGAAGACGGGATCAGTCTGGAAAAACTGGAGGAATATATCACTCCCAATACCAGAATGGTAGGCTTGTGCAACCCGCACAACCCCATGGGCATGCTTTATAAAAAAGAAGAACTGGACCGCCTGCTCACCCTTTCCGAGAAGTACGGTTTCTACATCATGAATGATGAGATCTGGTCGGACATCATCTACCCTGGCGAACAGTTCCACAGTCTGCTGGAATTCGGTCCCGAACGGAACCGCCGCACGGTCTCCGTCTACGGTTTCTCCAAGAGCTTCGGGATCGCCGGCCTGCGCATCGGCGCTGTCTACTGCACCAATGCTGAAACCTACGAGGCGGTCGTCCGGGCATCCATGGTGGATTCCACCATCGGCGGCGTCAGCGCGCTGTCCCAGGTCGCGGGGACTGCGGCGATGGAGAAGGCGACCTACCGTCTGGACCGTTTTCTCGGTCAGATCGCAGAGAACCGGGACTATGCGCTGGAACGCATCGCGGAGATGCCGATGATCCGCTGCCATAAGCCCCAGGCCACTTTCGTGCTGTTCCCGGACGTCACGCAGACCGGGATGGATCCCGTGGATCTCGTCGCCCTACTGCGGGAGCAGTACAAAGTCGCCATCGTCCCGGGAGGCGCGCGCTTTTTCGGCCCCGGATCCGCGGGACACGTGCGGATCTGTCTCGCAACGAGCCGCGAGGTGCTGGGGGAAGGACTGGACCGTATCGAGCGGTGCCTGAATGACCTCGCAGCAGGAAAGGAATCCGGGAACAACTGAAGGAATACGAGGAGATGGTTAAAGACTCCAGGAAAGCCTTTGAGGACAACTTTGGGATCGAAGCCAATCCGAAAAACGTTCAGGCTGTCGCGGACGCGTTCGAACTGGACAAATACGTCAAATACGGCGTTGTGAACATCGACGGAGAGGAATACGGCCCGGAGGACAAACTGCCCAGAGTCGATGAGACCAACGTCGGAGACATGACGTTCCTGCTGATGTCCGGCATCAAGACGGTCGCCGTGATGGGCAACCTCATCCCGGACGCCAAAAAACAGCAGCCCGAAAAACAGCCGGTCGTTCATGATTATCCCGAACTCGCTCCGGCGGAGGAAGCCGGCCCCGCGCCCAAGACCCTGTAAGATCCCCATAACCGAATCACCGATATACAAGGACCCGGCCATTCGTCCGAATGACTGGGTCCTTTCTCTTCGCAAACAGGCTGTCAGGCACTGCGGAAGTGATATCGCCCGGATTTGTTCCCGGACAGAGAGAGCGGCAGGTCCACCTGCCGCTCTGCACGATCTGTATTCCTCCGGTCTCCGGTCAGGCCCGGAACGCGCGGACCTCCTCCGTCCGGGCGAGTCCGCCCAACTTTCCGGACGCGGTGATCTCCGCCGTGTACACGATGCTGATTCCCCCGATGGTGAAGGAACTGGTCGACGGGGAGAAATAGGTGTCCGCGATCGCCTCCACGTACCAGCGCAGTTCTCCGTCTTCCGTGGGGATCAGTTCCCTTCCCTGCGCGCCGGGCACCGAATAGAACCGTCTGGGCTCCCCCGTCTTTTCGTCGCACACGAGCAGGAATGCATCGTAGTTTTCCCGGACCATCGGCGTCAGCTCCTCGTTGGAGATATCCCAGTTGTCCCTCGAGAAGATCTCGTCCAGCACATAGCCGGTCTCCGCGTCCCTCGAATCCGACGGGGTCTCCTTCCGGGGCGTGCAGTAGCCGGAGCAGTACAGTTCCCCGCCGAGGACCGCCATGTCCTTCAGGAAGAAGGTGCTCCCGGAACGGGTGTATTCCCGGAACGCCGTCAGGTTCCCGCTGCGGTCGGCCCAGGCGATCTCCGCGAAGCGGTGCTTGATCTGATTGCCGAACTGGATCCGGTATCCGTCGGAAGCCACCGCACCGCCCCAGAACCCGAAGTTCCCTGTCCGGGTCGGGAACGAATCCAGCTGGATCCCGTCCTTCGATACATGCGACAGGCAGAACGTGTCCAGGATGCCCCGGCTGATGACCGCGTAACTGCCGTCCTTCTCCTCCAGGACGACACAGACCTCCTCGTTCAGCTGCCCGTTCTCCAGCGTCAGCGTCCAGAGCAGTTCCAGATCGCGGGTGAATTTGGTCAGGTGCGCCTTCCGGCGCGTCTCCGGCGTGATCTCGGTGTTCAGCGGATAATCCTCTGTCCCGTAGGTGATCACCCCGTCCGATACGACCAGATATCGCCAGACGCTGTACCCGTCGATCCGGGCAGTCAGAAGCGTTCCCGTCTCATTGCGGCGCTGGAGCAGCCAGTGGGCTTCCCCTCTGGGATTGTCGATGCAGGTCAGCCGGTAACCCGAAGGATCCTCCGGTTCCCGGTACCACATCTTTCCCTCATACTCGGCCTCTTCCAGCAAGGCACGGTCCTCCTGCGAAAGTTTCGGAAGCACGATCTCCCATCCGTTCACAGAACAAATCTGTTCCGTCTCCTGACGGTCCTCCACCTCCTGCGCGGTCGCCGCCTGCCGGATCACGATCTCTGCTGTGATCTTTTGCCCGTCTTTCGTCGTCCTTCCGCGGAATACCGTCAGGCACACCAGCGTCAACACCAGGAGCGCGGACAGCGCTCCCAGAAGGACCCATTTTCTTCCGTTTCCCCGCATCTTTTTCTTTCTTCCCGTATACGCCTAATTAATATAATTTGTGCCAAACATATGTTACCCTATCGGAACAGATCTAACAAACACAGGATCACTTGTCAACTACTCACGAATAATTTCGCAAGCTTGTGCCTGCCCGGTGGTAACAGACGATCGTCTCCCACCTTTGGCGTAAAAAAGCCTGATCCTTCTGCCGGAGCATCGGGACTGGCGGCACATCGTGGGGTGATTGACTGCACCCTGCCCGGTGAAGCATGCTCCACCGGGGCGGTACCGTTCTCCGGTACCTGAGTCTTCAGGAGGTACTCTTTTCCCATCCG
>JAEEGL010605664.1_pt1 | contig 18622 bp, 12 predicted proteins | sample 9134231 | NCBI WGS metagenome assembly JAEEGL01 (sample SAMN16246548, study PRJNA631951) | gut metagenome | biome: gut microbiome; feature: rumen; material: fiber-attached | host: Bos | place: Iran: Karaj | collected 2018-10 | reverse complement strand
TTGAAGTCATCTGCTTGTCTAAATGCCGATCTGCTGCGTCAGAAAACCTTGCTGGGCGCCAGCCCAGCGGCGGCTTTCTTCCTTGCATATCGACATTTATCCTGCGCATCTAATCTTCAAGATTTAGTTGGTGCATCAATAGAACGTGCCTTCGCCGTTTGGCAGTCCGCGCTGCCACTGCCCGGCATAGATCAGCCTGTGACTTTCGGTCAGTTCTCCCTTGCCGTCAGGACGTCCGCGCTCATCCAGCTCGCCGGTATAGTATTGACCGCTGTAGTATGGAAAGCTGCTGAATCCGTTCTGCGATCTGAGGCTGTATTTCATTGTATCGACATGACTGCGCACGAGGCTGAACATGTTTTTGATCTGTTCTGCGTCCAGCGGGTCGAAGCGCGGGTAATCCGCAAGGTCGAGTTCGAAGTACCGCTCCCGGAACGCATCGTCCCGATCGCAGCACCTGATCCTGCCGTCGGGACCGGAAAAGCCTGCCCGGTGATAGATCGGCTCGCCCAGATCGACCGTCGGGTCATAGGAGCCGGTCGTATGACCGGAAACAAAGGAAAGCAGCGGATCGATGCGCTTCATGCGTGTTCACCCTCTCTCAATTCAGATGCATCCGCACCGTACACGTCTGCGGTCTGCCGTATCTGATGCGCGCGGTATCTGCCGTCCGCGCGGCTGATGCCCCGCACCACCTTCCGATGCTGCGCAGTCCGCCGTTGCTCATATCCCGTCAGAAGCAATAAAAGACGCCCGGATTGTTTGATGATATTATTCTCTCTTATTATAACATATTCTTGTGCGTTTGTCTACTCTGTGATCGAAATTTGCGCGGATATTTTCCCGCCTTCGGCTTCCGCGGGGCCGTCGGCTTTCACAGCGCCGACGCCGGGCATGACCGGGGCGCTGCTGCTGACAACAGAAAACCGCCGCCTGCAGGTGCAGTGCAGGCGGCGGTATTGCAGATTCAGATCAGGGTGTGTTGACACGAAGCCTAACGCACGTCTTTTTGGCTGATTTTGCCCCGTTCGTCGTTAATAATCCTTGCCGGGCGCATGTTCCGCATAGCGGAACTGCGCAGTTTGCCTGCAAACATGCGACAGCCCGCCTGCGGATTTTTTCCTTGAACGGAACAAAATCATCTCAAAAATCCGCACATGATTATAGTGTCAACACACCTTAATGAAAATCAAGGTGAAACGCGCGCTGTCCGATTTCGGGGCATATCACGCCGCAGAGCGGGTTGCATTCCGACGGCGATCCCGATCCGACCGGAATCGGAATATGCCGCTGCATCGCAGACGGGAATCGGCGTGCAGACTGAGACCGGCGCGGAATGCCTCCTGCGCCGGTCCTTTGATATCACTGCAGTTCCGTGACCGTGCCGTCGGTCAGGGAGACCAGAAGATTCGGGTGCGACTCCTCTGCGGGGTCGTAATCATACAGATAGGTGAGCAGCACCGCGTTGTCCCACACTGCGACCATCGTCATGGGGGAATCTGTTTCAGCAATGGTCTCGGTTTTGTTGGTGTCGGGGTCAAATTCCATCAGCTTGCCGTCGCTGAAGCAGATGACCCGACCGTTGATGTTGTAGAATTCCAGCAGATCGCATTCCTCGCGGAGCTGCGTCATGCTGCCGTCTGCGGTGTTCATCAGCATCAGCGGCATGACGAATCTGCCGTTCGACTGATCCGCGAACTTGAACAGCAGCCTGCCGCCGCTGATCGGGGTGTAGTCGGAAAGATCGTACTGCCCGACGGTGTAGTCGATCTTGTACTTGGCGCCCGGGAGCTGCTCTGCCGGAATGCTGCCCTCGGCATCGGTCTTCGGCACCTCGATGCGGAAGACATAGGTTTCAGTGCGCTCGATCGCGTAGACCGCGCCGCCGTCAGGGTCAAGCTGCACATACTGCGGCTTCAGCCAGATCCCCCCGGGGACCGTCGGCTCTGCAGTAGTGCTGATGTGCTGCTTCTGTCCGGAGACCGGATTTGTCCAGAAGCAGACCTGACTGCTGATGATCGGGCACGGCATCTCATCGTATTTCTCAGTGTAGGTTCCGACCTCCGCGACAACGAAATACCAGCCGCTGCCCGCGTCGGTGATGCTCTCGAATGCGCAGTAGATCTGCTCCTTTGCGTCCTTTGCGCGCTCGAGATACTGCTCGGGGTCCTCGATCGTCAGGATCGCCTTCTGATCCTCGCAGCGGTAGAGCGTGCAGTCATTCGTGCGGTAGAGATAATTGCCGTCCGAGATCAGACCGGTCTTATCGACGATCTCCTTCACGCCGCTGCCGTCGCGCTGATAGACATGATATGCCCAGCCGTTCAGATTCACGCCGTAATCGCCGGAGATTTCGGGGAGAGAAGCCTGCAGATCGGTGTTGGGGGCTTCTGTCTGCGTGGTCGTCTGTTCCGCCGGAGCCGATGTCGTTGTTGCGTGCGGGGTGGTGTCGGTCACCTGCCCGGTGTCGCTGCCGACGGAAGCTCCGGGCTTGCGCGTGTTTCTGCCGTTCAGGCTGCTGATGAGCAGCACGCCGCCTGTGACAACTGCGATTGCAGCCGCTGCTGCAAATCCGGTCGTGATATAATGCATGATAGGATTGTTTTTCATAGAAGATTCCTCCTGTCTGATTACTGTGTCCTCAGCCGGCAGATGGGCGTCCTGCAGACTTTTCGGCAGTGCGGAAGCGATCTTGGACTCCTCGATCTCGTCCATCGCATCAAATATTCTGTTCAGCTTGTCAGTTTTCACAGCAATCCCTCCTTTTTCAGATATGCCCGCAGTTTTTTGCGCAGGCGCACCAATGTAACGGTCACGGTACTTTTCGGGAGCCCGAGGTCGGCGGCAATGTCCTCGACCGGCATCATGAACCAGTAGCGCTGAATAAAGATTTTGCGCTGCTTTTCCGATACGCTGTCGAGAAACCGGTTGAATGCCTGCCCGAGCTCATGGCTGTCGACCTCGCGCTCCACATCGTCATCCGCCCTCGGCACGGAAACCAGCTCCTCCAGTGCGATCTCTGCCTCAGTGCCGCTGCGCCGCTGTGCGTGCATCGACTTCCAGCGGTTTTTTGCAAGATTTCTTGCGGCTGCGGCGGCATAGGCGCCGATGCTCTCAGGCTGAGCGGGCGGAATGGCGTTCCAGACCTTGATGAGCATGTCGTTGACGCATTCCTCCGCATCCTCGCTGTTCCCGAGGATATTGTATGCCACACTGTAGCAATACCCGCTGTACTGCGCCTGCACTGCCGCAAGACCCTTTTCGTCCCGCCGGTTCAGGCACTCGAGAATCGCCTGATCGGTCATACCGGTTTCCTTCCTTTCTGATTCCTTCTGAAGCGCTTCACTCTTACAGACAGCGTTTCTTTCGGTTTGGCTACATCTTCTGTGAAAAAATATTTTCGGTTTTTTTTCGCTCGCTCAGCGCGGGGAAAATGTCCGCGTAAACATCCGCCGGTTTCCTGATTCGCAGGAGACGGCATCATCGGCGCTGCAGCCGAAAAGCCGCCGTCTGCGCAAATACAGGCGGCGGCTCCGGATACTCAGACATTTCTGCCGCTGCCGGTCATGCAGTCTGCAGCAGCCTGCATCTGCGCGCGCACGGCAGCAATGAATGCGGCATGATGCGCCGCGACATAGGACATGTCATTCGCCTTTGCGGCATGTTCGAGCTCCTGTGCCTCCTCGGGGAGCGCCGGAATGCCGAGCATCCGCATGCTGCTTTTCAGCGAATGCACATGGGTCATGTAATTTTTCAGATCCTCTGCTGCAAAGAACTGCTCCAGCGTTTTGCAGCGGTCTTCGGCGCCCGCGAGAAAGTCCTTCATCATCTGCAGATAAAAGACCGCATCGTTTCCGCAGTAGGTGATGCCCGCTTCGGTCAGGATGCCGATCTGCTGCAGCCTTTGCAGGACCGGCGCGGGGTCCTCTGCGGTATCGGTGTCCTCAGGTTCAAATGTCAGAACCGCGTCGTCATCGGGGAACTCCGCCGGATTGCCGTCCTCGTCCACAAATTCGAGCAGCCCCTCCTGCGGAGGCTGTGCACCGGGCGGCTCGGGCGCTTCCGCGAGCTCCCGCGGCAGATGCTTTTTCAGGACGGTCTCCAGCTTGTCCAGCTCGATCGGCTTGGAGAGATAATCGTCAAAGCCCATGCTGAAATAGGTCTCTCTTGCGCCGGAAACGGCATTTGCCGTCAGCGCGACGACAGAGGTATGCTCTGTCAAAGCGTCCGCGCGCAGACAGCGCAGTGTTTCCACGCCGTCCATCATCGGCATCATGTGGTCCAGAAACAGGATATGATAGCTGTTTTTCCGCATCAGCTCGACGGTCTCCCTGCCGGAGGAGGCGAGGTCCGGTCTGATGCCGAAGATTCGGAGCAGGTTTTCCGCGACCTTCAGATTCATCTCGTTGTCATCGGTGACCAGTACGCGGGCGCCGTTCCACCTCTGATGCGATTCCGGCTCCGTCTGCTGCATCGCGCGCGAGAAGCGCTCGTTGAAATCGCCGAGCAGCTCGTCGCCGGAGATCTGCTGCTGCAGCGTGAACGAGAATGTCGAGCCCTCTCCGTATTTGCTCTCGAGATGCAGCTCGCTGTCCATCATGGAGAGCAGCGCGGTCACGATCGCCATGCCGAGCCCGGTGCCCTCGATATGGTGATTGATCTGCTGATCGAGCCGAGAGAAGGATTCAAAGAGCTTTTCACGGTCCTCGTCCCGGATGCCGATGCCGGTGTCTTTGACCTCGAAATAGAGCGTGACGGTGCCGCCCTCTTTCCGGACCGGCTTGATCGTCAGCGTGACGGAGCCGTGCTCGGTATATTTGACCGCGTTGGTGAGCAGATTCGTGACGATCTGCGTCAGCCGGATATCGTCGCCGATCATGTAGGCGGGGAGCGTTTCGTCGATCAGCGTGATGAATTCCAGCCCCTTGTCCGCCGCGCGCTGTGCAACGGTATTGACCACATTGTCAATGAAGGAGGCGGTGTCATACTGCACGGGGATGATCTCCATTTTGCCGTCCTCGATCTTGGAGAAATCCAGAATGCTGTTGATGATGGACAGCAGATTTCTGCCTGCCGTGCGGATATGCCCCGAGTATTCGGCGATCTTCGGGTCTGCGGTTTCGCGGTAGATCATCTCGTTCATGCCGAGCACGGCATTGATCGGCGTGCGGATCTCGTGGGACATCTGCGCGAGAAACTCGCCCTTTGCCTTATTTGCGGAATCCGCGGAGGCTTTTTCCAGCCGCAGGATCTCCGCCTCGTATTCCTTCTGCTGCTCGCTGATTTTCAGCGCCTCCGCTTCGCGGCTGCTCTTCTGTTCCTTGCGGTAGGCGATCAGATAGAACAGTGCGATCAGCACGAACAGGATCGTATAGGTGATGATGTTGATGATCAGCTGGGAATAGACATCGCGGAACAATTCATCGTTTCCGACTGCAATCACGACATACCACTGATCCATGATCGAATTTGCAAACACCGTGCACTGTTTGCCGGAGAGCGCCGTTTCAAACCGCTTTTCCGTCGTGTGGGTGAGCTTTTCCATGAAATCCGCGCCGCCGCTGACAGTACGGAAATCCGTGCCGTTGACCGACGGGTCGGAATGTGCGATGACCGTTCCGTTCTTGTCGACGATAAAGCTGTAGCCCTTTCCGTTGATATCAGTCGTTTCGATGATATCCTGAATATGCGTGGTGATCACATCGAGCGCGACCACGTTTGCGGGGTCGGAAAGGCGCTTGCACACGGAAATGACCACGGAGCCGGTCTGCGCGTCGATATAGGGCGGCACGATGACAAGACCGCTTTCCTTCACCGTCAGCCGGTACCAGTCGCGCGCAACGGGATCGTAGTCCGCGGGCGGGACCCAGCCCAGACCGTCGTAATATTTGTTCCCGATGTAGCCGTAAAGACCGGTGTAGTTTTCGTCGAACTGGCTCTTGTGCCGCTGCGTTTCGACAAGCAGATAATCCTGTATCGTTTCGCCGGAGGCGCCGTTCCTGACCATGTAGTCAATGGAATCCGCCGTGACCCACAGCACGCTTCGGGTCGTGTCGAGATAGTTGCCGAGATTGGCGGAAAGACCGGAAACCTTGTCCTGCCCGACCTCATAGACATTGGAAACGGAGATCCGGTAGAATGAGGCGGAGGTATAGATCACGACCAGCATCATCAGAACAAATGTGATCGCGAGCGGAAGCGTGAGATTCAGCTTGTTCTTTTTCATAGGTTTCTCTCCGCGTGAAAAATCGTTGTGTGTCAGTCTTTGGGCTCTGCAAACTGCAGGAGCTCCGACTCAAACGTGACCGGATTGCCGGGATGCTGTCCGTTCCATGCCTCAGTGACGCGCTCTGCTGCCGCGGTGCCGTTCTGCCCGACCTCGGGCAAAAGCACGAAATACTGCTTTTTGCCCGCCTTCATCATCAGATCGCTCTTGCGCAGCGCATGTTGGAGAAAGATGCCGAATTCCTCTGCGATCTCCGCCTCCTGTGTGCCCTCCGCAGATACCGTGAACAGAACCTTGCAGCCGGTATCGCGGTTTCGCATGAGATGCCGCATGACAAAGCGGTAGACATACATAAAGCTCTCGCGGTCGAGCATCAGAGCGCAGTCCGGAATGTGACGCTCCTCCAGCAGCCTTGAAACGGATGCGATCCCCACGGCATGCTCCGGGACGTCATCATAGCTGCCGTAGATCGCATATCCGTGCTTGCCGTTCTGCTTGACATGGTAAAGCGCCTTGTCCGCCATTTTGAACAGCTCCGGGTAATCCGTTCCCTGCTCCGGAACCATGACGATGCCGACCGACGCGCCCAGCGGAATCTCCATCTCCTCGCCCATGAGCGCCTTTGCGCGCGCCAGCAGACTGCGGTTGAGCGCCGCGGTGAAATCTGCGGCATCGTCTTCGCGGGTGAGACCGTGCGCAAAAACCAGAAACTCATCGCCGCCGATCCTGCCGTAGACACCGTCGGGCAGCGCCGCGCGAATGCATTCTGCGAAGGCAGTCAGCACCCTGTCGCCCATCTCGTGCCCGTAGAGATCGTTGACCAGCTTGAAGGCGTCGAGGTCGATCATCATCAGCGCGCCGCGCTTCTCATTGCAGAGCACGGCGATCTTCTCCGCGGAGGCAGCCTTGTTGAGAAAGCCGGTCAGCTTGTCAACGGTCGCATCGGTTTCAAATTTGTTGATCTGTGCCTGCTGCTCGACGGCGTTTGCGATCCGCTTGAGCAGAATCTCCGGCACAAAGGGCTTTCGGATATAATCGACGACGCCCATCTCAAAGCCGCGGCTCTCCGTCGCGGCGTCCTGATCGGCGGTGAGAAAAATGACGGGCGTTTTTCCCAGTCCCCTGGCCTCCTCGAGCTCGCGAAGCTGCTGCAGCGTTTCAAAGCCGTCCATGCCCGGCATGACGATATCCAGCAGAATCAGATCCGGTCGGTTGACCTGCATAAATCGGAGCAGTGACGTGCCTGATTTCATGGCGCTGACGCGCATCCGGTTTTGGGTGAGAATCTGCCCTGCCATATTCAGATTGAGCATATCATCATCTACAATCGCGATCCATTTCATCGTGTTCCTCCTGTCTGCTTCAGACAGCTTTTCCGTTTTTTTGTTTTTTGAGCGTGATATACCTCTATTATACTGATAACAGACAAAATGTCAACCCCTGCCGCGCCGGTCACTGCGCCCGATGCAGGGGGCGGGAGGGAGGAGGGAGAAGTGAAGAGTGAGGAGTTGTTCCGTCTGCTTTTGCTAAAACGGATACACACGGGGCTTGGGGTCGCTGTTTGTGAAGCAAAGGTGCGATACCGCAGCGCCTGCGCCTGACTCGTAAATCATTGCAGATGAAACGGCTTGCTCGGCAAGCTGAAATGAGGGAGCCGAAGCCCCCTCATTCTTGCTGTGTTATTTGACCGTCAGTGCTGCTGCGTCGGAATTGGTCTTTGCGCCGTTTGCGTCGGTGATGATGCACCGGTACTGCCAGCCGTTGTAGGACGTCTTTGCGCTGACGGTCAGCGTGCCGGTCGTCGCGCCTGCCGCGTTGGAGTTCTTCCAGCCGGAGCCGGAGTTGTACTGCCACTGATAGCTGAGCCCGATGCCGGTCGCCTTGACCGTGAATTTCGCCGCGGTGCCGGGCGTCGCCTCGACGCTTGCGGGCTGCGCCGTGATCGCGGTCCTGACCTTGAACACAGCCGTACCGGAGGTGGTCGTTTTGCCGTTCGCGTCGGTGATCACGCACCGGAATTGCCAGCCGTTGTATGTTGTTTTGCCGTAGAGCGTGAGCGCTGCAGTCTTGTTGCCGGATGCGCCGGAATTCTTCCAGCCGGAGCCGGAATTGTACTGCCACTGATAGCTGAGCCCCGCGCCGGTCGCCTTGACCGTGAACTTCGCGGGTTCATTGATCGCTGCGGAGGCATTTGCGGGCTGTGCGGTGATCGCGGTTTTGATTGTCAGTGTCGCCGCGGAGGAATTGGTCTTCGTGCCGTTTGCGTCTGTGATGACACAGCGGTACTGATAATTGTTGTAGCCAGCCGCGGTGTTGATAGTCAGGGTATTGGTTTTGGCGCCGGTGCCGTTCGAGGTCTTCCAGCCGTCGCCCTTGTTGTACTGCCACTGATAGCTGAGCCCTGCACCGGTCGCGGTGACCGTGAATTTTGCCGCTTCGCCGACCGGCTTGGTCAGGCTTGCGGGCTGCGCAGTGATCGCCGTTCTGACCGTCAGCGTTGCTGCCGAGGAGGTCACGGGCTGATTGTTTGCGTTGCCGATCACGCAGCGGTACTTGTAGCCGTGATAGCCCGCCGCCGTGCTGATCGTCAGCGTCGCGGTCTTTGCGCCCGTGCCGTTGGAGTTCTTCCAGCCGTCGCCCTTGTTGTACTGCCACTGATAGGTGAGCCCCGCGCCGGTCGCCTTGACCGTGAATTTTGCCGCTTCGCCGACCGGCTTGGTCAGACTTGCGGGCTGTGCGGTGATCTTCGTCTTGACCTTGAGCGTGCACGCAACGGTCGTTGCCGTTCTGCCGTATTCATTTGAGACGATGCAGCGGTACTTGTAGCCGTTTCTGCCCGCGGTGATCGGGATGCTCAGCCGCTCGGTCGCCGCACCTGTGCCGTTGGACTTCTTCCAGCCGTCGCCCGCGTTATACTGCCACTCATAGCTCAGATCACCGCCGCTCGCACCCACGAAAAACTCTGCGGTGTTGCCGATCGGTGCGGTCACGCTGTGCGGCTGCGTCTGAATCTTCGGACTGTAGGGCGTCAGGGTGACCTCCTTTGCGAAGGTATCCGCCGCATCGTCGTAGAAGCCGTAATACCGGAACCACCAGTTTTCCGGCGCTGTGACTTCCACACCGTAGAACGAGTAATTCTTGATGAAGGCGATTGCCTGTTTCGTGCCCGTCACATGGAGCGCGGCGTTTTCCGCGATCAGCGTGCAGGCGCTGTTGTCTGAAATGCCGTATTCGCCGCTGATGTCTGCCGTGATATTCTGAATCCTCAGATCGCCGCCTGCGAAATAGATGCCGGTATCGCCGGCGCTGACGGTGAGCCTGCCTTCTCCGGTCAGGGTCGCGCCGTCGACAAAATAGAATACGCAGCCGGCTGCGGTCAGGCTGGAATCCTGATCGATGCTGACCGTGAGACCGGGAATCCGGGATTTGATCATGTCGCCCCTGCATCTGAGATCGCCCTTCACGGAGAGGATATTGTGCGCCGCATCAAAGCTGAAAACGCCGTCGTGGAGAATATCGTCCGAATTGCGGCTGGTGACCTGCTTTCCTGCGACCGACAGATCATATCCGACGGTGACTTTTTCCGTGAAATAGCCCGGGAGACCGTCCTGGTCAATGCGTGCATAGGTGCTGCTGTTGTAGTGATAGTCATGCGCTGTGCCGTTGCCGCCGACCAGACTGCCGCAGAGACCGAACATATGATCGCCGTCTGTGACATTCACCGTGCTCCACGAATCATCGACATAGACCGTGGTGAGGCTCTGGCATCCGTAGAACATGTATGCCATATCGAAGACATGACGTGTGTTCAGACCGCAGAGATCGACGCTCTTTACGGTGCTGTACATGAACATGTTGCCCAGATTCGTGATGTTTTCCGCGACGATCTCGCCGAGATCGACGGATTCGATCACGGTATCTCCGAACATGAAGGACATGTTCTTCACATTGGAGAAATCCGCGTTGGACAGGTCGAGCTTCGTCAGAATGACCGGGTCCGGATTTTCGAGATTGGTCTGCCCCAGCTCGGCAAACAGACCGCTGCAGTCCTCCGGCATCACAGCACCGGGCACCGTCAGGATCTGACTGACAGGGTACTCCGCATATTCGTAATACCCGGGTTCATCCTCTTCGGTGTGGTCTTCGTTATTGATGTAATGCGCGATGTAGGGTGCGAGGTCTTCTGCGGTAAAGGCGCCGGTGATCGTGAGCGTCCTGCTGTCCGGGTCATAGCGGAGCGGTGCATCATCCGCCGAGACCGTGACCGCGGGCAGTGGCAGTGCGAAGAGCATTGCCGCAGACAGGAAGGCAGCCGCGGCTTTTTTCCGATACTGTTTCATGTTGGATTGTCCTTTCCGCTGCAAAATTGTACCGCGTACCGCGCAGCACTCAGTACACTGTCTTTATTATAGCACACTATCGGCAAATCTGCACAAGGAATCCGACGGTTTTCTTCAACGAAAATACAACGGCTGCACATGCTTCGATTGTGTTTTCTGCACAATGACTATCCGATCGGCGGGAACGCCGCAGGGCTCACAGCTCGTCCAGCGCTTTCTTCGCAATATCTCTTCTCTGTGCATATTTCGGCACATCGGGACACTGTTCTGAGAGCCGTTCCCAGAGAATCATCGCCGCGGTGATATGCCAGATCTGTTCTGCGGTGTCCGGTGCAGCGCCGCCTGATTGTTCGAATCCACACACGCAGGAATCGCAGGAAAGCGCCGTTTAAGCGTCGCGCGGTCAGTCGGCTGCAGCTCCGCCGGCAGAATCTTCTTGCCCGCTGAGCTGGCGTCGGGGTATTCGTGCTGCATGACATAATTGCCCTGCTCCAGCAGATTCGGCGTCACGACCAGCGCAAACAGCTTTCTCTTTGTGAGCGCGTCCTGAATCGCCTGATTGAAGCTCTCGCCGGAGACAAGAAATTCGTCATACCAGATCGCGAGATTGCGGCAGAAGTCGTTTTTGTGGATCAGCCGCATCAGCTCCTGCGCGAAGCGGCGGTCCTTTTTGCGATAGCTGAGGAAAATGTATGCATCGAAGGCATCGCGAACCTTTTGCGCCGTTTCGTCACCGATCAGCACGGAGTTGAGGTAGTGCGTCAGCTTGTCCTCGTAGGAGATCGCGGTCTCGTCGCGTGCGGTTGGGTCGAGGCACTGCAGGTCGCCGCAGATGCGGTTGAATTCCGACGACAACCCGATTCGACCAGAATCGGCAGAACCGGGATATGCCGCTGCATCGCAAACGGGAAGATGCCCCGCCTTGCAAAACAGTCGCGGTAGAGAAACCGGCTGCTCACGGGAATCACGATGAGCGCAGTAAAATGAGAGTGAAACCGGAGCCGGGCACTGCAAGGTTATAGCATTGAAAACGGCGAAATGTCAAGGCAATCCGAATGCGCATCTGCATAGCATTCACGCCCCGCACATCTTTCCGAGTGTGCAGAATCGCCGTAAATCTGTTGGTTTTTCCTGTGTGCAGTGCAGTCGCCGAAACGATTGACAGCCGCACCAAAAACCTGTATAATAGAAGCAGCATGGACGGCAGTCACGGAAAGGAAGTGCAGCGATGAAGTACAAAACCCGTAATAACCGCTCGCCGCAGGGCTTGCAGCGCGTGTTTCTCACCGGCTATCCCGATGATTTTGCGCAATGGCTCGAGCCGATCTCCGCGCAGATCTTAGAACGGCACAACTGCGCCGTGTTCTACGAGGAGGACCCGGAAAGCCCAGCGGATGCAGAAATCTTTGAATCGGACCTTGCGCGCATGCAGCTGATCGTGATTCCGGTGAGCAGCCGGTTTCTCTACCGCGACTGCTTTGCACGGCGCGTCGTGTTCCCGTTCGCGATGGAGCGGCATATTCCGGTTCTGCCGATTCTGGTGGAATCGGGGTTGTCGTCGGAATTTGACCGCATCTGCGGCGACCTGCAGTGCCTTGACCTGAACGCACGCGACGAGACCGCGATCTCCTACGAGGACAAGCTGACGCGCTATCTCAACTCTGTACTGATCGGCGACGAAACCGCCAAACAGGTGCGCGATGCCTTCGACGCCTACATCTTTTTGAGCTACCGCAAAAAGGACCGCCGATTTGCGCAGGAGCTGATGCGGCTGATCCACAGAAATGACTTCTGCCGCGATATCGCGATCTGGTACGACGAATTCCTCGTGCCCGGCGAGAGCTTCAATCAGGCGATTCAGGAGGCAATCAAAAAGAGCGAACTGTTCGCGCTGGTCGTGACACCGAATCTGCTCGAACAGGGCAACTACGTCATGCGGCACGAATATCCGGACGCGAAAGGCGCAGGCATGAAGATTCTGCCCGCCGAATTGCAGCCGACTGACCGCGCGACGCTCGAGCAGCATTTCGACGCAATTCCTGCGTGCGTGGATTCGAACAATCAGGCGGCACTTGCGGATTCGCTTGCGGTTCTGCTCGAAAATGTCGCAAAGCCGGACAACGACGACGACCCGACACACAATTTCTTCATCGGGCTGGCATACTTGGGCGGCATCGACGTCGAAACCGACTATGACATGGCGCTGCGGCTGATCGAAGGCTCGGCGGAGCAGGAGCTGCCTGAGGCGATGCAGAAGCTCGTCGATATGTACAATTCCGGCGAAGGCGTCAAGCGGGATTACCGCAAAGCGATCGAGTGGCAGAGAAAGCTCGCGGATGTGCGGAAGAGGATGTTTGAAGCGGACCCGACCGAAGACAACGCAATCGACTGGTTCAATACACTCTTCTATCTTGGAGAAGCACTGCGAGCGGTCGGCAAACCGAAGGAGGCTGGAGTTGTCTTTGAGAAAATGCTTCACGCAGCAGAACAATGCCAAGAGTATGGCTTTTCTTTTGCGAAGCGTGCTCTGTCAATCAGCTACAGTAATCTCGGCGATATCTGCGAAGCACAGGGCGGGCTGACAGAGGCACAGCAGTATTATGAACAGTCGCTGCAGATGTTTGAACAGCTTACGAAGGAGACCGGAACGGTTCAGGCACGGCGCGATCTGTCAGTCAGCTATGGCAGGCTCGGCGATATATGCCGGGCACAGGGCAGGCTGACTGAGGCGCAGCGGTATTATGCGCTGTCGCTGCAGATTGCTGAACAGCTTGCCGAGGAAACCGGAACGGTCGAGGCGTGGCGTGATCTGTCGATCAGCTATGACTGTCTCGGCGGTATCTGTGAAGCACAGGGCAGGCTGGCTGGGGCGCAGCAGTATTATGAACAGTCGCTGCAGATTCGGGAACAGCTTGCAGCAGAGACCGATACGGTCGAGGCGCGGCGCAATCTGTCCGTCAGTTATAACAATCTCGGCGATATCTGCAAAGCACAGGGCAGAGTAACTGAGGCGCAGCAATATTATGAACAGTCGCTGCAGATTGATGAACAGCTTGCGGAGGAGACCGGAACGGTTCAGGCGCGGCGCGATCTGTCAGTCAGCTATAACAGGCTCGGCGATATCTGCAAAGCACAGGGCAGGCTGATAGAGGCGCAGCAGTATTATGAACAGTCGCTGCAGATTGCTGAACAGCTTGCAGAGGAGACCGGAACGGTTGAGGCGCGGCACGATCTTTCCATCAGCTATGAAAAACTCGGCGATATCTGCAAGGCACAGGGCAGAGTAACTGAGGCGCAGCAGTATTACGAACGGTCGCTGCAGATTGATGAACAGCGTGCAGAAGAGACCGGAACGGTTGAGGCGCGGCGCGATCTTTCCGTCAGCTATAACAATCTCGGCGGTATCTGCGAAGCGCAGGGCAGGCTGACAGAGGCGCAGCAGTATTATGAACAGTCGCTGCAGATTGATGAACAGCTTGCGGAGGAGACCGGAACGGTTGAGGCGCGGCGCGATCTGTCTGTCAGCTATGAAAGACTCGGCGGTATCTGTGAAGCGCAGGGCAGGCTGACAGAGGCGCAGCAGTATTATGATGCTGAACTAAAAATGGCTGAAAAGCTCCTTGATGAGACGGAAACCGTAGATGCGCGACGATTTATCTCTGTTGTCTATCACAAGCTCGGCGATATCTGTAAGGCGCAGGGCACACTGCCAGAGGCACAGCAGTATTACGAAAAGTGCCTGAAATTATTTGAGCAGCTTGCCGAGGAGACCGGAACGGTTGAGGCGCGGCGCGACCTGTCAATCACCTATGACAGGCTCGGCAGTATCTGCAAAGCACAGGGCAGGCTGACAGAGGCGCAGCAGTATTATGAACAGGCGCTGCAAATTCGTGAACAGCTTGCGGAGGAGACCGGAACGGTTGAGGCGCGGCGCGATCTGTCAGTCAGCTATAACAATCTCGGCGAAATCTGCGAAGCACAGGGCAGACTGACAGATGCGCAGCAGTATTTTGAACAGTCGCTGCAGATTGATGAACAGCTTGCGAAGGAGACCGGAACGGTCGAGGCTTATGATGAACTTGCGATTTCGCACTATAATGTTGGCGTCATTGCACAGCGCGTTGATGACAAAAAAGCACATTTCTCCGCAGCGCTGCGCATCTGGGAGCAGATTGCCGAGCAATGCCCCGAGGTGCCGGAATATGCCCAAAGAAGAGACCTTGCGAAGAAAGCACTGGAGCTGCTCTGAGCCCGCGTGCGGCTTTCTCACTGCGCACTCCGAACGCCTGCCTCGCAAATTCCGGTTGATCGCAGCAGCACAATTCCGAAAAGAAGCTCTGAAAAAAATCTGTAATACCCCGTTTTTCTGTTTGCCCCAGCGTATTCTATGAATAATAGGGAGGGATGTGCATGGATCAGGATGTGCAGCAGCTCGTTTCCCGTGTAAAAGCAGCAAAAACTGACAGCAACGCCGCGAATGCGCTGATCGCTGATTATATGCCGTTTATCCGCTCTGAAACTGCAAAATATCTGAAACGGCAGCCGGAACCCGAGGACGATGAGCTGAGCATTGCCATGTTCGCATTCTATGAGGCGATATGCAGCTATTCCAGACTTCGCGGCGCTTTTCTGAAATACGCCGCGCTTCAGATTCGCAGCAGGCTGATCGATTATTACAGACGCGAAAAAAGAAACCACATCCAGATTTCACTCAACACCCCTGCGGAGGATGAGCAGACCGAACTGATGGATACACTCGCCGACCCGCATGACGAATATTCCGAGCATGAGCTCCGCGAGGCGACACAGGCGGAGATCCGCGAGCTCACGGAGCAGATGGAGTCCTTCGGCGTGTCGATCACCGATCTTGCAGAAAACGCGCCGAAGCAGGGCAGAACACTGGAAATCTGCAAGCAGGCGGTCTGCTATGCAAGAAGACACCCGGACATTCTGGATTCTTTTCTGCGGACAAAGCGCGTCCCGCTGGCACAGCTTGCGGAGGGTGCAGATGTCGAGCGAAAATCACTGGAACGGCACAGGAAATATCTCGTCGGCGTGCTGCTGATCTGCACGAACGGCTATGAAATACTGCGCGGTCATATCGCGCAGGTACTGAAAGGAGGCGCCGGAGCATGAAATATCTGGTCATGGAGTGCAGCCCTGCCTATGCGGTCCTGATGGATGAAGAATCGCGTGTGGTGCGGGCAGCCAATCTGCATTATACGGTCGGGCAGACCGTGACAGACCCGATCCTGATGGATGCGCAGACGGTCCGTTCCGGCATCACACGGAAAACGGTGATCCGCATTGCCGCAGCCGCAGCCTGCCTGCTGCTCCTGAGTGCTGCCGGATTCGGCTTCTATCTCAGAAACCGCCGCCCGCAGGAGTCGGTCGTGGTGTTCGTGGAGCAGACACGCTATAAAATGGCAATGAACCGGAACGGCGAGGTCATTCAGATCGAGGGAGAAGCCGCCGACGGCAAGACGACCGTCGTGCATTATGACGGACAGCATCTGACGCTCTCCTCCGCGCTCAATACCGTGCTGCAGGAATCGATCGAGCAGGGCAGCATCAGCGAGGCAGAGCCCGTGCAGATCTATCTGGCTGCCGAGAACGAAAAGGCATGCGATTCCGTCAAATCGGAGATCGAACAGGAGGCGGCAAAGCTCCGTCTGAATGCCGATGTACAGGTGCTCCCGCCGAATGAGCAGCCGCCTGCAAGGGCAGAGGAGCCGCCGAAACAGCCCGACGACCCGATGCAGAAGGACGACCCGAAGGAACCGCCGCAGCCGCCCGCGGAGCAGCAGGACCCGCCGCAGCCGCCGACGGAGCAGCAGAATCCGCCCCAGCCGCCCCAGCAGCAGGACCCGCCGCTGCCGCCCGATGATCCGAAGGCGGAAACACCGCCCGATCCCGGCAAGGTGACCGACGGACCCGGCATTCTGCCGCCCGAAAATGACGAAAAGCCCGAGCCTCACACCGAGCTGCAGGAGCCGTCGGGCGACGACAAGCCCGCTCCGCCGGAGCCGCCCGCAGAACCCGAAAATCCGCCGGGACCTCCTGCACCGAAAAGCACAGTTCTCCCGCCGGTCGGTGCAGAGCCGGGCTTGATCGGTGAAGCGCCCGCGCTGAACGGCAGTGAGCCCGTGCTGAACGGCGAAAGCCGCAGTCTGACCGGCAGCGAAGCCGAAGCCGCGCTGCTGCCGGAGCAGGCAATGATCGAGACATTGCCGCCGGATGCACTTCCGAATCTCCCGGAGCCGCCCCTCCCCGCCGACGGACCGGTGCTCTGATGTGAAAACGAAAACAGACCGCGCAGAGATCAGTTCTCTGCGCGGTCTCTGTCTGTCGGAAAACCGCAATTCAGGTGGGAGGGAGGAGGGAGAAGGGAGAAGGGAGAAGGGAGAAGGGAGGAGGGAGGAGGGAGAAGTGAAGAGTGAGAAGTTGTTCCGTCGCTTCATGTGCTGAATCGGCGCAATCGGCGATTGGGCAAAGCTCTCGCAAAATGTACCGAAGGCACATCAAAAACGCTTTTTCTGCAGGCTGAAAAAATTTTATCAGTTTTTTTCTGCATGACCCCGTTTTTCTGATGCCCGCTCCGTAACCTATAAACAGAAGCCGATCAACGGGTTCCGCTCCGCAGCACCGGAGCAAACATCATGAAAAAGGAGTATGATTATCATGGAAACCAAAAAGAAGATCGTGTCTGTCGTTGCATCACTGGCAATGCTGACCTCCGTATCGGGACTGAGCGCATTTGCTGCCGGCATTCTCACCGATCAGCCTGCAGACGATGCCGGGATCGTGACGGAGAAGGAAAGCACCGAGGGCGAAGAAGAGACCGCCGAGGAGACCGAAATCGCCGAAGAGGCTGAGAAGATCATCGCAGAGGTCGCGGATGATGCACCGGAGGTCATCGCAAAAACGCTGGAGGATATCAAGCCTGCCAAGCATATCGACAAGCGCGAGATTCTGGCGAAGATCGACGAGGTCTTCGACTACGATGCACAGGATTTCAAGGATGACACCGCCAAGGCAGAGTGGTTCGCATTCTGCGGTGAGCTGAAGGCTGACGAGCCGCAGAAGCCCGAAGAGCCGCCTGTTCCGGCTGAGGACGAGGAGCTCGTGAAGCCGCCGGTCCCGGCAGAGGGCGAAGCGCCTGCAGAGCCGCCGGTTCCTGCTGAGGGCGAAGTGCCTGCAGAGCCGCCGGTCCCGGCTGAGGCTGAAGCGCCTGCTGAGCCGCCGGTTCCTGCTGAGGTTGAAGCGCCTGCTGAGCCGCCGGTTCCTGCTGAGGTTGAAGCGCCTGCTGAGCCGCCCGTTCCGGCTGAGGGTGAGGAGCTTGTGAAGCCGCCCGTTCCGGCTGAGGGTGAGGAGCTTGTGAAGCCGCCCGTTCCGGCTGAGGGCGAGGAGCTCGTGAAGCCGCCGGTCCCGGGCGAGGGTGAAGGTCCTGCTGCTCCGCCTGCCGGTCCGGCACACCTTGATGATGAAAACAAGCCGATTCCGCCGCACCTCCGTGATCAGGCTGCGAAGGAACAGGCTGTTGAGGCTGAGACCGAGGAGGTCGAGGCTGAATAATCCCTGACGCTGAGATGAGTGTCACTTTTCATAGCTGATAGCTACCCCCAATTTTCCATTTTTCCGTTTTCATCTGATTTTTGCATTATATGACCACTGTCCGACATCAATAATGCGTTCCGCTGTATGGTTCTCATACAGCGGTTTTTTTTATCAGTGACAGCCATGCCGAAGAGGCAGGCGTTGTGGTATCGTGAGGCTTACACTCCAAATCCCGGTGCGCATCCGATTCAGCACAAGGTGCAAAAATTGACGGAACAACTCCTCACTCCTCACTGCTCACTTGACCTTCTCCCTCCTTCCTCTTACCTTCTACCTCCTCCTTCTCACCTGAATGTTGGTTTCCCGACAGATTAAGAGCTCGCCGCAAATCATGCGGCGAGCTCAGTTTGTCGATAAAGTGCTTTTGATGTGCCTGCGGCACATTTTTGCGGGGACGCTGTCCCCGCACCCCTGCCAAAGGGATACTATCCCTTTGGAA
>JAEEGL016749785.1_pt1 | contig 18623 bp, 18 predicted proteins | sample 9134231 | NCBI WGS metagenome assembly JAEEGL01 (sample SAMN16246548, study PRJNA631951) | gut metagenome | biome: gut microbiome; feature: rumen; material: fiber-attached | host: Bos | place: Iran: Karaj | collected 2018-10 | reverse complement strand
GCTCGACGAGAGCGAGGAGATCAACGCCTGCTCCGTTAAGATCAAGGTCGATACCGACAAGGGACAGGAAGACTGGATTCTCATGTTCAAGAATGAGACCCATAACCACCCGACCGAGATTGAGCCGTTCGGCGGCGCTGCAACCTGCCTCGGCGGCGCAATCCGCGACCCGCTCTCCGGCAGAAGCTATGTCTATCAGGCAATGCGCGTGACCGGTGCGGCAAATCCGCTGATTCCGGTCTCCGATACAATCCCCGGCAAGCTGCCGCAGAGAAAGATCACGGTCGGCGCGGCAAACGGCTACAGCTCCTACGGCAACCAGATCGGTCTGGCGACGGGACATGTCTCTGAGGTCTATCATCCGGGCTATGTCGCAAAGCGTCTGGAAATCGGCGCAGTTGTCGGCGCGGCTCCGGCTGAGAATATCCGCAGAGAGCGTCCTGTTCCCGGCGATATTATCATCCTGCTCGGCGGCAAAACCGGCAGAGACGGCTGCGGCGGTGCAACCGGTTCCTCGAAATCCCATACGCTCGAATCGCTGACGCACTGCGGTGCAGAGGTTCAGAAGGGCAATCCGCCCGAGGAGCGCAAGCTGCAAAGACTGTTCCGCGATCCGGCTGTCACAAAGCTCATCAAGCGCTGCAATGACTTCGGCGCGGGCGGTGTTTCCGTTGCAATCGGCGAGCTGACCGACGGTCTGGACATCGACCTGAATGCCGTCCCGAAAAAGTATGACGGTCTCGACGGCACCGAGCTTGCAATCTCCGAATCACAGGAGCGCATGGCTGTCGTCGTTGCACCGGAGGATGTCGATGCATTCATGGCGGCAGCAGCGAAGGAAAATCTGCTTGCGACCGTTGTTGCAAAGGCAACCGATACAAACCGTCTGCGCATGAACTGGAACGGAAAGACGATTGTCGATCTGTCGCGTGAATTCCTCAATTCCAACGGCGCAGAAAAGCATACGAATATCATCGCAGCCGCACCGACCGGCACACCGCAGCGCGACGAGCGCTTTGAGGATACACCGGACGGCTGGCGCGAACTCATGAGCAGCCTGAATGTCTGCTCGCAGAAGGGTCTGGTCGAGAAATTCGACTCGACAATCGGCGCAGGCACCGTCCTGATGCCCTACGGCGGCGTCTATCAGCTGACGCCGGCACAGGCAATGGCAGCCAAGATTCCGGTACTCTCCGGCGAAACCTCGACCTGCTCGATCATGGGCTGGGGATTCAATCCGGTCATCTCCGAGCACTCGCCCTATCACGGCGCAATCTACGCGGTCATCGAATCCGTTGCAAAGGTCATCGCAGCGGGCGGCTCGTGGCATCAGTGCTGGCTGACCTTCCAGGAATACTTCGAGCGCACCCAGAACAACCCGAGACGCTGGGGCAAGCCGTTCTCCGCACTGCTCGGCGCATTCCGTGCACAGCTTGAACTCTCCTGCGCGTCCATCGGCGGCAAGGACTCCATGTCCGGTACCTTTGAGAATATTGACGTTCCGCCGACGCTTGTTTCCTTCGCAGTCTCCACGGCTGATACCAAGCGCGTCATTTCGACCGAATTCAAGGAGACCGGCAGCACGGTCATCCGCATTGCACCGGAATACTCCACCAGCGGTCTGCCGAACTGGCAGAGTGTCCGCACGGTCTTCGATTATGTCGAGAAGCTGGTCTCCGAGGGCAGAGCAAAGGCAATCTGGTCCGTCGATGCAGGCGGTGTTGCGGAAGGTCTTGCAAAAATGGCATTCGGAAACCACATCGGCTTCGAGTTCACAAAGGTTCTGCCGGAATTCATCCTCTTTGAGCCGTGTGCAGGCTCCTTCATCATCGAGCTGAACGGTCCGGCAAAGGCGGGCGAGGAAGTCATCGGCAGAACGACCGAGCAGTACAAAATCTTCTCCGATACGCAGACAATCAGCCTCGATACGCTCCAGAAGGCATGGGAAGGCAAGCTCGAATCCGTCTTCCCGTGCCGCATCAAGACCGCCTTCGCAACCATCGAGCCCTATGCACACAAGGCAGGCACCCGTCCGGTTCCGGCAGTCAAGACCGCAAAGCCGCGCGTCCTGATTCCGGTCTTCCCGGGCACGAACTGCGAATACGATACCGCGCGTGCATTTGAGCGTGCAGGCGCTGTGCCGGAGGTTCTGGTCATCCGCAATCTCTCAGCAGCGGCAATCGAGGAATCCGTCGAGGCAGCGGTCAAGCTGATTGACAATTCCCAGATGATTATGATTCCGGGCGGCTTCTCCGGCGGCGACGAGCCGGACGGCTCCGGCAAGTTCATTACCGCATTCTTCCGCAATCCGAAGGTCACCGAGGCTGTGCATAACCTGCTGCGGAACCGCGACGGTCTGATGCTCGGCATCTGCAACGGCTTCCAGGCACTCGTCAAGCTCGGTCTTGTCCCCTACGGCGAGATCACCGAGATGAGCGAGAACTCCCCGACGCTGACCTTCAACACGATTGCCCGTCATCAGAGCATGATGGTCACAACGCGCATTGCATCCAACAAATCGCCGTGGCTCGCAGGCTGCGAGGTCGGTGAGCTGCATACGATTCCGATTTCCCACGGCGAAGGCAGATTTATCGCCTCCGGCTCGCTGCTCCAGCGCATGGCAAACAACGGTCAGATTGCAACGCAGTATGTCGATCTCTCCGGCCGTCCGACCATGGATATCCGCTTCAATCCGAACGGCTCCGTCGATGCAATCGAGGGTATCACCTCCCCCGACGGCAGAATCCTCGGCAAAATGGGTCACAGTGAGCGTATCGGCAATGAGGTCTGCAAGAATGTTCCCGGCAAGAAGGATCAGCAGATTTTCCTGAGCGGCGTGCGCTATTTCGCAGATTAAGCGTTGTCTCAGACGGATTGATACCGGTCAGCGCGCCCGTTTGAAATCTCATTGTATGTACGATTCATACAGCAAACCCGAAAGCAACCGTAAATTGCTTTCGGGTTTGATTTTCATAGGAAAGGAACATCACATGAACATTCTCAACATTCACGGCTATCACGGCACACCGCAGAACGCCGCCTGCTCTGCTTTGCAGGCACTCGGCTGCAATGTCATCTCTCCGGCAATCGACTACGACAGCATTTCGCCGCAGGAGCTGCTGCAAATGCTGCGGCAGATTCTCAAAGATCAGCGGATTGACCGCATCACCGGCACCAGTCTCGGCGGATTCTTCGCCGCGGCGCTCTGTGCGGAATCTCATCTGCCGGCGATGTTTGTCAATCCCTGCCTGCTGCCGTTTCTGCATCTGCCGCGGCTCGGCTATACGGGTGATATTGCACCGTTTATCCCGATCTTCGGCACATTTTCCAAGATTGACCGCAGTATTGTCAGCTGCATCACAGGCGGTGCGGATGAGGTCATTGATACGCATGATTTCTCGAAAAATCTGCTCGGCAACGAACGCTTCCGTATCGTGCCGGACGGACATCATTCCGGCGCGACCCTGCCGCTCGAAGACTATTTCCGCGAAATACTCACCGGCGGAATTTCATAATCGAAACACACGGAATCTTTGTATTTTATGAGATTCCGTGTATTTTTATGCATTCAGCGATGCTTCTGCAATGTCAGAATCATCCGGCACAATCTGACAAAAAGCGGCATATATTATATTGTCGGATGTGATTATCCGGATACGTTTCGGGACAAACTACGATCAGCATTCGTTACATCAAGAATGCAAAACCGAAAGGAAGCATCATTATGATTACAGTCAAACGCGGCGAAATCTATTACGCCGATCTCAGCCCCGTCGTCGGCTCTGAGCAAGGCGGCATCCGTCCGGTGCTGATCATCCAGAATGACGTCGGGAACCGCTACAGCCCGACCGTCATTGCTGCTGCGATTACCAGCCGGCGCGATAAGGCAAAGCTCCCGACGCATATCTCCCTCAGCGCAGAGGGCTGCGGACTGACGAAGGACAGCGTCATTCTGCTCGAACAGATCCGCACAATCGACAAGCGGCGGCTCAAGGAATATACCGGCGAAATCCCGCGTGAGGTGCTGCGGCAGGTCGATCACGCGCTCGAAATCAGCTTCGGTCTGATCCCACGCCCGCGGAATCTGCACGCCGCCGGTCATTCCGCACAGCTCAGCCAGTAAGCAGCCTCTGACCGGCGCGCAGTCTGATGATATCACGCTGCCGCCGGTCAGACATTTTTCGGCAAAATCCGGCATTTTTCCTGCCGATTCCTTGACAATCCGCAGAAAAGAGTGTATAATAATAGATAACTATTACGTAAAGGATAAATGGATATGCCACATCTTGCGTCCCAGCCGCCGCAAAACAAATCGAAGATCGTCAAGGGATTGCTCATCGTCTTTACGCTGACGCTGCTCAGTTCCTTCGGCATGGCGCTTTTCTCCAATCTGACAGGCGGGTTTTCTGCCGTCATTGATTCTGAGGATATCGAGCTGATTCAGCTGGAAAAGCCGGAATCCGGCGCGCCGCTTGCCGTCATGCACACGACGTGCGGCGATATGACCTTTGTACTTTATCCCGAACAGTGTCCCGAAACCGTCGCTGCATTCTGCATGCTGGCGGAGGAAGGATACTATAATGATACTTATGTATTCCACGTAGAGCCGCAGATTTTCTTCTCCGGCGGCGGAAAGAATCCGGATGGCACGCTCTCTGAGCAGGACGCAGCCGATTCCCGCGAGCGCATTCCGCAGGAGATTACGCCGAAGCTCTGGCCCTTCCGCGGCGCACTCTGCGCACTCGAGACCAAAACCGAGGGCGGCTTCTGGAAAACACTCACAAAAACACGCGATACCTTCACCGGCAGCCGGTTCCTCGTCGTCGATACCGTCGAAATGACCGATGAGATGATTCAGGGACTGCAATCAGTTGAAGATGACGGACTGCGAAAGGTCGGCGACGCGCTGATTGAACACGGCGGCATCCCGAATTATTCCCAGCAGATTGCGATTTTCGGACAGCTACAGGAGGGCTTTGAGGTGCTCGATGCAATCACCGATGCAAAGATTACCGGCGAGGGCGAGCAGAAAAAGCCTGCCGAGGATATCCGCATCACCCGTATCGACATTACAACCGTGCCGTGACGGTTACAATGCTGTAACCCCTTGTTTTGTGCATTCTTATAAAGAAACGTGCAGATTCGCCTGCCGATTTTCCTCATAATGCTGTAAAACAGGCTGACACATCCTGCTTTTATTAGAAAAAGATAACAGAATCCTGAAAATTTTCTTTACAAACCGCAAAAAACGTGATATAATATGAATGTTATGGTTCGGCGGATGTACTGCGCCCTGACGCAGATCGCCGGAAGCTCACAAGGAGATATTGTTCTCATGCAAAAACAGGATCTCAGACGAGCCTCTGCTGTACTGCTCTGCGGTGCGATGCTGCTCTGCACGGGCTGCAAGCAGAAAACAGTCACGCTCGAAAGCAATGACAATACCGGTCAGATCACAGAGCAAACGCTCTCCGCATCTGATATCGTAAATTTTACGCTTCCACAGAAGGGCGAAGAGATCGTCGTCATGACAATCAAGGATTACGGCGATGTCAAAATCAAGCTCTTTCCGGAGGAAACGCCCAAGGGCGTTGAAAATTTCAAAGAGCTGGTCAAAAGCGGCTTCTATGATGAGCTGATTTTCCACCGCGTTGTGGACGGCTTCGTCATTCAGGGCGGCGACCCCAAGGGCAACGGCACCGGCGGTGTCGATGCGTGGGGCAGTGAAACCGGCTTCGCACAGACCATTTCCGGACACCTCTGCCATGTGAGCGGTGCGCTCGCCTATGCGATTGGCTCCGATAAGATGAACAAGAGTCAGTTCTATATCGTCACAGGCGAAGAGGTTACCCCTGATTATCTCCAGCAGCTCCGTGATTACGGCGTGTCGCTCTCCCCTGAGGCGACACAGCTCTATCAGCACGCCGGCGGTGTTCCCTATCTCGACGGCGGCTACGAAGTCTTCGGACAGGTCTTCGACGGACTCGAGCACTGTCTCGAAATCCAGAAGGTCACAGTGGACGGCAACTCGAAGCCGAAAACGCCTGTCGTCATTGAGAAGGCGATTGTCACGGAATATGACGGCGCTGTGCCGCACTGGTACAATGCAGCCGGAGAGGAAATCAGCATTTCCTCTGATTAAAAAGCGAAGGATGATTGAGTCATTTTGGATACAATAATGGAGACGGCGGCGAATACAGAAACACACTCGCTGCCGGTAAATAAAAACGATCTGTGTCATGAACAAGGAGAACAAACCGTGAAAACACCTGAGAAATTTGTCATCAGCGGCGGCAGAGTGCTGCACGGTGAGGTCGAGATCAGCGGTGCAAAGAATGCTGTTGTGGCAATTCTGCCCGCAACGATTCTCGCGGATGAACCGTGTATCATTGAGAATGTGCCGGAAATCAGCGATGTTGCAATCAGCATCCAGATTCTGCGTGAGCTCGGTGCAAAGGTTGATTTCATCGCACCGCATACCTACCGGATTGATACGCGCAGCATTCAGAATCACTGCGTTCCCTATGAGAGCGCCAGAAGAATGCGTGCTTCCTATTATTTCATGGGCGCACTGCTCGGTAAATTCGGGCACTGCCGCGTTTCCAGACCGGGCGGCTGTCCGCTCGGCGACCGTCCGATTGACCAGCATATGAAGGCGTTTGCAAAGCTCGGCGCCGACTGCCGGCAGGATCGCGGTATGATTGACATTACCACGCCGAACGGACTCAAGGGCAATCAGATTTTCTTTGACTGTGTCACCGTCGGCGCAACGATGAATGCCATTCTCGCCGCTGTTAAGGCGGAGGGTCTGACGGTTATCGAAAATGCAGCCAAGGAGCCGCATATCGTTGACCTCGCCAGCTTCCTCAATTCCATGGGTGCCGATATCATGGGCGCCGGTACGGATACAATCAAGATCCGCGGCGTCAAGTATCTCCGCGGCACCAGCTATGCGGTCATCCCCGATCAGATCGAAGCAGGCACCTATATGGTTGCGGCTGCTGCGACCGGCGGCGATGTCCTCATCAAGAATGTCATCCCGAAGCATCTCGAATCCATTATCTCCGTCATGGAAAAGATCGGCGTCAAGATCGAGCAGTTCGATGACGCGGTCCGCGTTTCCGTAGACGGTCCGCTTGTTAAGACAAGCATCAAAACACGGCCGCATCCGGGTTTCCCGACAGATATGCAGCCGCAGATTTCCGCACTGCTCTGCCTTGCAGAAGGCACCAGCATGATCAAGGAGGGCGTCTCCGAGCAGCGCTTCCAGTATGTCGATGAGCTGCGCAGAATGGGCGCCGATATTCAGGTAGACGGCAAGGTCGCCGTCATTGAGGGAACCGGCAGACTCACCGGTGCACCCGTCAAGGCTTGTGATCTGCGCGCAGGTGCTGCGCTGATGATCGCCGGTCTCGCCGCAAGCGGCGTCACAACGATTGAAGATATCTTTCACATTGAGCGCGGCTATGCCGATATGGAAGGCAAGCTCCGTGCGCTCGGTGCCTGCATAGAAAAAAAACCGATCAGTCCGGTGACGAAGCAAAGTGAACCGATTATTCAGGAGGTTCAGCCGGAAAAGCCGCATCAGGACGCGGTATAATTGGAATATCACAGGGCGGACGTTGTTTCGCCCTGTTTGCATATGCAAAGGATGTGAATGTACTTGGCGCGAATCTATCCCCTGTTCAGCGGGAGCTCCGGCAATGCCGAATTCATCGGAACCCCTGCCGGCGGCATCCTCATTGACTGCGGCGTGTCTGCGCGAAGAATCACACTCGCACTCGAACGCTGCGGCATTCCGGCTGCGGCGGTACAGGGCATTTTCGTCACGCACGATCATGTCGATCATGTCGCCGGATTGCGCGTATTTGCGAAGAAATATCAGATTCCGGTCTATGCGCAGCCTGTGACGCGGCAATGTCTCTATGATGCAAAATATCTCGAGCCGGAGCAGATTTCCTATGCACTGGAAAGCACGGTCGAATGCTGCGGCATCCGCGTGACGCCGTTTGCGACCTCGCATGATACCGCACAGAGCTGCGGCTACCGCATGGAGCTGCCGGACGGCAGAAGCTGTGCGGTCTGCACGGACCTCGGCTATATCTCCGATACCGTTGCGGCAGCGCTCAAGGGATGTGACCTTGTGCTGCTCGAGGCAAATTATGACAGGGAGATGCTCCGCACAGGTCCCTACCCCTACTATCTCAAAAAGCGCATCGCTTCGGAGGTCGGACATCTTTCCAATGATGACTGTGCCGCAGCAGCGCAGATGCTCCTGCGCACCGGTACAACCAGACTGATTCTCGGGCACCTGAGTCAGCATAATAATCTGCCGGAGCTGGCGGTATCGACGGTTGCGCAGGCGCTCACAGACTTCCGGCGCGGCAGCGACTACCTCATGGAGACGGCTCCGCCCGAAACTGACGGAAGGATGATCGGATTTTGATGCAGATACATCTGATTACGGTCGGCAGGCTCAAGGAGAAATGGCTCCGCGACGCCTATGCCGAATATGACAAGCGCCTGCAGCGCTACTGCCGCCTGACGCTCACCGAGCTGCCGGAGGCAAGGATCTCCGAATCACCCTCGGATGCCGAAATCAATGCCGCTTTGCAGCAGGAGGGCAAGGCAATCCTCCATAGCTGCCGCGGCAGGATCATTGCACTTTGTATCGAAGGAAAACTGCGCAGCAGCGAGGAATTTGCTGAAATGCTCGACAGTGCCGCCGTCTCGGGAGACAGCACCGTCAGCTTTGTGATCGGTTCGAGCTTCGGGCTCTCTGACGAAGTGAAAAAAGCTGCCGATCTGCGCTTTTCCATGTCCCCGATGACCTTTACGCATCAGATTGCCCGTGTGCTGCTCATGGAACAGCTCTACCGCGCATTCCAGATCAGTACCGGCGGAAAGTACCACAAATAAGGAGGGTTTCGTATGTTCGGTTTGATTCTGACAGAAGGCGCTGCCGCCTGCTTCATCCTGCTGCTCTGCTGCGTGGTCGGCATTGCAAACGGTCCGCTCGGTATGGTGTTCCTTTACGAGAAGGATGTACAGCAGCGTGTCATTGCGCGCGGCATTCTCACCAAAGATCAGATTGACCGGCAGAAGCGGAACTTCCTGCTCTTCGGCGTCCTGCCGTTTTTCATCTTTGTGATGATTGCGGTTTACTGCATCAACGGCGCACGCGGATTTCTCAGCGGATTCTGGCAGATCTGCGTTCTGCTGCTGATCGAAGGGCTCTTCGACCGCCTGTTCATCGACGGCTGGTGGGTCGGTAAGACAAAGGCATGGCTGATTCCCGGAACGGAGGACCTCATGCCCTATATTCCCGATCATACCAGAAAAATGAAATGGATGTTTACCCTGATCGGTTCGCCGGTCATTGCGTTCGTGCTGTCGGGCGTCATGACGCTGATCATCACACTGGGCAGCCTTGTGTAAACTTATCAAAGGAGTGAGATTCATGATTTATCCTGAAATTCAGGCAACTGCGAATGAAATCGCACGGCTCGGCAAGCCGCTGAAAATTTACCTGATTAGTCATAAGACAAACCATGCGACCAGCGAGCTCATCAGCTTTAAGCTCGCGCTGATCGTTCCGGACAAAACGGCAAGCATCTCCGAGCTGGAATGCTTCCTCTATACCGCTGTGGACTGCAACTACCCCTATGACCTCGTGCTCTACAAAGAAAGCGAATGGGAAACGCTCTCCAATGACCCGCGGACATTTGCATGGTCCATTCGTGAAACCGGAGGTGTACTGTATGAGCAGGGGATTTCGTGACGGAGACAGCAAGCGCTATTTCGACTGGCTTTATTACGCCGCGATTGATCTGCGCGCGGCAAAGCTGCTGCTCGATGATACGCGCTGCTATAATATCATTTCATTCCACTGTCAGCAATGTGTAGAAAAGGCGCTCAAGGGCTATCTGCTCTGGCGGAAGCATCATCTCTATGATGGGCACAACCTCCCCTTTCTCTGCAAGCAGGCAATGCAGGAGGACCCGAATTTCCGCGACCGCATCGCGCTTTGCAGCCAGATCAACCATTACTACATTGAATCGCGCTACCCTGCCGACTTCCTTCTTTCGCTCGATGAGGATTCCGTGCAGGCGCTGATCGTCGATACAACGGATATGCTGACCTTCGTCAACAGCCTTGTCAAGTTTGATTTTACCAGCTACCACGCGAAAAAAGCAGCCGTCTGAAGGAGATAAATATGGAACGGGAATATAAATGGAAAATTCCGCAGGATACCATGTCCGCACTCGCGGGATATCTGCATGAAGAAAAAGAGCGCGTCTCACATGAGACAATTCGCATGGCGGCAATCTACTATGACACACCGGATGATCTGGTCTACCGGAACGGCGCGGCACTGCGCATCCGGAAGGAAAACGGACGCTCTGTCGTCTGCATGAAACGCACACTCAAAAAGGAGGGTGCACAGGCGCTCCGCGAGGAGTATGAGGTCGAAGCGCATACGCTCGAAGGCGGACTCATCAAGCTGCCCGAAGCCGGTGCGCCCCGCGATCTCTGCATGATGCTCTCGACACAGACCTTCCGTGAGCTCGCCAGAACAGAGTTCATCCGCAACAGCTATCTGTTTGAAATCAGCACAGATGCCGGATTCACCGCAGAGTTTTCGATTGATATCGGCGTACTCGGCGCTGTCGGAAATATGCATCCCTTTGAGGAGATTGAACTCGAGCTGAAATCCGGCGACACGGATGCGTTCATCGCATATGCCGAGATGCTGGAGCAGAGATTCTCGCTGATTCCGCAGAAGCGCTCCAAGCTCGCGCGTGCGATCGTAGCCGCCGGCACAGCGCAATAATCATTCTCATCCGCTAAGGGGGCGATTCTATCAAATCATCCTATATCGTTGATTCTGCTGTCAAAACAATCATCCTGCTGATCGCCGGCTTTACGCCGATGCTGTTCGCTGCCTGTATGGTCTACATGAGTCAGGACGATACGTTTGAAACGCTTGCATACAGCATCAGTCTGCTGCTCGGCGGCGTCCTTTCCGCATGGATTGCAGACAAATTCTTCAAGGTGCCGTTCAAGGAGCAGTGTCACAGCCTGAATTTTCCCGTCATGCTGTTCGTGATTCTCGCGGCGGTGTTCTGGAGCATATCCGCATGCTTTCTGTTCACGACCGATGCGGGCAGATTTCCGCGCTATTACGGAAAAATGTATCCGCTCTCGGTCTTGCAGCTTTTCGGTATCTCATGGCTGACACCGGTCGGCGAGGAGCTGCTGTTCCGCTTCTCAATTCTCAATCTGCTGCGCAAAAGGAGCCGTGATCCGCTCCGGACGGCGGCGGCGCTGCTGATCTCGGCGATTCTGTTCATGATTCCGCATCTGCTCGCCGGTACCGCGAATATGCTCGATCTGTTCCTCTTCGGCTGCATCGCGGGATTCATTCTGATCCGCACAAAAAGCATCGCATATCCGATCTTTTTCCACTTGATTGCCAATCTGACGGCGATGATCGCCTACGATAAAATCTCCCATGCCGAAAACAAGGACTGGCTCTGGATCACGCTGCCGCTGGCGGTCTGCTGCCTCGGCGGAATGATGCTCACGGCTGCCAAGGTCGAAGCTGAGGACCCTGAACCGGAGCCCGAAGAGCCGGAACCGGCAGAGGAACCGGAAGCCGAAGCGCCTGTTCCTGCCGAACCGGATGAACCGGACGAACCGAAGGACGAAGACCCGATTCAGGTTTATCTTGATTCGCAGGAATATGACGAATTTAATGAGGACGATCCGGATGCATACGAAGAATGAACGCATCTGCGTGAACGGCGCAGAATCCGAGCTTGCCGTATTCGGAAGCGGCAGCCGCACGCTCATCATCCTGCCCGGTGCAGGCGACGCCTTCAAAACCGTCAAGGGCATGGCGCTCCCGCTCTCGCTCCTTTACCGCAAATTCGCAAAGGTATACACAGTTTACTTTATCAGCCGCCGATACCGGATGCCCGAGGGCTTCACGACCGCCGATATGGCGGATGATATCGCACAGATTATGGAGCAGAAGCAGATCGCCTGCGCAGATGTTTTCGGCGTTTCACAGGGCGGCATGATCGCGCAGCAGCTTGCAATCCGGCATCCGGAAAAGGTCGGCAGACTCATACTCGCCGTCACATCCGCAAGGATGTGCGATATGACGCAGCAGGCACTCACCGGCTGGCTGCAATGGGCACAGCAGGACGACTGGGCGCATATCATGCAGGATACCGCAGCGCGCTCCTATACGGAGGCATATCTGCGAAAAAACAAGCTGATGCTCGGTCTTGTCAGCAAGCGTACCAAGCCTTGCGAACCGAACCGCTTTGCGGTGATTATCCGCTCATGCCTGTCGCATGATGTCCTCGATCAGCTCGGCAGCATCCGGACTCCGACGCTCGTGATCGGCGCCGGTCAGGATCAGATCGTCGGCGCAGAGGCGTCACGGCTGATTGCAGAACAGATTCCGGACAATCTGCTCATCATGTTTGACGATTACAGTCACGGCGTTTATGACGAAACTGCGGATTTTTATGACCGCGCACTCGAATGGCTGACAGAACCCGAAAGGAGCAAATCCGATGCCTGATACCCTGATCATCCGCACTCCCGCGAAGATCAATCTTTCGCTCGATATCACCGGCAGGCTGCCGAACGGCTACCATACCATGCACAGCGTCTTTCAGACGGTCGGCATTCACGATACGCTGACGCTGACGAAAACCGCGCCCGATCAGCCGATGACACTGACCTGCAATGCGCCGGATGTCCCCTGCGATGAACGGAATCTTGTCTGGAAGGCAGCGGTCAGGCTGCTCGGCGATCAGCCCCGCGGACTGACAATTCACCTCGAAAAGCAGATTCCCTCGCAGGCAGGCATGGGCGGCGGCAGCTCTGACTGTGCCGCCGCGCTCAAGGGAATCCGGCAGTTGTTTGCACTTCCGGTCTCCGATCCGGCACTCCATGCGATTGCGGCATCGCTCGGCGCGGACTGCGCCTTCTTCCTCTATGGCGGAACCTGCTGTGCAGGCGGCATCGGCGATGAACTGACTCCCCTGCCCGATCTGCCGCGCTATCCGCTTGTCATTGCAAAGGGCAATGAGGGCATCTCTACGCCGGAGGCATACCGTCGGCTGGATGCATATGAAGCAGCGCTGCCGCATGATACAAAGCATGTACTGGATGCGCTGCAAAGTGATGCAGATACGCTGTTTTCGGTATGCGGCAATCATTTTGACGCAATCACAGACCTTGCCGAAGTCGAAACAATCCGCAGAATCATGCGCAGCCACGGGCTGAATCCTGTACTCTCCGGAAGCGGTGCAGCGGTCTTTGCAGGCTGCGCAGAGCCGCAGCGCGCGGAAGCCTGTGCACGCGATCTCCGTGCTGCCGGACTTGCATTTGTCACGGTGACAGAGACCGTTCCTGCCGGATAATCCTATAAAAAGCCGCGGAATCAGCGTTGATTCCGCGGTTGTTTTTTGATTACCAGAAATGATCGGGATGCGGACAGTGCATCGCAGCCTTTGCGGCACGCAGCTCGATGAAACAGCCGCAGATGCTGCAAAGCCCGCTGACAAGCGCATCACAGCCGCGGCAGCATGCCAGACGCTGACGGTAGGTCTCCCCGTCGGCGCGCTGCTCCTCAGGCATCTGCGCAATGCGGCGCTGAATCGCCTGATATACGCCGTCTGCATCCATATCCGCAAGCAGACATCGTTTGCAGACCGGCATCATTTCAGCGTCACCGCAATCACCGAGCAGGGCGGCAGAGTGATATGCAGCTTGCCGTTTTGCAGCGCCGCCGGATGCGGAACGATTGTCACGCGCTCCGGTGCATCAAAATCATTATGCGCATGAACCTCCTGCGTCAAAATCCGCGCAGATACGTCAGAAACATCCAGATTGCAGACATCGCACAGAATCTCCGCCTCCTCATGCAGCGAGAGATTTGCGGCAGTCAGCGTCAGCACGCCGTCTTTGACCGATGCCGAGCAGGAGAGCATCGGTACATTTTTCCCCTCGCAGAGCGGCGCATTTTCGGTGAAGCAATAGACCGCGTCGCCGCCCTGATGCGCCTTGAACAGATCGAAGACATGGAAAGTCGGCGTTTTGACGAGCTTTTCGCCCTCTGTCAGCAGCAGCGCTTGCAGTACATTCACCGCCTGCGCGAGATTTGCCATTTTGACGCGGCGGCTGTGCCGGTTGAACAGATTGAGCGTCAGCGAAGCCGTCATTGCATCGCGCATCGTATTCTGCTGATAGAGAAAGCCCGGATGCGTGCCCGGCTCAACATCATACCATGTCCCCCACTCGTCCACGACCAGCGCAATCCGGTTTTCGGGGTCATAGCGTTCCATGATCTGCGTATGCATGTACAGGAGTGTTTCCATATATGCTGCACTTTCAACAATCGCATAATATTCATCATCCGTGAATTCCGTCGCCGAGCCCTTATGTTCCCAATCCGGAATCGAATAGAAGTGCAGCGCTATCGCATCCGTCTGCGTCGGATTCAGATTCTGCATCATGACCTCGGTCCAGTGCCAGTCGCCGCAGCTCGGTCCGCATGCAATCCGGTAAAGCTGATTGCCCGAATAATTCTTGCAGAAGCTCTGATACCGCCTGTACACATCCGCATAATATTCAGGACGCATATTGCCGCCGCAGCCCCAGTTTTCATTGCCGATGCCGAGATATTTCAGCCGCCACGGCTTCTCCCTGCCGTTTGCGCGGCGCAGCTCCGCCATCGGCGAAACGCCGTCAAAGGTCACATATTCGACCCATTCCGACAGCTCCTGCACGGTGCCGCTGCCGACATTGCCCGTGATATACGGCTCGCAGCCGACCAGCTCACAGAGCGTCATGAACTCATGTGTCCCGAAGGAATTGTCCTCGGTCACGCCGCCCCAGTTCGTATTGATCATTTTCCGGCGCACGGATTTTTCGCCGATGCCGTCCTTCCAGTGATATTCGTCTGCAAAGCAGCCGCCCGGCCAGCGCAGAACCGGCATATGAATCTGCCGGAACGCCGCAATTACATCATTGCGGATGCCGTATGTATTGGGAATCGGAGAATCCTCGCCGACATAAATGCCCTGATAGATGCATCTGCCGAGATGCTCCGCGAAATGACCGTAAATCTCCGGCTCGATATGTCCGATTGTATCTGCCGCATTGATCAGCATGCGAAATTGTTTCATTTTTGGGGGTTCCTTTCTGTTGCGTTGTTACAGTTATCATACCATATTTCCATTCGCAAAGCAATGATATTTCAGAGCAAAAATATAACAAATCATCTAAAGGCGGGCGGGCAGCGCCCGGCAGGCAGTGCCTGCATCCGTTGATCTAAAGCTCTCCGGTCAGCATTTTATTTTTCAGAGATTGCTTCTCTCAGCTTGCTTTTTGCATAACAATATGTTATAACCGCGCCGTGCGCGGCTCCATTGATCTAAAGCTCTCCGGTCAGCATTTTGTTTTTCAGAGATTGCTCCTCTCAGCTTGCTTTTTGCATGATAATATGTTATAACCGCGCCGTGCGCGGCTCCGTCGATCTAAAGTTCTCCGGCAGAAAACATGTATCATAAAAAGCAATTCTCTCAGCTTGCTTTTTGCTTGATAATATGTTATAATAGGCATGTTGGCACTCAAAGGAAAGCGAGGTACAGCAATGTTTCTACGTCCGCATCACCTGCTCTGTATGCAGAAATTTTCAGGGCACGGCTACAGTCCGGCATTCACGGCACACATGTCCGCGCTGCTGCAAAAACTGCATCTGCATTCCGAAACGCCGGTCACGCTGATCTGCCGCTGCGACGATCTGTGCACCGCATGTCCGCACAATCAGGACGGTATCTGCGAGTCCGCGGAGAAGGTCGCGCACCTCGATGCAGGCGTGCTCGAAGCCGCTACACTGTCCGGAGATACATCCGGCACATGGGCTGATCTGTCGTCACTTGCACGCAGCCGCATCCTGCTGACCGATGCATTTCATACAATTTGTTCCTGCTGCGAATGGTATCCGCTTTGCAGGGAAACGGAGGTTTCAAATGGACAAAATCAACACATCTGCGCGGAAATTCCGCACGATTGATCTGGCATATATTGCCGTCGGCGCGGCACTGATTGCCGCCTGCTCCTGGATCAGCATTCCGCTGACTGTCCCCTTTACACTGCAAACCTTTGCCGTCTTTTTCGTGCTGTCGGCGCTCGGCGGCAGACGGGGCACATGGTCGATTCTCGTTTATATCCTGCTCGGTGCGGCCGGTGTACCGGTTTTCGCGGAATTTACATCCGGCATCGGGATTCTGCTCGGCAATACCGGCGGCTATATCCTCGGATTTCTGCTGAGCGGTCTGGTCTACCTGCTCATGACAAAGCTCTTCGGGAATAAACTGTACATTGAAATTACCGCGCTGCTGCTCGGACTCGCGCTCTGCTATGCATTCGGCACGGCATGGTTCATGTATGTTTATGCGAAGGCAAACGGAGCGGTCGGACTCGGCACGGTGCTTTCATGGTGCGTATTCCCGTTCATTCTGCCCGATCTGATCAAGCTCGGGCTCGCGCTGACGGTTGCGCGCAGAGTGCAGCCGATGCTCTCCGGCGCCCGCAAGGCTGCTGCATAACAATACCGCAAAGAATCCCTCTCCGCGCCATACGGAGAGGGATTTCTACAGTCATATGAAAAGCCGCGAATCTCAGCACGATTACGAGATTCGCGGCTTATTCATTTCACGATTTGACACATCAGGCGCGGTCGGATCGCTGATCCGTTGAAGGGGGAACGGTTCAGTGATCCTTCCGGACATCCTGTGTGTTACTTTTGATTATTTGCCTTCGTGGAAGAAGTACGGCAGTCCGACATAGATATAATGACGAACCTGCGGCCACCAGTGGACCTTGCCCTTTGCCTCCATGAAGTAGAGATTACCCTTCGAGAAATCACTCGTATAGGTAAAGCGCTTGGTGTCGCCCTTGAGTTCATTCATGAGCGGAACCATGTTGCCGTATGCGAGGTCTTCGGTACCGGTTGCAGCAAAGATGTAATAATCATCCTTCTGATAACCGCCTCTGTCGATCGCATCCTGAATACCCTTTGCGCCGTCCCAGCTGTGACCGGAAAGCGGCATGTAGTATGCACAGATATCGAGGTTGTTGCAGAACATTCTCCATGTGGAGCCTGCACCCATTGAGAAGCCGCCGTATGCACGGTGGAAACGCGATGCCTTGAGATCATCCAGCGAAGTGGACTTTGCCCAGCTGGAATATTTCTCTTCCACATACGGAATAATGGTCTGACGCATTTCCTTCCAGACATCGCCGGAGCCGTCGGGGCTGTTGTTGAAGGTCGGGGTTACAACGATCATCGGTTCGAGCTCGCCCTTGGCGATCATGTTATCAAGCATGATGTCAATGTTGATGCTGTCATCGTTGAAACAGGTGTTTTCGTTCTCTCCGCCGCCGTGCATCAGGTAGAAGACATTGTACTTCTTGCTCTTATCGTAGCCGTAAGGAACATAGACATACATGGTCTTGTTGCCGTTGATGCCGGTGTAGTTTTCCTTGATAACCTGACCGTGATTCTGCGGCTGGTTGAAGTAGCTGTTGTCGCATTCACGCGCCTGAACATTCCCGTTATAATTGAACGATGTAAACTCGTTCAGGTCCTTTTCAGGTTCATCGGGCTCGACCTTGTCGAGATACTTGTCGGTCTTGCCGGTCAGATACTGAATGTACCACTCAATATCTTCTTTTTCGAGCTTCTTGTTGCAGTTGATATCCGCAGCTTTGAACTTGGATGCATCGGTTTCCTGCTTAATGAACAGAGCCTTTGCATAGGAGAAGTCTGCCGCATCAATCACCTTGTCGCCGTTGACATCGCCGAGGATGCCGGAATCGGTGTTCGGTGTAGTCTGTGTGGTGGTGCCGGGCTGGGTCGTTTCGGTTGTGCCCGTGGTGACCTCACTGTTGTCGCCGACTTCCTTGAACTGCCACCAGTCCGCATTGAAGAGGTAGCTGTTTCCGCCGGAGAAGCGGAAGAATACGTCGTGCTTACCGGTTGCGCCGGAGCACTTTCCGCTGACTGTCTTAAAGGTATTCCAGCCGCCGGTCGGCTCAACTGTTACGGTACCGACAATCGGACCGTCAACCTTATCGAGGTGAACCTCGACCTTTCCGCCGTCGCCGGCAGAGCCGACAGATGCATAGAATTCCGCAGCGCCCTTTTCGCCGAAATCGACGCCGCTGATCTTCGTGTAGTCACCGTTCTCGATGAATCCGATTGAAACGCCGCTGTCATGCTTTTCGGTTTTGATACCGGACGACCAGCTCATGGTCTCAGCCTCGATGCGCTGATACGGATTGAGAGCTTCGAGCTGCTTCGGACCTTCCTCGGTGAAGTTGATCATCGGAATGGAGCCGTCCGGATTGAACGTGAACTCCTCACAGCTTGCGCTTCTGTTGAAGGTACCGCCGCCCTTGAGGCCGTTCTTGTGATAGAAGAGGTAGGAATGATCCTTATAGTCGATGATGCCGCCGTGCGTGGTAAAGCAGTTCGACTGCTTCTGGATCTGGTTGCCGAATTTCCACGGACCGGTAACGGTCGGCGCCGT
>JAEEGL012929501.1_pt1 | contig 18623 bp, 12 predicted proteins | sample 9134231 | NCBI WGS metagenome assembly JAEEGL01 (sample SAMN16246548, study PRJNA631951) | gut metagenome | biome: gut microbiome; feature: rumen; material: fiber-attached | host: Bos | place: Iran: Karaj | collected 2018-10 | reverse complement strand
TTTCCTTGAAAGAGTACAGACAAGGAATGGCGAGCATACCATTGATGCAGCCGCTGAGATGGGCTTTGGCGTAAAGGAATATGAACTTATAACTATTTAAGCCCCTGCGCTGTTATAATGCCTAAGGCCGTAGTTCCAGAGCAGATATGCCGCGATACCGGTAATCACAGCAATTAGTGGTGATAGATAAGCATATTCCGGGTGGGGCAAACTTTTTCCTAGAAGGCTTGCCACAGGATAATAGCCAGTAAAGGCATAGGGGATGATGAAGGTAAGAAGGAATCCGATTCCTTTGCCATAAATAGTGACAGGATAGTCCGTATAATTTTTTAACCCATGATTGTTATTGGTGAGGAGAGATACTATCTCCTCACTTTTTACTGCCCAAAAGCTGACAGCGCCGGTAAAAATTGTGATGGCAGAAAATATCACAAAGGAAGAGAGAATGTTTATTGCATAGTACAAGACAGTATAGACAGTCCATTCAATGGCTAGCGACCTCATACTGTAGATCCAGAAAAACACGGACAAAACCAGACGGGGTAGGAAGGTATACTGGAACTGCTGCAGCACCATATACAGCATGGGGCCTATGGGCCTTGTGAGATAGAGGTCAAATTTGCCGGTGCGGATCAGCTGGCCCATATCCTTCATGGGGCTCCAGAAAAAGAAGCAGCTAAGGCTGTAGGTCAGCCAGCTGGTGGTAAACATGAATAGGACTTCATTCTGCGTCCATCCGGCGATATTGTCGAAATGATGGAATATGACCATAAATCCCGCGAAGTACACACCTATCTGGATCGTGTTGGCGATTAGTTCAAAAACGAGAGAAAGGTGGTAAGCCAGTTTTCCTTTCATATATATGATCATAAAATGTCTGTACATTTTAAGCAGATACATGATTCAGCCTCCCTGAACTACAAGTTTATTTTTTCCTACTATCCAAACAGCTTCCGATACCAGAAACAAAACAGCAAGCCAAATAAGCTGAATGAACAGATTTTCGAGGATACTCTCATAAGACATTGGGGTGGTAATGAGGGTGACCGGTATTCCATATATTGCCCGGAAGGGAAGAAACATGTTTATCACGGTGAGAACCCGCGGGAACATTGCAGCAGGAATCCAGGACCCGGACAGGAGCTTGTAAATCGCTGCCAGTAGCATGTTCAGCGGCCAGGTGACGATCAGCCAGAAGGCCATCTGACCAATTATCAGGGAATATAAAAAATGGATCAGATAGGCCGGAATTATGGACAGAAATCCGTACAGCAGCTGCTCCCGGCAGATAAGCTCTCCATGGTAAAAGACTAAAATCAATATCCCAAGCGGCAGAGTATAGATCATAATTCTTGCAATGCTCGTTCCGATATGTTTGGCGAATATCATTGATCTATAGTCAAGCGGACGTATCAGCTGATTCGCCACATCCCCGGACTGAATCTGGTTATTGATCCATGCTATAACATCACATTCCATAAATGTGGATATTACGGTGGCCACAATGATATACCTTATGGTTTCATCCAGGCTTAAAGGGATATTTTTGCCTGTATTGGAGGAAAAAAGCCCGGTCCACAGAGCATACTGCATATACAGATAAACAATCTTAGCGAGAAAATTCGCCCATACAGAGTTCAGATACGCTGTATGTTCTTTTATTCCGATTATTGCCAGATCAGCATATTTTCGCATTTTCTTCTTCTCCTGCCAGATAGATTTTCTTGATAATCTCTTCCAGATCTGTGGTCCGGTAAATACTCTTTAGCTTTGGGAGAGTACCGTCATAAATAAGAGAACCCTTGTCGATAATGATCATCTTCTCACACAGGGATCCGATATCTGAAACATCATGTGTGGTCAGAATGATGGTGGTGTGCCGTTCTTCGTTTATCTTTTTGATAAACTGCCTTATTCGCTCCTTTGACAGCACATCGATTCCGACGGTGGGCTCATCCAAAAAGAGAATATCAGGGTTGTAGATAAGCGATGCCGCCAGGTCAGCTTTCATGCGCTGGCCCAGGCTTAGGAGCCTTGGGGGCTGATTTATGAACTCATCCAGCCCAAGAATCTCAGTAAAAACAGCCATGTTTTCTTTATAAACGTCATTTGGAACACGGTACATGTCCCTAAAGAGTTTCAGGGAATCAATGACCGGAATATCCCAGCACAGAACGCTTTTTTGTCCAAAGACTACACCGGTTTTCATCATGATCTCTTTCCGGTTCTTTTTGAAATTCAATCCGTCCATGGAAACAGAGCCGTTATCAGGCACAAGAATTCCTGTCATCATCTTTATGGTGGTGGACTTGCCTGCCCCGTTAGGGCCGATGAAGCCTACGATTTCTCCGTCGGGAATGGTAAAAGAGATATTGTCCACAGCGAGCTTTTTTTGCCCGTGCTTTAGTCTGTAGATTTTTGTCAGGTTATTAACCTCTATGCTCATAGCCTGTTCCTCCTTGCCACAAGTGTGACAGTGCATTTATAACTTGCTTTTATGTGTTCTTAAATGTACAATAGCATCAAACGATATATCAGTAAAATTGAAATAACAGATTGTAACCATCAAAAATATTGATATATATAAGAGGGCGATATGAATAACACACAGCTTGAGACCTTTTTGAAAATTGTTGAGACCGGGAGCTTTACAGCTACCGCAAATATGCTGGGATATGCCCAGTCAACCGTGACGACGCAGATCAAGCTCCTGGAAGATGAGTTTGGATGCCTTCTTTTCGAGAGACTTGGTAAGTCCCTTGTTCTGACTACCGAGGGAGAGAAGCTCATAGCCTATGCGGAGCAGATGTTGCAGCTTCAGAGACAGATGCTGCTGGAGGTATCAGCTGCGGAGATTCCTTCCGGCATTATTAAGATTGGTGTTTCGGAGTCGCTATGCTACAAGCATTTTCCGGAGAACCTTATGGAATACAAGAAAAAATATCCCGGAATGGACATACGGATCCAGTTCATAGATCATGATACTTTCCCCGGACTTTTAAAGAGTGGAGCGCTGGATCTGGTATACACCTTAAACCCGCTTATAGAGAATCCTGAGCTCAAGCTGATCCACAAAAAGAAAGAGTTACTTGCCTTTTTTGCAAGACCGGATCATCCAATTGCTAAAATGAAGAAGGTAAAAGAGGAGGATCTTGCGAACGTTCCCCTTCTTATCACATCCCATACCTGTAGCTTCAGACGTATGCTTCTTGATGACTTCTCAAGGCATGGCGTAACACCTAAGATCGAGCTTGAGACCAGCAGCAAGGAAATCCTCAAGGCCTTTGCCATGAACGGTCTTGGAATCGCCTTTATGCCTGCCATGACAGCAGAGGTTGAAATACATGAAAAGAAGCTTAAGAAGATTGACTGGGCAGGCGATGACTTTCCGATCTATTCTCAAGTTTTTGTCCACAAGGATAAACATCAGAACAGAGCGATAGAAGAACTGGTGGGATTGATTGTGAAAGGCTAGGAGTTATCAGTGAATTCCTGATTGCCTTTGGTGACCTATGTGGTACAATCATAGTATCAAAGCGACTTCAAGGGGCATACTCTATGGAAATTCTTGTAAACATCAAACAACTTGGTAAAAGAAAAAGCAAGATCAATCAGCAGCAATTTCACATCGAAAATAAACCGGACACTGTAGCAGACCTGATCAGGGAATGTGTCAGTACCTGTGTAAAAGAATATAATGACCGCTTCGAAAAAGGAGATAACCCGCAGCCACTGTCACAGCAGCAGATCGACGATATGAGCGAGATCGGCAAGATTGCCTTTGGAATTAATTATGGGGAGAAAAAGGCAGACAGGGATAAGGCAATAGAGGATGCACTCCTTGCCTACGAGGACGGTCTTTTTCGTATCTTCATCGGAGAGGAAGATGCGGGGGATAAGGATAGCAAAGTGAATATTGAAGAAGGAACGGAGGTCACATTTATCCGCCTGGTAATGCTTGCGGGCAGAATGTGGTGAAAAAAGGTTAAAGGGAAGGTTATAGAAAATGGATTTTCGAAAAAAGTCAGATGACAAAATAAAAGTTTTACCGGAGGAGCTCAGGGGCTTTGTCTGTTCCTGTGACTATAACAAAGAAAAGTCACCTCTGTTTTTTAAGTTTGCAGATCATATTTCTCAGGGCAAAGCCCCTTCTGAGTTTATCAAAAGTAGCGCATCAGGCCTTTTCGGCGAGTTTATAAATCCACAGTTTGAAAAGCATGTTTATTATACTCTGGACCACCTGCATGAGTGGATATATCAGCATGGCATGGGAAGAAGATCCCTTAGGACCAGAGATCCGTATATTATTGCTGAGAATTCCATTGAGAAACTCAAGGAGTTCGGCACAGACAATTTTGTGGACTGCGATATCTGTGAGTATATCAAAAAGGACCTTCCGGAGGCTGAAAAGCATTACAGAAGCTATGATAATTACGTTTCCAGAGGCTGTGTCACGGATATCATGACAGCGGAGATTGATTTTGGGAACGATGAGCTTATAGGTCTTATCAAGGATTCTATCAATGGCGAAAATGATATTCCATTTGAAAGAAGCTTCATCTACGCAATTGTAAGGAGCCATGATCAGGGACTGTATGAGGCGCTGGGCAAGCTCCTTAAGGCTGCAGGTCTCCAGGAAGGCCTTCGCCAGGCAATCTGCGAGACCATGGATGAGGGAACACCGGAAGCCTTTATATATCTTAACAAAATCATCATTGATAACAATTTCATCAGATTTTCTTCGGTAAAAAGAGCCTTTGCTGTATGGCTCTGCTTTTGGAACTATGACAATACCAAGATGGAACGCATCAGTAATAAGATGGCGGACTATGTCTATGACTGCATTTCGGATGAAAAAAAGCGTGAAGAATACCTTGCCTCAGAAGACTCCATGAAGATGCATATTGCGCTGTGGGCCATAGGATTCTATGAGGTTCGGGATCTTATTGCCAGGATCCGTGATATTTCTGCCAATGGTTCCAAGCATCAGATAATGACTGCAGCCTACACTATGGGGATTCTGGGTAACAGCAGACTTTACCACATGGCAAGTAAGCCTGTGGTGGAAGCGCATCACGATGATATAGATATCATGGTGGGATGTTTTAAGCCTTTTTTCATGGCCAGGTCAAGTTATTACGGCAAATGGGATGAGGGCGGTATCGCTGATTATTTTGAGGATGAAGACGAGGCTGTAAGATTCTATGGATACATGAGGGAGCTGTATAACCTTATTCCGGGAAAAGGAATAACCTGCGATCCCTATATATTCGAATGGAACAAGGACTCCCTTGCAAAGGGCGATGTTACTATCAAGATGGCATATATTGCCAAGAAGCTCGGGAACAATGAAATGCTCGATGAGATCTGCGGAATGCTTAAGGAGGCAGATCCCTACTGCAGACTGTGGGTCATCAGAGATGTACTTAACAAACCTGCTACAACAATGCAGTTTGATACTCTTGTGGCTGCTCTTGCTGATAAATCAGATTCGGTACGTATTCAAGCTTATAAAATAGTTGCGGAAAATACGCAGAAACTTGCTCCGGCGCATTATCTTCAGATGGAGTCTCTCCTCAGATATAAGGCTGCGGATGCGAGGGAAAACCTGATAAAACTTTTGATGGGCAGAGGCGACGCAGATATAGAGGCCACTGTGGCAAGGCTTTTATCCGATAAAAAAGAAGAGAAGAGAACAGCAGCTTTGGATATGGTAATGACCCTTTCCAAGGATGAAACCAAAAAAGTTCTCTATGAAAAATGCCTTAAGCACGCATCAAATATAAAGGATCCTTCCTCTGCAGAGAAGATCCTTCTGGCCAACTTTATTCCGGAGATATCCGATACACATGACGAAAACAGTGCGGAAGAGATTCTTTACACAGAAGAAGATTTCTATGAACCGGAGGAACTTGATGCAAATCTTTTCCAAGAGCATGTGAAAGTATTCATGGATTATTTTCCCAACTCGGAACTTGAGAGCTTTTTGAAAAGAGGAACAGCAGGAAAAGGCCTTATCGGTAAAATTGTTGATGCTGTCCGAGGCAAAAAAGACTGTTCAACATATCTGCAGGCCTGTAAGGACCTTGAGAATCTTGGCGAGTTTATAAAGCTCCATGAAAAGGATGAATATACCGACAGAACCGGAGAGAAGCAGATTATTGGCTGCGATTCCAGAATCTTTGGGATTCTTGATAAGGATTACAATCTGGTCGTGCCATTGAAGGAACTTTGGGAACAGTATTTTGCAGAGCATATACCGGATAAGAGGCGTATTCTCAGAATGTATGTAATGACTGCGGATTATCTTTTCAGGAGTATAACCAATTTTTATTCCACAGTGGCTGTGGACAAGCTGTACGGACAAGGCTTTTCCAATAAGCCCGTTTGTATCTATGCAGAGCACAGTAAGAGAATACTCGAAGCAATCATTAAAGAATATGTAACCACACAGGAGTTTCAGAGTCTTGCCATAGCGCTGGCCTGGTTCTTTGTTAAGGGTAATTCCATAGATCCACAGTTTATCAGGAGTATAACTACAGCCAGCCATTACAAAGAGGGGATTTCAGATGTCAGGATTAACCGACTTCTTTCCAAAATCGACCGTATGGATGATAAGACTTTGCAGCTGACATTCCCGCTTTTTACAAGGCTGTATTATATTCACAGGGAGTTTAAGCCAAAGATCAGGTCTTTGGATGATAAAGCTTCGGGAAACAGATTCAATAACAGAGGAAACTATCCTTCGTATATGGTCATTGAACCGAAGCTTGCAATTTATGCAGCGTATAAAGGGATTATTACGCGGCAGCAGATGTACAAAATTCTTTTTGAAGATGATCTGGGTGCTGCCCTCAGGTTCCTGTCGTCAGCCATTACGATTATTCGGGAGAAGGACAGGCTCGTTTCCACAAGGGCTAGGGACTACTGGAAGAAGACCATTGGTAAAATACTGGAGCAGCATGGTGAAGAGGGATATCTGCAGCTTATAGATGAAGCTTACGATAAGGTTTTGGGAAAAGTACTGCCTGTGGAGCTAAGACGCGGCGACACCATGACAGAATATTCCAAAGCTGTAAGCAATATTTCAAGAATATACGGTGCGGAGAATTTTGTGGCAATTCTATCTGCTCTTGGTAAAGATAAGTTTGAGCGTTATGAGTTCTGTTCCACAGAGACTAAGAAGGGAGCGTTATCCCATCTGCTGGCAGTCTGCGTTCCCGGGCCCGATGATAATGCAGACAGGCTTAAGGTACTGCTTGCGGGTACGGATATTACTGAAAAGAGACTTGTTGAGGCCTCTGTTTATTCTCCCGAGTGGCTTGAAATAGTAGAGGAATACCTTGGGTGGAAGGGCTATATCTCTACCTGCTATTACTTCATGGCCCATATGAAAAGTGATGAATATGGCCGTGACGAAGATCCTAAGAAGGATGCCATAATAGCAAGATATACACCTCTTACCTCTGAGGAATTAAGCGACGGAGCCTTCGATATTGAGTGGTTCAGAAGTGCCTTCGAGGAGCTGGGAGAAGAGCATTTTAACCTTGTTTATGATGCCGCTAAGTATATCTGCGACGGAGCAAGACATGCCCGAGCCCGCAAATACGCTGATGCTGCTCTTGGAAGATATACCCCTGATGAACTTAAGGAGATAGTAGCTGATAAGAGAAACAAGGACTTCCTGATGGCATATCCCCTTATTCCACTTAAGAGTGAGGACGACATCTGCGAAAGATATCAGTACCTTCAGCAGTTCCTTAAGGAGAGTAAGAACTTTGGCGCCCAGAGGATTGTCAGCGAGGGCAAGGCAGTTGCCATGGCAATGCAGAATCTTGCAAACAATGCAGGTTTCAGTGATGTTACAAGACTTACCCTTAGGATGGAAACGAAGGTTATGGAAGACTCCAGGGAGGTCTTCGAGGATATAGAGGTTGAGGGCGTTCTCTTAAGACTGAGCGTTGATGAATTTGGTAAGACAGAGGTTGTTGTAAACAAGGATGGCAAAACACTTAAGTCTATTCCTGCCAGGATAAAGAAGAACGACAAAGTTAAGGCACTGCTGGAGACTAAAAAGAGTTTCACAGAGCAGTATCGCAGAACCAGGTTAATGTTTGAGCAGGCTATGGAAGAGGGAACAACCTTCACTGCCAAAGAACTTACTCTTTTAGAGGACAATCCAATAGTATCCCCTATCGTAAAAACACTTCTTTTTATTGAAGAAGGAAGTGGCAGATTGGGCTTCATCAATGGCGGTAAACTCTCAGATCATGAGGGGAAAGAGATCAATCTTAAGGAAGAGGCAGAGCTTAAGGTTGCTCATCCATATCATATTTATAAGGATGGTCATTGGAGTGAGTATCAGAAACTCCTGTTTGATAATAAGACAGTTCAGCCCTTCAAGCAGATTTTCAGAGAGCTGTACATCAAGACCTCAGAAGAACTTGAGATGGAAGATACCAGAAGGTATTCAGGCAATCAGATCCAGCCTAAGAAGACTCTTGCCTGCCTCAAGGGACGCCGCTGGGTGGCAGATATAGACTTCGGCATTCAGAAGGTTTATTACAAAGAGAATATCATCGCCACAATATATGCTCTGGCAGACTGGTTCTCCCCTGCGGATATAGAAGCGCCGACTGTTGAATGGGTTTCTTTTATGGACAGAAAGACCTGGGAGCCCATAAGGATTAAGGATATCCCCGACATTATCTTTTCTGAGGCAATGAGAGATGTGGATCTTGCAGTCAGTGTTGCTCATGCAGGCGGCGTTGATCCTGAAACAAGCCATTCTACAATTGAGATGAGAGCAGCACTTGTAGAGTTTACACTTCCGCTGTTTAAGCTTACGAATGTAACCATTGAAAAAAATCACGCTCACATTCAGGGAAAATATGGTAACTACTCGGTGCATCTCGGAAGCGGTGTGGTTCATAAAATGGGTGGTAGTATGATAAATATTTTACCGGTACATTCTCAGCACAGGGGCAAAATGTTCCTTCCTTTTGCCGATGAGGATCCAAAGACTTCAGAGATAATAACAAAAATCCTGTTTTTGGCAGAAGATGGCAAAATTAAGGATCCGTCTATACTTGAGCAAATTAGATAAGGCAAGAATTATCATTGAATAACGGTCACAAATGTGTTATAGTACGTGTGAATTTCTACGCAGTTACATTATATGTGGCTTACTAGTATTATCGGTAGGTCGTTTTTTTATCCTAAATACTGAAATTTTATTCTTAAAAAAGAGGGGTAATTATGAACGAAAATTTTGATGCTACAAGTAAGGATAATGTTACTACAAAGGAAGATGCAGATGTATTAACTGAATTAAGGGATCTGACCAGGAAGAAGCTTAGGCTTCAATATATATCCACCGCATGCATAGGGGGTATGCTCGCGGTATTGATTATATCAGTACTTGTTATGGTGCCAAGAGTCAGCACAACACTTGCTCATATTAATAATGTTGCCGCCAAGGCGGAGGAATCACTTGCCAAGGCGCAGGAGTCCATTGAACAGATTAATGATATGACTAAGAGCATGGAACAGGCCAGCAGTAACCTTAACAAGCTCGTCGATGAGAATGGGGAATCATTGGGAGCGGCCATCAAATCCATGACTGAAGTCGATTATGAAGGACTCAATCAGGCAATCAAGGACCTGCAGGATGCAATTGGTCCCATGGCAAATTTTATGAACAGGTTTAGATAATTATATATATCTACATTTTCTTTTGGGGAGAAAAATAAAGTTTTGTGGGAGGAGTTCTCAAGGCATGAAGAATTACGTAGTTAGAAGATTGTTGGTGGGAGCATTGGCTTTGACCACTTTTTTCTCCACCTTTGAGTCGGCTGTAGTGTTTACAGCTGACGGAGAAACCGCTATTGCAGCCGAGTATCAGAGTGATGACTCAGACTGCTCATTAAAAGACATTTCTTTTGCAGAGAAATCAGACTCTGCATCTGAAGGTTCGGCTCCTGAGGCGTCTGAAGACGCATCTGCCGAAAGTTCACAGGATAACAATACACAGGTATCCGCAGAATCTTCATCAGAAAGTTCTGCAGAGGCTTCATCAGAGAGCTCCTCAGAGAGCTCATCAGAGGGTCCCGAAGAGAGCCCTTCAGAGGCATCAACGGAGAGCTCTGTAGAAGTATCGCCCAAGACTCCCGAAGAGCCGGGGAATGCTTCATCAGAGAGCACTTCTATAGAACCTGCCGCTGAGGAATCCTCTGCCGCAGCATCTTCTGCAGAAGATGCCGCAGATGAGGCTTCATCTGAGTCATCAGAGGACGCATCTTCATCTTCCTCTTCTGAGGAGACACCTTCTGAGAATAAGCCTTCAGAAGAATATTATGCAGCCAACGACCTCAATAATCCTGAATTTGGAATAGTTGATAACTTTGAGCTTCCGGATGAAATCGGGGATATCAATGAGGAGATCACACTTTCCTTTGATTTCCATGTATTCGATGCCGAGGCTATTCCTGATGGTATATTTACATATACACTTCCGGATGAACTTGATTTTTCCGGTATTCTTGGCAAGGAAATTGAGGTAAGGGATGGTGATGTGCTGATTGGTAAGGCAGTGTTTACCGATCCTCATGTCATTACTTTTATAATCGATAAGAAGTATCTTGAGAACAAGCCCAATGGAATAAACGGCAGTGTAAAACTTGAGTGTAAGATAGCAGATGCCGGCAATCACGGCGATGAACCCATCAGAATTGAGTTTCCGGGTGAGCAGGTTAAGGTTATCACAGTGAAGAAACCTGTTATCACAGCTACCAAGGCTCCTGTGGTTATCAGTTCAGGAGAAGCGAGCTTCGAGGTTGTTTTTGATGTATCAGCAGATACAGATGATTTCACCATCACTGATGTTCTTGGAGAGAACCTTGAGTTTGTACCCGGCTCCTGGACCTTTAAAACATCGAATTACGGCAGAGTTCCGGCTACCTTCAGTCTTGCTGACAGTCACACTCTTAACGTTAATGTCGGAAAAATAAAAAAAGGCAAATATGTTCTTTTCTATAGAGTCAAGGCAACCAAGCTTCAGGACGCTGTTGCAACCGATGCTATTGAAAAAGGCTATGGAAATACTGCTACGTGGCAGTGGAAGGGCTGCACCGGTGAGCATGAAGTTATCAGTTATGCAACCTGCTCAATCAAACACGACTGGTTAAGAAAGAATCGTATCGGTGCGATTTCCGCAGACGGAGTAGCAGGCTGGTACGTCTATATTAACGGCGGAAGCCGCCAGGAGATGGCCGGCAAAAAATTGGTGGATATTCTTGATAGCAGAATGGAATTCTCATCAATGTCCGTTGAGGTTGAATACTCTCTTGATGGTAAGATCTGGAGACATTATGACTATGCTACAGACATCAGCAAGGACGGTGATAACTGGAAGCTTCAGTACACATTCCCGGATGATGCACCTGCTTATGGTTACAGACTCAAATATTATACTAAGATAACTAATCTTCCTACTGACACAATTGTGTATAGCAACAGTGTATATCTGTATGATGGTGACACACTTTTGGATGAAGCTACTGAGAAGAATGGATATTATCATGTAGGTAAATTTGATTCCCGCATTGAGAAGAATGTCCTTGAAAGAGATAACGCGACAGGTATCGTTACCTGGATCTCAGAATTTACCGTAAACGGTGAAAGAGCTAATTATCCTATCACCATTAGGGACAATATTGCTCCTGCAGTAGCTGAGTTTGCGGGTAAGAAGATCGGAGTTAAGATGCTTGAGGGCATCGAGCTTGTTAAGGTGAATGAGGACAATACAACAACTCCCATCACCAAATTTAAGGTTACCTATGGTGAGTCATCCTTTACTCTTACCGTAGATAAGCTTGTGCCCGGCAGCTACAGATTGTACTACAAGACACAGCACTTTTACGGATCTGAGGGCGACCTTTCATTCCCTCAGGGAAGTACAATTGATATTATCAACCATACAGAACTTATCATTGATGGCAGAAAGGTCCAGGATGATGCATCTTATCCCATCACAACAGAGGGACTTCCTCTTATGAAGGAAGCTCTTAAGGGATATTCTGAGAATGGACGTTACATTATTCCATGGAAGGTCTATATCAACAAGAATGAACTGGGACAGACCAATGGAGATATTGAGAGCGGTGCCAAGGCCACAGTAACCGAGATACTTCCTGACAAGCTCCAGTACCTTGCCGGATCTACTGTTATTACTAGGGCCGACGGAACAACATTTGGTGTTGAACCTGTAGCAGAGAAATCTGCCGAGCTTGGTGATGTTCTTAAGTGGAACTTCACCTGGGAGAAGGCCGGAGATAACTACTATGTACTTGAGTTCAAGTCCTATGTAAAGGATGAGTATCTGAGCGAAATCAAGAAGATGGCTCAGGACGATGGTACAGCCACAGTATCTTTTGATAATAATGTTATTGCAACCGTAGGCGGCAGCATCGGTGGAACCAATGCCAGCGCTGTTGAGGAGTTCAAGTTCCTTAAGAAGACTGCGGGATTTGACGAGAATACTCAGCAGATCGAATATGAGATCGTGGTTAACAGAGAGGCTGTTGATCTCAAGGCCGACAGTGATACTCTTGTTCTCGGAGATACACTTAAGAACGGCTTCTTCGTGGAAGACAGTCTTAAGGTATACTACTACGGAACAGAGACAGAGGTTGATCTTGGTGAGAACGGCGTTGGAGTATCCTATGACCGCAAGACCTTCAAGATAACTGTTCCTGACAGCACCGCACTTCTTGTAAAATATGCTGTTAAGGCAGATACGGATTACGGCACTGATATTGGTGATTCCAAGGTTGAGGTAGAGGTTTCAAATACAGCGACACTCTACGGCGATATTGAGAACTCCTCCAAGGTCGATAAACAGTACGCTGTAAAAGATGTTCAGGCTAAGATCACCAGCAGTAAGGGCAGCGTCAAGGTTGTTAAGGTCGATGCAGATGAACCTTCCAAGGGTCTTGATGGATGTAAGATCGGCCTGTACAGAGTTGATCTTAAGACCGGTGAGAGCAGCCTTGTGGTAGAGAAGACCACTGATGATATTGACTATAGCGTAGTATTTGATGTAGACGGCAAATACAACTCACTTATTTTTGATACACTGTACTATTATCAGGAAATTGAAGCTCCCACGGGATACATAGGTGATTACACCAAGCATTATTTTGTCTTCAAGGCAACCAAGTTTGACAAGGTAGATTCTCAGATAAGAGCATTCCTGACTGAGGAAGAATATGATAAGCTTGAGATTATCGTGGTTGATAAGAACAATGTTTATCATGAATTCAACTTTACGAACAAGAAGAAAACGGAGCCCGGGCCTGATCCCACACCGGATCCCGATCCTACACCGGATCCTGAGCCCAAGCCGGATCCTAAGCCCGATCCACAGCCTACACCCGCTCCTAAGCCCACACCTACACCCAAGCCAAATCCGGAACCTGCACCGGAACCGACTACGGAGACTGAGCCTACACAGGGCGTGGTTGTAACCACATCTGAGAGCAGCGTTATTCCTGATCTTCCTGAGGTTCTCGGAGCCTACAGAGATGACCTTGATCTTCCGGAAGTTCTGGGAGCAAGAAGAGGAGAGACTTCAGACAGAGATATGACATCCTCTTACATTATTTTGCTGATGGCGCTTGTGGTACTTGCCGGTACTTTGACTAAAGTGTTTAAAGAGACTAGAATTAGAAAGAAATCATAATTTTAGCATTTATGCTTTGGAAGGGGGACAACATGGACAGAAAGCAGGCAGAAGATAAGATTAAGGAACTTGCTAAGGAAGTAACAGAGGCGGCAGAACCGGTTATCAGAGACTTAAAGACCAAGGCCGAGCCTGTTTATGGTGAAGTTAAGACCAAGGCTGAGCCTGTGATCAAGAAGGTTAAAGAGACAGCGGCTCCCGCTGCGGAGGTAGTCAGGAAGAGATCACAGAAGGCCACTAAGGTTGCCAAGGCAGTAGGACAGGATATCACTCTTCGAGCTGCCAAGCACAGATGCAAGGAAGAGGTTTTTGTTCAGTACAACAGTCATGAACTTAGGACCACAGATATTATTGAGAAGGCTAAGAAGGATTTCGTCAGCCGTGGCCACAACATCACGGATATTAAGGAGATTCAGGTTTATATCAAGCCTTCGGACAATGCAGCTTATTATGTTGTAAACCACAGCGAAACAGGCAGGGTTGGATTTTAATGGCAATTGAGTTAAGTACTTTTTTTAATCTGATGCATTATGAATACGGAGAAGCCTTCTTTGGCAGCTACAAGGGAATGAGATACAGACTGGCAAGAGAGCCTCTTGAGAATGTCAAATTCGTTCCCGTGGACCAGAGAGGACCGGCATCACTTCTTGCGACGGTATGGCCGGAGCCCTATTCCTATGCACAGACAGATAAGGCTCTTATGACCTCTGAGGAATTTGAGGTTTCACAGGAGGGACTTGAACAGGCAGTGGCCTGGTTCAATCAGCAATATGAAGAGAGGATCGCCCTTTGGAGCAATCCGGAACAAATTGTTTAAAATTTTTTGAAAAATAAAAAGGATTTTGAAATCCCACGTCGAATAATTAAGATGTGGGATTTCTTTTTTTAACATTGGACAAAAAAGGATGAGCTAAAATTGAAAATTCGCGAACAACTTGAAGAACGAGAGACCAGAATCTTAAGTAAACATGCTACTCTCAGCATGAATTCCAAAGGTAGGGAAAGAGAAGAGAAGCCTTGTGACATCAGGCCTTGTTTTCAGCGCGACAGGGACAGGATACTTTATTCCAAGTCCTTCAGACGCCTCAAGGACAAGACCCAGGTATTCCTGTCTCCTGACGGTGATCATTACAGAACCAGAATGACCCATACCCTTGAGGTATCACAGAATGCCAGAACCATAGCCAAGGCTCTGATGCTCAATGAGGACCTGACTGAGGCAATTGCACTGGGCCATGACCTGGGACATACCCCTTTTGGACACGCAGGCGAGAGAGCGCTTAATGATGTCAATCCGGGAGGCTTTAGGCACAACGAGCAGAGTCTTCGCATTGTGGAGAAGTTGGAGAACTACGGAATCGGTCTTAATCTGACCTGGGAAGTAAGAGATGGCATTCTTAATCACGAGATGAACTTAACACCGGGGACCCTTGAGGGCAAGGTGGTAAGGCTATCCGATAAGATTGCATATATGCATCACGACATGGATGATGCCATAAGAGGTGGGATCCTCAGTGAAGAGGACGTGCCTGCGGACCTTCGCAGGGTAATAGGTGAGTCCAAGAGAGAATGGCTTGATACCTTTATCCATGACATAATTTCCAACAGCATGGACAAGGACAACATTCAGATGTCGGATGAGATCTATGATGCATTTCATAAGCTCAGGAAGTTTATGTTTGAAAGAGTATATACCAACCCGATTGCCAAGGGTCAGGAAGGCAAGGTTGAAGATATGATCAAGACTTTGTACAGCTACTATCTTGACCATATAGACAAGATTCCCGAGTATCTCAAGAAGATGATGGATGAAGGGGAATCCAAAGAGAGAGCAGTCTGCGATTATGTCAGCTCCATGACTGACAGATATGCGGTTGCGGTTTTTGAAGAAATATATGTGCCTCGTTCCTGGGGCGTTTTGTAGTAGTTTTTGGGGATGAAAAGAGGAGAGTCAGTTGCGTTATTCTGAGGAAATATTGGAAGAAGTGCGCTCCCGGAATGATATTGTGGATGTCATAGGTCAATATGTCCATCTGCAAAAGAAGGGAGCAAATTATTTCGGACTGTGTCCGTTTCATAATGAAAAATCCGGTTCTTTCTCTGTTTCGGGCCACAAGCAGATGTATTACTGCTTCGGCTGCGGAGCCGGCGGAAATGTCATTTCTTTTTTGATGAAATATGACAATCTGACCTTTCAGGAAGCAGTAAAGCAGTTGGCGGACAGAGCCGGCATCAAGCTTCCGGAGGAGGATGACTCCCCCGCGGCCAAGGCTATGCGGGACAAGCGTCAGATACTCCTTGATATCAACAAGGAGGCTGCCAAGTATTACTATTATCAGCTCCGAGGCAGAACCGGTGAGAAGGGGCTTGAGTATTTCAGAAAGAGAGAGCTGACGGATGAGACCCTTCAGCATTTTGGACTGGGCTACGCCAATGTTACCAGCGATGATCTGGTGAAGCATTTGCGGGGCCTTGGCTACAAGGACAGTCAGATAATAGAAGCAGGTCTTGCGTCCCACGACGATAAGTTCGGGACTCATGATAAATTTTGGAACAGAGTTATGTTTCCGATTCAGGATGCTTCCAACAAGGTCATCGGCTTTGGCGGAAGAGTAATGGGAGATGGCAAGCCCAAGTACCTGAATTCACCGGAGACGATGATCTTTGACAAGAGCCGAAATCTCTTCGGCCTTAATTATGCCAAGAACTCCAGAGCAGGTTACATGATAATCTGTGAGGGTTACATGGATGTTATAGCCATGCATCAGGCTGGCTTTAACATGGCGGTGGCTTCCCTTGGAACAGCTTTTACCACGGGGCAGGCCATGCTGCTTAAAAGATATACAGATGAAGTCATCCTATCCTACGACAGCGATGAAGCCGGTACCAAGGCAGCGCTAAGGGGAATAGGAATCCTTAAGGAAGTGGGAATCAAGGGCAAGGTCCTTAACCTGCAGCCCCACAAGGATCCCGATGAATTCATCAAAAACGAAGGCAGGGAAGCCTTCGAGGAGAGGATCAAGAATGCCGAGAATCCATTTTTCTTCGAAGTAAGGATATTGGAGAGAGCGCATGACATGTCCGATCCGGATTCCAAGACCTCTTTTTACAAAGAAATAGCTCAGAAGCTATGCGAATTCGAAGAGGCTCTGGAGAGAGAAAATTACATACAGGCGGTGGCCGCAAGGTACAACATTCCGGTGGATGACCTGCGGCGCATGGTTACCGGATTTGCAAACCGTGGCGGAATAGTAAGGCCTGCAGAGAGACCCAAAACAGGCATTCAGAAGAAGATGACTCCCGAGGACGGTGCAAAGAAGAACCAAAGACTCCTTCTTACGTGGCTTACGGATGAGCCGGGTCTTTACCCCAAGGTGATAAAGTACGTGTCACCCGAAGATTTTTCGGATGATCTGTACAGGAGAGTAGCCGGGGAATTATTTGAAGGACTAAAGAGCGGAGGATTCTCCCCCGCGGCAATACTGGATCATTTCCAGGATGAAACGGAACACGCCCGGGTGGCGGAGATGTTTAATACCAACCTGGTGGACATCGAGACCAGGGATCAGAGGAAAAAGGCCTTCCACGATATCATCTACGGCGTCAAGCTGGCAGGATACGAGAGGCAGAAAAAAGAGCTAAAACCTGACGATCCCCAATATCTCATCAAGACCATCCAGGGGAAAAAGGATCTGGAAAAACTCTCACATACGGAAATATCACCGGACGACTAATTTACACAAAAATAATTAGAAAAGGAAAGATAAAAATGGCAAAGAAAGAAACTGTAAGCAAGGATACCGAGAAAGCAATAAAGTCAGCTGCCAAGACTACCAAGTCTGCCGCAGCGAAAACAACAAAAGAAGATACAAAGGCTAAGAAGACCTCCAAGAAGGCAGCAGAAGCCGAGGAAGAGGTTAAAGAGACCAAGACAAGGAAGACCTCCAAGAAGGCAGCAGAGGCTGAGGAAGAGGTTAAGGAGCCTAAGGCTAAGAAGACCTCCAAGAAGGCAGCAGAGGCCGAGGAAGAGGTTAAGGAGCCTAAGGCTAAGAAGGCCTCCAAGAAGGCAGCAGAGGCTGAGGAAGAGGTTAAGGAGCCCAAGACCAGAAAGACCTCCAAGAAGGCAGCAAAGGCAGAGTCTGAGGATGCTCCCAAGGTATCAGCAGACGGAGAGCTTGACGAAGCCACAAGAGAAGTATTCACCCAGAGAATCAAGGATATACTTCTTCTTGCAAAGAAAAAGAAAAACGTACTTGAGTACGCAGAGATAAATGATTTCTTCACTGATCTTAATCTCAATGAAGAACAGCTTGATAACGTACTTGAGGTTCTTGAGAACTCCGGAATCGATGTTCTCAAGGTATCCGAGAGTGACGATGATGATGTTATTCCCGATGACGACGATATGCTCATTTCCGATGAGGATGAAGTTGATATGGAGAATATCGACCTCTCTGTTCCCGATGGAATCAGCATTGAGGATCCTGTAAGAATGTACCTCAAGGAGATCGGTAAGGTTCCTCTTCTTACAGCTGAGCAGGAAATTGACCTTGCCAAGGCTATGGAAGCCGGAATCGATGCCGAGAAGGAGATCGAGGAAGATAAGGGCAAGAACAAGATGACAGAGGCCAGAAGAAAAGAGCTGGATGCTATCATCTATGAAGGTAACGAAGCCAAGAAGCGTCTTGCAGAAGCTAACCTTCGTCTTGTTGTAAGTATTGCAAAGAGATATGTTGGCCGTGGAATGCTGTTCCTGGATCTTATCCAGGAGGGTAACCTTGGTCTTATCAAGGCTGTAGAGAAGTTTGATTTCCGTAAGGGCTTCAAGTTCTCAACCTATGCTACATGGTGGATCAGACAGGCTATCACAAGAGCCATCGCC
>JAEEGL011998391.1_pt1 | contig 18623 bp, 19 predicted proteins | sample 9134231 | NCBI WGS metagenome assembly JAEEGL01 (sample SAMN16246548, study PRJNA631951) | gut metagenome | biome: gut microbiome; feature: rumen; material: fiber-attached | host: Bos | place: Iran: Karaj | collected 2018-10 | reverse complement strand
TGCAAGTGCTCTGAAAACAATGTCAGCTCCACCACCTGCTGACCAACCTACAATAGCTGTAACGGGTTTTGAAGGATAAGGCTTTGCCTCTTTGGCGCCTTCAGCAAAGATACTTGTCATTGCAATTGCGATGACAAGAAGTACTGTCAGTGCTTTTTTCATAGTTTTCTCCTTTTGTTGTTTGGTGTTATTATCATACCCCACGGATTCAACAGTTGTCAAAAAAATAATAATGGCTGTTTAGTAAAACGAATCCTTACGCGACATTACATGTAACTGCATGTCTTTCCAAGAACTATCCCCGACAATTCAGCAGAATAGTTCTCTCCTGAGTACTATTTGGAGAGCAGGTTGTTTCTGTTGGTCAAGTCACATTGATGTCAGGGACGACGTAGATGTAGATGTTCGACTGGTAGGTGTCTGAGGCGAAATCCCCTATCGGCTTGTTACCATTTGCAGGGATCTTAACCTCAATGTAGCCGTCACTGTACCATCTGTAGGTATAGTATGTTGTATTATTGTTCGGCTTGTATGATGCTTTTGTGGAGTCCAGCACTAGATAGCTGGAAGGCAACGTGGCGTTTCCACCGTCAAACTGACCGTCGAACTCAACTGAATTCGAGTTTCCTCCATTGACATGTGCCAATCCGGATTCGGATGTGAGATAGGCTATGTATTCTATTGGAGTGTTCTTACCCTGGCTTGTGTTGTACAGCTTGAACTTGCCGGCGTTGCTGAGGTTGTTGGAGCTTGCAAGGAACATGTATACATTTCCTGCACTGTTGTTGCCGCTGTAGTTTGTGGTGGACGTCTTTGTCGGGGTTGTAAGAGAATATGTGGCAATCCTCTCCTTAGTTTCCGTGCCGTAGAGCTGTGTAATGTCAAGCGGAGTAGCCTGAGAAGTCAGAGGGGTTATGTAGATGTTATACCCACCATCTCCTGATGGGGATGAACCATAGTGACCAGTGATGGTCATGCTGTATTCTGCAGATTTGGTTCTTCCATTTCTTTCAACACTTATAGTCAGTAGCAAAGACACAGAGTAATCGGATGAATCTCCCAGAACATAGGTCTCCCCTCCTATACTCACTGTAGAGATTCCCGTCTCGGGGTCAGTTGTGATGCCGTTGAGAATCAAATAGATGTCGCAAGTGTAGCCAACATTTTTCTTGAATTTGCAGTTCTGAATCTTGAAAGAGTTCTCTACAGGCAAAGACACACCGGAGTATAACCCAAATTTGTCCTTGATCTGCTGCCTTCCATTCTTATCATAATGGACAACCTCAAGGCCAAATGGCATTTTGTATGTGTTCTCGCCTACCTTTACTGAATATACCCATTCATGTGAAAGAGGCTCAATCGTAAGCGAAATGGTCTTTGAATCAGTATCGGGAGATGTATAACCTATGCTTGCAATCTTTCCGGAATCGAAAGACGATCCCGTGTAATTGCTGCTATCAGAAAGATCTACACTCTGGACGTTGAACTGTGAGAAGAAGAAAAGATCCTTATCGGCGGAAGACGATGAACCGACTTCAAGTGTATAGACATCTGTGGAAGACTCCCCGTTCGAGGCAATGGCCTTAAGAGTCGACCCAACCGGAACGAGTATGCCTGTGCCCTCCGGATAGGTTGAAGGTGAATACACCGTGGAGGAGGTCGTCGGATCCTGACCGTTTGTTGTGTAGTAAATGGTGATGCCTGTAGAGACGTTGTTTGTTATTGAAACCACATGTTTGCTGATGTCAGAACTGTAAGTGCCAAGGTCGGTAAGTGTGAGCTCTCCAAGTGCCATCATGCGCAATTCCGACATGGAGTATGATTTGATGTAATCGCAGTAGTATTCCCCAGATTCAAGGTAACCGATTTTCAGCATTGTCGAGCTCTTCGGAACACGTACGCCTGTGAAACCAGTGGCTAAATCTGTTGACACCTCGTCATCGTAACATAGGGAAAGATCGGTCGGATTGTTGCCATTGACTGTATAATAGATTTCCGTATCTGACACCCCGTCAGCTGAGATCGAGACGATATATACATCTCCAGATTCACAGCATGCGACATTCCAGGTGAGAGCAAGCAACACGGCAGAGGACAGAATCAGAAACAGTGTGGCAAGCAGTAGCCGCTTCCCTATTCCACTCATGCTAACTTATCTCCACATATACAGTAGTCGAATAGGAACCTACTGCAGCATCATATGCCTTATCAAGCTTGAAAAGCACATCCTGATCCTCTGAAGAAATCGGATCTGATCCGGAGAAAACCTTGGTAGCCTGTCCTCCAGTGGAGCTGTCAACGTCAAGCACTATGTTGCCGTAAGGGTTCACGAACGTGAGAGAGAATCCGATTGTATCATCAGACTCTGCAGATGAAAGAGGTTGTGCAGTCAACTGTATCGTTGCATTCCCGGATGGGGTTGAAAAGCTCCAAGTGGCAATCTGAAGACCTTCAGCTGTGGGGTCAATCAGGGCATTCTCAAAGTCGAAGGTGTTGTTCGTCGCTGTGATTGACAGTTCAACGGTTGATGGGATTATACCAAAGAAGACGACAGAGCCGCCAGGCGATTGGGATTCGGAGAAAGAGAATGGTATTGCAGCAATCAAAAAAACAAACAATGCAACTATTCTCTTGACACAAATCCGACGTCTCATACAAGCCTTAAAACATTAGTTTACTAAAACTATATCACTTGCAATTTTTTTTGCAACCTCTACGGACGCTTTTTGAAAAAAAATTTACTAAAATAATCAGATTCCTCCATTTTTATGCCTAAAAGGGATTATGACGTCGATAAAAAAAGACTGCCACCGTATTGGCGACAGTCCCTCATGTGTACTGACGCATGTTGATTACTGTCTAGTGAGATTGAGCTCCAAACCGAACCAGTGGAATACAAGCGAATCTCCACTGAAAGTGTATTTGCTTGATATTTGAGCCTTCTCCAAAACTGCATTATAGAACTTACCTATTCCATAAGCGCCACAATCGCATGTAACTGCAGAGGCGGTCCAGGTCTTCTCATACCGGAACAGATCATTATCCGAACCGTCCTTATAGAATTGAGTGAAGGAATGACGAACTGATGATGGATCTGCTAATGTGGTAATCTCCATTGTTTCAATTATACCCGGTTCTCTATATGTGAGAGTGTTTTCCCCATCCCACTCCCATACTGCATCATCAAAATCATCTGAATCAAGATCTAATACTTCACCAGAATAAATATAGCCTTTGTGGGAGCCATCTATGTCTTTGATGTACATATATCGGTCTCCAACAATGACTGTGGTATCAAAAATACAAGTCCAATACCCTTCGGAAGTGGAATAGGTTCCAGTAAAACTGTCATTTAGACTTTCCCCAATCATGTGCGTGAAGCTGAACTCTTCTTCATCGTTCAACTCAAGCGTAAACACATGTGTTTTTGATTCAATTACAGTCGAGTATCTCCAAGTCCCTACTATGGTCTTAGGACCTCCACTCCCCCCATTTCTACCTGCAGAGGCCGAGGCGCAGGAGATGAACAGGGAGGATGCGAGAAGGATTGCCAAAACGATTGATAATGCCTTTCTCATTTTTTCACCATCCCGAATAAGGTTTGAACAGGTTTTGGTGACCTGTTAGTAAACGATTTTAGCATAGGGAATACCCATGTGTCATCAGACTATTTCTTCAACACTTCGCCAAATCCAGAAACTTCTTCTCAGATTGAATTTCATGTGTGAGAAACACCCCATCTTTGAAGATGGAGAAATTGGTTACCGGAGATGGTGCGTTCTGGGCCTTCTCCAGACTGTCTATGTGGATGACCTTCAGAGGTATGTTGTTCTCCTTAGCGACCTCGACGAGTCTGGGTACCCAATAGTAGGTGAACGGACACTGGTCAGAGTAATAGATAACAAGACCCTTTTCATCCGTTTTGGGTTGTTTAGCACATTGTTTGAAGACAGGTTTATGTTCGTTCTCGTCTAAAGGAAGATACCAGAGTTGTATCATCGATTCAGATTCATCAGCAACCCTAAATCCTTTGTACATAAGATATTTTGGATCTGCAAGAAAACCCTTCTTCTTCGCTGACGAAAGGATGCACAGCCCTACTTTGCCTTTGGCCCTGGAGTCTCTGATGCACTCATTCAGAAGATCATTCGAGTATCCATGGCCTTTCAGCGAGCCGGAGACCCAAAGACAGTTGATGTGCATATAGCCATCGGCACAGATTGGGTGCCAGGCATATTCAGCAGGCATATACTCAATGAAGCACTTGCCACGCTGTTCGCTTCGGTAGAAAACCAGACCGTCTTCAAAACGCTTCTTGAGCCATTCTTTCTTGCAGGCGCTTTGGTTGTTGGACATGGCACAGCAGATGTGCTCATTGTCGATGTTCTCGTTTGTGATTCTGATGTAACCCATGCTCTTATTCCACAGTATACTCAAGGACCTTATCAAGAAGGTCCTTGACCAGGCCACAGCTTGTGTAGGCAGCGAACTTCTGGAAGACATCGTTTTTGCGCTCATCTGCAAAGTCACAAACGCTTTTTGCGATGATCACGTGTGGTTTGGGTTCTATGGCATGGGTTGCAGCATAGGCAACGCCATAGCCCTCCATCTCAACACCCTCTGTATTCTCGAATCTTGTAAGGACCTGCTTCTGAAGCAAGGATCTGTTGGCCACCACCGCAGTTCCGCTGGCTAGTGGCCCGAAATGGGTCAGATACTCGTTCTCATTGGATTTTATGTATTCGACAATAGACTTCAGGTAGTCACCTTCGATGTTCACAACAGTCGGTCTCGGGTTGAATCCCACTTCCCCAAAGACTATTTCGGCCTCGTTTGGGGAGACATACTTTCCGTTGGAGAAGTTCCAGACGGAACTGGCTAGAAGGACATCTCCATATTCCTGGTTTGATGAGTCATTGATGTTTCCCGTCCCTGCTGCAATTCCTGGCATGATAACATATTCGGGAACGAAGAGACCAATCATCTTCATCGTCAGGGAAGCACTGGCGGTCATTCCCATCTCATCCTGCTGGGCACTGATTATTCTAAGCCTCTTGCCGTCCCTTTCAGTGAAAGCCTCCATATAGGCCTGTTCATCGCCTTCAATGCGCAGCCCGGTCCAGTCATACATTCTCATGACTGCCTCTTTCTCTGTTTCTGTGACATAGATGATTGCGGCAAAGGACTTGTAATGCATCAAAAAGCTTCCCTCTGTTGCAAATTCTAGTTCAGCGGTCATGGAAAAGCAACCAGCAACACATTTATGTTTGTTTACTTATACTTGCAATGGATTCACTAAATTTATAAAATATTATACAAGAGGCGTTGAAGTGAGGACTCAAAACAGGAAAACGATAGGACGAATTATTATTCTCCTCGTGTTCTTTTTGTCTGCATCATCCTTACTTTGGGCTGACGGCTCCAATTCCTATCATGAACCAATCAGTTTTGATATCCGCTGGACTATAACCAACGCAGAGACAACAAGTTGGACCATTGAGGAGTACGATCCGGACCATCCCATCATCAGCATTGTGGACGGAAACAGAGTCGTCTCTCTTGCCCCAGATGATGGAGAGGAGTTCCAGCCTGTATGCAAAGTGATATACAGTTCCAACAAGCGTGGAATGCAAAACTTCTACTGCACCGCCACCCCTTTCACATCCGACGGTTCTGATGGCAGTGCTGGCTATACTCTTAGATTTGTAATTGAAGGGTCTTCTGCGAACTACGATTATGAAGTTGGTGCGGACTATGAAAGCGCCTACTACCATGTGCCGGTTGAGCTTGACACGCTGAGTTCCGAAACGGGCTTGGCTTCTGAAGTCATCTTCGTTTCAGTCAGACTCACTGATTGGGAATCAATGGCTTCAGGTATAAACAATGCAACCATAAGCTTTGTGAAGGAGGCATTATGAAGAAAGCAATTGTCTTCATTCTGCTTCTGACTCTTACCCTATCTACCCTTATCGCCGAGGATGTTTACAGCGGCAGTGACCCATTCACCGTGTACGGATACTACAACCCGGGTCAGATCAAACAATCAATCACGCTGTCCATCTCCAAGTCTGGAAACAAAAAGGTTTCCAATGGCGACACAATTGACTGGACCAAGCCGAATTCTGGATACAAGAACGTTTTCGATTGGAAGGCAACAGGAAACTTCAACGGCAATGTCACCGTAAGCTTCACAGTCACACCTCTAGTGGCACTTTTGGATGACTATTACTACATTCCTGGGCACTCCATTAAATCGACCACCCCTGCCAACTCGGAGCTTGTCGCCTCCAGCACAGATTTCACTGGAAACCCGCCGGTAACCACGTTCGCTTCCGGCCATAGCCGAACCATAGAAGCTCTCGATTTCAGAAGCCGGGAAATCGTCTATTCAGGGTCAAAGACTGCGCCACTGAACTCGTCTTGGAGCGAATCAGGGACCTTTGCCCTTGAGGTGACAGAGTACAACCAGCTGTACGGCGGAACCTTCAATTACATCAGCACAGTGACAATCGAACTTACCGTCGATGCTGTTCAAGGAGGTGGACAATGAAAAAGAGAATCTCTTTGCTCCTCCTTGCACTTCTTCTAGGACTGTCATTTCTCAATGCGGGAAAGGTGGATGACATCTCCCAGACAATTGCCGGTTACATCTCAACCACCGATTTCTGCACTCTCGATATCACAAATTACTTTACAAGCAACGTGATTACCGGAACCACAGTCAACGGGACCTTCTATCGTGGGATTAACCTGGATACAAACCCCTCCACGAATCCGAGCAACGACAGGGATCTGATTACACCATATCAATCCTCAATAATCATGGGAAAGAGAATTGGAGCCTTCAATCTTAAGGCGTCCCACCACAGCTACACGCTGACTGTCACCCATGAGAAGCTGAGTTCTCAAAACGGCACATCATATGACTATGAGCTTGGAATCAGCTTCAAGCTGAACGACAGAACATTCGAGCAGGCATGCTCGTCATCGAACTCCGTCTCTTTCAATTTCTCAGAAGGCGCCTACGGAAACGATGGGGTTCTGATTGTCAATGACGGCGGAATCTATTTCAGACTCATTGATACTGTCACGCAACCGGGACAGTATTCGTCCACAGTCACATTCATAGTGGAGGCCAACGGAAGCAACCCATGAAAAGAGCACTGATTCTTCTGACATTGCTTTTCAGCCTCCCCTTCCTTGCCTTTGCTGCAGAGAGTGATGAGCGAGTCTGGTTCTTCTCTGACAGTTCTGGCAACAACTTCCAAAGTGTGAACCTTGGCCTCCCTATAATCTACCCTTTGCATTACAAAGCAATATGGGCAACCGGCACTGCTGTCGACGACACCGCCGACCCCAATAATGGTGGAACTTACAAGAGCAAGGTCAATGTTCTTGGCAACGTTGGATGCGCATATACAGACCATCAGATAATAATCACAATATCCACGGACGGAAGGTTCGTCTCCCAGAGCGACCCGACCAAATACCGCGATTACTACATTCAGGTCAAGCCTAAACTGAGATACGGAAACAATGACTACGAGTATTGCTGGGAGGACGGACCGAACCGAACAGGTGCACCGGTGGATTCCGAAGAATTGGTTCATAACACAAAGAACGGTCCTGTTGTGCTCTATACCCCTCAGATGAAGACCCATCATGAGGGTGCAGCTGACACATTGTTCTATGCCGCGAATGCCTCTGGCAAGCTTGTGAAATCGGTTTCATATACATATGACTCAGCAGTCTTTAAAAACACTGCCTCACGTTTCTACTGCGATTTGGTAATCGGTATGGATCAGCTCACCGACGAGGATGAGGCCCATCTTGCTACAGGTTCGGATTATTTCTCAACAATTAACATAAATGCCACATGCGCAGAACCAGGTTGCTCAAATCCCAACCATTATCTGAGCTTCTCCATGGTAATCAGAGGTTATTACGAAAAAGACAAAAACTCCGGAAGGACAGTCTTCATGTTCGTCAAGCCTGAGGCGGATGCAACCAACATGGACATTGAAAGTGTCATCACAACCCAGAATCAGCTGAAGTCAGGCTTTGATTTCACAAGTACAGATGACATTGTCAGAGTTGCAAGTCAGAAAATCGCAGAACTTGAACTGTTCACACTCCCTAGATCTACAGATTTCAAAACAAAGATCACTGTCCTTGTCACTGCCGGTTCATCCGTTGCTAACAGTAACACCACAACCAATGAGCTGTTCTATCTCAGGCACATCAATGAGGACATCAGAATCCCGTTCAAAGTTGTGATTAAGAGCAGAAACGCGCAATCCAACAACCCCAACTCTGTTTTTGACGGCACATCGCCCAGCTGCAAACTCAACCTGGGAAGTGCAGACCAGAAAACCACTTTGGATAGACAGGGTGCAGAACTCAACTCCCTCAACTATGCAGGAGACGTCTATGTGGTTCTGAAGGATCAAGCAACCGGAATAATCAAGGAAAGCGTAAACGGCGCAACTGTCGTCTATACTGATGTAACCATAAGCGATTACCTTGAGGACCAGTCCCATACAGGTCTTTCAGGTCTGTACTCCTCAAACATCTATTACCACATCTTCCTTGACTGAAAAAAAGGAATTGCCAAAACACCGTTCAAAGGGTATCTTGCTTGTGGAGGAGATAAAACATGGATTATTGTTCAAGAATAGCATTGGTCGATAATGGCGCAGAGTTCTTCAACGCTGAGGCAATGAAGCTTCTTAATCTCATCGACACTGAGAAGTCCATCAAGGATGCAGCTTCCACAATGAAGATCAGCACCGCTAAGGCATGGAAGATAATCAGAGCCATCGAGAAGCATCTCGGAGAGGCTGCAGTTGTCAAGTCTCGCAGCGAAGGCATTGACGGATACAGAGTGCACATTTCACCTGCATGCAGAGGCCTTCTTGCCAAGTATGCCGAGTTCAACGAGAAGAGCCAGGCTGCTGTCAAGGAGATTTTCAACAGGATCTTCTGATTTAGTTGATATCATGAAGAAAGGGTTTCGCAACTGCGAAACCCTTTTTTTGTTCAGATCTTCTTTTCGATTGTAAGGACGTTCATCCCGTTGCGGTATTCATACATGACATTGTCCATTGACTTCTTGACCATGTAGATGCCAAGTCCGCCAATCTTACGCTCCTCGAGCTTCTGGGTGATGTCCGGATCCTTTTTCTCCAAAGGATTGAACGGCTTTCCGCTGTCGATGAAGGTGAAGGAGACCACTCTTCTATTCTCATCGAACGCTGCTTTGATTGTGGCCTTTCCGGTATTTGGATGATATGCGTAATGGGCGATGTTCACGAAGATCTCCTCAACAGCGATATCCATCTGCATCTGGACCTTCAGTGAGCAGCCTTTTGCCTCAAGATAGCCATCCACAAAGCCCAACACTTCGTCCAGGTTCTCTCTCTTTGCATCTATCTCAAGCATCTTAACATCCCCATCATATCTGAAACAGAGCATCGTGATGTCATCAAACTGCTCCGCATCTTCCACAAAGCCGGCTATTCCAGCATTGACCGAATCTATTATAGACCGTGGATCAGTGTTCGGACAACCATTTAAAGAGTCTATCATGCGATTAGTGTCGAAAAGAACCAAATCCTTGCTTGTAGCTTCTGTGACACCATCTGTGTACATGAAGATGATGTCACCAGGGACAAGGCTGAACTCATGCTCCTTGAATACCATGTTCTCCATAACGGCAACAGCTGGCGAATGAGAATAGACGACAAGCTCGAAAAGGCCATTCTTGTGTTTGAGAGCAGGATGCTCATGACCGGCATTTGCAGCAACACCCTTCCCTGTCTTAACGTTTATGATTGCAAGCCAGACGGTGACGAAGAACTCTTCATCGTTGCCTTCGCAAAGCTGGTTGTTGACATCGCGCAGTATCTCAGAAGGACTACCGCCCATCATTGTCCTGTTCTTGATCAGGCTCTTGGCCTTGACCATGAAGAGAGCGGCGGGAATCCCCTTTCCGGATACATCAGCCATGACAAGGGCCAACCTATCGTTGTCCACCAAGAAGAAGTCATAGAAATCGCCACCAACCTCCTTTGCAGGTTCCATGGAGGCATACAGATCGAACTCCGGTCTGTCAGGATAGGCTGGGAACTTTCTCGGGAGCATGTCTGCCTGGATCTTGGCTGCAACATCAAGTTCGGCAACCATCCTTTCCTTCTCTGCAGTAATCTCCGTAATCTGGTCGATGTATTCCTTTGTTCTGACAGACAATGCGGAAAACGCCCGTGCAAGGACCTCCACCTCATCTTTCGTCTCGAACTCGGGTTTCATCTCAAAGGAGATATCATCTCCCTTCATCTTGGATATCTTCTTGGACATGAGCCCAAGAGGTTTTACAATCTTTGCAGTGATGAAAAGCGCAAAGGACACGCATGCAAGAACATCGATTATTATCAATGTGATCAGAGTTCGCTTTGAGTAGTCAATGATGGAAGAGAAACGGGCCGATGCCTCTGCGGAGATTTCTGCGAAATTGTCCTCCATCCTGATGACCGGAGTCTCAACGCTGACCTTGTCTATAGCAGACACCAAAAGCCATTGCGGTGTATCCAGCATGGCACCGGTCATGAAATAGGACTTGGAATCAACAGTCACGGAGTAAACAGCATCCGATCCAGCCATGGCCTCGTTTATAAATTTTGTGAGCTCCGGATAATTGAATTCCCTCAGATCATATGAGACCATCGTCGGATTCTGGACGAAAAGATCGGTTCCAGATGGCGAGAAGACCACCTTTCCTTCCTTGTTCAACATGAAGATGAACTTCTCGTTGTTCGACTCGATTTCGATGTCTTCTGCCAGCGTTTCAAGATAGACATCCATACCCACCACGGCAAGCAATTGTCCTTCTGAACTAAATATAGGACAAGAACATACAATGGAAAGCTTCTTTGCATAGATGTCCACATGCACATCAGAGAAGCATATCCCATCTTGCTTAATCGTATCCTTGTACCAGTCCCTTTTGGTGAGATCTTCCTTGATGAGGTTTCCATCACTGTCATACTTGTTGGCAGGATCCATATCCGCAATTGCACAGAATCCTCTTGGGGATATGATGAAAGCCGAGTTGATGAAACCGTTTCGGATTGCCAGCATCTGCTCCACTCCGAAAGAGTTCAGCATCATAAACGCCAGATTGACAATCTCAGGATCCGTGATATCGAGGTCTTCTGTAGGAATGAATTGAAGATGGACAGTACCATCTTCCTCGGGATTGGGGTACAAGCTTTCCAACGGAAGCCTTTCATAATCCTGCAGTTCATCCCAAGTGACCTCGCTCATCATGAAACTTGTCCTGAACTGCTCAACATGACGCTTAAGGAACTTGAACACGTTGTCTGCGAGGGCAGCCTCGATTCTTGTGGAGTATCCAAGATTCTTGTCGATCATGTCGGTTGTAGTGGAAGAGGATATCTCCCTTATGGATTGAAGCTGGCTTTTGTTTTCGTCTGCGGAGATGCTGCGGATCCTTCCGAGCTGGAAACTGATGACAGCCAGAAACGTGACCACAACAATGACCATTGCGACCACAAAGACAAGGAGGATTTTCCTTTGAATACCACCCAAGAAAAACCCGTTCTGCTTCTTCATCCGCACCTCCGAAGGAATCCTAGCTTAGGATAACATAAGAGAGTAGTTTTTATAACCCTTATAGTATGTCAGCTGTTCTTGAACTGCTCCCACTGCTCCTTAACGGAGACTGTTGGACCGAGATGAGAATGCTTGAAAACAGAATAGGTTCCGGGAAGACCCGTCTCAGACGCACCAATCAGAAATTCACGGGCCAGAAGCTTTCTGGGAAGCGGAATGCCCTTAAGGGCCTGAAAAGCAGCAGAAAGCTTATCATCCGTATCGATGAATAGAGTGCAATGGTAGATGAATTCGCGATCGAGCGAATTTGGCTTTGCATCGAAACGGCTGAGCATCAGCTCGTCCAGACGGTTGTGGATCTCAACGAGCTTCTCGTTCTCCCTGATTCTGAGCCAGATGATCCCCTTCTGCATCTCATAGCCTTCAATTTCAATCGAGAACGGACCAAGCTTGGAATAGTAGGCGCAGAGAACGTCTATACACTCATCCACCCGCTTATCGTCCACCGGAAATGATATCTTCAGCGAGACATGAAGAGGGAGGAACGTCAGCGGACATTTCACGCCCAGTTCCTCCCCTATTCTTATTGCCTGGTCTCTGAGTTCCTCGAGATTGTCCTCGATGTACAAAGCGGTCCAGATAAACATCCGTCCAGAATCACCTCTTTGTGATGTACCCCAGCTTGCAGAGCATCTCTGCAGCCTCGACTCCACCACCTGCGGCACCGCGCAGTGTGTTGTGGCTAAGTCCGACGAACTTCCAGTCGTAGATGCTGTCCTCGCGGAGTCTTCCGATCGAGATGCCCATGCCCTTCTCATAGTTGACATCAAGGGCAACCTGCGGCCGGTTGTCATCCTCAAGGTACTGGATGAAGTTCTTCGGCGCCGATGGAAGCTTGTACTGCTGCGGAAGACCGCTGAATGAGAGAAGCTTCTCCACAAGCTGCTCCTTGGTCACTTTCTTTCTGAACTTGACGAAGACGGTTGCAGTGTGGCCGTTGAGAACAGGCACACGGATGCACTGGCTTGTGATCTTGATGCTGTCATCTGCGATAATCTCATCACCCTCGATATGACCGAAGACCTTCAGAGGCTCCTTCTCGGACTTCTCCTCCTCACCGCCGATGTATGGGATGATGTTCCCTACCATCTCTGGCCATGACTCGAAGTTCTTTCCTGCCCCTGATATGGCCTGATAGGTCGAAATCACCGCCTCATAAGGCTGAAACTCGCGCCAGGCTGCGAATGCAGGTGTGTATGACTGGATTGAGCAGTTCGGCTTCACTGCTATGAAGCCGCGCTTTGTGCCAAGTCTCTTTTTCTGAGACTCGATTATCTTGTAATGCTCGGCATTGATCTCAGGAATGACCATGGGGACATCCTTCGTCCATCTGTGGGCCGAATTGTTCGAAACCACAGGGACCTCTGCCTTTGCGTACTCTTCCTCGATTGCCTTGATCTCTTCCTTCTTCATGTCAACAGCTGAGAAGACGAAATCAACCTTGTCTGCAATCTCCTTGACCTTGGACACATCCATGACGATGATTTTGCGCACGCATTCCGGCATGCTCTCCTCGAGCTTCCACTTGCCCTCAACAGCATCTTCATATGTTTTTCCGGCTGACCTCGGACTTGCCGCCAGAACAGCGATGTCGAACCATGGATGATTGGCCAGAAGGGTCACAAAACGCTGCCCCACCATTCCGGTTGCACCAAGAACACCAACTTTGTACTTATCCATTATCAGCCTCCAAAGAAGAATTGTTACTGTGCATAATAACAACTATCGAGACTTTGATAAAGGGTTTTGCTAAAAGACCTCAAAGAAGATCAATGGTTCCAGTGAGGTCTGCGTTTACCTTTATTACAGCGGTCTTTGTATCATAGACTTCGTTTGCATTCCATGCATGGCCATAGTTAAGCTCGACCTTCGTCTCGCCCTGCTTGAGCAACTGGAATGTCAGAGTGTCATGTCCACCTACGCCGACCATCCCGCCAGGGTTGTCGTTCTGCTTGTATTCAGAGCCAACGAACTTTGCAACGCTCTCATCAACGACCTTGACAGACCAGGTGCATCCTGTTGTCGGATTGGACTCAAGAACCAGAGTCACCTCACTTGAAGCGCTTTTCTTTGTGCTTGCACAAGAAACAAAAGCGAAAACTGACAGAACAACCAACATTGCAATAACTACTTTCTTCATGTTTTTCTCCTTTTCATATCGTATCAACGGAGCACTTTGAGCACAAGCCATAGATGATCGAATTGCGACACTGTATGCTAAATCCATGCTCTTTAAGAACATGCTCGGCAATCTCATCCATAAAATGGCAATCCAGATGGATTATGCACCCACATTTTGTGCACTGAAGATGCAGATGGTCTTCACAGTGCCGCCTCTCCCCGACGTACTGGTATACGGCCCTTGTGCCGTTTTCCGCAACGTACTTCAGAACAGTGCCGTCTGCGGTGAGTTTGTCCAGATAGCGGTAGATTGTGGTGATGTTCACCTCGTTCCCTTCAGAGGCCAAGGCCTTTCTGATGTCATTAACATCCACCGTCCTGTCGCTTCGGCTTCTCAGGAACTCCAGTATCCTCATTCGGCTCTGCGTATTGTATGAATCTGCCATGGTCTTCTCCTAGAACACAATTCCCAACAGCTCAACTGCAACGCCCCAGACCACACCAAGGCAATACAGAAGTCCAATCACAGCAAAACTTTCCTTTTTTCTTGCGTTTGTTTTGAGAAGGACCAAAGTCCCTACTCCAGCATTTACCAGAAGTCCTGCAAACATAGCTCCGCAGCCTATGACACCATCCAGATAGAGCGATGTAATCACAACTGAGGAGGCGCAGTTCGGAATAAGGCCGACAAGACCGGCCACAAGCTCTCCCACCACAGGCAAAGAATTGAAGATCCCGCTCAGCCTCTGCTCGCCCACCAACTCGATGATAATGTTAAGAACAAATGAGAATGCAAGTATGTAGATGAAGATCTCAACCGTATGTCTTAAGGCGCAAAGGAAGGCGTTGCTTCTGTGTTCATACTCGTCAAATGACCTCTGTACATCCTCTTTCTCATCCTGGTCTATGGTCATGGATCTGGCAAAGGCAAGATCCACAAGATAGCCGCTGATTACAGCCACCGCAATCTTCAATCCCAGAATCCGGATGATTCCCAGAACGGGGAAAGCGCTGGAAATGAGAATCGGAAGCATCTCATCCGAAGATGAAAGGAACACTGCAATCAGAGTCCCCATTGTTATGACCCTTCCCGAATAGAGACTTGCCGATGCTGCTGCAAGACCACACTGTGGGATTGCGCCTACAAGACCGCCTGCAAGTGGTCCTATCTTCCTTGAGCCACCAAGAAGCTTTGGAAATCTCCTTCCCGCCTTATGCTCGAGAATCTCCATCAGAAGATAGATGATATAGAGAAAAGGTATTAGTTTTGCGCTGTCAATCAAAGCATCTATGAAGCTGTCAGCAACCAATTCGAACATCATGACCCCAGAGCAAATTTGCAAGTCGTTTGCATTTGCAACTGATTTGCAAATTTACCCGTTATTGTTCATGATGTCAACTGCTTTTTGCGACCTTGAAGCCCCTCATGGTGACAAAAGCGACCTTTCTGTCCCCTTCTGTGACCTCAACCTCGTAAAGGACAGTGGTGTTCCCACCATGGATCAGCCTTGCCTCGGCATTGAGCTTCGGTCCCCTGCCTGGGGAGATGAAGTTGATTTCACTGGACATGGAGACTGCCTCTCCGTCGCTTGCGGCACCGAAGCAAAGATCTGCAAGGGTGAAGATTGCTCCACCCATGACGTTCGATCTGGCATTCAGATGGTTCTCGTCGATCTCCATGCTGCATTTTGCATAGCCCTCGCCGACCTCATCGATGGTTATCCCATTGTAGACAGCAAATCTGTCATCCTTGAAAAATGCCCTGGTCTGCTCAAGATCTCTTCGCATCTTTTATGTTCCCATTACCTTCAATCCGTAAGATCGAGATCCGTGACGATTGTTATCTCATAATCCGGGAACGCCTTCTGCACCTGTTCCTGGACGGTGTTCTGAGCAGATGCGGAGTCGACGTCAAAACTCACAACCACATCGAAGCGCATCGTCTTCTCCTTGATGTCAACGTAGAAGCCGTGGATCTGGATTGCCCAATCGTTGTCCAAAACGATTCTGCTGACCTCGCTTCTGATCCGGGAGGCCTCGTCATCCTTGGTGTTGTGGGAATAGATGCCCACACCGGTGAGGATGACCCCTGTATGGACGTAGACGTCATGCTGGATCTTTCTTGTGATGAGGTCGACCTGGTCAACTGTGAGGGTGTCCGCAAGCTCGACGTGAATCGATGCATAGTTTCTGTCAGGACCGAAGTTGTTGACGAAAAGGTCATATGCGCCATAGACCTCGGGCTCAGAACAGGCGATTGCCTTGATCTTCTTTGCCAGCGCAGAGTCTGCCCTCTTTCCGAGAATGTCATCCAAAGTCTCCTTGAGAAGCTCAATTCCGGAGCGGATGATGAAGACTGAGATGAGCACACCGACATATGCCTCAAGCGAGATGCCAAAAATCATGAAGACAATTGCGGAAGCGAATACGGAGAACGAGAGAATCGCATCGAACGTAGCATCGGTTCCGGAGGCGACAAGCGCTGTTGAATTGACTTTTCTGCCCTGTCTCTTGAAATATGCTCCGAGGATTATCTTTACCACAACGGCTATTCCGATGATCACAAGGGAGATTACCGTGTAGTTGGCTTTCTCCGGTTTGATTATCTTCTTCACCGACTCAACTGCGGAGGTGGCTCCTGCATAGAGGACGATGAACGAGACTATCAGGGCGCTCATGTACTCCACCCTTCCATGCCCAAGCGGATGGTCACGGTCGGGTTTCTTTCCGGATATCCATGCACCAAGTATTGTGATTATCGAGGACACTGCATCAGAAAGGTTGTTCACAGCATCCAGAATGATGGCAATCGAATTTGACAGAAAACCAATGAAGGCTTTGAGAATTGAGAGAGCCACATTGGTGGCTATACCTACAATGCTGGTCCTGACAATTGTCCTGTTCCTGTTTAAGGCGACATCCTTCATAGTCATCGATTCATCATTTTTTTTGCATTCCATAGCAATGGATTATAATCCCAATCGACTATTTGTCTATATCATAAGCATTGAATGTGATACAATTGCCGTCGATTACAGGAGGTGTGACATGCTTAAGATCACAAACCTTACAAAGAAATATGGTGACAAGATTGCCGTTGACGATCTCAGCCTTGAGATCAAAGCAGGTGAAATCTATGGATTCATAGGTCACAACGGAGCCGGAAAGACAACCACAATCAAGGCTGTTGTCGGAATCCTCGGCTTTGACAAAGGCCAAATCGAGATTGACGGGACCTCCATCAAGGACAATCCGCTGGAGTGCAAGCGCAAGTTCGCCTACATCCCTGACAATCCGGATCTGTTCGACTACATGTCCGGCATCAAATACCTGAACTTCATCGCCGACGTGTTCGGTGTAAGCGCATCCGACCGCCAAGAGAGGATCAGAAAATATGCCGATGCCTTTGAGCTCACATCCGATCTGGCCCAGCCCATCAACGAATACTCTCATGGAATGAAGCAGAAGCTGGCTATCATCGCAGCCTGGATACACAACCCAAAACTCATCATCATGGACGAGCCCTTTGTAGGCCTTGACCCGAAGGCCTCACACATCCTCAAACAGATGATGCGTGAACTCTGCGACCAGGGCGGAGCCATCTTCTTCTCCACCCACGTGCTTGAGGTTGCCGAAAAGCTCTGCGACAAGGTGGCCATCATCAAGAACGGCAAGCTGATAAAGAGCGGCACCATGGAAGATGTCAAGGGAGACTCGTCCTTGGAGAATGTGTTCCTTGAGCTTGAGGGAGACAAAGAGGAATCGGAGGTCTGAAGATGTTCAAGACACTTTTGAAGAAGCAGTTCCTTGAGATCTTCAAGGGCTTCTTCTATGATGCCAGAAAGGGAAAGAACAGGTCAAAAAAAGGTGCCATAATCTATATAGTGCTTTACGCACTTCTCCTGTTCGGATACCTTGGCGGACTGTTCGGAGTTCTTGCCCATTCGCTCGCCTATCCGCTTGCAAGTGCAGGGATGGGTTGGCTTTACTTTTTGATCATGGGTGGAATAGCCCTTGTTCTTGGTGTTTTCGGCAGTGCGTTCAGCACCTACTCCTCCATGTACATGTCAAAGGACAATGACCTTCTGCTCTCAATGCCCATTCCTGTCAGATACATTCTGGCCTCTAGGCTGATGGGGGTTTTCCTGACTGGCCTGATGTTCTCCATAGTGGTGCTCATCCCTATGACAATCATGTATTGCATAGCAGTACCACCCAGTTTCTCAAGCATAATCGGCCCCATTGTGTTCTCGCTTGACATCGTCCTTCTTGTGTTCATCCTCTCAACCGCCTTGGGTTGGGTCATTGCGAAAATCAGCGCCAAGATGAAGAACAAGTCCATGATGACGACAGTCATAGCCCTCCTTGGATTCGGGCTCTACTACGTTGTCTATTTCAAGATCTTCAGGACAATAGGGACCTTCTTGAGCAATATCCAGTCAGCTGAAATCGATGTACATGGAGCTATGTCCATACTCTACAACTTCGGAGAGGCCGGTTGCGGCAAGACCGTCCCGATGCTGGTCACAACCTGTGTTGTGGTTCTAATCCTGCTCGGTGTATTCATCCTTCTGAACAAGACATTCATAAAGATCGTCACAACTAAGACAGGTGCCGCAAAAATCAAGTACAAGGAGAAGGCCGTTCAGGCAAGAAGCGTGGGAAAAGCCCTTCTCTTCAAGGAGGTGACACGCCTGAAATCCAGTTCCAGCATTATGCTGAACTGCAGTCTGTCCACCATTATGATGGCAATTGCAGCAATTGCACTCCTTGTCAAGGGATCTCTTATGTACGAAGTTCTCAATGATGTG
>JAEEGL014408642.1_pt1 | contig 18624 bp, 17 predicted proteins | sample 9134231 | NCBI WGS metagenome assembly JAEEGL01 (sample SAMN16246548, study PRJNA631951) | gut metagenome | biome: gut microbiome; feature: rumen; material: fiber-attached | host: Bos | place: Iran: Karaj | collected 2018-10 | reverse complement strand
CATTATTTATCGGTGGTACCGGTACGATCAGTATGGCCATAGTCAAAAGACTGGCTGAGGATCCGCTCTGGGATGTTTATCTGCTCAACAGGGGAAACAGAAAGAGTGAAGTACCCGCAAATGTACATCAGATCGTTGCGGACATCCATAACGAGGAAGAAGTCGCAAAGAAACTTGAGGGCATGGAATTTGATGTGGTAAGCGACTTCATCATATTCGATGTTGATGCGGTAAAACGTGATTACCGTCTGTTCAAGGGAAAGACGAAGCAGTACATCTTCATAAGCTCCGCATCAGCTTACAACAAACCTGCGGCAAGCTATGTGATCACCGAAGGTACAACGCTTGCCAATCCTTATTGGGAGTATTCAAGGAACAAGATCGCATGTGAGGAGTTTCTGTTTGAGAAATACCGTGAAGAAGGATTCCCCGTAACTATAGTCAGACCTTCGCATACATATGACGAGAGAAATATCCCTCTCGGAGTTCACGGTGACAAAGGTTTCTATCAGGTTATCAAGCGTATGCAGCAGGGTAAGCCCGTGATCATCCAGGGTGACGGCTCATCACTTTGGACGCTTACGTTTAACAGTGATTTCGCTATAGGCTATACGGGACTTATGGGTAACCGCCATGCAATTGGCGAAGCATTCCAGATAACGGGCGATGAGACTCTGACCTGGGATCAGATATACCAAACGATCGCCGATGCTCTGGGCGTTGAATTAAAAGCATATCATGTGGCGACGGATTTCCTTGACGAAGTCGGAGAAACTTACGGATATGATTATACCGGCGGCTTAAAGGGCGATAAATCCGTTTCGGTCGTATTTGATAACAGCAAGCTTAAAAAGCTGGTTCCTCAGATGACCACATACGTTCCTTTCCAGAAAGGCGTCCGCATAGCCCTTGACTATGTTCTTTCTCATTCTGATGAATACGAAGAGGATCCCGAGTTTGACGCTTTCTGTGACAAGGTTATAGCTGCGATGGATAAGGCAAAAGAGGAAGCGAAAAAGGTGTGATAAAACGGACATCCGGTAAACCGCAGAATCGGAGAGATACACGATCATATTTCGCAGATATGAGCATTTAATACGGCATTCCCAAGGGGTATTCTATAAACAGAACAGAGATAAAACATATCATCTGTCGGTAGCCGGGAGATATGAACTCCCGCAAAGAATGTGAATAGTCCCTCCGGAGGGTTGATCCGGGAAAGGAATTGCGTATGTTGACATTAATATTTGCTATAGCTCTTATCTGGGCGGTCTGGAAGATCGTAATCCTCGGATTTAAACTCACCTGGGGGATCATGAAATTTACCTGTTCGGTTGTGGTATTCCCGCTGATCGTTATCGGCATCTTTATAGCAGGACTTGCATATATAGCAATACCTTTGGCGATAGTGGCGGGCATCATAGCCCTGCTGGCAGGCAAGACATCATTGGCATAAACATTGTTTGTTCTCCTTTCCCCCATATTAGTACCTTTCATTTATAGCAGACCGGAGCAATCCGGTCTGTTATAATATTTCTGTCATGAAAACGAAATTACCCTTTATCTTAAATGCGATCATAGTGTTTCTTGTGGCCGTCGGACTTGTCATTCTGTTTATGACCAAGGTGAGCGCCACGGGATTGAGCGCGGACGGATTTGATAACTTCAAGTTCTATACTGTGCTGTCCAATACATTTGCGGGCATCATCGCATTGATCCAGCTCATCATATGGACACGCGGCGGCAGATATCTTAAGGTTCTCAAGCTGACTGCGGCTTCATCCGTTGCTGTGACGCTGCTTGTGATTGCATGCTTCCTCGGGCCGCTGTACGGCATGTCCAAGATGTACAAGGGCTCCAATCTGTTTTTCCATCTGATAGTTCCCATAGTATGCGTGATCGAATTTATAGTTGTGGCTTCAAGTCAAAAGATAACGATAAAAGATTGTCTTTTGGCAACAATCTTTACGATCCTGTACGGCGCCGGATATCTGATCAATATCTACTTCAACGGGATCGGGACATGGCCTGAATCAAATGACTGGTACGGATTCTTGAACTGGGGCTGGGGCATAGGATTTGTGATCTATGCGGCTATCTGGCTTTTGAGTTTCGGAGTGGCATGTCTGCTGCGTGTTTTGGCAGTACGTTTGGGCGGCAGGAAAGTTGAGGAATAATTATGGCAGTAGAAGACGGCGTATGGATCATGCGCGGACTTTCGTGGAACGATCCGTACCGGATCAGAACATGGCAGGAACTTATAAACTGGATCAATGAGGTCGGCTTTCTTCCTCTTTTTTCCAATGGGATAGAAGGGTTCTCGGCGGAAGAACATGTATCTCCCGATTTCTGGTGGACCGGAAACAGGGATGAAGATCCGTGGGAGTGGAGAGAGATCATTGCGGCTTCCCATCAGGTCGCATACGGCAAATTCTTCGACCAGAAAGCCGGATTCATAAGCCTTGAATGGCTGCCGTATTTTGCCAATTACAGGCGGAACGGATATGATTTCGATTCACGCTGGGAAGACGGCCTTGCAGACCGCAGGGAAAAGAAGATAATGGACATCCTGACGGGCCGTGACGAAGACGGCGATATGACTTTTCCGGATGATCAGATCCTGTCTACCGAGCTTAAGAAGATCGCGGGATTCGGCGGCGGGAAAAAGGCCGTCGGGGAAAAACTGAAAAACTATCCCGGGATCATAACGGGACTCCAGATGCAGACATATCTTGTGATCACGGATTTCCACCGCAGAAGAAACAAAAGCGGCGAGGAATACGGAATGGCTGTATCCGTATTGCTCCCGCCGGAAGCTGTATGGGGATATGAGACCGTTACTTCGGCTTATCATGAAAAACCGGCCGAGAGCCGTCAGCGGATCGTCGACCGGATTAAAGAGAAGTTTCCGGGTGCAGGTGATGCCGAGATCACCGGAATGATCGGAAAAGCCTGACACCGTATCTGCCTGATATAAGCAGATCAGCTGTTTTTGGTGGCATCTCCTGCCATATAGTTGATGAAATGAACTGCATCATCGGGATCGTAAACAACAAGCTCCATCTCGGGGATCATGTCATCTGCGAAGATCTTGGCGAGAGATACATACTGTGAGAGCTTGGACTTGAGATTGAGTCTGTCGCCTTCACCTGTTACGAGCTCAACCTTGCCCTTGCAGTGATCGACTAACTTAAAGAAACCTTCTACATCTGTTACATTCTGAATTTTCATAATTTTTTCCTCCTTGCCGTCTCTTCCTGGCGGCGCATCTATACTTTTGTTTACGCCTACAGTATAAGCCCTCAGAATAAAGAAACAAGGGGGATTCTGTACAAAATATACAATTTGCTATTTCTGAAATTGTATAATATTACCAACAAATTTGCGCATACATATATCAACGAACATGTGAAACTCTGCTCTATATGTGATAAAATCAATAGTTAGGAGTATTTAGGAGGTGCGACATGAAAACTGTTATCGTATATTACTCAATGTCAGGCAACTGCGAGATGGTTGCAGGAAAGATCGCTAAACGACTGGATGCGGATCTGCTTCGCATAGAACCGGACAAGGCATATCCCGACACCGGTGCAAAGAAGTTTATCTGGGGCGGCAAGAGCGCCGTGATGGGAGAAAAACCCGTACTTAAACCCTATACATTTGAAGCGGGCGATTATGAGCGTATCATATTCGGATTTCCGGTATGGGCTTCCAATCCTACACCTCCGATCAGAACTTTCATAGCAGACAATCTTGATTCGATCAAAGACAAGAAGATTGCAGCATTTGCATGTCAGAGCGGTTCGGGAGCAGAGAAGGCTTTTGCAAAACTTGCCAAACTGCTCAGGATCGAAGAACTGGAAGATACTCTTATCCTGATCGATCCGCTTAACAAAGCAGAAGCTGATGTTGACAAGAGAGTACTTGAATTCGCGGACAAACTGTCTGAAACGGAGGAATGATAATGAGTAAGATCAATGATTTTTTGAATGATTCAGGTGTATTCTTTTTGGCTACCACAGACGGCGACCAGCCCAAGTGCAGACCTCTCGGCGCACACTTTGAGATGGACGGCAAAGAGATCTTCGGCGTCGGAGATTTCAAGAACGTATATAAACAGCTTATAGCAAACCCCAAATGTGAGATAGTTGCTGCAAAGCAGGACGGACACTGGATGAGATATACAGGCAAAGCCGTATTTGAAACGGATCCCAAGTATGCGGAGGCTATGCTTGAAGGCGCGCCGCACCTTCGCAGCATATACAATGACGAGACCGGCAATAAGATGATGTGCTTCCACATCGAAGATGCTACGGCTGTTGATATTGCCATCATGGGAGACGGCGAGGACCTGCTGTCATAAGATATGATAACTACCAATCTGTACAATGATGATATAAGTACCCGTAAAGTGATCGACAAATGCGGTATATTCAGCGTGATCGAATATGACCGCGATATGTCTGTATCGCCGGATGAAGCTGAGACCGCATATTTTGCTTCAAGGATGCTTGTCCGCAAAAGACAGCTTGTGGCAGACATTAACCCGAAGACAGGCGTCATAGCCCAGAAGAGCGCGATGCAGCTTATGTTAGGTGACCTCAGGGCTGATACGGATGTTCAGGATGTCGGAAGCTTTGTAAAAAAAGTGGTCGGAAGCAAGGTTACGGGCGAGACCGCGATCAAACCTCATTACAGAGGCACGGGTACGCTTGTGCTTGAACCTACCTTTAAATTCATCATCCTCGAGGACCTAAACCTCTGGAACGGCGGCATGGTCATAGAAGACGGGATGTTCCTTGCTTGTGAGGATACCGTCGGACTTCATGTGGCGCCGCGTACCACGGTTTCATCCGCAGTATTCGGCAGGGAAGGTCTGTTTAATTCCATCCTCTCGGGATCGGGCGTCGCAGCGCTTGAAAGCCCTACTCCGAAAAACGAGCTTATAGCTATAGATCTGCAGGATGATGTGGTCAAGATAGACGGAAACAATGCAGTCGCTTGGTCTGCATCGCTTCAGTTTACGGTAGAACGCACCACGCCTACACTTGTGGGCAGCGTTATGGCCGGTGAAGGCCTGGTCAATACATACCGCGGTACGGGCAGGATACTCGTTGCACCTGTCAGGGGTGTGGATATGCTGACCGGACAGGACAAAGTAAAACAATAACCGATAGGAGAGCAAAATGGGAATCGCAGTTCTGATAATATCAATTGCCGTGATAATCGTATACGGATGCATCGTATGGAGCCGTTTGTCATCCATACACCGCAGCATTATGCAGGATCATGATGAAGCACGCAATGTATATAACAAGACAATGGGTGAATCGGTCGTGGACATCGCATCCGGCATATACGGCTATTCCGAGCGGGTTGAGTTTGATATCAAGGAAATGGATCCGATCAGGAAGAAATATAACGAGCACAGTACACAGTATATCTACTGGGCTCAGCAGATTCCTCTTTTCCCTCTGATGGGACTTCTGGGCACCGTAATAGGTATCATCCCCGGACTTGCCCAGGTGAAATCGGGAGAATTCACTGCGCTTTATTCATCTATGTCTACCGCGCTTTATACAACGCTGGCCGGACTTGTTTTTTCAATCATCTTAAAGATCGTTTCATCCAAACACGGCAGGACCATGAATGCGATCGAGAACTATTTTGAAGAAAACGACAGGAAGTTTTCACAGGCTCTCGGGCTTGGCAAGGTAACCGATAAGAGCAGGAATGAATAAGGCGTAAGATGAACAGACGTAAGACTTTTGACAAGATCAATATTGCGCTCGATCTTACATCGCTTTTGGACGTCATATTCATAGTCCTGATGGTCGTGATGTGCAGTTCTCATAACAATGTTAATGAGATGGCCGAAGTTCAAAGCGAGCTTGAAGAAGCCAGGAGCACGATCGAGATGTATGAAGCTCATGAAGATGATATCGAGAATCTCTCGGAGCGAGTTGTCTTTTTGACCATACGCGCTGATTTTGATGCGGAGGATCCGACTCACAGGACAGTCAAGATCATGACGGGTGATGACTTAAAAGGCGCTGAAGAGATAGACATCACCGCAGAAGATGAAGATGTTAAGTATTCCGAGATAAAAGACAAAGTATCGTCCGTGCTGGCCGGAGTAACCCGAACAGACGGCGACGTGCCTGAAACGATCCCTGTGTGGGTTACATTGAGTGATGAAAACATCCTGTACAGAGACTGGATGTATTTTGATGAGATGCTTGGTGAACTAAAGGATTCTTATCCGAATCTCTATGTTTACGACAGGCTTATGGAGCAATGAGTATATCCCGTGAACTGATCATACTGGCCGTTCTTGCGCTTGTCTTTGTGATACTGGTTATCGCGCTGATCAAGAGCCTTCCGAGGAACGACAGCTTTCACAAGAATATAACGCGCACTCAGAGCCGGCTGATCACGTTTGTGATCCTTGCGGCTTTGGTATGCGTTGCATGCATCTGGATCAAGAGACTTAAGTCTTCGGGAGTCGGTATGCTCTTTACCGATGCCGATTCAATGCAGGAAGTAGTCAGCGCGATCAGCTCCGAAGAGGCAGTGGCTGATGTCGGAAGTCTTCCCGAAGGGGCCGCGGTGGATATACTGATCGATCACGATTCAATATCCATATCGGGAAAAGACTATACTGACGCGGATAAGGCGCTTGCCGCTATCGAAGAATATGCTAAGCAGGGAAGAACATTTACCGTTACGGATCAGTATGCTTCGGCAGACCGTGTGAAGCAGGTGCTTGATACGCTTAAGAGTAACGGGATCGAGATAGAAGATGAAGATGTTATCGTCGAGTGATAAACATGCAAAAACTTTCAGGGGACGTATCGCATTGATACTTCTTCTTTTGTTTTGTGCGCCCATGATGATGGGGTTTGAGGTGCTCGGCCTTGACATGGGACTGGGACTTGATGACTTTACATTCGGCGTCGGCCTCAAAAATACGGATAAGAATAACCCGCTGGTTGACTTAAGTCAGGTAATAAGCATCGGCGGTTCTTTTATGCCCGGAGATGAGTATATAAGTTCTGAATCTGATCATACTTCAGAGGATCAGACTGACACTGCTGATAATGAAACAGATTCACAAACGAACGCAGGCCAGACCATAAAACCCGAGCCTGCAACTGCCAGGAAACATAAACTCACGGTAAAAGGACGTACGTTCATCTTTGATGACGGGATTAAGATCACGCTCGATGCTGACAGAAAAGTGATAGATAATCCCTCGATCATGTACAGGTTAAATGTTTTTGATGAAGAGAATTCCGAACTGACGCTCGATGTGGAATATGCGGAACTGTACGCGCGGATGGAACTTGAGGAGATCATAAACGATCTTCGGATACCGACAGCGAAATAGCCGCAAATTAATGCATAAAAGAACAGGGTGATACGGATTGACGGTTTTTCTTAAGAAAAAAAGATTTATAGATCGAAAAACACTTTCGCGGCGCATTGCACTCGTCATGTGCGCTGTGATATGCTGGCTCTTTGTCTTCGGCGGCGCTTTCTCGATTGATTATCCCAATCTCAATGATGCTTCACGCTTGATATACAGAGCGTGTGATTCACTTAACGGAATGCCTGTGACTGAAGTTGTCATAGCCGGAGAAGTAACAGGCATCGGGAACAAAGGAAGCGCAGTGATCAAAACATCATCGGGTGAAGAGATATCAGTGAAGATGGCGTCCGGTTCGTTCCCCAAGAATGTAAAAACAGGGGATAAGATCCGCGTATACGGCGTACCCACATCGACAAATGCATCCAAAGGCTACTCGATGAGCGCCAATACGATAACGATCACAACGACACTTGATCTTGATGATGACTACTATGTACCTCAGGGCAAATCCTACAGAGAATCCGACACCGTAAGCGCATCCGTTTCATCGGGCGCCGTATCATACCGCATACCGTCATCATGGACTTCGGTTAAGGTTCCTGAAGCCGATAAAGCCAAGATCTTTAACTTACAAGACGCATCCGAAGGAGACTGCTACATGCTCAATTCCCTGACGGGAAAAGCGGCAACGGAGTGCTTCATGATCTTTAATGTGGATTATGAGACATATATCTATGATTCGGACCGCGGCAAGAGAGACGGGATAGAGAATGCGATCATGTTCAACATCTGTCCCGGACATTTTAATTTTGTCGATAAGACATTTTCATCGGTACACACTTATAAGGCAGCCGGTCATTTCACCAATTCGCCCACATACTACAGGGCGCGATATCAGAACAATTATGATGTCGAATTTGTCTTTGTTCCGCACGCAGGAAGCATGTGTGTGATGATGTACATATACGACACAGAGGCAGAACATCTTGATGACGTTCTTTACGTTATCAGGAGCCTTGATCCCATAAAATGACGACTTCACGGAGATGACATGAAAGTTTGCTTACTCAATGATTCTTTTCCGCCGGTAATAGACGGTGTGGCCAATACCATAATGAACTATGCGGATATCATTCAGGCAAGGGATGATTCCGAGGTCATGGTGGCGACCCCGAGATACCCCGACGTTGACTATGACAATTATCCTTATCCTGTGCTCGCCTATCCGAGTTTTGATACATCCAGATTCATGTACGGATACAGGACCGGAAGATCTTTTTCGATAAACGAGATCAATCAGATGGCCGAGTTCGGGCCGGATATCATTCATACACACTGTCCTGCGGTATCCACGCTCATGGCGCGCATATTGCAGTATGAGACGGGCGCGCCCGTTGTCTTTACTTATCACACCAAATTCGATGTGGATATAACCAGGGCTGTGGGCGACGGCCTGATCAAAAAAGGCACCATCCGCGCGATGATAAGCAACATCTCCGCATGCGACGAAGTCTGGGTCGTATCCGAGGGCGCAGGAGAGAACATGCGCTCGCTGGGATATGAAGGTGAGTATCATGTGATGGTTAACGGTGTGGATTTCCCCAAGGGCAAGTCCGATCCCGAAGCAGTCCGTGATGCCGTAAAAGACTATGATCTCCCCGCAGGCGTTCCGGTATTCTTATTTGTCGGGCGCATCATGAACTACAAGGGACTTCCGCTTATCCTGGATGCGCTCAATCTTGTGAACATCTCGGGCATGGACTTCCGCATGATGTTCGTCGGAGGCGGAGCCGATCTGGATTTCCTGGAAGACAAGGCTGCGGAATACGGCATATCGGACAAGGTGATCTTCACAGGCCCCGTCCATGACAGGGAAGTGCTGCGTGCGATCAATACGAGGGCAGATCTGTTCCTTTTCCCCTCAACATATGACACTAACGGCATAGTCGTACGCGAGGCTGCAGCCTGCGGACTGGCGTCTGTTCTGATAAAGGGGTCATGCGCAGCGGAAGGCATCACGCATATGCGAAACGGCTATCTGACCGACGGCACTCCCGAGGGCATGGCTGAGCTTCTTAAGAATGTATGCGCCGATATGGACGCGCTTCATGCAGTGGGTGACCATGCAATGGATGAGATATATATTTCGTGGGAGGAAAGCGTATCGCGCGCATACGAGCGTTACGGCATCATACGCGATATGGTTGCTGACGGCACGCTTAAGCGCAGACGTATGCACAAATCGGATTATCTCATCAAGACGGCGGCCGATGTTGCTGAGGGACTGTCAAAGATCATAAGCGTCCCCCGTAATATCCGCGACACCATCAAGGAAGATCTGTACAGATTCTATGAAGGAATGATGGCCAACAATGAATGATTCGAGAGACTGGTACAAGACAGCTGTGTTTTACCAAATATGGGTACGGAGTTTCTGCGACGGCAATGACGACGGAATAGGCGATCTTTACGGCGTATACAATAAACTTGAGTATGTAAGATCGCTCGGGGTTACTGCCATCTGGTTCAACCCTTTGTATCCTTCGCCGAATGCCGACTACGGGTATGACATATCCGATTACTGTGACATTCATCCGGATTACGGAACACTCGAACAGTTTCAGAGAGTTTTAAACAGAGCCCATGAACTCGGCATGAGAGTCATCATGGATCTGGTCATCAACCATACTTCGGATGAGCATAAGTGGTTCATCGAGAGCAGAAAAGGCAAAGACAATCCTTACAGCGATTACTATATCTGGCGTGAAAAGCCCAACAACTGGAGCTCGGTTTTAGAGGGCAAAGCGTGGGAATATGACGAGCAGAGGGGACAGTATTATCTTCATCTGTTTGCCAAAAAGCAGCCGGACCTAAACATGGATAATCCCAAGGTCAGGGAAGAGGTCAAGAAAATCCTGCGTTTCTGGCTCGACATGGGCGTGGACGGTTTCAGGGAGGATGTGATCAATTTCATATCCAAAAAAGAAGGCCTGCCGAACCGCAAAGGCATCATTCACATCATCGCCTAGATGAAGTACTACAAGGACGGCCCGCATATACATGAGTATATGAAAGAGTTCAGGGATGTCTGCAACGAGTACAACGCCGTTCAGATAGGCGAAGGTCCGATGACAACGGTCGGATCCGCCCTTAAATATCTGACCGGACGATCCAAGTCTCTCGATATGATGTTTTCTTTTGACCATATGACGGCAGACTGCCTGTTTACCGAATACATTCATCTGCCTTTTAAGCTTGTCAGACTTAAAAAAGCGTTGTCCAAGTGGCAGTATATGCTAGAGGGCAGGGCGTGGAATACTCTTTATCTTGAAAACCACGATCACCCGAGGGTATTAAGCCGTTACGGGAGCGAGAGACATCACAGGGAAAGCGGCACGATGCTCGCCGCAGCATATCTGTTTTTGAAGGGGACGCCGTTTATATATCAGGGGCAGGAGATAGGCATGACCAACATCCGCCTCATGTCGATAGACCAGTACAAAGACGTATCGTCCAAAAACAATTATTTCTCATATCACTTAAAGGATGACGAGCATTCGAGGCTTAGGCGCATACATATATCAAGCCGTGATTCGTCCCGTACGCCGATGCAGTGGAATGACAGGAATTACGCGGGATTCTCGACGGTGGCTCCGTGGTTTGGAGTTAACCCGAACTACAGGTCCATAAACGTAGAGAAACAGGAAGAACAGGACGACAGCATCTTAAACTTTTACAGGGCATGCTTAAAACTCCGTTCATCGAGCGCCGCGCTCATGTTCGGAGAATACAGGGAACTTCGTCCGAAGGACCCCAATATATATCTTTATACGAGAAGACTGGACGGAGAAGAGTATCTGATCATATGTTCTTTTTTCATGGAAAAGATACCGTTCATAGTTCCAAAAGCCTACCGCGGGGCAACCGTCCGCATTATGCTGACCAATTATCCCAAAGAACGCGAAACGGGCTCGGAGATAGAACTTCCGTCACCCGGATTTATACTGCACCCTTATGAAGCACTCGTGCTCAGGATATCGTGAGCATTTGAAAAAGAGCTTTGAGAGAGGATCCGTATGAAAAAGATTGCACTTATCACAGACGGCTGGCGCAGATATGTTACCTATGCATGGGTTCACGGCATAGTCGGACGAGCCAGAGAAACAGGTAACGACATCTGTCTGTATGTTTTTAACACAAACGGGAACTTAAGCCATGATTACAAATACAATCAGGGTGAGTACAGCCTGTATGAACTTCCGCATTATGATTCATATGACGGGTTTATCTTAGACTGTACCAATACGACCGACCAGTCTGTCATTGATTCAGTCATAAGCAGATTAAAGGCAACCCAAAAACCGGTTGTGAGCATTGCGTACTATGTAGAAGGGTTTTATTACGTCGGAAACGACAATAAGACACTGATCCGTGAGATGATCGATCATATGTATCAAAAACACGGCTGCAGACGCATGGTCTTTGCAGGAGGACCGGAGTTTAATTATGAGAATAAGCAGCGGCTTGCCGCTTTTAAAGAAGCCATGGAAGACTATGGCCTTGAATGTACGGACGAAAACTGTCTGTTCGGTGATTATGATTATGACAGCGGGGTAAGATACCTGTCGGAATGGATAGATTCAGGCAGGGAACTTCCCGATGTTTTTATATGTGCAAACGACAATATAGCAGCCGGTATATGCGCAGAAGCCGACAAAAGAGGAATTAAGGTCCCCGAAGATATTAAGGTGACGGGTTTCGATAACCTGGACAAGGCTGCATACTATAAACCCCAGATCGCTACCGTCAATCATAACCGCGGCACGATCGGAGGTGAAGCGCTTGATGTCCTGCTTGCGCTGATGGACGGACAAGAAACCGATGAATTCACATATATGGACAGCTCAATAGTTCCTGCCGAGAGCTGCGGATGTGAAAATACGGGAGCTGTTGATTACCGGCTCTATGCCAAATGGCAGATAGACTGGAATGTATTCATGGACAGGCATGAAGAAAACGTCCTGGAACTGGAGGGCAGATTTGCGGCATGTATGACCATAGAAGGCCTGTTTGAGAGTTTCGGCGAATATGTACGTACGCTTGACTGCTCCGGCCTTTTCATAGTGGTCGACAAACGTATTCTCACGCCCGATATCAATACATCTTTGCCAAACGGAGGATATGACAGAGATAATCTGACGGTCGTATATGCAGAAGACGGTGGAAGAAAGATCTATACGGTAAGCTCGTATTATGAAATCTATGATTATCTCAATTCTGCTGATGAGCCCAGAAACTACATATTCTATCCGATCCATTTCAGAGATGAGGTGGTCGGAACGACAATTTTGCTTGAACCGGTATTTTTGTATGATTATCCATTCTTTTATGATGTCCATACCACTTTTATAGATAGACTTCAGAATCTGTACAGACAGGAACAGCTTGGTAAAGCTGCCGAGCAGATGCGGCTGTTATATAACCGCGACGTGCTTACCGGGCTTTATAACCGTATATCGTATAATGAGATGATCGCTCCGAGATTTGTCGGCTATTCAAGGGACGGAATCGTATGTGCGATGGTATTCTTTGATGTCGATTATTTCAAAAAGATCAACGATACATACGGCCACGGGTTCGGAGACAGAGTCCTTGTGACCATAGCTGAGACCCTGAAAGCATATAAACCGAAGGATTCATATGCTTACAGATTCGGCGGAGATGAGTTCGTAGTCTTTATTCCCTATGCTTATAAAGAAAAGATAGACAGATTTACAAACCGTGTTGATAAGGAACTGACGGCAAGGAACATCTTAGTCAGTCAGGGTGTCATCATGACGGATCCCGATTCGGGACACACGCTTGATGATTATCTGGTCATGGCGGACCGTCATATGTACAAGGTCAAGAGGCTTAGAAAGCAGGGAAATGAGGAAAAATCATTCGGTGCAGGAGGCCTTAAAAGACCTCAGCCGCTTGATGCCGCACATTTTCATGAGAAGCATTTTTATAAAGGCGTGGACATATCGAACCTTCCCGAAAGAGAAGAGGCGGGATGCAGGTTCTATGATGCGGACATGAAAGAGAAAGATGCCTTTGAACTGCTCAAAGATAACGGTGTCAACTCGGTAAGGCTGCGTTTATGGCACGATCCTTCGCAGTATCCGGAATCCGGCGGATACTGTGATCTGAAGCATACACTTAAGATGGCGGAGCGTATCAGGGATAACGGATTGCATTTCATGCTCGATTTTCATTATTCCGATTACTGGGCAGATCCCGGCAAACAGCGTAAGCCCGAAGCATGGGCCGACTTAAGCGGAGATTTACTGATAAAAGCCGTATATGACTATACTCATAATGTGCTGACTGAATTGTCGCGTATAGACGCTCTGCCCGATATCGTACAGATAGGAAATGAGATCAGGAGCGGTATGCTGTTTCCTGACGGAGCGGTTCCTGATTATACGACGCTTGCCCTTTTGGTCAATGCCGGCATTAGAGCAGTGCGGGATATATCAGAGGATATCAAGGTCATGATACACCTTGACCAGGGCGGAAGATTCTATTCGCTCAAGGAATGGTTTGATTCGATGTTTGCCGCAGGCATGCTTAATATAGATGCGATCGGCATAAGCTTTTATTCATTCTGGCATGGAACATTCGCAGATCTTAAGGAATCTATGACTCTGCTCATAGACAGATATGATCTGCCCGTTTATGTGGTCGAGACGGCTCATCCATGGAGACACTGCGAACATGAGCATGTATCCAAAGATATGATGTCGGCGGCAGGCCTTCCGGCAGGCATAGAAGAGCAGAAGAAGTCTCTCGAGATAGTGATGCAGATCGCCGCTGAGGCAGCGGGAGACAAAGATACGGGCGTATATTACTGGGAACCTCTGTGTATCACCGGTCATGGCTTCGGAAGCTGGGATGAAAACATGGGAATGCTCGGAACAGGCGGTGAAGCGCTTAAGTCTTTTGAGGCATTTAAGGAGTTCGATCCCGCACATCCTCCCATAAAGGATCTGGATACATATATCGAGAGTCTGTATCGTGCATCGGATGAAGAAACCTATCCTGCCGGGACCAATCTTGTCCCCAACGGAGACTTTAAGGAAGGTCTGGCCGGCTGGTGGGCTACATATAAACCGGAGAATGTGGTGATCGAGTGTGAAGGCGACGGATTATATGTGTCTTCCGTATCAAACTTTACTTTTGATCTGCGCAGGGAGATACGCGTGACCGGAGCCGGCACGTACAGATATATGCTTAAATACCGCGGCAGCAACACCACGGGTGTCAGGATAAGCATGTACTTAAAGGTTATATCGTACAGCGGTGAGAATATATACGAAAAACCGATCTATCCGTCAGACGTTGACTATGTGACTTATTCGTCCGAAGATATAAAACTCGCGCCCGGAACCGTGCAGGTCGGTATCCGGATGGATGCACCGCCGGTATTCGGACGCGTTACCGATATAAGTCTTATTAAGGTATAAGAACAGTGCCCATTTAGGATTCGCTGTTAAAGTGTTCGGCTACTTCTTTGACTTCATCAAGAGCATCTAAGAACGCTTCTGCGATCTTGGGATCGAAGTGTGTTCCCGCACCTTCTTCTATGATGCTTACAGCTTTTTCAAAGGGCATTCCGTCTTTATAGCTTCGTTTGGATACGAGGGCATCAAATACATCCGCTACGGCCATGATACGTGCGGAGAGCGGTATCTCTTCACCTGCTATGCCGTGAGGGTATCCGCCTCCGGCCCATTTCTCATGATGGTATTCGGCAAGTCTTTTGGCTTCTTCGAGATAATCCGAATCTGCGACCGTATCGATGACTCTCGTTAAGATCATGCTTCCCGCGGTCGTATGAGTCTTCATACGGTCGTATTCTTCATCAGTGAGCTTGCCGGGCTTATTTAAGATGGCATCGGGGACGTTGATCTTGCCGACATCGTGGAGAGGAGCGGCATTGTATACAATGTCCATGAATTCCTCGGTCAGCTCATCAGTATAGTATCCGAGCTTCAGAAGGTGTTTCATAATGATATCGGTATAGGCTGCGGTCTTGCGTACATGCTCACCGGTATTCTGGTCGCGGCTCTCAACCATGTCTGCCAGAACCAGGATCAGACCGTTTTGCATCTTAGTAATGAGCATGTTCTGTTCTTCGATGTTCTCGACATAGTTGACGTTATCCTCGGTCATCTTTTTAAAGGCGAGATAGAGATTTTCCACTTCGTCGCCTGTGGAGATGTCTAAAGATCTGATCTTATCCAGACTGTTTTCCATGGATTCATCGGAGTTATGCGTAAACGTCCTTGCGCTGTAAGCCATTGCATTGACGGGCAGTATCAGACTGTATTCGGAGAACCATAAACCAACAGCCAGAGTCAGTATGAAGAAACCGAGGAAAAGTGATATCTGCTTTATGAGGAAACGCCTTGCATCGACCTGAATGTCATCCATGGATATGTCTGTACATACATAGCACTGGCATATTCCGTTATCATCATAAAGCGGTGCATAATCGGTCAGCAGATAACCGTATGTGTCATTGGAGATTATCGGATCAATGTCTTCTCCCGCAAGGAGAGCCGGAAGATAGGGCTCAAATGACTCGTCAAAAGCAACTATGTCTCCGGGAGACGATGCATATTCACTGGTATCCACATCAAAGACTACATGGCATCCGTCTTCCATGATCTTGTATACATATACATACTGGATCGTATGGGAAGTGTTCTTGATCGCAGCAAGCTGTTTCTCGGTATAGTCGTATCCGGGAACACTGTGTCCGTTTACCATATAATCGGTAACCCGGTTCGGATCAACGACCGCTTCCATAAGAGAAGTTACGGATTTGGCAAGTTCCTCGTTTTCCTTGATGGAAGAACCCATGTTGAGCCTGTAGCTTATGATGATCGCAGCCATTGCGATGGCGCCAAGAGCACTGATAAGGATCACCAGGATCTTGGTCCGCATGGAAGCAGATCTCGTGTCACGCTGGTTGACTGCGATGACTTCTTTTTCGGTGAGCGGTTTTTGCTGCCACCCGTAAATATAGAGATTTTTCTTGAGAGAGTCCGGAAGTATCTTTATCAGGATATACGATATGGATATGGCGATGGTCTTGTCTATCAGGTCTATCAGAAGATCGTTTTCCAGTCTCGTGTTGAATTCATTGTACTGTCCGTTTAAATAGCCCTCCCTGATCCCGGGGAATACGATCTTGGCTAAGTCAAACTCTTCGGTAAAATACGTTATTAAAGCGCTCAGTGAACCGCTTATCAGACTTAAGAACAGTATGAACACGATGATGTTTACGAGTTCCTTAAGCCACCCCTTTTTGTACATATATACCGCGATGAGGGATATGATGATATTGGTCGAGGCATGATACATGGATATTCCGTCAAATATCCCGAGAAGAAAGTTTGATACAAGTCCGACTATGATACCCGGCATATAACCTCCGAGTATCGAAACCACGATCGTACCTACCGTATCACAGTAGATCGGGAGCCCGTTTAAGCGGATTATGCCTGCAAGGATAAGATTGATGATTATTCCCGCCGCAGAAAGCCCTGCCAGGTTTATCATGTTCTTTTGTATCAAAGGAACGTTCTTTAAATCCCGTGTGACCATGTCGCCTCCTTCTTAGATATGTTCAATAATACACTATATTCCTTTTAAGACAATAGGAGTATAATGTAATTCGTCAGTTTGTGATAAATATGTTCGGATATTCAGGAGGAATCGGTTTACGGTGAAGAAAATAGCCGTTTGTGCCAACGGATGGAGTACTGAGTACCTAAGCCTTATCGTAAACGGTATGCGCAGGCAGGCTGCATCCGATGGCGTAGATATCTTTATTTTTGATTCTTATATTCTCTGGGGTGAGGACGAAGACAGCATAAATACCAAACTGAACATATTCCGCATGATCAACCCGAAAGATTTTGACGGGGCTGTCTTTCTTACCAATACATTTAATTCGGTCAGGGAACAGAATACGATCCTTGAGGTATTTAAAGGATCCGGGATTCCCATCATCAGTACGGAAGTCAAAATTCCGGGCATCGCATTTGTCGGCACGAGTAATTACAAAGGTATGTATGAACTCGGCCGCCATCTTGTGGAAGTCCACCATGTCAAAGATGTGGTATATGTGGCGGGCATTAAGGATAATGAGGAGAGTATCCAGAGACGTAAAGCTCTGGAGGATGCTTTGAGTGAAAATGGCCTGTTTATAGCTGACGAACTATTCGGACGGTTTGCGTTCTATAACGCCGCAGACGAGATAGAACACTGGATAAAATCAGGTAAACAGCTACCCGATGCTTTTGTATGTGCCAATGACTTAATGGCTTTGGGTGTTATCAGTAAACTTTATGAATATGGAATAGAAGTCCCGAGGGATGTCATAGTTACGGGATTTGATCATGTGCATGAAGCCCAGACATCTTATCCTCTGGTCGCCACCGTATCCAGGCAGTGGGAGATGATGGGAGCAAATGTGTACCGTGAACTGGCCGACCGGATCAACAATCCCGATCCCGGTTATGAACACATATATGATTCTGAATTCATACCTTCGGAGAGCTGCGGATGCAAAGCCGATGAACCGGCTTTAAATACGAGACTTGACAAGGTCCGTAATCTGTACCGTGAAGTTGTCCATAATGACATGATCGAATTCATGTTTCAGGAGATGCGCGGCGCGATGACCAGGATAGAGAGCAGGCAAAGCTTCTATGAAGCAGCCAGCCGGTCGATGTTATTCAGGGACTATCTGGGCCTTGACTACAGCATATGTGTGGATCCCCATTTTTTGGACAGTACCGATGATGATTATGTACCACGCTATGACGGTTATCCCGATAAGATGGAGGTCCTGTTTGAAAGAAAAGACGGAGAACCCGTTAGCCAAAGAGAATATGGACTTGGCGAGATATGTCCCGGATACCGGCACGAAGAAGGCCGGTCTGATATATATGTGATCTCGCCGCTTACCCACATGGAATACAATATCGGATATGTAGTGATCAAAAACAGGCCTGAGGTCCTGTATGACTTAAGATTCGGCAAGTGGATCAATAATCTTGATACACTGCTCATCGCGGTCAGACAGTATATGATCTCGCAGAGGCTTAACAATAAGCTCAAAGAGATCTATATGACAGACTTTTTGACAGGCATGTATAACCGTACAGGCTGCGAGGACGTGCTGTTTAAGT
>JAEEGL011744434.1_pt1 | contig 18624 bp, 18 predicted proteins | sample 9134231 | NCBI WGS metagenome assembly JAEEGL01 (sample SAMN16246548, study PRJNA631951) | gut metagenome | biome: gut microbiome; feature: rumen; material: fiber-attached | host: Bos | place: Iran: Karaj | collected 2018-10 | reverse complement strand
AATAAATATGATTTGGAAAAAGAATTTCCAATGATTACTTTAAGAAATAATACAAATAGTGGTATTAGAGCTATAGATGAGATTTTATGGATATTTCAGAAAAAATCAAATAAAATCAGTGAATTAAATTCACATATTTGGGATCAATGGTCTGATTAAAATGGAACAATTGGAAAAGCCTATGGATATCAATTAGGTGAAAAGTATGAATTCAGAACAAAAGAAGGAATAAAAGAAATGGATCAAGTTGATTACTTGCTTTATCTATTAAAAAATGATCCTTCTAGTAGAAGAATAATGACTAATATATTTAATCATAGAGAACTAAAAGATATGAACCTAGAACCTTGTGCTTATGGAACTCAATGGCTTGTAAAAGGTGGAAAATTACATTTAATTTTAAATCAAAGATCACAAGATATGTTAGCAGCAAATGGATGGAATACAATGCAATATGCAGCACTTTTACACATGTTTGCACAAGTTGCAGGGTTAAAGCCAGGAACATTAACTCATAATATTGGAGATTGTCATATATATGATAGACACATACCATTAGTTAAAAAGCTAATAGAAGCAAAACCAATGGATGTAACACCAAAATTGATTATAAAAAATCCTACAAAAGATTTCTATCAATTTAAGGTAGAAGATTTTGAAATTCAAGGATATGATTATAATAAAGATGTGCAAATTGGAAGATTTCCAGTTGCTATATAAAAGGAGGATAAAATAATGTTAAGTATAATAGTAGCTAAAGCAAGCAATAATATAATTGGGAAAGATAATGGTTTAATCTGGAGTATACCAGAAGATTTAAAAAGATTTAAAACACTAACAACAGGTCATAACATTATAATGGGAAGAAGAACATTTGAGTCTTTAGGAAGAGTTCTTCCAAATAGACATCATATAATTTTATGCAATGATCAAGAAATGAATATTAATGACGAAAATGTAGAGGTACTAGAAGACATTTCACTTCTTGATAAATACATAAATGATGATCAAGAGAATTTTATAATTGGTGGGGCAACAATATACAGATTGTTAATGCCATATGCTAAAAAAATGTATATAACAGAAATAGATAAAGCTTTTGAAGGTGATGCTTCATTCCCAGAAGTAAATATGGATGAATGGAAAGTAACTAAAACAGAAGATGGACCAGAAAGCGATACAAATGATTTCACATTTAAATATGTTACATATGAAAGAAAATAAAGGAGATCTGTAATATGGAAGAATTAGAAAATGTTGAAAATGTAGAAAAAAAAGATAATTTTGATAATAATGAGAAAGTGTTATGGAAAGATAGAAAAAGAACTATTTTTGGTTTACCATTATCTTTTACAAGATATAAATTAACGCAAGAAAAACTATATATTACAACTGGTTTCTTGAATATAAGAGAAGAAGAAGTTAGACTTTATAGAATAATTGATATGACTTTGAATTGTTCTTTATTTCAAAGAATGTTTAATGTTGGAACAATCCATTTCTATTCAATAGACAATTCATCTTCAGAATTTGATGTTTCAAGTATTAAAAATCCAAGACAAGTTAAAGAAATGTTCTCTAAAATAATAGAAGAAGAAAGAGTTAAGAAAAAAGTTGCAAGTAGAGAAGTTTTAATAAGACATTAATTATTTATGAATAAAAGCATAGTAGAATCATAAAGTGTAACAAAATCAATTTGGAGGAATTAAAATGAGAAAATATTTTGGAACTGACGGAATAAGAAGAATAGCTAATAGCGAATTGACACCAGAACTTGTATATAAAGTTGCAAAAGCAGGAGCGCATGTTCTTGCAAAGCATTCTGATCATATGCCTGTTATTTTAATTGGAAGAGATACAAGAATATCAGGTACTTTAATAGAAAGTGCTATGACTGCAGGATTTTTAAGCTATGGAGCAAATGTAAAATTATTAGGAGTTATGCCAACACCAGCTGTTGCATATCTAACAAGAGAATTAAATGCAGACGCAAGTGTTGTTATTTCAGCATCACATAATACATTTGAATTTAATGGAATTAAATTCTTTAGTAATGAAGGTACAAAGATTTCAGATGAAATAGAAGAAGAAATTGAAGAATTAATGGATTCACCTAAATTAGAAGAATTAACAGCAGTTAATGAAAAAATAGGTATATCTGAAATTAAGACAGATTACATAGAAAAATATGTTGAATTCTTCAAAAATAATTTCCAAAGTGCAATTGATAAAAACAACAGAAAAAACTTTGTTGTTGGAATTGATACTGCAAATGGAGCAACTTTTGAAATTGCAGAAAGAGTATTTACTGAATTAGGCATTAATTATAAAATTATTAATAATATGCCAAATGGTATTAATATTAATGAAAATTGCGGTTCAACACATCTAGAAGCAATCAAGAAAAAAGTTGTAGATGAAAACCTAAGCTTAGGAATTGCATATGATGGTGATGGCGATAGATGTTTAGCTGTTGATGAAAAAGGTAATGTAATTGACGGTGATATAATTCTAGCTATTGTTTCAAAATATATGCTAGAAAATAACATACTTAATAGAAATACTTTAGTTGCAACTGTTATGAGTAATATGGGATTAAGCAAATATGCTGAAAACAATGATATTGCTTTAAAACAAACTAAAGTTGGTGACAGATATGTTTTAGAAGAAATGAAAAAGCATGGTTACAACCTAGGAGGAGAGCAATCAGGACATGTAATAATGCTTGATTATAATCCAACAGGAGATGGAATATTAACATCACTAATGTTAATTAAAATATTACTAGAAAAAAATGTATCTGCATCAGAAATGGCTAAAATAATTAAAATATATCCACAAGTGTTAATAAATGCAAAAGTATCAAATGATAAAAAATACGATTTTGATAAAGATGAAGAAATTCAAAGTGTTATTGATGAAGCACAGATGGAATTCGCTGGAAATGGAAGAGTATTAATAAGAGCTTCAGGAACAGAACCTCTTGTAAGAGTAATGATTGAAGGGGAAGATGAAGAATATATAACACAAAAAGCAAGAAATATAGCAGGTATAATTGAAAATAGATTACAGTAGATTTTATACATAAGGGGGGAAATGCAAATGAGTAATAAATTTTATATAACAACTCCTATATATTATCCAAGTGGGAAATTTCATATAGGTACTGCATATACAACAGTATTAGCAAATACAATAAAAAAATATAGAGTTCTTAGAGGTTGTGACACATATTTATTAACAGGAACAGATGAACATGGACAAAAGATTCAAGAGGTTGCTCTATCAAAAGGTAAAACTCCTCAAGAACATGTTGATGAAATGGCAAATATGGCGAAAGAACTATGGGCTAAGATGGGAATAGAATATGATGATTTCATAAGAACAACAGAGGAAAGACACACCAAAATAGTTGAGCAAATATTTGAAAAATTCCTTGAAAATGACGATATATATAAGGGCGAATATGAAGGATGGTATTGTACACCATGTGAGACTTACTTTACTCCAACACAATTAGTAGATGGGAAATGCCCTGATTGTGGTAGAGAAGTTAAAATGATGAAAGAAGAAGCATATTTTTTTAACATGAAGAAATATCAAAAGAGACTTGAAGAGTTTTATGAAGAAAATCCAGACTTTATTGATCCTGTATATAGAAAAAATGAAATATTTAACAACTTTATTAAACCTGGAATAGAAGATTTATGTGTTACTCGTACAAGTTTTGACTGGGGAATAAAAGTTAAAAGCGATGAAAAACATGTTATATATGTATGGCTAGATGCTTTAACAAATTACTTAACTGCAATAGGGTATATGTCAGATGATGAGGAAAAGTTCAATAAATACTGGCCAGCAGACCTTCAAATTGTTGGTAAAGATATTATCAGATTTCATGGAATTTATTGGCCAATTTTCTTAATGGCATTAGGATTACCTACTCCAAAGAAACTTTTAGTTCATGGATGGGTAATGATGAAAGACGGTAAAATGTCAAAATCAAAAGGCAATGTTATTTATCCTGAGACACTAATTGAAAGATATGGATTAGATGCAACAAAATATTTCTTATTAAAAATCCTAAACAATGGACAAGATGGAGTGTTTACACCAGAAGGCTTTGCAGAAATGTACAATTCTGATTTGTGTAATGATTTAGGAAACCTATTAAATAGAACGATAGGAATGATTAATAAATACTTCTCTGGCAAAATGCCTAAAAAACCAGAACAGTTAACAGAGCTTGATAAAGAATTTGAAGATTTTATGATTCAAAAATATCAAAAAGCAGAAGAAAATATGGAAGCATCTCATGTAAATGATGCTTTAACAGAAATCTGGGAAATAATAGCAAGAGTTAATAAATATATTGATGAAACAATGCCATGGGCTTTATTTAAAGAAGAGAAAATAGTTGAATTAGAAGATGTAATGTATCATTTAGTAGAAGCGCTAAGAAAAGTTGCAATAATGATAAAACCAGCAATGGAAATAACATCTAATAGTATATTTAGCCAATTAAATCTTAATGATGAACAATTAAAAACATGGGATAGTATTAAAGATTTTCCAAGCTTTAATGAAGAAATACATGTTATTGAAAAGGGAGAACCATTATTTGAAAGATTAGATGTTGAGGCAGAAACTGAAAGCTTACAAGAAATAATGAAAGGATAAAAATAAGAGTATGAAAGATGCAATAATTATTGTTGAAGGCCCACAAGGTGTTGGAAAAACAACTTTTACAAATAATTTAAGAGAAAAATTACCAGCTACAGATCTTTATCGTTTATCTGGTATAAAAGATAGAACAGAAGAAGGAGAAAGAAAAATTAAACTTAAATATGAAAAACTTATAGAATATATGGAATGTTGTTCAGATGTGAATTTATTATTTGATAGAACATTCTTCACAAACGAGATATATTCTAGATTAGGTTATCATAAATATGATTTTTCAGAAATATATAATGAATTATTAGAAAAACTAGATAATCTATCAAACTTAGATAAGTATGATATTTATTTTGTTGTATTATATTTAAAAGACGAAAAAATGTATGAATCAAGATTAAAAAGAGACAAGCATGAATATCAAAAGTTCGAAGTTCAAAGTAGTTTAGATCAACAAAATGCTTATTTAAAAATGGCAGATGAAGTTGAAGCAAAATGTAAAAACATTAAAGTATTAAGATTTGATAATCCAAATGAAGATGTTGCAGCTGTTTATGTAAAAGAACACTTTGGATATTTAATGTAATATATGATTTATTTTTTAGTGTTATATAAATAATAGATGGAGTATTAATATGAAATATGGCTTTTTTGGAGGATCTTTCAATCCTCCAACTTGTGCTCATTTAGAGTTAGCAAAACAAGCAAAAAAAGAATTTAATTTAGATAAAGTCTTTTTTGTACCTGTTGGAAATATGTATGAAAAAGATAATTTAGTTGATGAAAAATTTAGATATGAAATGCTAGAATTGATGTGTAAACAATATGATTATCTAGAAGTATCCAATATAGAGTTAAATTCAAATAGAAACTATAAAGCGATAGACGTATTTAGGATTATAAGTGAAAAATATAGTAATGAAATAATTAATAATGGATTAGAAATATATTTTTTACTTGGCTCTGATAATTTGGCTAGTATGGAAAAATGGGAATCATCACAAGAACTAATAAAGAATTATAAATATATTGTTTTTGAAAGAGAGAATGAAGAAATAGAAAGTATATTCTCTAATAATCATCTAATTGAAGAAAACAAGGATAATTTTAAAATATTAGAAAGCAGGAAGCATTCGGATATTAGTTCTACAAAAGTAAGAGATTACTTAAAACAAAATAATTCAAATAAAGTATGTGATATGGTTTCGGAAGAGGTTTATGAATATATAATTAAGAATAAACTATACATATGATTTACAAAAGATAAAAATTATAAATAAAAAGAGGATAAATATGGGGAGAACAAAGAAAAAGTACAAAATTAATATATATAAACAGCTTAGAGCCTATGCAATAATTGCAATTATTATATTAGGTATAATTGCAATTATTAAATTTATACCGAAAGGTAAGGCAAAGAATGAAGTATCTGGAAAAACAGCTATTAATGATTCTGTTTCAAAAAATGGATGGCTTCATGTAGAAGGACAAGGTATAAAAAATGAAAATGGTGAAACTTATCAATTAGTAGGGGTAAGTTCTAATGATTTTCAATGGTATTCTGATTGTTTAACAAGCGATAATTTAGATGAATTAAAAGATGAATGGGGAGTAAATGTAATAAGACTTGCAATATTCCCAGAGGGAGAAGGAGCAACATACTCTGAATCTTTAAATGAAAAAATAGAAGATAAGATTGACTTAATAATAGAAAAAGATATGTATGTCATTATTGATTGGCATATAAAAGGTAATCCGAATAGATATAAAGAAAATGCAAAGGTACTGTTTGAAGAGATATCTAATAAATATGGGAATAAAGAAAATGTAATGTATGAAATATGCAGCGAACCTAGTGGAGAAAATATTTATTGGGATGAAGATATTAAACCATATGCAGAAGAAATTATAAAAATAATTAGAAACAATTCAAAAAAATCTATAATAATTGTTGGAACTCCTAAAAATTGTACTGATTTGTCAAAAGTAAAGGACGACTTATTAGAAGATAATAATGTTCTATATTCTTATCATTTTTATGTTGGAGATGAAAAAGCAGATATTGAAGATTTAAATAGTATTATAGAAAACAAAATACCTGTAATTGTATCAGAATGGGGATTAACAGATAGTACTAAAAAAGGATCAATCTATTTAGGTATTGCTAATAAATGGGTAAAAGTTTTAAATGAAAATAATATTAGTTGGATAATTTGGTCTTTTTCTAGAAAAGATGAAGCAACATCAGCATTAAAATACGAATACAAAGCAACAGAAGATATAGAAGACTATTTAACAGAATCAGGAGATTATATGAAAAAAACTATAATGAAATATAAAAAAGGTATATCTGAAGAGTAGGACAATATAAAAAGATAAAAAAAGAGTATGTTTTTATAAACATACTCTTAATTATTTTTTAGAGCTCTTTTAATTTTCATTTCAGCATCTTTTTTGGCAATGTCTTGACGTTTATCATATAATTTTTTACCTTTACCAATTCCAAGTTCAACTTTAACGAAACTTCTATCAAAATAAATAGAAAGAGGAACTAAAGAATAACCTTTTTGTTGAATCATTCCTACTAGTCTGTTTATTTCACGTCTATTAAGTAATAGTTTTCTAGTTCGTAATGGATCTTTATTGTAGATATTGCCTTGTTCATAAGGTGATATATGCATACCATAAATGAAAACCTCACCATTTTTTATATTAGCATATGTATCTTTTATATTAACTTTTCCATTTCTAATTGATTTTATTTCTGTACCTGAAAGAACTATACCTGCTTGTATAGTATCTTCAATTGTATAGTTATGTCTTGCATTTGGATTTTTTGCTATAATTTGTGGCATAATTCCCTCCTAAATAATTTCATATTAATTATTATAGCATAAATTAAATATAAAAAAAAGAGGGCAGGAAAATCCTGCCTAATTAAATTCTAATCTCTATCATGAGGTTGAGAAGCATAATACCATATTGCTCCAATAATAACTACTGCTGCAACTATTATAATAATCCACATCCATGTATTAGAATTCATACCATCTGTATTCTGAGCTGTTTTAGTTGCTGTATACCCGGCATTATCTGATGAATTTGTAACATCATTTATTGCCGTGTTAGATACATTTTGTACAGTATTTCCGATTCCATCTACGCCATTTTGAATAGTATTCCCAGCATTTTCAGTAGTATTTTTTAAGTTGTTTGCTCCAGAATTGAATGTATCACGAATTGCATTTGCACCATTAGAAATAGTATTTTTCGTATCACTTAGTATATTGCCAACCATACTATTATTATCAGTTGCAAAAACGCATGTAGAAAACATCAATAGGAAGCATAGAGTAATAAGAACAATTAAAGATTTCTTTAACATAATGTACCTCCTAAAATTAGATTAATTGTTTTAATCTAACTTTAGTATTAATGATTTTTTGAAAAGTATTCATTAAAATAAAAAAATTATGATTAAAATAAAAAATAAACAAAAAATCAAATAAAAAATAAACAAAAAATAAATTAAAAAATAAATTAAAACAAAAAAAGAGAATTCAATTTTTGAATTCTCTTTTTTAAAAATATATTTATTAGTATTAATTATTTTTTTATTTGAGTTAAAATAGCAATTCCTAAAAAGATAAGTAACACTCCAACTACTACAAGAAAAATATTAATAATATTTGTTAAACCTAGAGATTGTTCTGGTAATGCACTAGTTGAAGAAACTGTAACACCTGAACTTTGTGAGGTACTTGTTGTTGCTGGTGTATCTTCAGCTGGACTTGTAGTAACATCAACAGATGGACTAGCATTAATAGTGCTTGAAGTATCACCAGTAGTTGTATTTGTAGTACTTACTACAGTATCTGAATCAGTTGTAGCTGGACTTGTCGCTAAAACTGGATTAAATAGCGAAAAAAATAAAAATAAAAAAATTGTTAATATTGTTAATTTCAATAATTTTGACATTTGTAACCTCCTACAATAATAAGAAAATAATTATATATACATTATCATACACAAAATAGAAAAAAAAGTCCAGTAAAATTACAAAAAAATAAAATAAGATATATTTTAGGGGATTGACTTTAATTAAATTAGAGTTTTATAATAAAATATAATAAAAAAAAGCAAGAAAGGGCACAAAAAAATGAAATATGAATATAGCAATAATTATGAAATAAATTATTCGGAAGTAAACCCAAAATTAGAATTAGGAATTGTTGGAACTGTTGAATTGCTAGAAAACATTGTTACAGACTTTTATTCAAGTTTTGGACAGGGAAATTATACAATAAAAGGTAAGTTTAATTCAGTATGGGTATATACTAAAATAAAAATAAAATTTCTAAAAAAACCAAAACTTAAAGATACAATAAATGCAAAATCATACAATGTAAAAATCACACCAGCTCGTACTGAAACAGAAACAATTATTAGTAGTAATCATGAAGACATAATAATAGCAAAACACGAAACATGTGTAATTAATACAGAAAAAAGAAAAGCAGTAAAACTTAGTACAGTTAATTATCCAGAAGATATGAATATAGTAGATTCTAATAAAGTAGGAAACTTTTCTAAAATATCAGTTTTAGTAGATAACAGTGATTATATATATTCACATAAAGTTCAATATACAGATATTGATTTTAGCAAACATACAAATAACGTAATGTATGTTAAACATATGATAAATAGTTTTCCATTAGATTTTTGGATGGAAAAAGAGATTAATGATTTTGAAATACATTATATTAGTGAAACAACAGAAGGGGAAGAATTAAAGATATACAATAAAATTGATGATAACAAAATTTACTTCTTAGTTAAAACAGATGAAAAAGAAGTTGCAAAAGCAGTAATATCACTTAAATAAATGAAATGTGAGTTTTTTTAACTCACATTTTTTGTCTGTTTTTGTCGAACGATTTTCCTTGACAAATCAGTTATGTGAAGGTATAAAATAAACATAGTTTTTTCTAAACATATTTTATTTCTTATTAATTCAATTTTGAATTAATTCTAAAAGTATTCCAAATAAAAAGCAAAAAAACAAAAACAAAAGCAAAAATAAAAAAGAGAACTTGATAAAAGAAAGTGGTGATTTTTTATGGCAAAAAAGTAAAAAATGCTACTAAAGACAAGAATAAGAACATAAAAGAAACAAAAGAAATTCCTAAAAAGAATACTAGAATTGAAATGACTAGTATTGTATTAATGATTATGGTTTGGATATTATCAGTCTTGATTGTTGTGCAAGGACTAATGTATTCAAAAATGTTAATGGAGTTATCAATAAAATTAGAAGATAAAAATAAAATGGTTGAAAATAATCATATAGAAGGAAAAGATTATACTGATTCTGATAAGTTAATAGAAGAGGAAAACTTGGATGAAGAAGTAATAAATGAAAATGACAATGACAATGATAAAGAAACTAATGAAAATTCAGACAAGTCTGAAGAAAATGAAACATTTGCATATATAGGAAAACTATCTATACCAGACATAAATATAAATGAAAGTCCAATATATGAAGGTACAGATCAAAAGGTATTAAGTAAAGGAATTGGACATTTTACCAATACTAATATATGTAATGGTAATATAGGCCTTGCTAGTCATAATGCTGGTCGGTAAAGGTGATGAGTTTAAAAATTTAAAGGATATACAATTAGGAAGTAAGATTTATTATGAAAATGAATTTGATAATAAAGTATATGAAGTAGAAAAAATTACAGAAATATCTGCCAAGGATTGGTCAACATTAGAACAAACAGATGATAATAGAATAACACTACTAACCTGTGTATCTGGTAAGCCAGATAATAGATTGTGTGTTCAGGGAATTGAAGTATAAATGAAAGAAAGTATAAAAAAAAACGAGAGGAGAAAAAATAAGATAAAATGAAAAGTATTAATATTCAAACAAAAAGAATAATTGCGAGTTTAATGATAGCAATTATACTGTTACAAATAAATTTAGTATCTGTTGCTGGATTTAAGGTCGATGAAGAGGTAAATCTTAAAAGTGAAGGGAGATTAGATTGTTTATTACAATTTTATAAAGAATCAATATCTGGATGGAGTTATAAAGTAGCATATTATATTTGCGGAACTGATAATAATGGAAATAAAGTACCTGCTTTTTGTATAGAAAGAGCAAAACAAGGAGCAGGAGAGTTGGGAAGTTATGACTCTATATTAGAAGAGTGTAATGATGATGGAATATACACAATTCTTACAATTTATAATAATAAAAAATATCGTGATTGGGGAATAGAAAATGAAGAAGATTATTATTTAGCAGTACAAACAGCAATGCATTGTTATTCGGATAGAATAAATCCTAAAGACGAATATAGAGTAGGAGAAGATGTTTTAGAAGGATATACACCTGAAAGCATTGATGAGATACAAGAAAGAGGAACAGCTGTATTAGATACAGCAGAAAGTTTGTATAATTCTGCAATGAATAAACAGTATAAACAGCAAAAGCCAACAATAGGAATTCAAGAAATAGGAGAATGGGAAGAAGAAAGTATTAATGGCGTAGAAGTATATTCGAAAAAATATGAAATTAACTCTAATTATAAGATTAAGGAATACAGTGTAGATGTTTCAAAAATTGGAAACGAAGCAAAGGTATTAAATAATAACAATATTGAACAAGAAAATATTCTTAGTGAAAATAGTTTTAAATTAGTAATTCCTAAATCTAAAATTACTAAAAATAATTCAATAGACTGTAATATAAAAATAAATGCTAAAATTGAAAATATACCAACTGTGTTATACGCAAGAAGCGGAGCATCAGATAAACAAGATTATGCTGTTTTTACATATAAAAATGAAAGAGCTATAGCAGAAACCAAAGTCGAATTAGAATATAAAATTATACCAGAACTTGATTTGAATATCGAGAAAAGAGGAATAAAAGAAGCGGAATCTGGTAGTACAATAGAATATGAATTTGACAATCTAGAAAATAGATCAAATGTACCGGTAGAGAATTTTATATGGAGAGATGTGTTACCAACAGATAGTATTAGATTAACTAAAATTAATACAGGCACATGGAATATGGAACAAGAATATTCTATATGGTATAAAACAAATTTAAAAAACGAATATCAAATATATAAAGATGGATTTAGTACCAAAGTAAATAATTGTATTGATATTAAAGATTTTAAATTAGAAGATGATGAATTTATAACTGAATATGAATTAAGATTTGGAACAGTAGAGGAAGGATTTAAAGAAGAAATAAATCCGAAGATAGAATGTCTTGTTTTAGAGGATTTGAATAATGGACATGTATTCGTAAATAATACATTTTTATCAGCAATATATGATGGTGAAAAAATAGAAAAAAGTGACGAGTGGAAGACAGTAATATATAATAAAGAAACGCCAAAACAACCCGAACTTCCAAAGACAGGATTCTAATAAAATAAGGTTATAATAGAGTAAATATTTTATTAAAAATAATTGACAATTTATAAAGTTTAATAGATAATAAAATAGTATAAAAAGATATCAAAAGATAAAATTTATAAGTTACATAGGAGGAAATTTAAATGTACATTTTTAATAAAATAACTGTTAATCCACAATTACCAAAAAGAATTAACCGTTTAACGGAAATATCAAATAATATTTGGTGGTCTTGGAATTCTGAATTCTTAACTTTGTTTAAAAGAATCGATATAGATTTATGGGATAGTTGTAATAAAAATCCTATAAAATTCTTAAAATCAGTTTCTCAAAATAAGCTAGAAGAAGCGGCTGAGAATACTGAATTTCTAAAAGAGTATGATAGCTATGTAAAAAACTATGATGATTATATGAATAGCAAAAATACATGGTTTTCTAAAAATTTCCCAAACAATAAAAACGATTTAATAGCATATTTTTCAGCTGAATATGGATTAGATGAAACTATTCCAATTTATTCAGGTGGACTTGGAATACTATCTGGTGATCATCTTAAATCTGCAAGTGATTTAGGACTTCCTTTTGTTGCAGTTGGATTACTTTATAAACATGGATATTTTAATCAAAAAATCAATAGTAATGGTGAACAACATACAGAATATAATACTATTGATTTAGAAAATATGCCAATTTTACCTGTAAAAGATGCAACAGGAGCTGATTTAATAATACATATAAAACTACCTAAGAGAAGAATATTCTTAAAGGTATGGCAGATAAATGTGGGTAGAATTAAATTATATTTACTAGATTCTGATATACCAGAAAACACTGACCAAGAATATAGAGAAACAACTTTAAAATTATATGGTGGAGACCAAGATATGAGAATAAGACAAGAAATTGTTCTTGGAATGGCAGGGAGCAGATTATTAAAAGTTCTTGGATTAGATGTATCATTATATCATATGAATGAAGGACACTCATCATTCTTAATACTTGAAACAATCAAAGATATCATTAAAGATAAAAAAGTATCATTTGATATTGCAAGAGACATAATTTCATCTAAAACTGTATTTACAACACATACACCAGTACCAGCTGGAAATGATATATTCCCAATAGAACTAGTTGATAAATACTTCAAAGATTATTGGCCAAAACTAGGAATTGAAAGAGAAGAATTCTTAAAACTTGGTATGAAACCAACAGAACAATTAGAAAGTGGATTTAACATGGGAATACTAGCACTTAAAGTGGCTGGTAAGAAAAATGGAGTTAGTAAACTTCATGGAGCTGTTTCAAGAGAATTATTTGGCGAAGTATGGCCTAACATAGCAGCAGACGAATCTCCAATAACTCATATTACAAATGGAATTCATACATGTTCTTGGTTATCAATGAGTACAAAAGAATTATATAATAAATATTTAATGCCTTACTGGCAAGATAATATATATCTAGATTCTACATGGGATAGAATAGATAATATTCCAGATAAAGAATTATGGGAAGAACATAATAAGAGAAAACAAAAATTAATGGTAGCAATTAATGATAATGTTACAAATAGATTAAGAAATTCTGGTGTTGGATATGATGAAATAAATGAAATAACATCAAAACTTAATCCAAATGCATTAACAATAGGTTTTGCTAGAAGATTTGCAACATATAAAAGAGCAACATTAATATTTAGAGACTTAGAAAGAATAATGCAAATATTAAATAATGAAGAAAGACCCGTTCAATTAGTATTTGCAGGAAAAGCTCACCCAGCAGATGTTGAAGGACAGGAATTAATTAAATATATTAATGAAATATCAAATAGACCTCAATTTAAAGGTAAAATATTTATACTAGAAAACTATAATATTGCAATAGCAAGATATTTAGTTAGTGGTGTAGATGTATGGTTAAATACACCAAGAAGACCTATGGAAGCTTCAGGAACAAGTGGACAAAAAGCTGCAGTAAATGGAGTTATAAATTTCAGTGTTTTAGATGGTTGGTGGGCAGAAGGATATAACCAAGAAAATGGTTGGACAATTGGTACAAATGCTGAATATGAATCATATGAAATGCAAGATATTGCAGATAGTGAAAGTATTTATACTACATTAGAACATAAAATCATTCCAGATTACTATGATAGAGATAAAAATGGACTACCAACAAAATGGATTAAGAGAATGAAAAATTCTATTAAATCTTCAGGTGGTAGATATAGTACAGCAAGAATGGTTGTTGATTATACAAAAGATTTATATATGCCACTATGTAATCTATCAAAAGAATACTATACAAATCTAGAAACTGTAATGGGATTCAATCAATGGAAAAAAGAACTTTTAGTTTCTTGGGATCAAATAAAAATTGAACAAGGTGATAACCTAGAAAATATTTCTCTTGATGCTGGAAATACAATTGAAGTTACATGTAATGTCGAACTTCCTAATATTAATGTTGATAATATTGAAACTCAAGTATATTATGGAAAAATATTAGATAATGGAGTTGTTAAATTAGAAAGCGTAATACCAATGACTCTAATTAATTCAGATGATGAAAAGAGAATTTATACTTACAAAGCTAATATTGCGTTAACAACAGGAGGAAACTACGGATATACATTCCGTGTAATGCCAAAACATGAAATGTTATTAGATGCATCAAACTTAAATCTAGTAAAATGGATTACAAAATAATACAAAGAAAATAAATTATAAAAACAGATTAATAAGAATAAAATAAAGGATAGTTTTCTATCCTTTATTTTGTTATATAGTTTATATAGTTTTATAAAATTTTTTAATACTATAGTATTATTTCAGGCTTATAGATTTCAAGCCACATATTAACTTGTATTAAATAAGCCATTAGCTGAGGACCTGTCATTAACTGACCAAACCAAGGTCTTGTAAAAGCTTTTCCATCGGTTTTTAATATTTCTTCAATATAATCCTTATTTAGTAAATCATAGATTGGAGCATTGGGGTTAGAAATTATATTTGAAAGCCTAGATCTAACAGCTTTTAAATAACTTGGATTATGAGTTTTGGGATATGGACTTTTTTTTCTTTTTACAATTTCTTCTGGAAGTAAATCTCTAACAATATAACGAAGCAATCCTTTTTCACGACCATTTAATGATTTAATTTCCCAAGGAATATTCCATAAATATTGAACTAATCTATAATCACAGAATGGAACACGTAATTCTAATCCATTATACATAGACATTCTATCTGAACGATCAAGTAGGGTTTGCATAAACCATCTCATTGTTAAATATGAAATTTTTCTCTTTTCAGCTGTATCATCAGAATCTGTATCTAAGATTTTTACATTTGATAAGCTTTCTTGGTAACGAAAATCAATGTATTCCTTCAAATTAATTTCCTTTGCAATCTCTGTGTTTAGTAAATTCTGTCTTTCATAAATGGCAATAGACCAAGGAAATGTATTACTGTTTAAGGCATCTTCTCTGAAAAACCAAGGATATCCAGCAAAAATTTCATCGGAACATTCACCAGAAAGGGCAACTGTTGCTTCTTTTTTTATGCCTTTGCAAAATAATAGCATAGAAGAGTCAATATCAGCCATTCCAGGAAAATCTCGAGCAATCATTGCATCATCTAAGTATTCTGCAAGTTCAGGAGTATCAATAATTATTGTATGATGATTTGTATTAAAATGATTTTTCATAATATCAATATAATAATTGTCAGAATTTGGTTGAAAATCACTTTTTACAAAATTAATATCATTATCAACATAATCAACAGAAAAAGTATTTAATGGTGGCATATTATTCTTTTTATAATAGTCGCTTGCATAAGCTACAATTATGCTGGAATCAAGACCACCAGAAAGCATAGCACATAGGGGGACATCAGATATGAGTTGCCTTTTAATACTGTCTTCTAATAAGTTTTTTATAGTATTACAAGTAGTTTCAAAATCGTCTAAATGAGGCTTACTTTCAAGTTTCCAGTATTCTTTTATTTCAATACCGTATTCGTTATATAGAAGATAATGAGCCGGTTTTAACTCATGTATATCTTGAAAGATTCCATGACCTGGGGTATGGGCAGGACCTAATCCAAATAATTCGCATATACTTTCTTTATTTAATTTGGGTTTGAGCCCTGGATATTTAAATAACGCTTTGACTTCAGAAGCAAAAACTATATTATTATTTATAATAGAATAGAATAATGGTTTAATTCCAAAATGATCTCTTACTAAGTATAGTTCATTTTTTTCATCACACCATATAGCAAAACTAAATATACCATTTAGTCTATGTAATACAGAAGGACCAAAGTGTATAAATGCTTTTAATAATACCTCAGTATCACAATAACCATTAAATTTAAATCCGTTATTAATTAGTTCTTCTCTTAATTCTTTTGAATTATATAGTTGACCATTGTAAACTATAGTATAATGCAAATTATTATAATTAGCTGTCATTGGTTGCTTACCATTTTTAGCATCAACGATAATTAATCGTCTATGTCCTAAATTAATTCTATCGTTAATATAATAACCTTTTTCATCTGGTCCTCTTTTTCGTAATGAATTATTCATATTTTTTATTACTTCAGAATTACTTAAACAATTATCTTTTAAATTTGCAAATCCAACAAATCCACACATATAAATAACCTCCATGTTTCATAATATAGGTAGTATATGCATAGAAGAATAAAATGTTTCAATTAATAAGATTTTAAAAATTATAAAGTATATGATAGTAAATCTGACAAAAAATATAAAAATAAAGCAAAAAAACATATAAAAACTAACAAAATCACATAAAATACTTGTTTATTAAAAACCAATGTGATATACTTAAGCGTGGAATTTTAGAGAAAGAAGGAGAAAATTAATATGAAAGCTAATTTAAGAAAAACAAAAATTGTTGGAACAATTGGACCTGCAAGTGAATACAGATTAAAAGAATTATTTGAAGCAGGATTAAATGTTACAAGAATCAACTATTCTCACGGAAGTTGGGAAGAACAATCTGAAAAAACAGAAGAAGTAATTAGACTAAGAAAGGAAATGGATATTCCAATTGGTTTACTTCTAGATATGCAAGGACCTGAAATTAGAACAGGTATGCTAGTAACAGGAAAAAATGAAAAAATAATGCTAGAAGATGGACAAAAATTCACTTTAGTTAATGAAGATATTATAGGAGATAAAGATAAAGTATCTGTATCTTACAAAGAATTATATAAAGATTTACAACCAGGAGCAAAAGTTTTAATAGACGATGGAGCTATTGAAATGGTTGTTGATGAAATCGTTGGTAAAGATATAGTTTGTACAGTAGTTCATGGAAATGGATTAGGAAGTAGAAAAACTATGAACTTACCAGGTACAGCAATTAGATTACCAGCTTTAAAAGAAAAAGATATCAATGACTTAAAAACAGCTTGTGAACATGATTATGATTTCGTTGCAATGTCATTTGCAAGAAATGAAGACGATATAGCACAAGTAAGAAAAGTATTAGATGAAAATGGTGGAAAAGACATTCAAATCATTACAAAAGTTGAAAATGTTGAAGGTCTATCAAACATGGAATCAATAGTTGAACATGCTGATGCTCAAATGATTGCTCGTGGAGATATGGCTACAGAAACAGATTTCACAGAACCACCTGTAATGCAAAAGAAATTTATCAAATTAAGCAATAGAGCTAACAAACCAGCTATCACAGCAACTCAAATGTTAGAGTCTATGACACACCAACCATTACCAACAAGAGCTGAAGCTAGTGACGTTGCTAATGCTATCTATGATAGAACAAGTGCTATAATGCTTTCTGGAGAATGTGCTATGGGAGATTACCCAGTAGAATGTGTTAAAACAATGGTTAAAATTGCTAACAGAGTAGAACCAGAAATCAATTACTGGAAGAGATTTGATCAAAATGATAATATAGACTTAACAAATCCAGATGTTCAAATAGCTTATGCATCATGCGTAGCAGCTAAAAATGCAAATGCTGACGCTATCGTATGTTATACAAGAACAGGTGATTCTGCAAGAACACTAGCAGGTGTTGGAGCTGGATGCCCAATCTTAGCTATAACAGATAATAGAAGAACATTTAATCAATTAGCTTTAGCATGGAATGTAACACCAATCTATGTTGAATCAAAAGCTAATACAGCTGATACAATCGAAGCAGGTATCGAAAAATTAAAAGCAAAAGAAATTCTAGAAACAGGAGATACAGTTGTTATTGAAGGATATCACGGAGAAGAAGAATCACTTGTTGGAACAATTAGAAAAATCTAATTAAAAAACTAAATGATTTGAAAAGACTAAATGATTTAAAAATAAAAACAATAATAAAAAATAAAACCAGATTTCTGGTTTTATTTTTTTATATATAATATATAATTTATTATTTATTATTGGTCATTTATTATACACATTTTATTATTTGCTTTTCTTCTTTTTATTTTT
>JAEEGL011713702.1_pt1 | contig 18624 bp, 11 predicted proteins | sample 9134231 | NCBI WGS metagenome assembly JAEEGL01 (sample SAMN16246548, study PRJNA631951) | gut metagenome | biome: gut microbiome; feature: rumen; material: fiber-attached | host: Bos | place: Iran: Karaj | collected 2018-10 | reverse complement strand
TAATTTCGCTGACGCCGCGGGGCTTCAAGTTAGCTATCCGCCGCAGGTGTATAATTCAGCTGCCGCAAACCGGCAATTCAGCTGATTTATACATCATTCCTGCGTCGGAGAAGTTAAGACGGGCTGAAAGAGAATAACCCACTATGACACTTTCAATAATCAAAAGATGTCAGAGTGGGTTTGTTTCTTCCTTACGTAACCTCTCCCTCGGCGTGTTTTTTAATTTTAATTATCACTATAATCAAATTAAAGTATTGACAAACGCGCACCGTTTTTGATATAATATCCCCGGATAAAATACTTACAAGGAGAATAATCATGAAGATCGGAAAAATCGGCAAATGTCTGTTCTGTGCGTTTCTTTCGGCGCTTTTCCTGCTGTCCGCCGGATGCAGCGACACGACCGTTCCCGCGGCAACGACCGGAACGCCTGATCAGACCGAAGCAACCACGCCGGTAACGGAAGAGCCGGAAACGGATCCGGCGGAAGAAACGGAGGGACCCGCAGTTATGGTCAGAATTTCGGATAAACTCGAGCTGCCGCAGATCGTAAAACCGGCTGAAATGAAGTCGATCACAGTCAATCTGAATTCGATCCTGAAAAACGGTTACGGCTCGGAGAGTCTGCAGAAAGAGGCTTTTGATTCGGTCTTCGATAAGATAATTCTTTTCAAAGCCGGAAAAGATTACGACGCCGCTTACGTGCTCGGTAAGAAGACCGCTCTCGATATACCGCTGCTTTACGCCGAAGACGGCAATTTCATCGCTCTTGCGACGATAGCGGAATTCATCGGCGGCGAATACGGTTCCGACGTCAAAGACGGCAAAACCGTATCGGAGCTCAGATTCGGCAATAACAGCGTCGTCTGTACCGATAAAGAGGCTCTGCTTACCGCGGACGGAGGCGAGCCTGCCGCCGTCGAAACGCGTATTTCCAAGATATATATACAAAGCTCCGACAGTTACGCGGATCTGCATTACATAAACGTAAAGGACGCGGGCAGACTCACCGGACTCACGGTATACTATACGGATACCGGCATAGTGACCTTCTCGTGCGGTCAGGCTTTCGATCCTCTTCGCGGATACTATATCGCGCTTGAAGGCGAAAAGCTGTTTCTTGACGAAAACGATCTTGACAAATATTCGGTGAATATGTTCGTTGATATCCCGAACATATTCAAGCTCGGCGACAACAACGTCACGGCTTATACGTTCCCGGAGCTTGATCAGAACGCGAACGTCGCTGCTTACGCAAGCCAGGGCGTCGGATCGAGAGTCGCTCTCGGCCCGGCGATCGTCGCCGGTCAGGGTCCTTCCGCGGACAATTATACCGTTGTCCGCGTGTTCGACGTTTATCAGACTCTGCACACGCAGTGGAACGCTTATCCCGCGTCCGTAAAAGGCGGCGTTCAGGTGGCGTGCGGCATCGCGGACGGTTCGTTCAACATCCTCACCGCTCCCTTTGAAGGCGATACAAACGTTCTGCGCGTTTACGACGCGAACGGCGCTTTCAAATTCAGCGTATCGCCTTCCTCCAAAGCTCCTTATTCGATAGCCGCGGGCGCTTTCAAGGGCGGCGACGACTGCTTCGCCGTCGTGAGCAGAAACGAACCCGGCAAAATCGAATTCTACTCGGCAAAAGACGGCTCGTTCGTGTTCGATACGGAATCTCCCGTCAAATCGGGGCCCGTATCCCTCTCGCCCGACCGTCTGAGCGGCTCCGACGAAGGGCTTATCGTATTCAGCGCCAAAGAAGCTTACGAATACAAAAACGGCTCGGTCACGAAGATCGACCTCGGATCGGGCGAATACAACGGCGTTTACGCGTCCGCTTTCGGCGGATACGCCGCGACATATAACGCGACCGACGAGCATCTCGCGTTTTCGGAGATAACCGAGATAAAAGACGGCAAAACGACGGTCGTGAACGTGGGTCAGCGCGAAAACTGCTTCTTCTCAACGAAAGCGACGAAGAATACCGAATACATCAAAAAAGGCGTTTTCTGGCACACGAGACTCGAGTACGGCACGACGGCGATGATGCGCCTTTCAAACGCCCGTACTCAAACCGTAAGAACAAACGATATCTCGCTGTTTACGGTAGGCGTCGGCGGAGACGAGAGAGCGAGATATAACAGGCAGTACAATATGTGGGAGCCCTGCGGAACGCACCGCTGGGGCAAGACCGCGAGTATGGGACATCTGATAAATTACGTCGATCCCGACACCGGTACCTACGCGTACGCCACGCTCACGAAGAAGGGTGAAAGAAACGACTATCTCGAGCTCGGCGCTTCGTTCTATAACGGCTCTTACGCTCCGTTCATTCCGGCTCTCGACAGACTCAACTACTGGACGAGACGCACGTATCTGCAGGAGCTTGCGACGCTTTACAGAAAAGCTCCCGAATTCACGGTCGCCGTTTCGCCCGTACACGAGCATGAAATAGACTCCGGCGCGAAATCCGTCGGCGACTATAACGTCAAAATGATCGCGGGCTTTGCCGACTGGCTTAAGCAATCCTACGGCACGATAGAAAACGTCAACAAAAAATACGGCACCTCGTTCGCTTCGTTCGAAGAGCTCGACGCTCCGAGAGACACCAAGCGCGGCGACTGGGACAAATACTCGAAGAAGAAGACCAAAAACGCGTATTTCACCGAGTGGGTGCTTTACAACAGATATATCGTAAGCCAGAGGGTCATCGAATCCTACCGCGAGGCTCTTCTCGCGGGCTTCCCGCCGGAGCTTATCAAGGCTCACCAGATACCCGAGGGCGACGCCGTCGCCGGACTTCTCGGCGAAGCCGATACGAGGCTCTCCCCTGTCGATATAGTTCTCGCCTGCGGCACCGGATACGGCGGCACGAGATACGGCGTATGGTATAAATCGAGCGACTCGTTCTTTGCTCTCGCCGCAAACGCCGGTCAGCACAACATCACGCTCGGCGAATACAGCGCGATGTCGATGAACGCCGAGGAGGCGTATAAGCAGCTCAAATACATGTACGACAACGGCATCGTGTTCACCCACGTAATGTCCTGGGCGGGCAACGCCGAAGGCGGCGACGTAATGGATAAAAACGAACAGTACGCCATAGATAAGCTCCAGGAAAACGAATATCCGAGAAGCGCGTCTTCCGGCGGTACCGGCGATATCCGCGCTTACGTAAACGGCGATACAGCGTACAACATAATCGAGATCGGCTCGAAAGCCGAGAGCGCCGGTCTGCTCAAGAGCGTCAAAGCCGACGGCACATTCGACGGCACGGTATATCTGCAGCCGTTCCACGCCGCCGTGGAGGTATCCGAAATAGCCGGTAAGATCGCGGCAAACGGCACAGGCAAGCTCGTTTACGAGATCAGACGCGGAGAAATAAACAACCTCAACTATAACGACGAGGTCGAAATAAGACTCAACGCGAAGCCCGTGCGAGAAAGAGGCGTCATAACGGTCAAAGTTTATCAGGGCGAATACGAAACGCCGTGCGTACAGTACTCGTTCAGAGTGACCGGAGAAGAGACCGAATACAGATACGTGCTGAAAGATCAGACGTACCTTGAAAACTGCAGGATAGAAATAGAATACGAAAGAGTCAACGTATCCGACGGCACCGTTACGCTGATGTACGAGTGCGCGGCGAGAAAATATTACGGCGAGCTCGATCCCCGTCCGCATAAGGGCGGCGTGAGCTTCGACCTGATGTACTGATACGCTCCGGGAAAGGAACACCGAAATGAAAAGAATAATATCCGTTATCGCTCTTCTTATCGTTACGGCGACGATTTTTGCGGTCGCGGCGATACCCGTATCGTCAGCCGACGGACTCGTATATAAGCTGTTCGACCCGGCGCTCGATTCGCAGAAGCACCCCGTACAGGTGGGCGAAAACACTGTATACGGATTGCGCTCCTACGTAAACGGCGAATTCGGCTCGATATCGTTCTGCCTGCCGACGTGGAACCGCGCTGACAGTCAATGCACGATAGGAATTTTCAAGTGGCAGGGCAATTACGACGATACGGTGGCCGCGGGACCCTTATATGAAAAGCGGCTTCCCCGTATGCAGGACTGCGCAAACAACCGCCTGTATTTTGCCGAGCCTCTGCCCGAAGGCGATTATTTCATGGCGATGTACGACACGGTCGGCGTCGCCGGTATATGGCGTTATCCCCCGACGAAATCGAAAGGCTTCACTTATATGGACGGGTCCGAAGAAAACTACGACCTTGAGATAACCGTGTATTTTACGGGATCTCCGTCCGAACCCGTCAAAGAGGTCAGAAGCGTCATGGAGGATATAGACGGATCGAAGACCGTTCCGCCGGAATACGTGATCCCCGACGACGATATCCTCAACGTGCGCAGCGCATACCCCGACACGTGGTCGGCAATCGACGGTCTCGGCAGAACTCTGCCGATGAACGGCGAGACGGGAGACGTCAGAAAAAACAAATACGTTGCGATGTTCTACTGGTCCTGGCATAACGACAACGCCGGCGCCGAGCCGTTCAACGTAACGGAATTCATGGAGAAATACCCCGAGGCGAAAAACGATTACAAATTCAAGGAATGGCCGAAGTCCGGTACGGCGTATTTCTGGAACGAGCCGGTATACGGCTATTACAGAACGACCGACAGATGGGTCATAAGAAAACACGCCGAGCTGCTTGCAGACGCCGGCGTGGACGTGATATTCTTCGACAACACGAACGGTACCTTCATATGGAAATCGAGCTACAAGGTCATTTTCGACGTGTTCGAGCAGGCGAGAAAAGACGGAGTCAAGGCTCCGGCGATATCGTTCCTCCTGCCGTTCAACGAGACGGCTCCGGAGGTCGTGATACAGCTCGAAATGCTTTATCTCGATATATACAGAAACGAAAAATATCAGGATCTGTGGTTTTATAAGGACGGCAAGCCGCTTATACTCGCGTCAAGCAAAAAGCTCGGCTCTTCGCCGCTGCATAAGGAGATAAAGAAATTCTTCACCTTCCGTCCCGGTCAGCCGGCGTACGACGGATCGAACGGCTCGATCAAGAAATGGGGCTGGCTGTCGATATATCCGCAGGATATCTACTACGCGACAACGTCTGACTTTAAGAATAAAAAGCCGGAGCAAATGTCAGTCGGCGTTTCGCAGAACTCCTCTCCCGACGTGCTCTGCACCGCCATGAACGGCGAGAACATTTTCGGCCGTTCGTACACGCATAAGGACGGATTCGCTCACTACGCAGAAGAAAACTCTTCGCTTTACGGCTACAACTTCGCCGAACAGTGGGAATACGCGCTGGAGGTCGATCCCGATTATATCTTCGTCACCGGATGGAACGAATGGACCGCCGGCAGACAGGAGCTCTGGGGCGGCGTTGAAAACGCTTTCGCAGACGAATTCACCGACGAATACTCGCGCGACATCGAGCCGACGAAGGGCAAGCTGAAGGACCATTATTACTATCAGCTCGTAAGCTACGTGCGCAGATTCAAGGGTACTAACCCCGTGCCCGCGGCAAGCGATAAGGTCAGCATAGATATAAAAGGCGATATCTCGCAGTGGGATAACGTCGGACCGTATTACGTCGCGTACACGGGCAACACGTTCGACCGTAACGCAAAAGGCTACGGCTCGCTCGTATATACGGATGAAACAGGGCGCAACGATATCAAAGGCGCGAAAATGGCGCGGGACGGCGAAAACCTCTACGTGATGATCGAGTGTGAAAACGATATCTCGCCTTACACCGATCCGGACTGGATGCTTTTGTATCTCGATACGACGAACGACGGCCTCGACGGCTGGGAATCGTTCGACTACGTGATTAACAAAACGCCCGCCGGAAAAGACGAGCTGACGCTCGAACGCTTCACCGGCAGCGGCTACGGTACCGAAGCGGTCGGCAAATGCGAATACTCGGTATCGGGAAAATATATGCAGATCAAAATAAAATGCGCTCTGCTCGGTCTTGACGACGGCTTTACGGTCGATTTCAAGGTGACCGACGGCGTAGTCTGCAACGGCGATATAATGAACTTCTATACGACCGGCGACGTCGCTCCGGCGGGCAGATTCAGATTCCGCTACACCGCCGCCCCCGACGGCGCGGGAACGGTCGTCACGGAGGCGCAGACGTCCGCTCAGCCGTCTACGGAGGCGCAGAAACCGGCCGATACCGAAGCGCCGAAAGAAGAGCCGGGAAAAAGCGACCCGACGGTGATCATAATCGCCTGCTCGGCTGCGGCAGTCGCCGTTGCCGCGGTGGTCGCGGTACTGATGATAAAGAAAAAGAAAAAATGAAAAACGTTTATTTAGCGTTTGACGGCGGCGGCACGAAGCTCGCCGCCGCCGCTCTCTCGGAGCGCGGAGAGATACTTGCGGAAGTGAAGATAAAGGGCGGCGTGAACCGCAAGACCGCGACCGAAGCGCAGATAAAGGCGACGGTCGGAGCGGCGCTCGAAGCTCTTGCGGAAAAGCTCGGCGAATTCAGGGTCTTGCATTCCGCCGGTTTTCTGATGCACAACAACGCGATATTCGAAGCGCTTACCGGAGCGGAGGTCACGGAGCTTGACGAAGGCAGGCTCGGACTGCTTTCCGCGGGTATAGACGGCAGAGGAGTCGTGATAATATCCGGCACGGGCGCAGACGCGTATTTCGTTTACGGCGACGGATCGTACGAGATAATCGGCGGCTACGGAGCGTTTTTAGGCGACGGCGGTTCGGGCTTTGCGGTAGGCAGAGCCGCGATAGACGCCGCGGCTCGTTCGTACGAAGGGCGCGGCGATAAGACGGTGCTCGAAAAAATGCTGCGCGAAAAATACCCCGCGGAAACCTTCAGAAAATCGTTATACGGCATCTATTCGACCGATTACGTGCCCGGCAATATCGCCGATTTCTGCTTTGAATGCGAAGCTGCCGCCGATATGGGCGACAAAGTCGCGCTGCGGATATTCAGAGAAGCCGCGCACGATCTTTATTCGTATGCAAAAGCCGGGTACGAAAAGCTCGGATTTGACAAAAACACGCCGTTCACCTTCGCGGGCGGTCTGATAACGCACGATATATCGCGCGATAAGCCGCTGATCGAGCCTTACGTCGTATCGGCTCTTTACTCGGACGGAATAACGAATTACGTAAAGCCGGAAGCTCCGCCCTTATACGGAGCGATACGGTGGATAAGAAAAGCGCTGATCGCAAACAAATAAAAAAACAGCCGGTGAGGCTGTTTTTTGTTTGAAAGGGATTTCACTGCGAACGCCATTATTCCGCGCACCTCATAGGTTTATCGTCAGGCTTCGGCGGTCACGTGGATATCGCGTCTCAAAGCCGAACGGAAAATACAGTATCGGCAGTCATAACCTCCGCATATAATATGGTATAACAGTCTGTATCAACGGAGGTCGGTATGAGAAAATGCAGAAATAAAGCCGAGTATGTGACCGGCGCGGCGGTGTGCTTCAGCCTCGGAATACTCGTTTCGTTCTTTTTGCCGCAGTTTATACTCATAATCATCGAAGCGCTCGTCATACTTCTCGTAGCGGTCATGTTTTTCCTGTACCTGATCAGATAGGAGAATGGCATGAAGATAATAATAGTAAAACCGCCCAAATTCATTTCAGCCGTGCTGAAAAAAATCGTAAAATAAAAAAGAGAGAAACGGTCAGCTCCGTTTCTCTTTTTTCGTCCGGATTTGCCCGCCGCGCCCCAAAGGAAGTGTAACGACTTTGGGAGGGGTAAGGGGGTTTGGGGGTTGCGAACAAAGTGAGCGCAGGGGTGGGAATCCCCAAGGGCGGCGAAGCCGCACGGAAGTCGCGTAAGCGACACCTTCACTATTCACTATTCACTATTCACTATTCACTAATTCCCCCGCTCCCCCTCATCCCCGTATTCTTCATACGGGGGGCGGCGCGCCCCGGATGAAGCGAAGCGAATCCGGGAGGGGTTAAGGGGGTTTGGGGGTTGTAGGGGTGGGAATCCCCATGGGCGGCGAAGCCGCACGGAACGTCGCCGGAGGCGACACCTTCACTATTCACTATTCACTATTCACTATTCACTTTTACTTCTTACCTCGCGTCAGCCAGCCGCGCCCCAAAGAGAGTGTAACGACTTTGGGAGGGAGTAGGGGGTTTGGGGGGTGTAGGGGTGGGCGCTCCCCAAGGCAAAAAAAGAAGTCGGCTCAGCCGACTCCCCGATTTGCAGCTTCCTGCTTACAATTTATCCGCCCTTTTATTCGAACAATCCTTCTGGTACGACCGAATCCCAGTGAGGATCCGCGGGTACGCCGAGTGCGTACGCGACTATTGCGGGCATATCTATTACGCGTACGTCGATCTTTTTGCCCTTCGGCACGGTTTTGCCGACCGCGGCGAAAAACACGTATTTTTCGCCGTCGGTAGGTCCGCCGTGTCCGTGACCGTTGCCTCCGTGGTCAGCCGTGGCTATAACGAGCGTATCTTCTTCAATACCGGCTTCGGCGACGGCTTTTCTGATGGCCGTCACAAATCCGTCGGCAACGTTCAGCTCTTCCAGATACCTCTCGGTATTGTATCCGTACGTATGTCCGGCTCCGTCTATGGAGTCGAACTGTATGAACAGAAATTCGGGCTTTTCTTTCTTTATGAAATCGCAGATCTGTATTAAAAGCGTCTGATCGTCGGCCGATCTCTTCACTATCCCGATGCCGTCGTCTGCTATCGAGGTATTGATCGGCGACCAGTTGGAAAACGAGCCGAGCTTCGCGTCGGGATGAGCGTCGCGTATCACCTTGAACACAGTCGGATGCTCTTTTCCGTGCTTATACGGCACGTCGCTTATCGTACCGTTCGTAAGCTCGTGCACCTTCGGCTGTACGCCGATCAGCATGGAGCCCCAGCATTCCGACGAGTCGGTCGGTACAGAGGTAAGGCAGTAGTCGGAGCCGGCTCCTTCTTCGAACATTTTGTGTATCCCGGGCGTATCGGTGTTTCTGTAGAAATTCCCCGCCCCGTCGATACCTATTATTATAACGTGTTTATAATTGAACGCCATAAAGTCTCCCTGTCAAATCGGTCTGCGCTCTCAAAACGAAAGCGCAGACCTTGTTTTTTCGGACCGGATACCGTGTGAAAGAACGTGAGAAAGCAACGCTCTGAAACGTTCCTGCCGGTGTTATTCTCTTATTTCTTTTTCTTTTTGAGTACGATCATAACGACCGTAATGATCGCGGCGACGCCTGCGACGCCGCAGATGACGCCGATGATCCAGCCGGCGTTAGATTTTTCGGGCTCCGCCGCGGGTTTGGTATCGACCGCTTTGGTGCCGTTTTCCTTCGGCGCGTCGGTATTCGCGGGATCGGCATGCGTTTCCTCTATGGCTTTGGTCGGAGCTTCGGTCGGAGCTTCGGTCGGAGCCTCGGTCACGGTGCTCTGGTCGTCATATCTTGCTTTGACCGATTTGAACCAGTATTCCTGTCCCTGTCCGAGTTCGTTTTGATTCTCGCATACGTCGATACGGAGCATTATGATATCGTTCTGCCAGTTGTCGTTATAGTTGTCGGATTTCATATTGATCTCGTAATCACTGAATTCCTTCGACTCGGAAAAATCGGCGTCGGCGACGCAGTCGGTCCAGTAGACCTGCTGATACGTCGTTGAGAAATAGATCTGACCGAAATCGTCCTCGAGCGTACCGGTCTTATACGTGAATATAAGCGTGGAGAATATCTCGCCGCTGAACGAATTCGTTCTGTCTATCGGAATGTAGAAATAGGGATCGGCGCCGGTAACGGTGACTTTCAGCGCGCCGGATTCATCCATTTCAAGGTTACAGTTGCGGTAATCCATCGCGAGGGCTTTTTTGCAGGTCGCCGGGTCGGAGAAATCGGCTACCGTGATAACGTCGCCGGGTTTGTATTCAACGTACGGTCTCGTTTCGATCTCCGCGGTATCCGTCGCCTCCTGCTCCGGATTGTAATCCTTGCCGCTTCTGTACTTGTCGTCGTCAACGGCGGAGTTGTGTCTGATCTCTTCTTCGGAAAGGACTCTGTCATAGAATCTGAAGGCGTAGATATCGCCCTGCCAGGCTCTCTTTTCGTTGCCGTGGCCGAAGAACAGCGAGTTTGCTATGTTTGCGACCGTCGGAACGCCCTGCGCCACGACGACACCGTCGATGTAGATCTTGCAGATCTTAACGTCGTCGGAAAGCTCGAACGTTATTGCGAGGGTCGAATTGTTGACGAGGTCTTTGCCGTTGTCGCACATCGGTCTGTCTCTGTTGTTGTCGTTATACTTGTATTCGATCTGATCGAGTCCGTCCTGAACGCGGATGAACATCGAGAATTCATCGTTGTCGGAGGCGACGAGCGTGAGCCAGTCGGTGCCGTAGAATTCCATTTCGCCGAACGCCATTTCTATCGTATAGAAATTGCCATTGACTACCGGAAGAACGCCGTCGTTGAAATAGATCTGCTTACGGTCGGAATGGAACGCGTTTTTGGTCCATTTTGTCGTATCGTCCGTCTGCACCTCAAAATGCAGTCCGTTGCCGGACAGATCGCGCCATACCGTGGCGTTCATATCCTGTTTGCCGTTGGAGTTGTTCGCTCCGTCGTAATACGCCGCAAGGCCGTCTTTGATTATATAGTCGGCGGCCGACGAAGCAAGCGGCAGGCACGCGAATATCATGACTGCAACGACGAGCAGCGCGGCGGATCTGATGATTTTTTCCATCGGTTTTGTCCTTTCTTCTTTTGCGAATTTAAATTACTTTTTCTTCTTTTTAATTACGATCATAACGACCGCGACTATCGCGGCGACTCCGACGGTTCCGCATATTATACCGATTATCAGCCCGGCGTTCGATTTTTCGGGTTTTAAGACGGGGTTTGTGTCGGGAGCCTTCGTATCGGCGGGCTTCGGCGCGTCGGTATTCGCCACGGTCGGAGCCTCTGTTTTGGCTTCGGTCGCTTTTTCCGTCTCTGCGGGGATCTCCGCACCTTCTTTTACCTTGAGCGATTTGAAATAGAAGACCTGGTCTTCAACTGACGTCGCCGGGTCTATACGGATCGATCCGATCTCGCCTTTCCAGTTGCCCTGATCGTCATCGCGCATATCTATTTCAAGCTCGGTAAATTCCGCCGCGGCGTCCATATCGTAGTAGATATGGTTGTCGGCGAGGTTAGCCGATTCTTTGGTCGTAAAGAATATTTCGCCCGCGGTGTAGTCGGTTTCCGTTTTGTACGTGATGACTATGGTGTTGTACTTATCGCCGTTAAAACGCATATACTTCGCCATCGGGAGAGTGAAATAAGGGTCGTCGCCCGTTACGGTGATCTTCGCGCAGTTGTTATCTTCGTCATATTCGACCGTACAGTTATGACCGTTCACTATCTTGGAAACGTATGAGTAATCCGTGAAGTCCGCTATTATGAGCGCGCCGTTTTCGTCGGTCGGTATCTCGACGGGGGCGGTATCCACAGGCGTCGTATCGTCGGGATTATACTCCTTCGGCGTTGCGGGATCGGGGATCGAAGAATAGCTTACCGACTTGAAATAGAGCGAGTCCTCGTTCTCTATCGGTCCGTCCATGACTCTTATCTCGGCTATCGAGCCGGCAAAGAGCCTTCTTATCATGCCCTCTGCGACGTTTTCGTTTTTGCAGTCTTTTTCGTGACCCGTGCCGGATTTACGTCCCACGCCGATCTCCCACGAGAAGTTCGGATCGGTCACTTCGATAAAGTCTATGTCCTGGAACGTTGCGAGCGGTTCGCCGTCAATGAAGTAAGTGATGGAAAAGCCGTCGGTCGTGACGAGAAGGTGATGCCAGCCGTCTGCACCGATCTTTATTTTATCCATTTCGTTATTGACCTTCTGAAAATCGTTGCAGTGAACGAACTGCATCCACGTCTTGTTGTTTCCGATCGTGCCGGTCGCGGGATCGTCGTCCCATTCGCTGAGAGCTATGGAGAACGGCGGCTCGTTCTGGCTTTCTATGACGCCCTGGCGCGAGAATATGCCCGTATAACGGTTGTAATCGTTATCAAGCTCGGGAGAGAGCTTGAATATGATGTCGACCGAAATGCCGTGTTCGAACTCGTTCGTATTCATCGGAGCGCCTTTTATCGTTTCAAGATATTTACCCGACGTATAACCGCCCGAATAGCTCGTTTCGTCCGACGTGTACGGATCGACCGCCTCCGCGAGCAATTTGGTATTGTTTATCTGCAGCGCCGAATCGGTCGTCGTGGCTCCTTTATCCATACCGGTATCCCACGTGAAGATATCGAGCTGATCTCCGTTGCCGACGATCCTCGTCACAAGGTCGTTGCCGTTGCCGGTGAGGTCGACGAACTGCAGATCGTCCGCGTTGATATTGCCCTTGTAATAGCCGTCGACGTTCTGCAGCTTCCAGTGCGCCACGACCTGAGCATCGTCAGCGCTGACCGGAAGGGCAGGCAGGCAGCCCGCAATAAGCGCGCACAGGATAATGATCGATAATATTCTTTTCATCTTGCTTTCTCCTTTTGGATATTATTGTATATTTTTATTATATCATAGCCGTATGAGCAAATTCAACTCATAATATGAAATGTTTTGGTCATTTTTTTACCTTTTTTCACAATTTTTATAAAATTGATCTCCGTTTTTTATTTATTTCCGTTGACTTTGCCGTATTCGGATGGTATAATGAAAGCGATAAAAACCGGGAGGCGTTTATGTTTTACGAATTCAGAAACGTCGGCGACGCGGAGTATCTGAGAATAGATACCGAAAACAACATGAATTTCCCCAAACACATACATCAGTCGTATGAGATAATCCATATGACCGCGGGGGAAATGAAGGTGACCGTCGATCAGAACGAATATACGCTTGTCGAGGGCGACGCGCTTTTCGTGTTTCCGAACCAGGTGCATTCTCTGCAGTCGGAGCACAGCGATCACGTGACCTTCATCTTTTCGCCGTATCTCGTCAACTCATATTTCTCCGTCGTCAAGGACAAGGTGCCCGTCCGCCCTGTTTTCCGCCCGTCGCCGGACGTGGTCAGCGCGCTTTATTCGCTCTCGGAGCAAAGCCCGGTATTACGGAAAAAAGGCGCGCTTTATCTGTTCTGCGCCGATTTTGACAAAACGGCGTCGTACGTGCCGCGCAGCTACAGGAGCGCTCAGTTTTCGGAGATATTCGCGTTCATCGAAGACAACTATTCGGGCGAATGCTCGCTTGAGGACGCGGCGAGAGAGATCGGCATGAATTACTCGTACATTTCCCGCGATTTCAAAAAGCTCGCAGGCATGTGCTTCAACGAATACGTGAATCTGCTCCGCCTGAACAAAGCGAGTTATCTGCTGAAGAATACGAAAATGACGATCACGGAATGCGCTCTCGAAAGCGGATTCAGATCGACGCACACGTTCAACCGCAATTTCAAAAAACGGTATAAAGCAACGCCTTATCAATACCGCAAGGCGTTCGGTCGGTAAAGGAGGCCTTAAAATGCACTGGAACGAAGAAATCGAAAATCTGCTCGGAAGCGGATACGCGCAAACCGTCGCCGACGGGATAAGGTCGCTTGCCGCTCTGCTCGACTCCGATAAAGCTCTCGGCGCGGACTTCGACCGCGTTTTCGATCTGTACGCCGTCAAAAAAGAGATCGGCATCGAGGAAGCGGAGCGTATGCTTACAAACGTCGCAAAAGAACACGGCGTAAACGAAAACGGGCTGCATCTCATGCTCGTGATACACGGCCTGCCCTGTATTCACGAGGCTTTCCGCAAAAAAGGCTTGTCCGACGGCGTCTTTTACGAAACGATGGACGATATACGCTGCAAAGTCAACGAATGCGTTGAATGCAGAGGAACGGTCGGCACGTTCGTTCTCGGCTGGTACGGCAGATTTTTTGACGGCGCCTGCTTCGCCTTCGGCAGATTTCAGTACGAAGAAGCCGAATTCGGTTTCGACGATTTCACGCTCTCCTGCGGCAGGGTCGTCAAAAAGGGCGACAGGATAATAAATATGCATATTCCGTCGAGAGGGATCCCGCTCACCGACGAAATAAGGCTCGACTCTTACCGCAAAGCTTACCGTTATTTCAAAAAACTCTTTGACGACGGCGTTGTGATTTTCTGCTGTTCTTCGTGGCTTTTGTATCAAAAGCACCTCGAATTTCTGCCGGAAAATATGAATATCAGAAAGTTCGTCAAGGACTTTGAGTGTGTTTACAGCAAGGAGACCGACGATTTTCACGACAGATGGAGAGTTTTCGGCAGATACGCGTCTCTGCCAAACGAAGAGCTGCCGCGCGATACGGCGCTCAGAAAAGCGTACGCGCAATGGCTCTGCTCGGGTCACAAAACCGGTTACGGATTCGGACTTTTCGCCTTTGACGGAGAAAGGATAGTAAGATGAACAAAGAACAAGCCAAAAAGATCGCCGAGAGGCTCGTGTCGAAAATGACGGCGTACGAGAAGATATCTCAGCTTTTATACACGTCGCCCGCGATAAAAAGGCTCGGCATAAACGAATACAACTGGTGGAACGAAGCGGCGCACGGCGTGGCGAGAGCCGACACGGCGACCGTCTTTCCTCAGGCGATCGGCATGGCGGCGACGTTCGATCCCGATCTTATATACGGCATCGGCTGCGCCGTTTCCGACGAAGCGAGAGCGAAATACAACAAAAGCGTACAGTTCGGCGACCGCGGCATATATAAAGGTCTGACCTTCTGGGCGCCGAACATAAACATTTTCCGCGACGGCAGATGGGGCAGAGGGCAGGAGACCTTCGGAGAAGATCCCTGTCTGACCTCGAACATGGCGGTCTCGTATATCAAAGGCATACAGGGCGACGGCGAATATCTCAAAGCCTGCGCCTGCGCAAAGCACTTCGCCGTGCATTCCGGTCCCGAATACAGCCGTCACACCTTCGACGCGAAAGCGGGAATGAAGGATCTGTGGGAGACTTATCTGCCGGCGTTCGAATCCTGCGTCAAAGCCGGAGTCGCCGGCGTAATGGGCGCTTATAACAGAACTAACGGCGAACCGTGCTGCGCCCACTCGTATCTTATGGAAGAGGTGCTTTTCGGCAAATGGGGCTTCGACGGCTATTTCGTCTCCGACTGCGGAGCGATAAGCGATATACAGGCGGGACATCATTTTACCGAAACGAAGACCGAAGCCGCGGCTCTCGCTCTCAAAAAGGGCTGCGATCTCAACTGCGGCAATACGTACGAAAAGCTTATAGACGCATATGAAGAGGACCTCGTGACCGACGACGATCTCACGAAAGCCGCTGTGAAGCTCTTTACCATACGCGCCATGCTCGGCGAATTCGAAGAGCAAAGACCGTATTCTGATATACCTTATTCCGTCGTAAACTGCAATAAGCACCGCGAGCTCAATCTCAGATCGGCGCGCGAAAGTCTCGTCATGCTCAAAAACAGGGACGGATTTTTACCTCTTGCCGACAGATACGAACGAATCGCCGTCATCGGTCCGAACGCCAATTCCGTAAGAGTGCTCGAGGGCAACTACAACGGCAGATCTCCCGAATACGTGACCGTCGCCGACGGTATGAGAAGGGTGTTCGAAAATTCCGGGATATCGGTCGCGACGGGCTCGACTCTGATCTCGACGCGCGGATCCGACGGGGAGGAGCTCCTCTCCGGAGCGCTCGCCGCAGCTTCTGAAGCGGACGTCGCCGTTCTCTGCCTCGGGCTCGACAGTTCGGTCGAAGGCGAGGAGATGCCTTACGAAGCCGAAGGATTTTACAGAGGCGACAGAACGACGCCGTATCTGCCGAAGCCTCAGACGGAGCTCTGCAAAGCGGTATGCGGCGTATGCGAAAACGTGGTCGTGCTCGTTATGTGCGGCAGTCCGGTAGATCTTTGCGACGAGATAAACGAAAAGGTCAGGGCGATCGTGCATTGCTTCTATCCGGGTGCGCTCGGCGGTCTCGCGATCGCAGAGATACTGCACGGCGATCATTCGCCTTCCGGCAGACTTCCCGTGACGTTTTTCAGAGGCGACGCTTCTCTGCCCGATATTTCGGATTACTCCATGAAAGGCAGAACGTACGCTTACGCCGAAGCCGAGCCGCTTTTCCCGTTCGGCTACGGATTGACTTATACGGAAGTCGAATACGTTTCGGCGGATATCGTATCCGAAGACGACGAAAAGATCAGTCTTGCGGTATCTTTGACGAATAACGGGAAATACGCCGTTTCCGAAAAAATACAGGTGTACGCGAAATTTGAAGACGGCAGAACGAAAACTCCGCATTTCAGGCTTTGCGCCGTCAAAGCCGTCCGGATCGGTTCGGGATGCGGTCAGACCGTGTATATAGACGCCGACAAAAGATTTATGAAAGCCGTGCTCGAAAACGGCGAACGCGTAACGCCCGACGGTAAAGTTACGCTTTATATCGGCGGCCGCCAGCCCGACGGGGTAAGCGAAAAACTGACCGGGACCGCCGTTCTGACCGTTGAACTTAAATAAAAAAGCCGCGGGAGGAGAGATTACGTAAGGAAGAAACAAACCCACTATGACGTCTTTTGATTATTGAAAGTGTCATAGTGGGTTATTCTCTTTCAGCTTGTTCTACCCGCTTTGATATTAAGAATGATTTTGAAAACAGCTAAATTGCTCGCAGTCGCTCGCAGCTAAATTATACACCTATCGGCGTATAGCTAAATTGAAGCCTCGCGGCTTCAGCTAAATTAAATTCGCCTGTAAGCTCGGCGCAGCCGAATTTAGCTCGCGGAGCGAATTTAGCTATGCGAAGCATAATTTAGCTCGCGAAGCGAATTTAGCTGCGGTATACTTCCTTACGAAGTACACCGCGAGCGGCTTTTTTTCAGTGCCAGTATTTTCTGTCGAGCGATCTCATGTTGACCGCCTGCGCTATATGGAAATCGGTTATCTGTTCGCTTTCGGCAAGATCGGCGACCGTGCGCGCGACTCTCAGTATCCTGTCGTAGCCGCGGGCCGACAGACCGAGCTTTTCAAAAGCGGCTTTGAGTATCTTCTTGCCTTCTTCACTTACGCTGCAGTATTTTCTTATCTGAGCGCTCGTCATCTGCGCGTTGTTCGTTATGCCGGACTTTTTGTTTCGTTCGGCGGCGAATTCACGCGCTTTTCTTATGCGTTCTCTTATGACGGCGGAAGACTCGCCCGACGGCTTTTTCGAAAGCTCTTCAAACGACAGCGACGGCATTTCGATCTGTATGTCTATCCTGTCGAGCAGCGGCCCCGAGATCTTCGAAAGATATTTTCTTATCTCCTGCGGTGTGCAGGTGCATTTTCTCGTCGCCGAGCCGAAATAGCCGCATTTGCACGGGTTCATCGCGCAGACGAGCATGAATTTGCTCGGAAAAGAAAGCTTGCCGTTGACTCTCGTTATCGTGACTCTGCCGTCCTCGAGCGGCTGGCGCATCGCCTCCATCGCGGAACGGGAAAACTCCGGCAGCTCGTCGAGAAACAGAACGCCGTTGTGCGCGAGAGATATCTCGCCGGGCGTGGGTATGTGGCCGCCGCCAGACAGACCCGCGCTCGACATCGTGTGATGCGGCGAGCGGAAAGGTCTCTGAGTGAGAAGAGACACGTCCGGCGGCAGTATCCCCGCGACCGAGTGTATTTTCGTCGTTTCTATCGCCTCTTCGAAACTCATCTCCGGCATTATCGTCGGTATGCGCTTCGCGAGCATACTTTTACCGGTGCCGGGAGGTCCTATGAGCAGTATATTGTGACCGCCGGCGACGGCGACCTCTATCGCCTTTTTCGCCGATTCCTGCCCCTTGACGTCGGAAAAATCGAGCATGAAATCGGTAAACGATCTTGAGAATTTCGTTCTGTCGAACGCCACGGGCGTTATCTTTTTATCGGTATTGAAATGTGCGATCAGATCGGACAGACTTTTCGTCGGATAAACGCTGCAGCCTTCGACGACAGACGCTTCCTTCGCGTTGTCGGCGGGCACGAATATCTCGGTAAGTCCCGCGTCGCGCGCGGCGACGACCATACACAGCACGCCGTTTACCGCGCGTATGTCGCCGGAAAGCGACAGCTCGCCGATGAAACAGCATTTGTCGAGCGCGGCGACGGGGTTTATTATCTCCGAGGCGGCGAGTATCGCGGCGGCTATCGCCGTATCGTACGACGAGCCCTCCTTCTTTCTGTCGGCGGGTGCGAGATTTATGGTAAGACCGCACTGCGGGAACATCAGCCCCGAGTTCGAAACGGCGGCGTTGATCCTCTCTTTCGATTCTTTTATCGCGGCGTCGGGCAGGCCGACTATCTCAAAAAACGGGAGCGTATTCGCGGCGTTGCATTCCACCGTGACGACATAGCCGTCGATCCCTCTTGCGCCGCAGGTATATACCGTTGAAAGCATAAAAATTACCGACTTTCGTTAGAATATAATTTATTATACCACAGAAATCGCCGATAATCAAGATATTTTGTCAAATTAAAACAAAAACGCGCACGCCAAAGCGTACGCGTTCCGTTTCGTTATTTTTCAGTCACCGTTATCTCATATACCGACGTATATTCGGCGCCGCACGTCAGAATATAAAGCTTGTCGCCGTATTCAAACGCATTCTTTTCGGGAGCAAGATCGTTCTCCTTAAATTTCTCGTTTATAACGAATTTCACG
>JAEEGL011427725.1_pt1 | contig 18624 bp, 13 predicted proteins | sample 9134231 | NCBI WGS metagenome assembly JAEEGL01 (sample SAMN16246548, study PRJNA631951) | gut metagenome | biome: gut microbiome; feature: rumen; material: fiber-attached | host: Bos | place: Iran: Karaj | collected 2018-10 | reverse complement strand
CGTAACTGGCGGCATCAAAAACGTTTTCCCATTTTTCAACGGGTTCGGGGGCGTGGAACCTTTTTGCTTTGGCATAGGGGATTCCCTTGAAAATATAAAGGCCGTTCTGCTCATAGCCCTTTACGGACCCTTTGTCCGTCCGGATGACCGCGGTGCCGCTGTCGCATCTGAAAGTCTGGCCCATTTTTGTATCACGCATCCTTTCGTGTTGCCGTTTGCTGCTTTATTTTCCATGCTTTTCAGCCGCTGCTGACTCTTTTTCTGCCTCCATTATACGTGAAAGGAACAGAAAAGCAACAGCGCTTTTTCCGGGCACGGACGCACATTGTTTTTCTGGCGGCAAACGGGTAAAATGTCACCGGACAGGCCTGAAACCGCGGCGGGGAACGCTTTCGGTTCGGGAAAAAAGAACGGGGATTCAGGGGATAATATGATTGACTATCATGTGACGATTAACGGGATTCAGGTGGACGCCTCCTTCCGGGAGGAAACGGTGGAGAAGATTTTCCTTCCACTGCTGCAAAGGCTGACGGCGCTTCAGAAAAACCGGGGGAAGCGGATCCTGGTGATGCTGGCGGCGCCGCCCGGCGCGGGGAAAAGCACACTGGCCGGCTTCCTGGAACAGCTTGCCCGGGAACGGAAGGCGCCGGACGGCTTTCAAAGCATCGGGATGGACGGCTTTCACAGGAGGCAGGAATACCTGGTCAGCCATTGCACCGAACGGAACGGCCGGCAGATTCCGATGGTGGAAATCAAAGGGGCGCCCGTTACCTTTGACCTGGAGCGCCTGGCCGAAAGCATCCGGAGGGTGGTGACCGGGGAAACCTGCGGATGGCCTGTTTACGACCGGATGCTCCATAATCCGGTGGAGGATGCGCTGACCGTCAGTGGCAAGGTTATTCTCCTGGAGGGAAACTATCTTCTGCTGAATGAGCCCGGATGGAGCGAACTGAAAAAATATGCCGATTATACCGTATCCGTCCGCGCGGAGGAGGCGTTTCTGCGCGAAAGGCTGACGGACAGGAAAATCAAAACCGGAAAGGATCCGGAAGAGGCTGCCCGTTTTGTGGATTTCAGCGATCTGCCGAATGTCCGCCTGTGCCTTGAAAAAACGGCAGAGGCGGACCTGCAGCTGCAGCTGGACCGCAGCGGGGATTATCATCTTGTTTCAGAAAAGGCAAACGGGGGAGACTGAAAGCAGTCAGTAGGTTCCTTCCGTGCTGAATACGATGCCTTTGTCCTCTTTTTTGACGGAGGTATTCCGGCGGCGGTTCAGTTCCCGGAGGAACAGGTCTTCATCAAAGGGAATTTCCACCGTTTCATTCAGCCAGGAGGACAGGTACATGGCGTTGGACAGGGTCAGACCGCGGATTCCCTCCGTGCCCTCCGCCACCAGCGATTCGCCGCGGAGAATGCGGGCAGCAAAAGCTTTCATTACGCCGATATGCTGCTCGTTCATCCCGTCCGTTTCCGGAAGGAGGTGTTCCACCTCCGGTTTCCGGAACCCTTCCCGGCAGGTTTTGCAGAAAACGCGTTCGTTTTCGTTCAGCCGGTCAAATTCCAGCCGGTCATTTTCACAGATGATTTTACCCATCTCAAAGGTCAGCTCCAGGCGGTTGGTGCCCGGCGCGTCGCCGGTGGTGGTAACAAACACGCCGGTAGCACCGTTTTCGAACTCAAGATAGGCGGTAACATCGTCCTCCACCTCAATATCATGCCATTTTGCCTCGTGGCAGAAAGCCCGGACCTTTTTCGGCATTCCGCACAGCCATTGCAGGAGATCCAGCTGATGCGGGCACTGATTCAGCAGCACGCCGCCGCCTTCTCCGTCCCAGGTTGCTTTCCAGCCGGCGGCATCGTAATAAGCCTGGGTACGGTACCAGTCCGTGATGATCCAGTTCATCCGCTTCATGGCGCCCAGTTCGCCGCTGCTGATCATTTCATGCAGCTTGCGGTAAACGCAGTTGGTGCGCTGATTGAACATGATGGCAAAAACCTTGTCGCTTTTTTTCGCAATTTCATTCATTTCCCGGACCTGGCGGGTATAAACGCCGGCCGGCTTTTCGCTGAGCGCATGTACGCCGTGCTGCAGGGCGTAAATGACATATTCCGGATGATAATAATGCGGGGTGGCAATCAGAACAGCGTCGCAGCAGCCGGAATCGATCAGCTGCCGGCCGTCAGAAAAGCGCTGAACCTCTTCGGGAAAATGTTCCCGGGCATATTCCAGGCGCGCCGGCCGGATGTCCGCCACCGCGGTCAGCTTCAGTTCCGGAACCTTACCGGCCAGAAGACCTTTGGCGTGCTCGGTTCCCATTCCGCCGATTCCGATAATTCCAAGACGAACCTGCTCCATATTTGATTCCTCCTGTTGAACGCAGATTTTTCTGCATCATAACATGAGAAGGGAAACCAGTAAATACCCCGGAAGGAATCGGCCGCGGAATTCATTGACTGCCGGAAAAACTTGAAATATAATGAAACCGCTCAGGAAAAAACGAGGCGATGCTTCGATATTAAAAAAACGGAGGGAAGCCATGTCGCCGGATCTTCAGGATCTGCTGCGGCTTCAGGATCCGCACAACGCCACCGGCGGGGCTTTCGACGATATTCTTAACGGACTGAGCAAAATTTCGGTTGCTGTCTGGCCGATGGTGATCCGGCGGCTCTGCGGTGACGGAACGGAAGACGAATAAACAAATCGGAGGAAAGAAACATGAAAAAAATGACAAAAAGGCTGGTTTTCCTGGCACTGGCGCTGGTTCTGGCGCTGACCCAGACGGTTTCCGCGGAGGAATCCGGCCTGGTGAAAGGCATTTTTGACGCGCTGACCGCGGAAGGATCCTACTACAGATCCATCAAGGAGACGGACATGGGGAATGCTGACGGGGCCCGGTTTGAGGAAACCCTGGACGGAGACAGCTTCACGATTACCATCAGCGGAACCGACAGCATGGACGGGAGCTGGACTTTCACAAAGGAGGGCGATTTCCTGACCGCCACCATGGATGCCACGGATATTTTCGGCAGGATGCTGTCCATAGCGGTTTTACGGGCCGCCGGGGACTACTACGGAATCAACGGGAAGCTGCTGACCGGTTATATCGCCGGCATGAGCGTCCTGGGGCTGGAGAATCCTTACTTCCGGTTCGAAACGGATGAAAAGGAAGAGAAACAGAAGGCTGTCATCTACATTGCAGCGCCTTTCGAGATGGCGGAGCTGGAGCAGATGGTTGCTACCGAGGAGATTGTCGAACGGTTCGGATTTGAACCTTTCGGGACGGAATACATGACCCGGATGTTCAATCTCGGCCGGATCACCATGATGATGAACGGCAGTGCGGACAACGCCACGATCCTGCTGCTCGAATACGGCGACCTGGACGAAGCGGCATATCAGTCCGTGATCGGCGCGGTGAGCGCGATGAAGCCGGACGGATGGGAAGCTTTTGTGAAAGAATTTACGGAACTGAAAAACGCCGAAGGCGAAGGATGGTCTGTGCAGCTGAACGCGGATGAGGAAACCGTACGCGAAATCGTGCCGGAACCCTATGAAGGATACAGCAACATCGTGATCCGCTTCGGCGCCCGGGAGACCGGGACGGAAGGGAACGCCGCGGAAACCGAAGAGAATACCGCGCAGGAGCAGGATTTCCAGTACGTTCTGTACCTGGGCACCAACGACAAGGATACCAATACGCCGGTGTTTACCCAGGAAGAAGCGCTGGAAAGGACCATTGAGATCCTGCTGAAGCATTTCGGCGGCTACACCGTTCAGGAAGCCCACGGCGGATGGATCTCTGACGGGAAACAATACCGGGAATATACGCTGGTGATCTACCTGAGCGATACGGACATCGATTCCGTGCACGCCGCCGCGGACGAGCTGCTGGAAGTTTTCCACCAGAGCACCGTGCTGATTCAAAAAAACGAGACCCATACGGAGTTCTATTCTCCGGAGAAGTAACGGACGAAAAGGAAAACCCGCCGGCTCCGCAATACGGGCCGGCGGATTATTTTATACGCTTTTTCCGGTGATCAGTTCAGCAGGAAGGTCAGCAGGGTAAAATACCCCAGCAGCAGGATCAGCAGCAGGATCTCCTGCTTCCAGCGGCTTTGCAGGAGGCTTACGGTTTCCCGCATAAAGGCGTTGGGCCAGAACCACCATTTGGTTTTGCTGCCGATGCCTTCCGCGAAAAGACCGGCTTTGGATGCCCAGATTCCGCTGCGGAAAACATGATAGCTGGTGGTGGAGAAAACGACCTTGCTTTCCGGTTTGAGCCGGCGGATGATTTTTTTGGAAAATGCCATATTTTCAAAGGTGTTTTTTGAGGCGGTTTCCGGAACAATCAGTTCCTCTGGCACATCCCTGGAAAGCAGGTAGCGGCGCATGGCCTCCGCCTCCGGCATGGATTCATCCGGCCCCTGGCCACCGGAGGGAATAAAAAGGGCTTCTTTGCCGGTCTGTTCTTTCTGTTCGCGCCAGAAGTCCAGGGCCCGGTCCACCCGGCCCCGGAGCAGGGGCGGAAGGCTTCCGTCCTTCCGGAACCAGCAGCCGAGAATGACGATGAAATCCTTATCCGGAGCGGGCCGGCGGCGGGCGGCGGTGATGCCGCTGATGACGGAACCGGCAAGCATGCATTCCCAGTAAACAAACACCGTCGAATAAGCGTTTTCAAAAACACTGCGGATCCGGTTTTCCCATTCCGATCCGGAAAAATCCCGGGAAATCAGCAACAGGCCTCCGACGACGCCCAGAATCAGCAGCAGGCTGATGCCCAGCGCGAAAACGTTGCGCAGACGGGGACGCTCCCGCCGCAGCAGCACGATGTTGCTGACCGCCATGGTCAGGGAAAAGAGAATAAACAGGGGAGAGGTCAGGAGCATGAATTGGGTGGAGGCGCCGCTGAGGGCGGAATACACGGAGTACATCGGGAAATAGATCGGATCAATCAGATGGCGGAGGGTAACCTCCAGAAGGCAGAGGCCCGTTACCAGGGAAAAGAGGGAAAACCCGGCAAAATAAATGGTCATATGCTGATAGAAAGCGGCGCCTTTGGCGTTTCGAAAATGCCGGAGCATCACACCGCCGGTCATCAGCCAGAACAGGGTGGAGGCGACCATGAAAACGGAATCCCCGGTGAAACCGCCGGTTGCGGCGTCATACAGCGTCAGGAAACGGGAGACACGGACCGGAAGGAAACTCAGGACGTTCCCATCCCGGTCAAGAAGCGTCAGGTCCGTTTCCCCCTGCCGGCGGGCATAAACAGGGACCCGGACGGCTTCGGAAACGATTTCCGGCGCTCCGACCTCCACGATTCCGGGCTGCGTTGATACCACCCGGTAGTCGTCCAGGCTTGCGCCTTCCCGTACGGAAGTAGGGAAATAGATCCGGTGGCTCTGAAAAAAAGAAACGCGGCAGATTGCGCAAAACAGAAGCAGCAGTAAGGCACCGAGGGCGATCTGTTTTCCTGCTTTTTTCATGATGATTCCTCCACGTGGGTGCTTGCAGCTTTTTTATCATACCACAAAAAGGCGGGTTGCGGAGAAATTCATTTTATTTCAGGAACGCGGTTCCGGTTGACACCGGGCAGAGGGTTCGCTATAATCCTCCTGACATTGAAGCTTGCTCTAAGTATATACTTGGGAGGAACCTGGAATGTATTCGATTCAGGAAGTGAGCCGCAGGACGGGGCTGAGCACGCATACGCTGCGCTATTATGAAAAGGAAGGACTGCTGTCCGGCGTGGAACGGAGCGTGGGCGGTTTCCGCCAGTATTCCGACGAGGACCTGGAGACACTCGGGCTGGTATGCTGCCTGAAAAATACCGGGATGTGCCTGCGGGAGATCCTGCAGTTTGTCCAGCTGACCCGGGAAGGGGAGCATACCCTGAAGGAACGGGTGGCGCTGCTGCGGGAACATCGGGAAAATGTGATCCGGCGGATCAACGAAATGCAGAAGCATCTGGACAAGGTCACCTGGAAACTGAATTATTTCTCTGAAAAACTGAAAGAATATCAGACGGGAAAGCAGGAAAAAAAATGAAAAGAAAACTGGCCGAAGGAATTGTAAAAGCCCGCTTTTTCCTGATGGCTTTTGTGTTGCTGCTGACCATTCCGGCGGCAATGGCCATCAGCAAAACCAGGATCAATTACGACCTGAACCGTTATCTTTCGGACAGCACGATGACCAAGCGCGCCCTGAAGGTAATGGAGCAGGAATTCACCTCCGGCGAACAGCTTCGGGTGATGTTTTCGGACCGCACGGCGGAGGAACTGGCAGAATATACCGCCCGGCTGAACGCAATGCCGGAGGTGCTGCTGGCATCCCATCAGCCGGATACGGGCGTAGTGCAAGAAAACGGAACCGCCTGGCAGCTGGTGACGGTTGCGCTGAATGATTGCGACGGCGCCCAGACCGTACAGAAAATCCGGAGCATGTTCCCCCAGGCGGGAACGTATTACGTGGGAGGAACGGCGGCTTCACAGCTGGATATGCAGCACAGGGTGGGAGAAGAAATCCCGTTGGTGATGATTATTGCCGTTGCGGTGGTGTTGGCAATGCTGCTGCTGACTTCCCACGCCTGGGCGGAACCGGCGGTGCTGCTGGTGGTGCTCGGGGCCGCCATCGTGCTGAACATGGGAACAAATTTCGTGTTTCCGGACGTATCTTTCATCACGTTTGCCGTCAGCGCGATTCTGCAGCTGGCACTGAGCATTGATTACGCCATTATGCTGCTGCATACGTTCAACGGCTTCCGGGACGCGGGAATGACGGCGACGGAGGCCATGACGGAGGCACTTCGGGAGTGTTTCATGCGGATTGCCTCCAGCGCGCTGACCACGGTGGCCGGACTGCTTTCCCTGCTGTTTATGAGCTTTACCATCGGCTTTGATATCGGGATGGTTCTTTCCAAAGGAATCCTGATCAGCATGCTGTGCGTGTTCCTGCTGATGCCCGGACTGACGCTGCTGATGGAAAAACCGCTGCAGGCAACCCGGCACCGGCCGGTGCGCCTGGGAGGGGAGCGGCTGGCCGGGTGGATCGTGAAGGCCCGGCGGCCTTTGGCGGTTGTGCTGGCGTTGGCGGTGATCGGCGGATTTTACCTGAACAGCCGGGTGACCTACAGTTTCAGCGGTCCGGATGTGACCGGCATGTCGGAGACGAAGGCCATCAATGATCGGTTCCGGGCTTCCTCGCCCATTGTGATCCTGATGCCGGGCGGGGAAGAGGACGAGGACTACGACCGGCAGCGGCAGCTTGCGGAGAAGCTGAAAGAGATCCGGCGGGCAGACGGAACACCGGCGGTGAAGGGAATTTCTGCCATGGTGACCACCGGCGCCGAGGCGCTGAAGCAGTATACACCGGAGGATGTGGCGGCCCTGGCGGGAATCGATGTGAACACGGTACGGGTCTTTTTCTCCCTGATGGGATTCGGGGAATCCGTGCGGGCGGATAAGATCCTGGCGGCGGCGGCATCGCTGGCGGCAGGCAATGAAAAAGTTGAGGAGCTGCAGAAACAGCTGGCGACAGCCCGGGAGGCTTTTATCGGACCGAACTATGCCCGGATGCTGGCGGATCCCGCTTTTTCCACCGGCGACGGAGATTTCAGGGATTGCATGAAAGCCGTGCTGGATGCCTGCGGGGAGGTTTACGGGGACCAGGTTTATATAACGGGCACCCACATGTCCAATTATGATATTTCCAACGCATTCCGCGGGGACCTGCTCCGGGTGAACCTGATCACGCTGCTGGCGATCCTGCTGATTGTGACGGTTTCCTTCCGGGCCCTTCGGCTGCCGGTCCTGCTGGTGTTTGTGATTGAAGGCGCCATCTGGATCAACATGGGAGTTTCCGTGTTGACCGGAAGCACCATCTTCTTCATTTCGTACCTGATCTGCCTGTCCATTCAGATGGGCGCCACGATCGATTACGGGATCCTGCTGAGCGATCAGTACAGGGCGCAGCGGCGAAGCGGGAAAACCGCAGGGGAAGCGCTGCCCGAAGCCATGAAAAAAGCCCTGCCGACCGTTCTGACCTCGGGGATCATCCTGATCGTGGCAGGGTTCATTATCGGAAAATGCTGCAGTATTTACTATATTTCCAGCATTGGTTTGCTGGTATCCCGGGGCGCCCTGGTTTCCGTGTTGCTGGTGCTCCTGCTGCTGCCGCCGCTCCTGCTTTCGGACAGGATTTCGGGCGTTATTCCGTCCAGGCGCCGTTCTTCACGCAAAGCTGAGTGAAAAAAGCGGCGACGAAGACTGCCGGGGAATTCCAGTATACGGCGATTTCGTTCGTATCCGCGGAAAAAGTTTCATCCACGAAGGATTTGGCGGGCGGCGTGTTTTCGCCCAGCCGGCTGCGGGTGGCCGGGAAGGAAGCATATTTGTTCGGACCGCCGGAGATCAGTCCCGGAACGGGGGCGTCGATGCCGTCGGCTCCGGAGGGCCGGTGATGGGGGAAGCACACCGTGTTTTCGCCGAAACCGGTGATAAAGCACAGATCCAGCGCATTCATTCCCAGAACGTAATACCACTGATCCAACGCTGCGTCCAGCATATCCGTCCGGCCGGTGAGCAGGTGGTTCATCATCATGGCCATGGCGCCGGAAAGAATGGGAAGGACGCTGCCCCAACCGTACTGCTCCGGTGAAAGGGCGGTTCCGTAACCGGAAGCCCGGGCGCAGGAAAGGGGCTTTTCGCTCTGGCGCAGGAATTTTTCGCGGAGCTCTGTGAACAGCACAGGGCCCGCTTTTTCTTTCAGGACAAACAGGCAGCACAGGGCGCCGAGGCCGCCGACGTTTGCCCAGCCGAAGGCTGTCAGCTGCTGGCCGGCGGCATACAGCCGTTCCGCCTCCTCCCGGAAGCGGGATTCCCCGGTGGCGGCAAAAAGCTCACAGGCCGCCCAGAAACGCTCATCCGAATCGCTGCCGTCCCCGTATACGCCGGTATGCACGCCCTCCGGATTCCGGAAGGGAACAAAATCGGGATGATGCTGCAGCCAGTCCCAGGCATGGACGGCGGAAAGAAGCATACGGTTCGCAAAGGCCGGATCATACGCCCGGTAAATCCGGAAAGCCAGCGCCAGGCAGGCGGCGGCCGCCGCCGTGGCACAGTGGGAGGCCGGCATCAGGTATTCCGGATCCAGATCCTCCTGGGGCATGATAAAGGGCGCAAAATGATCTTTGGTTAGCTTGTGGTGGAAGGAACCGTCGGAACGCTGCATCTGCAGGATCCAGTTCAGTTCCCAGGCACATTCGCTCAGCAGGTCCGGCAGTTCGCTTCCGGATTCGGGAATGTTCAGGGAACCGGAACATCCTTCCGGAAAGAGAAGCCAGGCATACAGAAGATGAGCGGCCGCGACAGCGCCCGGCCCGGTGTATTTTCCGTAATCGCCGGCATCGTGCCAGCCGCCGGTGACCCGACGGGAAACGGAGCGGTCCAGCCAGTCCACCGCGGGCGCGGTGTGGCAGGCGGGATGCGCATAATCCCCGGCATACCGGCGGTCCAGCGCACAGCCGCAGCGCTGAAAATAGAAGCCTTTGATCAGCGCGTCGGTGACGCTGCGCCAAGGGTCGGAGGTCACTTCGAATTTACGCTTTTCCCCGCAGGCTTCCAGAAAGTAGCAGCCGGGGGCAAGCCGGCCCGGACTGAACAGGGCGGCACGGTCACCGGAGGCGGCGTCCGTCGGCGCAGGTTCCGCTTCCAGGCGGAAAAGCTCTTTTCCGGTACTGTCCTTCAGAACAGCCGGGCCCTCCCCGACGAGGACAGCGCGCACCGGCAGAACGGAAGCATAGCCTTCCTGGCAAAGACGGAAGACGGAGGAGCGGGCGGGATCGGTCATGGTTGAATCAGGCTCCTTTCATCCGGCAAGGGGGATTTTCAGCCGGGAATGACCTTATTTTACGGATTGAAGTGCCCTCTAAGTCAATTTTTATCTGTGAGGTGTCAGAATCTTCGCCGTCCGGAGGAATGGCAGGCATCGCAGAGGCGGTACGGCCAGTTCCAGGGAAGCCGGCGGCGGCAGGAGGGGCAGGTCCGCTGCTGCAGTTTCTGGGTGGAAAGAATATGCACAATCCCCTGGGAAATCAGATCCTTCCTTCGCTGGATTTCCGCCAGCAGGGAATCCGGATCCTCCAGGAAGAGCCGGGTGTAATTGTAATACAGGTCACAGCGGCGGTAATCCGCCTCCAGGTCATCCAGCATCCGGATGGTGCAGCTTTCCGGATCCAGCATTTCGGGAAGCTCCGGCAGCACATCGATATGCGTACTGTGGCATTCGGCGTGATACATGGCCTTCCAGCGTGAAAGGAGATCCGGTTCTTTTTCGTCAAAGGGAATACACAAAAAGCGATACAGAAGATGCCGGTCGGTTTTCGGGGTTTCCATCATGGCGGCCAGCTCGGCCATCCGGGCGGCGGAAGCCTTTGAAAAGCATCCCTTGTCCTGCATGCGCAGCCACTGTTCGAGAATGCGGGTCAGGGGCAGGGGAATGCCCAGCAGGGAATCCGGAAAGCTGATGACGCCTTCGGTGAGGGGCATCAGCGGACGGGAAAGGGCCTGCACAATTTCCTTTTTAAAACCGAAGGCATTGACGTAGCCGATTTCATATTTCCCGTAGCGGCCGGCCCGGCCGGCAATCTGCTTGATTTCCGCATCCGTGAGCATCCGGGTGACGTCCCCGTCATATTTTTCGGATTCCAGGAAGACGACCCGCTGAATCGGCAGGTTCATGCCCATGGCAATAGCGTCGGTGGAGACCACGACCTCCGTGACGCCGCGCATGAAACGGTCCGCCTGGTTTCGCCGCACATCCGGAGGCAGCGCCCCGTAAATCAGGGAAACCTTGTATCCCCGGCTTCGAAGCTCCGCGGCAACGGCGTGGACCCGGGCTTTTGAAAATACGATCAGGGCATCCCCCGGCCGTACGGAGCCGGGAAACTGAAAGCCTTCCTTTTCCACTTCCAGCGGGGTCATGCGCTCATGGCGCACAAGGTTCAGCTCATCCCCGCAATCCTCAATAATCTGCGTCAGCAGTTTCTCGGCATCCGGGGAGGCACAGGCATGAATTTCATCCGCGCACAGGCCCAGAATCGCCGCGGTCCAGGCGCCGCCGCGGTTCCGGTCGGCGATCATCTGGCATTCGTCAATGACCGCCACGTCGTAATGGGTTTTGAGATCAGCCATCTCCACGGTGGAGGACTGAACCCGGCTGAAGGGAACCCGGATCTGCTCCTCGCCCGTAACCAGGGAGCAGGGAATATCGTCCAGGTTCAGCGCTTCGAACTGTTCGGCGGCCAGAAGGCGCAGGGGGCCCAGATACAGGCCGTTTTCGGCGCCGTGGAGCCGCTGGATGCCTTCATAGGTTTTTCCGGAATTGGTAGGCCCCAGGTGCAGGAAAAAGCGGCGCTTCATCTGACGGGCCAGCGGATACAGATCCCGGTAATGCTCCGGAATTGCATCCAGCAGCGCGGCGCGGATGCGCTTTTCCCGCCGGTAAGCGGCATCCTGCTGCTTTTGCAGCCGGATCAGAGCGGGATTCTTTTCCAGAAGACGGCGGATCCGCTCCCGGGGGAACCGGCCGTTCAGCGCGTTGAGCAGCAGCCGGGCGGCGCGCTCCGTTTCCCGGCTGACGCCGGTGGCTATCGTTTCTCCGGAGGGAAGGCGGATGCTGCGGCAGGGGGAAAGGTCCGGAAATGCTTTGGAGGCCTCCCCGCGGAGGAAGGACTCCGGAGTGCCCGGATGAAAGGCCGGGGCGATATTTTTCAGGGTCAGGCCCCCGGGATAGGAAAGATTCAGGACCCGGCGGACCACGCTGGCGCCGGAATCATCTTCCGGCAGGCGGGCGGCGGGATCCCCTGTCCGCAAAAAGCGGACCATCCGGTTTTCCGCCCGGGCGGTCAGCTGCCCGAGATTATCTTCGAAAAAGCGCCGGAGGTTTCCGCTGCGGAGGACGTTCAGGGCGGCGTAAGCCTTTTCCAGGGGAACGCGGCATTTTTCCACCGTCCGCAGGAAGGAAAGATCCACCGGACGGCCGGCGTCCAGTTCCCGGGAGATCATGCGGGCGAGACGGTCAAACTCGGCCCGGGCTCCGGGCTGAACCAGTTCTCCCTGCACAAGCCCCTGGTAAACCCGGTCCCGGCGCTGCAGCTGGCGCAGGGTGTTGCGGAAAGCGTCACTTTGCAGGTAGGCTTCCTTTTCAGCGGGCTTCATGCTGCGGGTGATGACGCGGACCTTGTTCAGGGCACTCTGGTAGATGTATCTGTCACGCTCGGAAAGCAGCGACTGAACATAGGCATCCAGGGCTTTCCGGTTTTCCCGGTTCATTCGCAGCCACCTCCCGATTTTTTTCCGGAAACAGTATACCATGATTTCACAGGCCGGAACAGCGCCCGGGGGAAAGAAGAAAAAAGAAACGGACCGGAAAACAGCCGCGGGAAACCCCGCGGCTGCCTGAGGGAACGTATGGAACCGGCGGAAATCACCAGCCGATTTCCGCAAGGATCCGGTCCATGACCCGGGCGGTCATCCGGGAGAAATCCCGGGGAATATGGGGAACCGCTTCCCCCCGGACACAGCGGCTGAGCTGTTCCACCTCCAGGGAATAGTTATGGGGGCACAGGACGGCTTTGGTTTCGGCTTTGCCGTTGCGGACCACCGTATAGGGAATTTCTCCGGCCTGATTAAACTGCACAGGGGAAAAGATTTCCCCCTCCGTTCCGAGAATATGGAAGCGGTCAAGACGGCCGGCATCCGCCAGCATTCCGCAGTCCAGCGCAGCCACGGGACCGTTCTGATACAGCAGGAGCACCGTGGTGAACAGATCCACCCCCCGGGGAGAAAACTGGGCGGTTGCTTTTATTTCCTCCGGCTCCCGGCCCAGCAGCCAGAGCACCATGCTCAGGGGATAGCAGCCCAGGTCGTACATGGCGCCGCCGCCGGTTTCCCGCTGCAGGCGGATATCCGTATCCGGCCGGAGACCACCGATGAAACCGGATTCCACATAGCGGATTTCCCCGACGGCGCCGCTTTCCAGTTCCTTTTTGACCGCGGCCACGAAAGGGGAATGCAGATAGGCGAAGGCTTCCATGAGGAAAACATGGTTTTCTTCCGCGGCCTGAAACATCCGGACCACCTGTTCTTCGTTCATCGCCAGGGGTTTTTCGCACAGGACGTGTTTGCCTGCCTGCAGGGCACGGATGCTCCATTCACAGTGAAGATTGTTGGGAAGGGGAATATAAACCGCTTCCACGGCGGGGTCCGCCAGCAGTTCGTCATAGCTGCCATAGGATTTTTCAAAGCCGAAGGTCTCCTGCCAGGCACGGGCTTTTTCGGGATTCCGGCCGGCGATGGCATACAGCGAACAGCTTTCTGCCTGCAGCATACCGGGGATGGTGGCTCCGCGCGCGATGTCCGCGGTGCCGAGAACGCCCCATTGCACTTTCTTCATTCAACATTCGCCTCCTGTTTTCAGTTTTGATGTCAGCGACAGTATACCGGACCCGGGGAATGAAAGCAAGCAGGCTTTCCGGAAACCGGGAAGCTGCCGGAGAATGCACCTGTTTGTATACAGTTTTTTTCTTGTGATATTGCGGCGGATATGATACTGTTGCAGGGAACAAAAACCGGGGAGCAGGGGGTTGCAGCGGCAATCCGGGGGGATCCCGCCGGAGAAATCCTGCACGGTGAACCAAAGGAGTTTTCGGCTCTTCCATGAAACTGATTCTGAGATATTTGCGCCCTTACCGGCTGTTTATCCTGCTTGTCATGGCGATCAAGCTCCTGGGGACAGGGACGGATCTGCTGATGCCCTATGTGCTGGAGCATCTGCTGGACCACGTGATCCCCGGGGCGGCCGACGCCTGGCCGGTGATTGCCTGGAGCGGCGTGATGTTTCTTCTCACACTGATTACGCGGATCCTGAACATTACGGCGAACCGGATGAGCGTCCGGGTAGCGCGCGACAGCGCCTTTGCCATCCGGAGGGATCTGTTTCACACGGCCCTGAACCTTTCCGGCCGCCAGATGGACCAGGTGGGCCTGCCCTCCCTGATTTCCCGGATGACCAGCGATACCTACAACGTACAGGGTTTTATCCGGATGATCCAGACCATGGGGATCCGGGCGCCGATCATGCTGCTGGGCGGCATTGCCATTACCCTGACGATGGATACCGGTCTGGCGCTGATCCTGTGCATTACGGCGCCGGTGATGATTGTCCTGGTGTGCTTTGTTTCCTGGAAAGGAATTCCCATGTACAACGAGGTACAGCGGCGGATGGACCTGCTGGTGCAGCGGATGCGGGAGAGCATTACGGGAATCCGGGTCGTGAAGGCGCTGGGAAAGGAATCCTATGAGCGCCGGCGCTACGGGGAAGCAAACGCCGGCATGACGCGGCAGGAAATCAAGGCCAGTGTCATTATGAGCCTGCCCGGACCGATTGTGACGCTGTTCCTGAACGTGGGCCTGACCCTGGTGGTGCTCATCGGCGCCCGGCGGGTAAACGGCGGACAGACGGAACCCGGCGTGATCCTGGCCTTTCTGACCTATTTCAATATGATTCTCATGGGCGTGATGGGCCTGAACCGGATTTTCATGATGATGTCCAAGGCCAACGCCTCCGCCAACCGGATCGGGGAAGTGACCGACCTGCCAGAAGAGCTGACGCCCCTGGCCGAGGAAGAAACCGCGAAGGCACCGGGGGACGAAGCGCTGATTTTCGATCATGTGTCCTTCAATTACGATGAGGATCCCTCCGTGGAAGCCCACGGCCAGTTCCTGGGAGAGGAGCGCCAGAAATGCCTGGATGATATTTCCTTCCGGGTGCGAAAAGGCGGAAGCCTCGGGATTATCGGCGCCACCGGCAGCGGGAAAACCAGCATTATCAACCTGATGATGCGCTTTTACGATCCCCAGCAGGGGCATGTTTTCGTGGACGGCCGGGATGTCCGCGCCTATCACCGGGATGAGCTGCACCGGAAGTTCGGGGTGGTTTTCCAGAACGATGTGATTTTTGCCGACACGATCCGGGAAAACGTGGTTTTCGGCCGGGATGTCAGCGATGAAATGATGGAGCGGGCGGCGGAGGACGCCATGGCCAGCGGATTCGTGGAATCCAGGGAGGAACGGTATGATCACCGGGCGGCCATCCGCGGGGCGAACTTCTCCGGCGGCCAGAAGCAGCGCCTGCTGATTACCCGGGCCCTGGCGGCACAGCCGGAGATCCTGGTCCTGGACGATGCTTCCTCCGCCCTGGATTACCGGACGGACGCGAAACTGCGCAAGGCGATCCGTGAAAACCACGGGGAGGCCACCACCGTGGTGATTGCCCAGCGGATTTCCTCGGTTCTTTCCATGGATGAAATCATCGTCCTGCAGGAAGGCCGGATGATCGGAAAGGGCAGCCACGCGGAACTGATGGAATCCTGCGCGGAATACCGGGAGATTTACCGGACCCAGATGAGCGAAGGCCAGGAATGAGCGGGGTCATGGAAATAAGCCAAACGGAGAAAAACGGATGAAGGAGGCGAAACGATGGCACGGGATACCGTGATGAAAAAACCGAAGGATACCCGCGGCGCGGTTCGCCGGCTCCTCCGGTACCTGGGCCCCTGGAAATATGTGATTGCCGGAATTGTGGTGCTGAGCCTGTTCGGCAACCTGCTGAACCTTTGGGGTCCCAGCCTGGCCGGGGACGCCATCCGGGAGGCTGCCGCGGGCCCGGGCAAGGTCAATTTTGACGCCGTGGCCCGGGATGCCGGACTCATGCTGCTGTGCTACGTGGGATCCGCGGTGCTGGGATTCGGCATCAGCCTGATGATGACGGTGATCAGCAAACGGGTGGCCCGCAGGATGCGGCAGGATGTTTTTGACAAGCTGATGCTGCTGCCGGTAGGCTTTTTCGACCGGCATCAGGCGGGGGATGTGATCAGCAGGGTCAGCTACGACATTGATGTGATTTCCACCAGCCTGGCAACGGATATCGTTCAGATTCTTTCCAGCGTGGCCACGGTGGTCGGATCGCTGGTGATGATGATTACCATTTCGCTGCCGCTGTCGGCGCTGACGCTGGTGACCGTGCCGGTTTCCGTGATTTACACCGTTTACATGCGAAGAAAGACCCAGCCCCGTTACGCCAAAAGGTCCCGGTGCTATGGCGTCATGAACGGGTTTGTGGAAGAAATGCTTTCCGGACAGAAAACCATCCTGGCTTACGCCTATGAGAACCGCGTGGATGAACGCTTTGACAGCATCAATAAGGATTCCGCCGATGCGTTCCGGGACGCGGAGCATTACGGCGTGACGCTGGGGCCCACCATGACCGCCATCAACAACCTGGGACTCAGCCTGATTGCGCTGCTGGGCGGAATCCTGTTCCTGAACGGACAGATGGACCTGGGGCGCATGTCCTCTTTCGTACTGTACAGCCGGAAATTTGCGGGCCCCATCAATGCGATTGCGGAAGTTTTCAATGAGCTGTTTTCTGCGCTGGCCGCCTCCGAACGGGTGTTTTCCCTGCTGGATGAGGAGGAGGAAAGCGCGGACGCTCCCGAAGCCCGGATGCTTACGAAGATCCGGGGCGACGTTTCTGCTGAGCATGTGAATTTCGGGTATGAAGACGGAAAAACCATCCTTCATGACCTGAACCTGGAGGCCCCGGCCGGCAAGCTGACCGCCATTGTCGGGCCTACCGGGGCGGGGAAAACGACCATCATCAACCTGCTGATGCGCTTTTATGACCCGAACAGCGGCGTGATCCGCATTGACGGACAGGAAATCCGCACCGCGGTGCGCCGCAGCGTGCGGAGCGCCTACGCCATGGTGCTGCAGGACACCTGGGTTTTTCACGGCACCATTTTTGAAAACATTGCCTACGGAAAGGAAAACGCGACGATGGAGGAAGTGGTGGCTGCCGCGAAAGCAGCCCGGATTCATCCCTTTATCATGCGGCTGCCCCAGGGGTATGACACGGTGATCAGTGAGGACGGCGGCAATATTTCCAAGGGCCAGAAGCAGCTGCTGACCATTGCCCGGGCGATGCTGTACGACGCGCCGATGCTGATCCTGGATGAAGCGACCTCCAATGTGGACACCGCAACGGAGCGTGAGATTCAGAAGGCCATGCGGGAGCTGATGAAGCAGAAAACCTGCTTCGTGATTGCCCACCGGCTTTCCACCATTGAAAACGCCGACCAGATCCTGGTGCTCCGGGAGGGGGACGTGGTGGAGCAGGGAACACACCGGCAGCTGATGGAAAGAAAGGGATTCTATCACCAGATGTATGCGGCACAGTTTGAATAGAAAGGACATTTTCAGCAAAAGCCATGATGAATGATGTGACGATCCGGCACCTGCTGGATCTTTGCCGGAGAAATGAAAAAACCGGAACCTGGCAGTATGCCGGTTTTCTATCCCCCGCTGAGCAGGATGATTTTCTTCGCTGCCCGGAGGCTGCCGGCTATTCCTTTTTCCTGACCGGCGGCTATGAGGAGGCGGAACGGAAAATCCTTGCCGCCGGGAATCCGGAGGAATCCGGACTGCCCGAGGTGCCGGTCCGGGTGATCGCCGTATCTCCGAAATCGGAAAAATTTGCGGAGGAGCTGACGCACCGGGACTTCCTCGGCGCGGTGCTGGGCCTGGGAATCGAACGCGGACTGATCGGCGATATCCTGGTGCGGGACCGGCATGCCTGGGTTATCTGCCTGGCCCCGGCCGCGGAGCTGCTGACTTCTTCACTGGACCAGGTTCGCAGGACCGCGGTGACCGCCTCGGAAGCCCCGCCGGATGTGCCGGAGCTGCGGCCGAAATACATACCGCTCCGGCTGAATGTGGCCTCCGAACGGCTGGATGCTGTTACCGCTGCCTTTGCGGGGCTGTCCCGGGGACAGACGGAAAAGCTGTTCAGCGCGGAAAAGGTTTTTGTGAACGGAAGAACTGCCGCAGACCGAAGCAGCAAGCTGAAGGAGGGGGATATTCTCTCCGTTCGCGGCTTCGGCAAGGCAGTCTATGACGGAATCGAATATGAAACACGGAAAAACCGGCTGTGGGTCATGCTGAGAAAGCTGGGCTGACGGGGCCGTCCTTCCGGAAGCCCGGAAAGAAAGACTGCTGAATCAAAGCCGGCGGATGACCGAAGGATCCATTTTGCGCAGGTTCGTGCAGCCGGTATACGCCATGGCTTTTTTCAGCTCCGCGTTGACCCGGAGCAAGTAATCCTTCACGCCGTTGTTTTCATCCGTCCGGATGGCGGTCATCAGCGGGCGGCCGATACAGACCCCGGAAGCGCCCAGCGCCAGCGCTTTGAAGGCATCCATGCCGGTTTTGATTTCACAATCCACGAACAGGGGAATATTCTTTCCGGCCAGCCGGGAAATTTCCGGGAGCACCGCCAAAGGCGGAACTGCATATTCAATGCGGTTGTTATGATGGGACAGGACCAGCCCTTTTGCGCCTGCGGCGAGACAGCGTTCCGCATCCCGAAGGCTCAGGATCCCCTTGATGATCACCGGCAGGCGGCAGGCGCCCGTGATTTCTTCCAGCTCCGCGGTCCGGAGCGGCGCCATTTCCACCCCGTCAATCCGGTCGTGGGAACCGTCCCCTGCAAAAGGATGATCGATATCGATG
>JAEEGL010245920.1_pt1 | contig 18624 bp, 12 predicted proteins | sample 9134231 | NCBI WGS metagenome assembly JAEEGL01 (sample SAMN16246548, study PRJNA631951) | gut metagenome | biome: gut microbiome; feature: rumen; material: fiber-attached | host: Bos | place: Iran: Karaj | collected 2018-10 | reverse complement strand
TGCCCGGCAAAGGCGTTTATGCCGTCGGCGTCCAGAACGACGGGGATCCGGACGGTCTCCGCCAGACGGCGGACCAGCTCGAAGGTGTCCGGCGCGCGGCCGAGACCGCAGCCCAGGACCAGCGCGTCCGCGCCTTCCGCCTTTTGCGCCAGCAGGGGCAGAGCCGCCCCGGACAGACAGCCGAGATCGTTTTCGGGCGCGGGAAAGGCCATGGCCGAGGCGGTCTTCACCGCCAGGATGGGGTAGACGCTCTGCGGCACGGCCAGCGAGACCAGCCCCGCGCCGCCGCGCACGGCGGCCGAGGCGGCGAGGTATGCGGCGCCGGTGAGGCCGCGGCTGCCGCAGACCAGCAGCACGGAGCCGTAATCGCCCTTGTGAGAGTCTGCCCTTCTGGGCGGCAGCGCCCGGCGGACCAGCTCCGCCCCGGCGGAGAGCGTCACAGAGATCCGCTCCCGTCCCGCGGCTCGATCACGGCGCGGGGGACGAAGGTGCGGATGCCGTCGCGCATCTTTTTGGGCGGCTCGAAGATCAAAAGCTGCTTCCCCCCCTCGCCGTCGAACAGGGCGAACCACGGGACCGCGCCCTTCCGCCCGGAGGAGAAATCGTACCGCGCGCGGATGGTTGGCGCCTTCCAGCGGTCGGCGTGCTCTTCGGTCATGGGGGCCAGCAGCTCGATGCGCTTGACGTCCAGCGAAAAGACGTTCCGGCGCCGCTCCCGCGCGACGATCTTGTCGATGTCCAGATCGTTGTTGGTGAGACAGTATTCGTATTCCACGTCGAATTCCTTATAGGCGAAGAAGACGCCGACGCCCACGGCGAGGACGATGATGAGGATGAACGCGCCGAGGTGGAAGTAGATGGCGGCGGCCATGATCGCGATGGCGGCCAGACCGATCAGGGCTTTATAGAGCAGCTGTTTCGGGCCGTTTTTCCTTTTGACGAGATACTCGTTGAACACGTCGCCCACGGCGAAAGACACCTCCCCGGGTCCGGCGGCGCCGGATCCGCTTGCTTCTCCGCCATTATACCACATTTCGCCCCAAAAGGAAAGGGAGAAATGCGCCGGACCGGCCGCAAAGTTGTATCAGACTTGCAATTTTTGCCCGGGGACGGTATAATAAAAGAAAAGAGGGGAGGCGGTCCGCCTGAAAACGGTACAGAACGGACGGTACGCGGCGCTCGGCACGGAGTTTTTGCCCGCCAGCGCCGAGGAGATGCGCGCGCGGGGGTGGGAGGACTATGATTTCCTCTACGTCTGCGGCGACGCCTACGTGGACCACCCCTCCTTCGGCGCGGCGATCCTGTCCCGCGTGCTGGAGGCGTACGGCTATCGCGTGTGTCTGCTGTGCCAGCCGAAAATGACCGGCGGACGGATGGAGATGCCCTTCCCCCGGCCGCGGCTGGCCGCGCTGGTCAGCGCGGGCAACGTGGACTCCATGGTGGCCCACTACACCGCGGCCCGCCGCCGCCGGAGCGAGGACTGGTATTCGCCGGGGAAAAAGGCCGGGCTGCGGCCGGACCGGGCGGTCACCGTCTACACCCGCGAGCTGCGGCGGCTGTTCGGCGACCTGCCCATCGTCATCGGCGGGATCGAGGCCTCTCTGCGGCGCTTTGCCCACTACGACTATTGGGACGACGCCCTGCGCCCGTCGATCCTGATCGAGTCCGGCGCGGACCTGCTGTCCTACGGCATGGGCGAGCGGTCTCTGACCGAGATCGCGGCGCTGCTGGACCGGGGCGTTCCCGTCGGGCGGATCACCGGCGTGCGCGGCACGTGCTATGCGGCCGATTCGTTCCCCGACGGGATCGAGGCGGTGGAGTGCGCGCCCATGGAAAAGTGCCGGCTGGACACCGAGGCGGGCCGCTTCGAGTACGCCAAGGCCTGCCGCCTTCAGTACCGCGAGCACGATCACACCTCGGTCCGGGCGGTGGTCCAGCGCCACGGGGACCGCTGGCTGGTCCAGAACCCGCCGGCGCTGCCGCTGACCACGCCGGAGCTGGACTGGGTCTATTCGCTTCCCTACTGCCGGGCGTGGCATCCGCGTTACGCCGCCGCGGGCGGCGTGCCCGCGCTGGACGAGGTGAAGTTTTCCATCACCCACGTGCGCGGGTGCTTCGGCAACTGTTCGTTCTGTTCCATCGCCTTCCACCAGGGCCGCTTCATCCGGACGCGCAGCGACGAGTCGGTGCTGGCCGAGGCGCGTCTGCTGACGACGCTTCCGGATTTCAAGGGCTATCTCCACGACGTGGGCGGGCCCACGGCCAACTTCCGCCGCCCCTCCTGCGACGGACAGGAGACCCGCGGCCTCTGTCGGGACAAGAGCTGTCTCGCCCCGAAGCCCTGTCCCAACCTGAAGGCGGACCAGAGCGCCTATCTGGCGCTGTTGGACAAGCTGCGCGCGCTGCCGGGGGTGAAAAAGGTCTTCATCCGCTCCGGGATCCGGTTCGACTATCTGATGCAGGATCCGGACGACGGCTTTTTCCGCGCGCTGGTGCGCCATCACGTCAGCGGTCAGCTCAAGGTGGCGCCGGAGCACTGCGCGGCGCAGGTGCTGGGGTATATGAACAAGCCGGACTTTTCCGTGTTCGAGGCCTTCAAGGCCAAATACGAGGCGGAGAACCGGCGCATCGGCAAAGAGCAGTATCTGGTGCCGTATCTGATGTCCTCGCACCCGGGCAGCGATCTGGCCTCGGCGATCGCGCTGGCGCAGTATCTGCGGCGCGAGCGGCTGAACCCCGAGCAGGTCCAGGATTTTTACCCCACGCCGGGGACGTTTTCCACCTGCATGTTCGCCACGGGGCTGGACCCGCGGACGCTGAAGCCGGTCTTCGTCCCGCGGACGGACCGGGAAAAGGCGTGGCAGCGGGCGCTGCTGCAGTCCCGGCGGCCGGAGAACCACGCGCTGGTGCGCGAGGCGCTGATCCGCGCGGGCCGTCAGGATCTGATCGGCTCCGGGCCGACGTGTCTGGTGCCGGCGGAGGGCCGGACCGGACCGGCGAAGCGGACGGACAAAAGACCGAGGCCGGGCCGACCCAAACGCGGAGAGGGTTCCCGGGGCAGGCGGGGCTGACCCTTCCCGGGGCGTACGGAGCGGACCCCCTTGCTTTTTCGGACCGGGGCCGCTATAATGGAATTTGAAAAAACGCCGCGGCAAGCGGCAGAAAAGAGGAAAAACCGTGTCGACGATCAAAACCAGAGCATGGGGGAGCGCGGCGGCTCTGCTGCTGGCCGCGCTGGTCCTGCTGGCGCTTTTGCCGGCGCTGTCCGGAGACGTCTTCGCCGCAGGCACGGCGACGGTGAACGGCGTCACCTATTCGTACTATTACGACAGCACGACCAAAGAGGCCCAGATCACCAAGGCCGTGTCGGCCTCCACCGGGAACCCCGTTTCCGGCTCGCTGACGATCCCGTCCTCGCTGAACGGCTATACGGTCACTGCGCTGAACTACGAGGCGTTCCGGGACAACACGGGTCTCACGTCGGTGACGATCCCGTCCTCGGTGAAGACCATCGGGAACGGCGCGTTTTTGCGCTGCACCGGGCTGAAGACCGTCTCGATCCCGTCCGGCGTGACCTCCATTGAGGCGCGCGCGTTCCAGGGCTGCACCGCGCTGACCTCGATCGCCCTTCCGTCCGGCCTGACCGGCATCGCGCCGAGCCTGTTCCAGGACTGCTCGCGGCTGGCGTCGATCTCGCTCCCGTCGGGGGTCAAGAGCATCGGCGGGTCGGCCTTTCAGGGCTGCGCCGCGCTGAAGAGCATCTCCTTCCCCTATGGGCTGACCTCCATCGGCTACGGCGCCTTTCAGGAGTGCGCGGGGCTCACGCAGGTGACGATCCCGTCCAGCGTGTCCGCGCTGGGCGACAACGCCTTTTACAAATGCACGGGCCTGACCAGGGTCACCGTCGAGCCCGGCGTGCAGGAAAAGCTGCAGGCCGTCGGCAACTGGGCCTTCGCGTACTGCGGCGAACTGACGCAGGCCTCGCTTCCCGCCGGGGTGAAGACCATCGGCAACGGCGCGTTCGCCTTCTGTGAAAAGCTGGAGGTCCTGCTGCTGCCGGACAGCCTGACCGAGATGAAGGAGTGCGCGTTCCAGAACTGCGCCGCGCTGCCGGCTATGCGGCTGCCCGCCGGGCTTACCAAGCTCGGCGGCCGGTGCTTCCAGAACTGCGCGGCCCTGTCCTCGGTGCAGTTCCCCGACGGGCTGACCGAGATCGGCGACGGCGCGTTCCAGAACTGCGCCGCGCTGACGGCCGCGGCGATCCCGGAGAGCGTCGCCTCCGTCGGAGTGCGGGCGTTCCGCGACTGCACCTCGCTGAGGACCGTGACGCTGCCGTCCGGACTGACGGAGATCGCGGGCGAGCTCTTCTACGGCTGCACGGCCCTGAAAAACACGACGCTGCCGGCCAACGTGAAGACCATCGGGGACTGGGCGTTCTACCGCTGCAAGACCTTCACCAAGGTCACCGTCCCGTCCGGCGTGACCGCCGTCGGCGAGCACGCCTTCCGCGACTGTTCCGGGGTCAAGACCCTGTCGCTTCCGTCGAGTCTGAATCAGATCGGCGGCGAGGCCTTCTCGGACATGACCAGCCTGGCCTCGGTGGCCCTTCCCGACGGCGTGGAGACCATCGGCTACAGCGCGTTCTACGGCTGCAGCGCGCTGCAGACCGTCGCGCTTCCGGCGTCTCTGAAGGATCTCGGCTATTGGGCGTTCCGCTTCTGCTACTCGCTGAGATCGGCGACGATCCCCGACGCGGCGACCGTGGGCCATAACGTCTTCGAGGTCTGTCCGGAGCTGACGGACATCTGGTGTCTGGCCGCCTCCCGGCCCGCCGGGTGGGACGAAAAGTGGAACGACGGGTGCGGCGCGGCCGTGCACTGGGGCAAGCTGGAGCGGCCCGTGGTGACCCTCAAGGCCTCGCCGGGCAGCGGCGCGTTCAAGCTGAGCTGGAAGAAGGTGCCGCTGGCGGCGGTCTACGCCATCAGCCGCAAGGCCCCCGGCGGCGACTGGGAGGTGTTCGACATCGTCACAGGCGTCACCTATACCGACGGGACGCCCGAGGCCGGCCGGACGTACAGCTATCGGGTCGCGGCCCGGAACGGCGCCGCCTGCAGCGACGGCTCGGCGGCGGTCTCGGCCCGGTGGCTGACCGCCCCGGCGGCGCCGGCGATCGTCAACGGTGTGGCCGGCGCGAAGCTGACCTGGGGCAAGGTGACCGGCGCGAGCCTCTACTACGTCTGGCGGGCCGAGGGGAGCGGCGCGTTCCAGAAGATCGGCTCGTCCCGGACGGAGAGCTATGTGGACAAGACCGCCGAGTCCGGCAAGACCTATCGGTACGCGGTCAAGGCGCGGTATTCGGACTTTTACAGCGCTCTGGGCGCGGAGGCGAAGACCGTGTATCTGTCTGCGCCGGAGACGACCGCCAAGGCCTACGCCTCGGGCATCAAGCTGACGTGGAAGACCGTGCCGGGGGCGACGCTGTACAATATCTGGCGTGCCTCGCCGGGCGGCAGCTTCGAGAGGATCGGCACCAGCCGGACGCTGAGCTATGTGGACAAGACCGTGGTGAGCGGGAAGACCTACCGCTATTACGTGACGGCGCAGTACTCGAAGTACCTGTCCAGCCACAACGCCGCTGTGAGCGCCGCGGCGAAATAACGAGGAGAAGAGCGGCCGTTTTCTGTGCAATAAAAGAAACGGCATGGCGTTCGCGTCGCTTTTTTGCGTTTTCGCAAGAGATCCGCTGGATTTTTTCCGGAGCCGCTTGACTTCCGCTTTTTTGCGTGATACAATACAAACAGGGCCAAATCCCGGAATTTTATTGTGTGGAGGTACCGATCATGAAAAAGCTCACGCTTCCCGTCGTCGTCGTTCTCCTCGTGGCCATGCTGCTGCCCCTGATGGCAGGCTGCGGTGGCGGCAGGACCGCCATTTCCGTGGCGGATTTCGTCAAGGCCGCCGAAGAAAAGGGCCTGACCGTTGCGGACACGGCCGACACCTACACGGACGAGATCTTCCAGAGCTCCCGGATGGCGACCAGCCCGGACGGCTGGAAGGTCGTGTTCTTCGACATCGACTCCGCCGAGCATGCCAAGACGTATTTCGACACCTGCAAGAGCTTCATGGAGTCCAAAAAGACCGGCGCCGGCACGTCTCAGATCACCCAGCGCGACAATTACGCCCTGTATTCCCAGACCAACGGGGGCCGGTTCATGTACGTCTGCTACGTCGACGACACCATGGTCTACGTCGACGTGGAGGACACTCACAAGTCGGCCGTTCAGGACTTTGTGAAGTCCATCGGCTATTGAGTTTCCCTCCGGGAGACCGCCCGCCCGCCGCGAGGACGGGCGGTCTTTTTTTGCCGGAAGAGACCCCGGCGTTCCGGAAGCGCTTCCGGAACGCCGGGGTCGGCTTTGTTCGCGTTTTTTGGGGGCCTCACTCGGTCCGCAGGGCCACCACAGGGTCTTTTTTGGCGGCCATGCGGGAGGGGATGATCCCGGCGATCAGCGTCAGCAGCACGCTGATCACCACCAGGATCACGCCCGCCAGCGGCGGCAGGCTGGCCCCCAGGATGCGGATGCCCGTCAGGGCGCGGATGATGAGGTTGATGGGGATGCAGAGCAGCAGCGTCACCGCGATGCCCAGAACGCCGGCCCCCAGACCGACGATGGCCGTCTCGGCGTTGAACACCCGGGAGATGTCCCGCTTGGAGGCTCCGATGGAGCGCAGGATGCCGATCTCCTTGGTGCGCTCCAGCACGGAGATATAGGTGATGATGCCGATCATGATGCTGGAGACCACCAGCGAGATGGACACGAAGGCGATCAGCACATAGGAGATGGCGTTGATGATGGTGGTGACAGAGGACATGAGCAGGGCGACGTAATCGGTATAGCGGATGACCGCGCCGTCGTTCCCCTCGTCGGCCATGCGGCGGTTATAGTCGGCGATGGCGTCCGAGATGGCGTCCTTGTCCTCGAAGGTGGCCGCGTAGATGCTGATGGAGCTGGGCGTGTCCGGGTCGGCCACGCGGAAGAGGCGCAGGTTCCCGTCGTAAGAGGCGTTGCCCACGGCGGCCTTCATCCGCTCGGTGAACATGGCCAGCACCTGCTCCTCGGGCAGGGCGGCGATCATGGCCTGCATCTGCTGGCGGGAGGCCTCGTCCAGCGTCAGCAGATAGGCGTCCACGTCCTCCATGGTGTAGACGGGCTCCTGATCGGCGACGGGGAAGGGCAGGCCGGAGAAGACGTCCGTCTCCGGCGCGGCCCGCTGGGCCTTGACGGCCTCCGAGGCCTCGGTGGCCTCGATGACGTACCGCTCCAGCGCGGCGGTATAGCCGATGGCCCCGTCGTGAGAGGAGCTCACCGCGTTTTTGCTGGGACGGACCACGCCGACGATCTTCACCGGAAGCCCCTTTTCGACGAGTCCGGCCAGGACTTCTTCGTCCTCCGAGGCGTCCCGGAACAGGCCGGTGGTCTCGTCCCGGACGAACTTGTCGGCGGTGATCACCAGCCGGAACTCCACGTCCAGCAGCTGCTGATAGGAATAGGCCGTGGTCTCGCTCTCATAGGACTCGCCGGCGAAGATCTTGTCGAAGATCTCTTCCGCCTTGGCCTGATCCTTGATGCCCAGCGTGTAGAGCACCAGATCCGAAAGCTCGTTGTTCTCGCTGACGAAGAGGACCACCTCGTCGTACCGCTCCGGCCAGCGGCCGGCCAGCACGTCATACTGGGTGTCCATCAGCTGGCTGTCGCCCAAGAGCTGCTCCCAGACGTCCATGTTGTACATGGATCCGGCCATGCCGCCGGGGATGCCGGGGCCGCCCATGGCGGCGAACAGCTTTTCCGCCATGGGGCTGGGGTTGATGCGGACCACGCCGTTGGAGGTGTCCGCGCCGTAGAGGTTCAGATCGATGTCATAGCCGTATTTGACCGTGCTGATGTGCTCGGCCAGACCGTCCGGATCCTCGGTCAGATAGCGCTTGAAGGCCGCCAGGTCGTTGGTCTGGATCTCGGACAGGAACGAGTTGATGAACCGGCCCATCATATCCGTGGAATAGACCTTGTCGGGGTCGCGGGTCTCGTCCGCGGTCTGTTCGCGCTGGCTGTTGAGCGAGACCAGCAGGCTGCTCAGGTCCACCGTTTCGGACCGGATCTCCAGCGGATAGGAGGACAGGGTGTCCTCCTGGACCCGGGCGATATACTCGTTCACGCCGTTGGACAGGGACAGGATCAGCGCGATGCCGATGATGCCGATGCTTCCGGCGAAGGCGGTCAGGAAGGTGCGGCCCTTTTTGGTCAGCAGGTTGTTCAGCGACAGGCTGGCCGCGGTGAACAGGCTCATGGAGGGGCGCTTTTTCCGGACGGCGCTCTCCGCGGGGGCGGGCGCGGTCCGGGCCGCCTCTTCCGTCCACGGGTCGCTGTCCGAGAGGATGCGCCCGTCCAGCAGGCGGATGATCCGGGTGGAATAGGTCTGGGCCAGATCGGGGTTGTGGGTGACCATGATGACGAGGCGGTCGGCGGAGATCTGCTTCAGGATCTCCATGACCTGGACGCTGGTCTCGGTGTCCAGCGCGCCGGTGGGTTCGTCGGCCAGCAGGATCTCGGGGTCGTTGACGATGGCCCGCGCGATGGCGACGCGCTGCATCTGCCCGCCGGACATCTGGTTGGGCCGCTTGTTCAGCTGGTCGCCCAGACCGACCTTTTCCAGCGCCTCGCGGGCGCGGCGGCGCCGCTCGGCCTTGGAGACGCCGGTCAGCGTCAGGGCCAGCTCCACGTTGGACAGCACCGTCTGGTGCGGGATCAGGTTGTACGTCTGGAACACGAAGCCCACCGAGTGGTTGCGGTAGGTGTCCCAGTCCCGGTCGCCGAACTCTTTGGTCGAGCGGCCGTTGACGGACAGGTCGCCGGAGGTATAGCGGTCCAGCCCGCCGATGATGTTCAGAAGCGTCGTCTTGCCGCAGCCCGAGGGGCCGAGGATGGAGACGAACTCGTTTTTGCGGAAGCGGGCGCTGATCCCTTTCAGGGCCTCGACGGTGGTGTCGCCCATGCGATAGGTCTTGGTGATTTCGTTTAAGACGAGCAAAGCGGAGATACTCCTTTCCCTCAACGGTGAGATTTACACGGTGGGTCCGGACGGCGCGGTCCCGGCCGTTCCGGGGGCGCCGCGGCGCAGGAGCCGCAGCAGGGACAGCAGCAGCGGCAGCGCCAGCGCGAAGGCCAGCGCGTCGGCCGCGGCCTGTGTGACGATGACGCCGTTCAGCTGCCAGAACAGCGGCAGGACGAGGATGGCGGGGATGAACATCAGCCCCTGGCGCGCCATGGAGAGCAGCGTGGCGCGCCAGACCTTTCCGATGTTCTGCAGGGCCATGTTGGTCATGACGGTGACGCCGGTCAGCGGCAGGGCGGCGCACTGGGCCCGCAGGGCCAGCGCGCCGATGCGGACCACCTCGGGGTCCGACCGGAACAGCGCGATGATCTGCGGCGCGAAGAGGATGCCGGCCGCGGCGATGAGGGTCAGGGCCGCCGTCGCCACCCGGACGCAGAACAGAACGGCGCGGCGGACCCGGCCGTAGAGTCCGGCGCCCCAGTTGAAGCCGCAGACGGGCTGGAACCCCTGGCCGAAGCCGATCAGGGCCGAGCCGGCGAACTGCATGAGCCGCGTGACGATGGTCATGGCGGCGATGGCCGCTTCCTCGCCGTAGACTCCGGCGGCGCGGTTCAGCAGCGCCGTGGCGACGCTGGCCAGCGCCTGACGGAAGAGAGACGGCGTCCCGCCCCGGAAGATCTCGCGGAAATAGCGCCCTTCGAAGCGATAGCGGCGGATCCGGATGCGAAGGCTGTCCCGGGCCGAGGTAGCGATCAGCAGCAGACAAAAGCTCAGGAACTGGCTGACGACGGTGGCCAGGGCCGCGCCGGGGACTCCCATGCCGAGAACGCGGATGAACAGCGGATCCAGCCCGATGTTGACCACGGCGCCCAGCCCGATGCCGAACATGGAGAACATCGCGTTGCCCTGGAAGCGGAGCTGGTTGTTCAGCACGTAAGAGCTGGCCATGAAGGGCGCGCCCAGCAGGATCCAGCGCATATAGCGCTCGGCGTGGGGGCGGATCAGGGGCGTGGCGCCCAGCGCCGTCGACAGGGGCGAGACGAAAAAGGCCGTGATCCCGGCCAGGACGGCGGTGACCGCGAAGGCGGTGAAGAAGCCCACCGCCGCCATGTGCTCGGCGCTTTCCCGGTCCCCGGCGCCCAGCGCCCGGGAGATGTAGTTCCCCGAGCCCTGTCCGAAGAAGAAGCCCATGGCCTGGATCAGCGCCATGACCGGGAAGACCACGCCCACGGCGCCGGTCTGCTCGTTGCCCAGACCGCTGACGAAATAGGTGTCCGCCATGTTGTACAGAGCGGTGATCAGCATCGAGACGATGGTGGGCACCGCCAGCCCGCAGATGAGCCGTTCGACGGGGCGGGTCGTCATTTTGTCTCGCTTTTGGTCGCGAAGCTTTTCCACGGCGCTATTCTCCCAGCAGTTTCGTTTTCATCAGCAGCGCGGCCAGCCGGCGGCCGCCGGGGATCAGCTCGAGATCCCGCTTCCGGACGCCGCGGACCAGCAGCAGAGTCAGCGCGTAGATGACGACGGCCAGCAGGATGGCGAGGATGGTGGCCCACCGCTCGCGCAGCACCAGCGCCAGCCAGCGCTGGCTGAAATAGGCGGCGGCGCCCATGACGGCCGAGGCGAAGGCCGGCCGGACGCACCAGCGGAACAGCCGCACCCGGCGGCCGTTGACCGTTCCCATCATGCGGGACAGGAAGACGGTGTTCATGGCGGTCATGACCAGATAACAGGCCAGCGTTCCTATGGGCGCGCCGTTGATGCCGACGGCGGGGATGCCAACGAGGATATAGTTGACGCCCAGCTTGACCGCGCCGCCGCAAATCAGCGAGATCAGAGGCAGATGCGTTTTGCCGGAGGCCTGCAGCAGCGAGGTGGCCAGCGTGGACAGACAGGTCCAGTACGAGGCCACGGCCAGGATCTTCAGGATGGGGATGGCGACGACGATCTCGTCCAGCCGATAGGGGTAGAGCAGGCGCGAGATGGGCCCGGCCAGCACCAGAAGCCCCACCGCGGAGGGCAGGGCCAGCAGGTTGACCACCTTCAGCGAGCGCTCGACCAGACGCTTGGCCTCCCGGCGGCGGCCGGTGACGAAGTGGGCTGACAGGGCGGGCAGGATGCTGACGTTGATGGAAGAGATGATGGACGGCGCCAGATTGAACAGCGACTGGGCATAGCCCTTGTACGCGCCGTAGACCCGGTTGGCCGCGTCCTCGGTCATGCCCGTGGAGACGAGCCGGTCGAAGATCAGGAACAGGTCCAGAAAGCTGGTGAGGTTGACCACCACGGAGCTCAGGGCGATGGGGATGGCCAGCCGCCAGAACCGCCCCACGATGGGAAAGATCCGGTCCGGCCGGTCGCCGGCGGAAAGCGCCGCCACGCGGCGGCGGTGGGACGAGAGCAGATAGGCCGCGATGACCACCAGCGCGCTGACCAGCACGCTGAGGGAAGAGCCGGCGATGGCGCCGGCGGAGACGACGTCGTCCCCCTTGCCGAGGCTGCGCAGCCAGAGCGTGAGACAGACGCCGATGATCAGCTTGAACAGCGCCTCGACCACCTCGGAAAGGCTGGACTGGCGCATATCGCCGAGGCCCTGGAAAAAGCCGCGGAAGATGCAGCTGACCGCCAGGAAGAAGATGGCGGGGGAGAGCGCGACGATGCTCAGCGTGGCCTTGCTGTTGCCGAGAAAGTCCGCCCAGGTCCCGGCACCGAAGTACATGACGGCGGTGCCGGCGGCGCCGACGATGGAAAACTGGACCAGCAGGACGCGGAACGTGCGCCGGACGTTGGCCCAGCGCCCTAGCGCCGCCGAGTCGGAGATCATTTTGGACACGGCGATGCTGCCGCCCGAGATGAAGATGGTCAGCAGCAGCGTATAGATCTCGAAGGCGGTGCTGAAATAGCCCAGCGCCGCGTTGCCGAGGATATTCCCGATGGGGATCTTATAGACGAAGCCGATGAGCTTGACGAAGAAATTGGCCGAGACCAGAAGCAGCGCTCCCGAGGCGACCTTGCGGGCGCTTTTCTCTTCCAAGCGGACATCCCCTCTTTCCCGTCTGTTTTTCAAACGCATCCTTTTCCATTCTACATCTTCTTATTATACCACGAAATTGTGTATAGATTGTGTATGAATCCGGCGGGAGGGACTTGACTTTTTCAGGGGTTTACGGTAAGATATAAACTGCGACCAAAGAGATCGATCTCTGAAGAAAGCTGGTTTTTTCGCTATGGATACTTCCGTGTTTGAACGGTACGAGTCCGAGGTCCGTTCGTATTGCCGCAGCTTCCCCACGGTCTTTTCCAAGGCCAAGGGCAGCATCCTGACCGATTCGGACGGCAAGCGCTATATCGACTTTTTCTGCGGCGCGGGGGCTTTGAATTACGGTCACAACAACGAGACCATCAAGCGCCGCGTCATCGAATATCTGGAGAGCGACGGCGTGACCCACGCGCTCGACATGTACACGGAGGCCAAGCGGGACTTTATCGACTGCTTCGAACAGCGCGTGCTGATCCCGCGGGGGCTGGATTACAAGCTGCAGTTCGCCGGCCCCACGGGCACCAACGCGGTCGAGGCGGCCCTGAAGTTGGCGCGCAAGGTCAAAAAGCGCTCGAACGTCTTCGCGCTGATGGGCTGTTTTCACGGGATGACCCTGGGGGCCCTGTCCCTCACCACCGACGCGGTCTCCCGCGCCGGCGCGGGCGTTTCGCTGCATGACGTGACCCACATCCCCGCGCCCTATATGTTCCCGGGGCTCGACGTTCCCGCCTATATGCAGCGGCTGGTGGACGACGACCACTCCGGCGTGGACAAGCCGGCGGCGCTGATCCTCGAGACAGTCCAGGCCGAGGGCGGCGTCTACGTCTTCGACAACGACTTCCTCCGCGGCGCGGAAAAGTTCTGCCGCGACAACGACATCCTGCTCATCGTGGACGACATCCAGGTGGGCTGCGCCCGGACGGGCACGTATTTCTCCTTCGAGCGGGCCGGCATCGTGCCGGACATCACGGTCATGTCCAAGTCCATCGGCGGGTACGGCATGCCCTTCTCGCTGGTGCTGCTGAAGCCCGAGCTGGACCTGTGGCTGCCGGGCGAACACAACGGGACCTTCCGCGGCTACCAGCCGTCCATGGTGGCGGCCAAGGCCGGCATCGAGGTCATGCTGAACGACCGCGCGGAAGAGCGCGCACGCCGCGCGGGCGAGCGCATCGGCGCCTTTATGGAAAACGAGCTGCTGCCGATGGATCCCCGCCTTGCCGCCCGCGGCATCGGCTGCATCTGGGGCGTGGACATGGCCGCCTTCGGGCCCGGCAAGGCCAAGGCGGTCTCGCGGAAGTGCTTCGAGAACGGCCTCATCATCGAGCTGGCCGGCCGCGACAACTCCGTGGTCAAGCTGATGCCCCAGCTTCTGATCTCCGACGCCGAGCTGGACGAGGGACTTTCGATCCTGAAGGCCGCCGTCGCGGCGGTCATCGCGTAGGGCGGCTATGGGCAGACTGGGCTATTACTTCCGGGTGGCGTCCCGCGCGCTGAACCCGAAAAAGATCGTGCGCATGGTGGACCGCGTCCACCGGCGCAGCGGGAAGAACCGCTTCGTGCTGTTCTGGGACATGCTCTGGTGCGGCGTGCGGTACGGCGCGGGCTGGAACGACTATCTGATCTTCGGCTGGTACGACATGAACGCCGCCCAGCGCGACACCTATGTGACGCGCGTCCGCAACAAAAAGCTGATCACGCGGCTGAACGACCAGACCAAGACGGACGTCATCGACAACAAGGGGCTGTTCCGCAAAAAGTTCGCGGCGTATCTGGGCCGCGAGGTGGCGGACGTTCGGGACCTGTCGCGCGAGGACTTCGCGCGCTTCGTCGAGGGGCGGGACGCCATCATCGCCAAGCCCTATATCGGCGAGAGCGGCAAGGGCATCGAAAAGCTGAAAAAGGCGGACTTTGCCGATCTGGACGCGTTTTACGATTACGTCACGTCGGGCCGCTTCGGCCTCATCGAGGAGATCATCGTCCAGCATCCCGCTCTGGCGCACGTGTACCCCCACGCGCTGAACACCTATCGCATCGTCACCGTGGTGGGGGACGACGGCGAGGTCTACTGCGCCTATGCCACGGCGAAGTTCGGCGCGGGCGGGAATTTCGTGGACAACATGGAAAACGGCGGCATCTGCTGTCCCATCGACCGAGAGACGGGCCGCCTGTGCGGCTGCGCCCACACGTCGGCGCTGAAGAACTACGACCGCCATCCGGACACGGGGGTCGAGCTGATGGGCTATCCGGTCCCCAAGGTGGACGAGGCGGTGGAGATCTGCCGCCGCGCCGCCCGGGAGGCGGCGCCGGACATCCGCTTCGTCGGGTGGGACGCCTTCGTCACGGAGCAGGGCGTCGGCATCATCGAGGGCAACGACTATCCCGGCTATGACTTCTGGCAGCTTCCCGAACACACGCCGGACAAGATCGGCCTCATGCCGTTTTTCCGAAAGGTCGTTCCCGGCGCGTTCCGGTAACGCTTCTCCCAAGACCGCTCTGCGTCCCGCAGGGCGGCCTTTTCGCGCGATTTCCCTTCCCCTCTCCGGACAGAGCGGGAGGAACCCGATGAAAGCGAGGAAAACGAGAGTGATCAACGTATTCGACATCACGGAGTTCGGCGCCGTGGGCGACGGCGCGGCGGACTGCACCGGGGCCATCCGGGCCGCCTGCGCCGCGGCGGAGCAGGTCGGCGGCGTCGTGGCGGTGCCGCCTGGCGTCTACTGCTCCGGCCCGTTCCGGCTGGGCAAGGGCGTCTCGCTGGAGGGACACGCCGCCTGGAGCTATCGCTCGGACGGGGGCAGCGTGATCCGCCTGAACGACCCGGAGGCGGCGTGTCTGGTGGACATCACGGGGGCCTTCGGCTGCGCGATCCGGCATCTGTGCCTGGACGGCTGCGGGCTGGGCGAGGGGATCCACGGCGTCCGGCTGGCGTGGCCCGAGTACAACGGCGGCAGCGAGGAGGACACGCCGGTCGTCGACGACTGCCGCATCGGCGGCTTTACGGGGGACGGCGTGCACCTGTTCCACATCTGGTGCTTTTCGGTGCGGCACTGCATGCTGCACCGAAACCGCGGCGCGGGCCTGTTCGTGGACGGCTGGGACGGATTCATCCTGGACAACTGGTTCTCCGGCAACGGGAACGGCGGCCTGCGGACCGGCGCCGTCGCCGCGTCCCTGACGGTGACGGGCAACCGGGTCGAGTGGAACCGCCGGGGCGGGTTTTTGTTCGGCAAGTCGGACAACGTGAACATCACGGGGAACTTCTTCGACCGCAGCGGCGGGCCGGCCGTGCTGGCCCGGGGCGGCGAGGACGCCTCGGCCCGGGAGTTCACTCTGACGGGCAACGTCTTCCGCCGGAACGGCAAGCCGGACTGGGACGCCTTTGAGGATCCGTATCTGTCCAGCCACGTCTATCTGGACCGCTGCGCCAACTGGACCGTGACGGGCAACAACTTCGTCTGCGGCGCGGACGACGCGCCGGGCGGGGTCCTGAGCCCGGACTACGGCGTGGTCTTCGGCCGGTCGGCGGGGATCGTCGTCAAGAACAACACCATGTGGTGCGGCAGCATGAAGGAGACCGTGACCGATCTGGGCGGGAACCGGGACGTGATCGCGGCCGACAACCCGGGCGCCCCGTCGCCGGGAGGCGACGGCTGGTGGCCGCAGCTGTGAGAAACCGCAAAAACGAAAAAAAGACGCCGTCCGGGAGTATTCCGGACGGCGTCTTTTTTGGGTCTGGGGGGAGGGGGAGCGGGAGGTCAGACGGCCGCGGACGGCGTATCGCTTTTCAGCGGCACGCAGATCCGCTCTTTCAGAGCCGCGGCCAGCTCCGCGGCGGTGCGCACGCGGCGGGGGACGGCGATGCCGCCCCAGCCGCCGTCCGCGGCGCGATGGGCGTCCGACCCGGCGGTGAGAAGGAATTCCGGGTGCGCGGCGGCCAGCGCCTCGGCGGGGGCGTTCTGCTCCGGCGGGTTCCCGGCGTTGAAGACCTCGATCCCGTCCACCAGCGACAGGTCCGCCACGGGGCCAACCTCCGGGATATAGCGGCGGTCCCGGAAGGGGTGCGCCTGTACGATCACGCCGCCGGCGGCGCGGACCAGCCGGCTGTAATCCTCCAGCCGGTGCTCCCGCAGGACGGGGTTGGCGTAGAAGAAGTCCGGCTCGAGGCCGTAGATCAGGATCTCCTTCCCGCCGCCGATGTGCTCCTCCACGCCGAAGATCACGTCGAAATCCAGCGACCGGGCATAGGCTTTTCCGGTCAGCCAGTCCTGCTCGTAGGCGCGGACGAACTCGTTCCACGGCAGCTCGCGGCTGACGCGGTTGTCGCCCCAGAAAAAGTGGTTGGTGATGACCATGCCGGCCCAGCCGAGGGCGGACAGGTGGTCGACGTGGCGTTCGATGGCCTCGCCGCCTCCGCTGAGCAGCGAATGGCAGTGCATTTCGTATCGGTACATGGCGGTTTCCTTCGCTTTCGTGGGTCTGTGGCTTTCACCGGAAAACGGGACGAGCCGGACGGTCGGTCCCGGCGCGTCCCGCCCGGTCCGGTCATCCGATCAGAGCGTCGTACAGGGCGGTGACGCCGGTGAGCGCGTCGCCGGTGTCCACGGCGAAGATCATGCTGACCTCGGAGGAGCCCTGAGAGATCATCGAGATGTTGACCCCCGCCCGGGAGAGGGCGGCGGTGGCGCGGGCGGCGACGCCGACGGCGTGCTTCATCCCTTCGCCCACGACGACGATCAGGCTCAGCCCCTCGTGGATCTGAACGTCGTCCGCGCCGAGCTCCGCGGTGATGCGGGAGACGACGCGCGGCAGCGTTCCGCCGGAGAGGTATTCGCTGCGGGCGATGATGGTCATATCGTCGATGCCGGTGGGGGTGTGCTCGTAGGAGATGCCCTCGTCCTCGAAGATCTGGAGCAGCTTGCGGCCGAAGCCCACCTCGCGGTTCATCAGGTATTTGTTGACGTAGATGCTGGTGAAGCCCTTGTCGCAGGCGACGCCGGCCACGCGCACGTCGCTCTCGTGGGCGCTGCGCTCGGAGACGATGAGGGTCCCGGGGCAGGAGGGGTTGTTGGCGTTGCGGATGTTGACCGGGATCCCGGCGCGGAAGACGGGCAGCAGCGCCTCTTCCTGATAGACGTTGAAGCCGGCGTAGCTCAGCTCGCGCATCTCGCGGTAGGTGACCAGCGGGATGGGCTTGGGATCCTTGACTTGGTGGGGATTGGCGGAATAGACGTAGTCCACGTCGGTGAAGTTCTCGTACACGTCGGCCTTGACCGCCGCGGCCAGGATGGCGCCGGTGATGTCGCTGCCGCCGCGGGGGAAGGTGACGGTCTCGCCGGCCTCGGTGCGGCCGAAGAAGCCGGGGAAGACGGCGACGCCGTCGAACCCGGACAGAGATTCGCGAAGCAGCTCGTAAGCGCAGGGCAGGATCTGGGCGTTGCCGTAATCGTCGGACAGGATCATGCCGGCCTTGCCGGGGTCCACGTACCGGGCGCGGCAGCCCAGCGTCCGGAGATACGCCGCGGTGAGCCGGGCCGAGTTGTCCTCGCCGCCGGCCTTGACCGCGTCGGTGAAGCGCGTCGGATGGCTGCGGTCCAGCCGGATCCGGGCGCGGAAATCGGCGGCGATCTCCTCCATGACCTCCGTCACGCCGAGGTCGCGGGCGATGGAGGCGTACCGGTCGATCACCGTCTCCATGGCGGACAGCCCCGCCTCGTCCCCCTCGATCAGCGCGGCCTGAGCGGCGGCGATGAGCATGTCGGTGACCTTGACGGGGTCGTTGACGCCTTTGCCTGGCGCCGAAACGACGACGATGCGCCGGTCCGGATCGCTGATGATGATGTCGCAGACCTTGCGGATCTGGATCGCGTCCGCAAGGGAGGAACCGCCGAATTTGATGACCTTCATGGTGAAAATCAGCTTTCTTTCTTTTTTAACATTGGTATTTTACCATATTATTCTATGATTGACAACAGCAAATTGAGAAAACCGGGCGGATTCGGCAGGACGGCGGATTTCCGCCGCGGACAAGGTACGGCGCTTGTTGGATTTGCATAGTCTGAAACTGCGGGGCGGCCGCCGGAAGGAGGGCGCCGCGCGATCTTGCACGGCGGGAGGAGCTATGGACGAATCCGGAACGATCTGTACCTTTGTGGGGGCCAACGCGGGAAAGGGGCGCGCCTCTTTCCGGGCGACCCTGTACGAGAGCGAGGCCATGGAGCGGGTCCTGCTGCTGAAGGGCGGCGCGGGCAACGGGAAATCCACGCTGATGCGCCGCCTTGCCGCCGCGGCGGAGGCCGCGGGGGCGCGCGTCGAGCGGGTATTCTGTCCCTCGGATCCGCGGTCGCTGGACGCGGTGGTCTGCCGGGAGCGGGGGTGGGCCGTCACCGATGCGACGCCGCCCCACGCCGACGAAGCGCGGTATCACTGCGCGCCGGAGGAGTATCTGTCCCTGTCGCCGTTCGTGGACGGCGGCG
>JAEEGL016309227.1_pt1 | contig 18625 bp, 22 predicted proteins | sample 9134231 | NCBI WGS metagenome assembly JAEEGL01 (sample SAMN16246548, study PRJNA631951) | gut metagenome | biome: gut microbiome; feature: rumen; material: fiber-attached | host: Bos | place: Iran: Karaj | collected 2018-10 | reverse complement strand
TCAGGATCAAATGGAAGAGATTTAATCTTGCCATCTAAGTATGCTTTCAGCACTCCTAAATCAGTCTTGTCGATTGTGCCGTTGTTTGTGATGTCAGCATTTAACAATTGAAGTGGGGTAAATGATACTTGGTTAGCAACATAGCCACTTAATGCCACTAAGTCTGCGCTGTTAATCACTTTGTCAAGGTTAACGTCACCAACTTTAACTTGGAAATCACATGGAAGTGATGTTATTGCTCCAAGGGAAAAAGTTTTTAGGATTGCCACATCAACGTTGTCAATTTTTCCATCAAGGTTAACGTCAGCACTCAACTTAGCTTGTAGGCTTAGTGGAGTGTTTTCACTCAATGCTTTTTGAAGAGTTACTACATCAGCATCATTTACAATCCCGCTAAGATTTACGTCTCCAGTAATGATTTGTTTGGTGTAAGGAAGAGTGTTAATGTAACCAGCAATGTAGTCATCTAAGATAAACAAGTCGCGGTAGTTAATTTCGTTGTCGGCATTAAGGTCAGCATTTAAAATAGCTTTGTTTGTTAGTTTTGACTCCAAGCCAGACTTTAGTGCCTTGCGATCTGATGAATCAACTTTGCCATCACAATTTACATCACCTAACATAACTTCATTGACGTAGGGAAGTGAAACTAGTTTTTCAAGGTAGAATTGCAATATGGTTGCATCTGCACTATTTATGCGGTTGTCGTAATTAACGTCAGCATTTAATTTTGCTGCATCACTAAGCTCAATTTGACCATTAATGCTTTCGTTAAGAACAACCACATCGAGGCTGTCGATAGCGTTGTCAAGATTAACATCACCAAGCATTAGATTAGTTTTGCATGGAAGAGCGTTAATCAACACATTTACATAAGCTTCAATAATGCGAATGTCTTTGCTATCAATCTTGCCATCTAAATTTACATCAGCGTTGATTTTGTTTTGTTCACTTAGTTTTGCGTTTGATTTTAGCATTGCTGAATCAGCCATATTAATTTCGCCATTTAGATCAACATCACCAGCTTTAACACTGAATGAGTAGGGAATTGACTTAATTACGCCATTTAAGTAGCTTTGTAAAATTACTTCGTCAACCAAGTCAACACTACCATCTTTATTTACATCAGCACTAGTTAATTGATTGTTTAATAATCTTGTGTTGTGGAAAAGGTAGTTGTGAATCAGCAAAACGTCTTTACCATCTATGATAGTATCGCCATTTACATCGCCTAAAGCTAGTTCATTTGTGTTGGTTATTGTAACTTCTGGTTTAGGTTCACCTAGATCAGTTTCGGATGCATTAACATTTTGAAATCTAGCTTGACCTAAGAATAGCGCAGAACCAAACACGGCAAACACAGTAATGATTATCGCTGCAATCATGATTGCTGTTAGTTTGTTAAAAGCACTAGTTTTTCTCATGTTTTACTCCTTTTGTAGTTTTTTATGATAACCATCGTTATCGTTTTGGAGCATAACACTAGAATGAATATTTGTCAATAAATTTAACAAAATTTTCAAAACAAAAAAGCAGCAAATTTGCTGCTCTTTCATTTTTATTTTTGCTGTAGAGAACAATAATTTTGATTATCCACTACAAGCGATGTCTGCAAGTTGGTTGTTTGGAAATTTTTGTCACAATCAAAGTTGTTTCTGTGAATGCTATTCACACCAATAATTGCTCCGATGAGCAAAAATGTTGCAACAATGAAGCCACTTAAACTAATTAAGATGCGGGTTGAATTTTTGTTCATAATCCTCACCTCCAAGATATATTATATCAAAAATAAAGCATTTTGTCAAGAGTTTTTCATCATATTTAACACAAGTGTAGAAAAACTACGTTAATTAAGGAATTATTTTTGTTTTGGGTTAAACTTAGCAATAGGGAAGTTTTCCGTCGTGATAAAGCCAGCAGGAGCAGTCATCAAATCGGGAATACGGTTTACCAAGGTGGCACAAGTTAGTTCAACAGTGCTAGGGCGAGAAATCGTAACGGTTGTGTTTGGTTCGCCTTCGATGGTCCATTCATTTTTATCAAATTCGTCCTTAGCATAAACTTTCCCAATGCATTCTGATTCAATCTCAATGCCTTCTTTAGTTTTTGTGGTAACGATTGCGCTCATACCAGTGGCATTTCCTGCAGGAATCTTCATGTTTAGAGTAGAACTATCGAGTTCTTTATCCAATGTTTGTGGCACGCATTTTTGAGTTTGACTTTCGACAGTTAACCCCAGTTTGCTAGCAAGCCAACCATTTACGCTCCACATATAACTTGGCAAAAATTTTCCTTCTTCAATGAGCTTTTGGCGTGCTTCTGAAGAAATGTTGTCGTTTGCTGCAATTTGCTTTTCAAATTCGTCTAAAGTTAGTCCTGCACCATGAGCCTTAGCTAGAGCAATTCCATAATCTTCGACATTATAGCTACTGCTTCCTTTAATTTTGGTGATGCGTTGTGTTGCTCCTGCTAGGGTGATGATTAAATTTCCCCAAAGCACATCTTGGTAGCCTGTGCCTGTGATAGAACATTTGTTTTCTTTTGCAAGCTTATCGATTTTTTCAAAGAGTTTTGGATTGCTGTTTTGAGGGAAGAATGCTTCTTCACAAGTTGTGATTGCATTCACTCCTGCTGTAGCACAAGCAATAAGAGCTTCTTCGCAATCGGAAAGAAGACTCATTGTGGTGATGATCACCACGTCTGGTTGGAGTGCTTTTAATCTTTCCACGACATTGTTTCTGCAGTCCTCAATTTTCACGTTTAATTTGCTTATTCCAGCCAATTCGCCGATGTCTTTGTCGAATTTAGATTCATCAATATCAAAAGCACCAACGATGTCCATTCCACGTTCAACGCAATATCTGACTATGAACTTTGCCATTTTTCCACAGCCATATTGCACTATTTTTAATTTTGCCATAAAAAACCTCGCTTAATTTTTTTTGCACCTAAATGCTAAGATATATTATACACTAGTTCTTTCTTTTTAACAAATGATTTTAAACACATTTTTTTAAAGTCAACAAAAATCAAAAAATTCTATTTTTAGCAAATATTTCATTTGGAAAAATAAAATAATTGTGCTATAATAAAACTGAGGTGGGGCATGAGTTTTTTAAAATATATTGGGCTAGGACTTGGATTTAGAGAACAACATGAACCACAAAAGAAGAAATTTTCAAATTTAAAAAATTCGTTTGCGAAAGGGAAGATAAAAGGGAAAATAATTCTATGTGAACCGACAGATTTTTCGGGCATTGTTCGATTTGTTGGTTTGTTAAGAGAAAATAGACCGGTTATAGTGAATTTTCGAAAACTTTCGTCTAATATTGAGCGTGGGTTAGACTTTGTGTGTGGGGCAGTGTGTGTGTTAAATGGAACGCTCGAGCGAATTGGAAGTGGGGTGTATTTCTATGCGCCACCTTCTTTATTGATTGAAAAAAACTAAAAGGTGAATTATGGATATTAAATCTTTTTTAAATCGAAGCATTAAGTGGTGGTATTTAGTAATTGTGGGAATACTTATTCTTGACCTTGTTACTAAAGCTGTCTTTGATGGGCAAAGGTTCGATGTTATTCCGGGCTTTTTTAGTGTGCAGGGAATTGTTCATAACACTGGTGCTAGTTATGGAATTTTTAGCGATAGCACATTTGCTCAAGTTGTGTTTATTTTGCTTGGATTAGTGTTTGCTACCATGTTGATTGCTTTTGATTTTTGTTACAAAAAGCCTGTGAAGAAAAATGTGTGGTATAAGTTAGCTTTTGTGTTGCTCATTGGGGGACTGTTGGGTAATCTAATTGATAGGGTGGCACTTGGTTATGTGCGAGACTTTATTCATCTAGATTTTATGAGTTTTCCTGTTTTTAACATTGCTGATGTGGCGCTCACTTGTGGCTGTGTGGCATTTGTTATCTATGTGATTTTTTCCAATCCATTTTCAGAGCAGCTAAATAAAGCAGAGCAACAATCAAGCGAGGTTAAAGCGAATAACATAGAAGAACAAACTAAAAAACCTGAATCAAAGCGAGACGAAGATGGAAAAACAAATGAAGATAAAGATAAATAAAGAATCGAAAGGCACAAGGCTAGACATTTTTATTGCAGATTTAGAGCCAAAACTTACTCGAAGCGGGGTGAAGAGCCTGCTTGAAAATGGCTTGATTACTGTGAATGGAGAAATTAAAAAAGCGGGCTATAGTTTAAGAGTTGATGATGAGGTGAGCTACACAATTCCAAAGCCCAAAGAAGTGGATTTAACTCCGGAGGATATTGACATTGAAATTGTGTACCAAGATGAAGATTTAGCGGTCATTAACAAGCCTCAAGGACTAACAGTTCATCCAAGTGCAGGGCATTTTAATCACACACTTGTGCATGCTTTGTTATTTCATATGAAAGACTTGTCGGGAATCAACGGGGAGTTGCGTCCGGGGATTGTGCATAGGTTAGATAAAGACACGAGTGGCTTAATGTTGGTAGCTAAGAATGACTTGTCTCATCGAAATCTTGCAGAACAAATTGCGAACAAGACTTGCATTCGAAGATATTATTGCCTGGTCGAAGGAAAAATGAAAGAGTCATCTGGGCACATAGAGACGTATATTGCTCGAGACAAACACGATAGAAAAAAAATGGCAGTTAGCACCCTGAGTGCAGATAGAAAAGCTATTTCCGATTGGAAACTCGTGCGCAATTTTGAAAAATATGCTCTACTTGAGTTTCAATTGCAAACGGGGCGGACGCACCAAATTAGGGTGCATTGTAATTACATTCATCATCCGATTGTAGGTGACCTTGTCTATGGATACAAGCATCAAAGTTTTGATTTAAATGGGCAATTGCTTCATTCTCACTATATAGAATTTACGCATCCAACTACAAAAGAAAGATTACATTTTGATGTTGATTTGCCCGATTATTTTAAATCAGTCTTGGCAAAGATTAAATAATGAGAGAGAGTTTTTAGATTTTTGTCTAATTTGCTTGACAAATTTAGTTTAATTTGTTTTACTTAATAAAAATTAGGAGGGGATTATGGCAAATTTAGAGTTTAAAAGATTGCTAAATTGTTTGGGATTTATTGCCACCATGGCAATAGCTTGTGCGCTAGCCACTTCTTGTGTGATTTCTCTTTTAGATGATAGCGTGACGATGACTATTTTTCGGATTAGTGACATAACTGCAGGAGTTGTGTTTGTGGCTAACATTTTGGCCTATTTTATCACAATAGTTGCAGGATTTTACTACTGCTTGAGTAAACGTAGTCGGTGGTTTATGGCATTTCAAATAATCGCTACCATAATCATTTTAACTTCAGTAATTGTGGGCGCAATACTCTAAAGGAGGATTAAATGGAATATAAGAAATATTATCTTTCCATTTTGATTGCGGCTGGCGGAGGCGTGTTGTTCGCGGCGATGAGTGCGCTATGGGCGGGGTTTTTGTGCTTTTTTGGAGTGGCACTGATGATTGCTGCGGTGCTGTTTTATTTGATTGAGCGACAAAAGTATAAGGCACTAAAGGATAAAATTTATCAGGCTAGGTATGAAGATGCTTACAGATTTGCCGATGAAAATGGACAAAAACTCGACGTGGCGCATTTTAAATATCCACGAAAAAAAGAAGCAGAAATTCGGCGACAACTTCATGATGGGGCAATAGTTTACTATAGTTCGATTTTGCTTTGTGTGTTTTGTTTTGTGGTGTTTGTAATGATTTGTATCAACGTGTTTTAGCTAAAAGGAGGTGAAAAATGGCTTGGGCTGATTTAATTTTATTAGCTTTCATAGCTTTGCTTGCTGTAATTGGTATTTTCCGTGGCTTTTTTGGAAGTCTGATTAGGCTTTGTGGCACATTTGTGACTTTAGTTTTAGCAGTATTTTTAGCGAAGCCCGTTGCCAGTGTGCTTCACGCAGTGTTTAGGCTAAAAGACGTTTTTGCAGGCGTAGTTTCATCTCCAATCACGCCATACTGCTTAGAAACAAAAGAAAGCGGAGCAATTTCCAATTTCTTTGTGGACAAGTTTGCTCGGCTGCTTATGGGAAGTGGGTATTGGGATGGCTATGCCCAAGGCGCCAAGGATCCTGAGTTTATATCTGCATTTTCTTGGAAAATAGGAGAATTAATCACCATTATAATTGCTGCAATTCTGATGTTTATCATCATTCGAATACTGATTTCTGTGCTTACAAAAATTGTTCGAAGACTTCACGAATATCGTTCAATTGGAAATTTCGACAAAGTGTTAGGGTTTGTGTTCGGGGCTTTCAAAGGGACACTTTATGTGGTGTTGATTTTCTCCGGAGTTTATCTCATTAGTTCGGCATTACCAATTGTGGGAGAAACAGTCATGGGGTGGATGGATGGTTCGAGTATCGCAAGTCCTATGTTTTCTTGGGTGGCAGGCTTTACTGATTCCACACTTCTCCCGTGGCTAGGTTCGATAGTATGATTAATAATGAAAAAGAACGAGAAAATCATTTCCGTTCTTTATTTAAGGTTGCTTTACTTAGCCTTTGGGCGAAGGCCACATACAGAATTTATTTGTTGGTACACCCAGGGGGAATTGAACCCCCATTAAAAGCTTCGGAAACTTTCGTGTTATCCATTACACTATGGGTGTATGTGTTAAATTATACAATTTTTATTTAAAATTTTCAAGCATTAGATAAAAGTTTTTAGGTGAGTTATGGAAAAAAATGGAAGGTTGATTTGTTCAATTGTTTTGAACACGCTTTTGATTGTGATAGTCACATTTGCAGTTTTGTGCAATTTTGTGGAAGTATTTTCATATGAAGAAGGAATCAAGTATTCAGTTTGCTTTCGCTATTTTACGGTGGATAGTAACATTTTAGTGGCACTATGTGCACTAATTTTGCTGGTATGTTGCATAAAAAAGCTACGTAATTCAGATTATCAAATTCCCAATTGGGTGATTTTGTTAAAATATGTTGGCACAATTGCTGTGGCAATCACGTTTTTAGTCACATTGTTTTATCTTGCGCCATTCGCTGGTATTGGTAAAATGTATAGTAAAATTAATTTTTTCCTTCATTTAGTTGCGCCGTTGCTTGCGATAATTTCGTGTCTTTTTTTCGATTCGAATTCAACCATATCTTCTAAATCAAGTTTTTTAGCAATTATTCCCATGGCAATCTATGCTGTAGTATATTTTGTTATGGTGGTAATAATCGGCACAAATGGCGGGTGGGAAGATTTCTATGGCTTTAACCAAAATGGAATGTTTGTTGTTTCTTTTATTGGAATGTTTTTATTTGGTTTTGCCTTGTGTTATTTTTTCAATATGTTACGAAACTATCTAATTAATCGCAAATCTTCCAAACCAAGTGATTGATTTTTGGCTTTACATGTGATATAATCGGGCATACTTTTTTATCAAGGTGTAGCGCAGTTCGGTAGCGCGCTTGGTTCGGGACCAAGAGGTCGTGAGTTCAAATCTCACCACCTTGACCAGCAGCCCAATGCTGCGCGTGATAAATGAGTTAGTTAAAATTAGACTAACTATTTTAATCATATGAATAGTGTGATTACGAGCGTAACGCTCGACCCAATATTACATAAAACTTCGCACAAAAATTAAATGGTATAAATTTGTGTGTAAATTTTAAATTTGCAAGCATTTTTGCTTGATTTTTTATTTTTTCAATGCTTGCATTGTGCGCCTACTGGATGTTGTGACATGTTGCTGGTGGTGTTGCTACCAAACGCTGTAAAAATGCTTGCACAAAAAATTTTTTTGTGATAAACTTAGCTAAAGAGTGGGTAAGATATGGAAATTGATATTATATTTTTGATTATTCTTGGTGTTATTTGTGCGGTTGGAGTTGCTTTTATTGTAGGACTGCACATAAGAAACGTGGTGATTGTGGAAAAGCACAACACTCCAGAAGAATTCACAGTGCTAGCACCAACACTCCACATTTTATTTTGCTTTGCTGGATTTGTGATTACACTAGCATTGCTTTTAGTTTTCACAGCCACGGACATTGCAAGTTTGTGGATAAGAGTATTTTTTGGAATTTTTGCATTATGCTTTGGGATAGGGGTGTATGCTACAAGTAAGTTTAGCATTGAATGTAATGATAAAACCATAATTAAACGCGGTATGTTTGGTTCTAAAGAATTTAAAAAGAGTGAAATTGTAAAAAAACGCATGATTAATTTTGGTTTTTGCACAATTGTGTATACTGCTGAAAAACGCGTGTTTTCCTATAATCAAAGCTGCATAGGCTCGGAATTTTTGGACTATCAATTTAAAGAACTTGAAATTATTGAAGAATAAAATCGAATTTTGTTCGATTTTTTTTCTATTTAGTTGACAAATTGAATCGATTTGTGGTTTAATTATTTAATAAAATGATTTAATTATTTAGTAGGGGGTGAGTGCGTGAATAATGGGTATCTGTCAAAGTTGCGTGAAGCGACAATTTCAATATTGCCAATTATGCTCATCGTGCTGATCCTTGCCAGTTTTGTTGTGGAATTGAGTTCATTTATGATATTACAATTCCTGATTGCTTGTGTGCTACTTATCTTTGGAATGTCTTGTTTTACACTAGGCTCAGATGAAGCCATGATTCCAATTGGAGAAAACATTGGTTCATTTTTGTCTAAAACAAATCGTGTTTGGTTTATGCTTTTTGTCGGATTTTTAATGGGTGTGGTAATCACAATTGCGGAGCCTGATTTATTGGTGCTAGCTAACCTTGTTCCTGCGATTAGCACTTGGAAAGTTATGCTTGCTGTTGGGCTTGGCGTCGGCGTTTTTATGATTTTTGCTATTCTAAGAATACTACTTCGAATCCCATTAAATGTTGTATTACTCATTTCATATGCCACGATTTTTATTCTATCTTTTTTTGTTCCGCCTGAGTTTGCACCACTTTCATTTGATGGAGGAAGTGTGACAACTGGGCCGATTAGCGTTCCATTTTTAATGGCTTTTGGATTAGGGTTAGCTTCGGTTCGTGGAAACGCAAAAGCTGATAGTGACGATAGCTTTGGTTATGTGGCTCTTGGCAGTGCGGGGCCAATTATTGCTGTGATGATTTTGGGATTAATGGTTGATTGTTCAACTCTAACAAACACAACCACTCAAAATGTGGTGGCACCATCAGACATAAATGGAGTGTTGAACTCATTTCTAGAATGCTTACCACACACTCTATTCGAGGTTGGCATTGTGGTGCTCCCCATATTGGTTATTTTTATGCTTTTTGAAGTGTTTTTGCTAAAACTTCCAATTAAAAAAGTGGTAAAAATCCTTCTAGGATTAGTGTTTGTGTATGTTGGAATTGTGCTTTTCTTTACGGGAGTAAGCGTTGGCTTTTTGCCTGTAGGGTCAATTTTAGGTGAAGCACTGGCTGGTAGTGTTTGGCTTTTCGTGCCCGTGTCATGTTTGCTTGGATTTGTGATTGTGCTTGCCGAGCCTGCGGTGCATGTGCTTGCAAACCAAGTCGAACAACTAACAGAAGGGCGTATTCCATCTAAGACAATTTTGGTTTGTATGTGCATTGGCGTTTCATTAAGTTTGGGGTTGTGTGCACTTCGTGTTGTGTTTGAATTTTCAATTTGGTGGGTGCTTATTCCAGCCTATGTTATCGCGCTAATTCTTGCTTTTGTTGTGCCACACATTTTCACGGGAATTGCGTTTGATTCGGGGGGCGTGGCAACAGGAGCAATGGCCACAACATTTGTGTTGCCACTAGTGCTTGGGGCTTGTGCTTGTGTGGGAGCTGATTCGATGCTTTACGCATTTGGGACATTGGCCTTTATGTGCGTTTCGCCATTGATTACAATTCAAGTGCTAGGTTTAATTGTAAAAATAGTAAATGCGCGCAAAGTTAAGAAAGAAAATAAACTTGTGGATAAAGATGTTCGAATTGAAATTGTTGAGTTTGATTAGGAGGAATTATGCCAAAAGAGAAATCACCATTTAAAATGCTGATGTGCATCGTGGAAAAGGATAAATTGGATAGTGCAAAATCTGTGCTAAAGAATGCAAAAGAGCAACTTTATCTTTCATTTTTAGCTGATGGTGTAGAACTTGAAAAGAGTGATATGTTTGGGTGGAATAGAAAAAATGAAGTTGTGCTGGTTGGGTTAGTTAGAGCGGAAAACGCAACTCAAACATTGCAAGGGCTAGATTTATTGTTATGCCCAGATAATGAGCGAAGTTTTGGGATTGCTTTCACATCGGATATAACTAGTATGTCCAGAGAGATGCTTGAATATTTTATTACCCAACAAAAGGAGAATGCATAGTGTTTATAAAGCATGAATTAAGTTTGATAATCACCATTGTCAATAAGGGGTTTTCTGATCCTGTTATCACCGCTGCCAAAGGGGCTGGGGCAGAAGGTGCCACAATAGTGTCGGCTAGAGGAACAGGAACGCACGAGGATGATAAAGTGCTTGGAGTGGCAATCCAACCAGAGAAAGAGTTAATCATGATTTTGGTGAAAAAATCAATTCGTAAAAAAGTAATGCGAGATATTTGCAAGGCGTGTAGTCTAAACGATGAAGGTCGCGGAATGACTTTTAGTGTGCCAGTTGATGAAGCAGGAGGAATTGTTCATCTTCTTAAGGATCAACCACATTTTTCTCTGCTTAGTCGAATCAAAAATAAAGCAAAGAAAAAAGCGAAAGCTAATGATGATGAATTAACTGAAAAAACCGATTAAAATAAACAAACAGCAAGAAATTACATCTTGACAAAATTAAAATTGGTGGTATGCTTTCTAGTGGACGATTTAAGAGGAGTTCATAGATATGAATAGCGATAATAATGAAAAGACAGAATATGTGGAAGATGGAGGAAAGGTTGTAGGCTCTATCCCAGTGGAAGAAAAACATGAATTTGATGATTCAGTTGATGAAAAATTTGATATTAATGCCAAAAGGAATGAACTTCTAAAAAAAGTTGAAAAATTAGAATTTCCAAACGTAGAGTTTGCTTTTTCAGAGCAGGATGTAATTGCTTCAGCATTTCCTGAAAGTTTAAAGATAGAAGAAGAGAAAGAAAGAATAAAATTTGAGCGTAGGTCTCTACTAAGGTCTTATAAGCGCACAGAGTTATTGCTTAATGATGCTCTTGCTGCTGAGAAGAAGCGAGAATCATTAGAGCGTAACTTAGTTCAAATTGAGAAAAAACTTGATAAAGAGCGCGATAGCTTAGCCGTTCAATTTGAGTTAGATAAAGCTGGAGTGCAGAAAAAAATTGATGCACTAAAGCAAGAAATGTTTGAATTTGGAAAATCAATTCAAGAAAAAGAAATTACGAGTGAAGATGCATTAGTTGATAAATCAAATAAAGAGCAATGGTTTAGTTTTATTTTACGCAATAAGAAGAGGCTTCCCGTTGAAAAAAATGAAACATTAACCGCGATGATTGACCGAATGCAATCATATAATGCTGAAATTGAAGAGTTACATATGAAGTTTAACAAACAAGTGGCTGTAAATCTTGCGCAATTTGAACAAGCAAAAGAACAGGTGAAAAAAGCCAAGCAAGACGAAAGTTTCAAAAAGAAAGTGGTCAAAGCATGGGTTAGTGGACAAGAGGAGAAAAAACGTCCAGTTAGGCAGGCAGTTACCGACGGAGTTAAGGAAATTGTTGAATTAAATTCTGATTCTGAAACTCAAGATGTTAAATTGACTCGACGTCAGCGGGTGGTTGCTGCGTTGCGTCAGATTTATCACTTCCTGTGTAAAAAACTCAGTGGAATTAAGCGTGAGCGAGCAAGGCAAACAGGTAAACGAGCAATTGAAAAAGAAATGCAAGGCGATCGCTCATTAAATAGAAGTGTAAATGTAAAATCGACACCAACTTCATAAAATGAAACATAATAATTAAGCCATTTGGCTTTTTTATTTTTTCAAGTTGAAAAATTTTTTGGGTTGTGTTATACTTTCTCAAAGAGGGTTACTTATGATTAAAGAAGTTATGGATTACCTAACGGAAATGTTTCCAAATCCTGAGCCTGAACTACATTATGAAAATGATTTTCAGTGCTTGGTTGCAGTGATGCTTAGTGCTCAATGTACCGATAAGCGAGTAAATGAAGTGACAGCCACACTTTTTAAATTGTATCCTGATTCTGCTTCAATGGCAAAGCTATCTCAAGGTGAATTGGAAAAACTAATCTATAGCACTGGTTTTTATCATAATAAAGCGAAGAATGTCTTGTTAGTGAGTAAGATTTTAAACGAGAAATATGATGGAAAAGTGCCGACCGATCCAAACGTGTTGGAAAGTTTGCCGGGAGTGGGGCGAAAGACAGCTAATGTGGTAAGTTCGGCTTTGTTTGGAACAAATCGAATTGGGGTAGACACACATGTCTTTCGAGTGACTAATCGGCTAGGACTTGTGAAAGCGAAGACTCCTCTTGAAGTGGAAAAGCAGTGGATAAAGCGCTACCCTAAGTGGTGTAATCATGATGCGCATTTTCGATTGGTGTTGTTTGGTCGTTATTTTTGCACCGCCAAAAAACCCAAATGTGGTGAGTGTAAATTGCGTGAAAAATGTAAATTTGTTAAGGAGTAGGTATGTTTGTTGATAAGATTAAGATTTTTGTAAAAGCAGGTAATGGTGGTGATGGTGCTGTGTCATTTCGTCGAGAAAAATATGTGCCTAATGGTGGGCCGAATGGCGGAGATGGTGGACGTGGCGGAAATGTAGTTTTAAAAGTGAAAGACAGCCTCAACACATTGATTGATTTTCGCTTTACAAAGAAGTTTTTTGCAGAGAATGGTGGAAATGGTGAACCAAAGAATATGACAGGTAAGTGCGGAAAAGATGCGGTTATCTTAGTGCCTCAAGGCACGTTAGTCAAGGATGAGAATGGTAAAGTGATTGTGGATATGTTTGAAAAAGATTCTGAGTTTGTGCTCTTAAAGGGTGGAAATGGTGGAAAAGGAAATCAGCACTATGCCACATCACGCAATCAAACTCCACGCTTTTCACAGAGCGGCGAAAAAACCATTGAGCATGAAATTACACTTGAATTAAAGACGATAGCCGATGTAGGGCTTGTTGGTTTTCCTAATGTTGGGAAATCCACACTTTTGAGTGTTCTCACCCAAGCAAAACCAAAGATTGCAAATTATCATTTCACCACTTTAAGCCCCAATCTTGGAGTGCTAACGCAATATGAAAAATCTTGTGTGATTGCAGACATTCCAGGGCTCATCGAGGGGGCTAGCACGGGGTTAGGGCTAGGTCACCAATTTTTGCGCCACATCGAGCGGACTAGGCTCATTGTGCATTTGGTGGACATTAGCGGAAGTGAGAGCCGAGACCCTGTGTCAGATTTTGAAATAATTAACAATGAACTACGAAATTACAGCGAGATTTTATCGACTCGCCCTCAAATTATCGTGCTCAATAAAGCCGATTTGCTTGAAAATAAAGACAACATTGCTGAGTTTAAAAACTACTTAAAGACTACGCCATTTAAGAATTCGCCAGTTTTTGTGTTGTCTGCAGTAACTCGTAACGGTGTCGAAGAACTTGTTAAGTCGATTTTTCAGCACTTAGATTCGATTCCTAAGCAAGAAAAAATCGAAACGGAAGTTTTTGATTTCGACCACAAGGAGCAAGTGCCAGTTTCATGTCACAAATTTGAAGAGCATGTGTTCGTGGTGGAAGGTGACAAACTTGTCGAACTTGCAAACAAACTCGATGTTTTTGACACACAAAGTTTAGCTTATCTACAAAAGCGTTTACGTGAAGAAGGGGTGATGAAACAGCTAGTTAAACTAGGTTTGCAAAGTGGCGACACAATTATTGTGGGCGATATTGAATTTGAATACACAGAATAAGGAGATAATATGATAAATTCTAAACAAAGGGCGGAGTTACGTAAATTCGCTCAGGCTCAACCTAGCGTTGTGCAAATTGGAAAAGAAGGCTTGTCGACAGCGGTATTGTTGTCGGTGAAAAATGTGTTGGTCGCACGTGAACTAATTAAGGGCACAGTGCTACCAGCTTGCGACAAATCAGTGCGAGAGATTGCAGATGAGCTTGCCACCGAACTTCATGCCGAAGTTGTGCAAGTGATTGGCACAAAATTTGTGCTCTATAAATTCAATCCAGAAAAGAAAAATCACGTGTTATAGACACAGTAAGCATAGCAAGATTTATTAAGTTGATTAAATAGTTTACTTGACCTAGATCTGTAATTTTGCTAAACTTAAAAAAGTATTGCAATAGTTACCGCGATAGCTTATTAAGGTGCAGCGGTTGCCGCGCAAAGGAGAAAAATGAGAAAGTTTGAGTGCCTTAGTAATAACACTTTAAAAATAATAGCCTGTGTGTCGATGTTTCTAGACCACCTAGGCTTTTTGGTTTTTACCGAGGTTGAGCTACTTCGAATTTTAGGTAGAATTGCATTTCCGATTTTTGCTTATATGCTTGCCGAAGGATGTTTTTACACCCGAAACAAACTCAAACATTTTCTCATTATTTTGGCATTTGGCGTAATTATTCAAATTGTTATGTTTTTGTTTAGTGGCTACACACGATTTAACATATTTTTAGTGTTTAGTGCATCAATTGTGCTAATTTATGCATTCGATTGGATAAATAAGTCTGTAAAAGATAAAGATGGTAGACAATTTTCTGTGGCTGTTATTTTGTTTGTGGGGTTGGGGTTATTATTTTGTGCAATAGAACTAAACACGTGGCTTTTTTTCGATAACTATAGTTTGTATGGAATATTTACTCCAGTCGTGTTGTATATTTTAAAGACGACACTACCCAAATTTCAAAAAACCAGCATGCTTATTGCTCTTGCAATTTTATCGATTATTTATGCAATAAGTATGGACTATGTGATGTATTACTTATTGCTTGCTATTCCACTTTTGGCATTATATAATGGCGAACGTGGTAAACTAAATATGAAATATTTTTTCTATGTGTTCTATCCAGCACACTTTGTATTTCTGGAGATTCTAAGTCAAATTTTGTGAAAACAATATGTTTTTACTTTACTTATTTGGTTTTTTAGAGTAAACTAACCCTAGGAGATTATATGGTTAAAAAGTTAATTCTTTCATTGAGTGTTTTTTTTGTTGCCATTTGCTTGTTTTCAGGTTGCGCAAGTGTGGATGCTGTGAGCATTATCTATGCCGATTCATCTAGAGCTTTAAACTATTCTTTCAAGTTTAACAAATCCACTTTAAATCAACATGGTATTGATTTTACCGATGCAGTAGCTCAAGCAAAAGAATGCGCCGATGATTATTGGGAACAGCTTGGGTATCATTTCAAGACAACGCAAGCAAGTTATGTTTCGGCATTGAACAGTAAAACTTCAAATTTTGAAGTTCGGATTACATTTGATAATTATGATAAATATTGTTTATTTCATAATGTTATGCCAAATGATGATAAGACTAAACCCACACTTGAAGAAGGCTTGTTGATAACAAAGCAAATTTTGCTTGATTCAAAGAATGTTGGAGACATATTTTTAAATATTCTTAATTTGCCTTATCAACGTGAAGGTCAAACCCTAGATAAAACAGTGGGCGAGGTGATGATTGAAAATATTGCCACGGGGTTATCTAAAAGCACAAGTGTGATTCAAAATTTACTTAAAACCATGAGTTTTGATGTTTCGTTTGCGTTTGCCACGGGATTAAAAATTCATTCTAATGCTGACTTTGTAACTTACACCATCGATCAGATAGGAGTAGGGAATGAAGAGTTGGCGCGATATACTGTTCACACGTGGGAGTGTTCATTAAACTCAAGTCCTGAAGTTATGATTTATAAAAATGTTCTCACTAGAAATAATCTGTATGCTTGGTATGGCTTGGCCATTGTTGCAGCTATAGTTTTTGGATTGATTCTATGGTTGGTTTTCTATGTGAAGCATAAAAATAGCGAGAGTGTTTATCGACAAGCGAACTTTCCATCAGCAAGTGTGGGGGATGATTATGATCGCACTCAGGATTATGAAATGCCGTCAAATAGCGAAAACTCTTCGCAAAACGAAAGTATTGCTAAAAATAATGAAGAAAAAAATAAAACAGAAGAAGATAAAAGGTCATAAAGCCTTTTCTTTTTTTATTAATTGAAAAAAAATCACATGCTGGAAAAAAGTTGAAAATTTTGTAAAAAATTTATGTCTGTTGCCTTGCCTTTTTGATTGCTCTTTGGTATAATGAACACACTATTTATTAGAGGTGACGTAAAATGAAATTTAGTTGTCAAGGGCTTGAACTTGCCGATGCTGTTTTAAAGGTTGTGAAGGCGGCTGCAGTGAGAACGACAAACCCAATTTTAGAGTGTGTGAAAATGGTTGCTGAGGAGGATAGCTTAACCCTTACTTGCACCGATTTAGAATTAACAATTACCAAAACAATTAAGGCCGAAGTCAAGGTGGCAGGCGTGGCGGTAATTCCAGCCAAATTCTTTGCTGATTTCGTCAGCAAGATTAGCTCGGAGCAATTGGAATTTAATTTGCGTGGCAAAACGCTTGACGTGGTTTATGGTGATAATAGCGCATTCTTCCAGTGTCAGGATGCTACAGAGTTTCCTGAACCAAAGACACTCGACCAACCAGAGTTTGTGGAAATTTTAAGTGATGGATTTAAGGATTTAGTCATGAAATCGAGCGTGGCTGTCGCGCAAGACGATTCTCGACCAATGCTTCGTGGAATTTTGCTTGAAGTGGTGAGTGGGCAATTGCGTGGCGTAGCCTTGGATGGCGTCCGACTAGCTCTTGTGCAAAAATCGACCTTGGCTCAAAGTGCTGAGTTTGGACTTGTGGTGAGTGCAAGGTGTTTGCTTGAAATTGTGCGCTTACTTCCCGACAAGGAAGAAGTAATTCGTATTTGCACTCAGAAGAATCATCTTCAAATTAACCTAGGCGACACAGTTATTTTGGTTCGTCTTATGGGAATGCAGAGTGATTATGTGTCGTATCGACAAATTTTACCAAAGGATTTTACCACTACTATCAGTGTGAATCGTAAGCACATTCAAGATGCTATGGAGCGTGCTGGCCTATTTAGTAGGGTGGATAAAAACTTTGTGGTTAAATTTGACATCAGTGGTAAAGATATGGTGATTAGCAGCGAAGGCGAGCTTGGAAATCTTACTGAGCATCTTCAAATTATTCACAATGGTGCAGATCTAAACATTGAGTTTAATGGAAAACTTTATAATGATGCACTTCGTGTTATTTCCGATGAGTTTGTGCAAATTCGTTTCGGAAGTAGTGTGCACCCTTGTGTGATTGTTCCTCAAGAAGGTGATGATTACCTCTATCTCATTCTTCCAATGCACAAAATATAGAAAAAAGAGCTGTTGCTCTTTTTACTTTGCGCATTCAATTAACGTGGATGTAATTTTATCAAGTGCATTGGTAGGTAAGACGTGGCGGTTGTTAAAACGCATGAATCTTGATCGAGCCACAAGGCTCGAAAAACTTTCTGGGAAAGAATCGAGATTTTTTTCGCGAAGCATAAGAGCATAACCTTTACGAACAAAATAATTGGCATTTTGGAGTTGATCTCCACGGCTACCATGCTCGAGTGGAATAATCAGCATTGGAATATCGGCACTAAGTAACTCAAAAATCATGTTTGATCCTCCTCGAGTGATGGCAATGTCAGTAAGCGTTAGAAGTTCATTCATGTAGGTGGTGTATTCAATCTGCGTGTAATCACTATGCTTTATGCGCGGATTAGATTTGCCTTTTCCTGTAATGTGAAGCACGTGATGGCTTTGTGTAAGTAAGTCTAGATGTCGCCACACTAGTTCATTTAGTGTTTTTGCGCCAAGACTTCCGCCAACAACCAAGCAAACAGGACGCTCGATGTGGTAGTTTGTTTTTAATCTTTTGACAATTTCAGGTTTGGGCGTGGAATTTAGAATTGGAGCCCCAACGAAAAGTCCGTTGTTTAGGTTGGTGGCTGTTTCACGATATGATGTACAAACTTTGTGTGCAAACCTACGAGCTATTTTATTGGCTAACCCCATAGTTAGGTCACTTTCGTGAATAACTAGTGGAATGTGTAGCTTAGCGCAAGCAAAAGCCACAGGCACAGAAACATAGCCACCTTTTGAAAACACAACATCAGCTTGAGTGTCGGTTAGAATTTTTTTAGCTTCTTTATAGCCAAGATAAACCTTATAGGGAATTAGTAGATTGCTTAACGCCAAGCTACGTTTAAATTTCGTGGTGGGGATAGCAAAGTATTCAATTGGAAGAGTTGATATAAGGTCCTTTTCGATGCCGTTTTCACTTCCTATATAAATTATTTTGTTAAAGTAGGGGGTTATGTATGGAATAAGGTTTATGTTTGGGGTAACATGGCCGGCAGATCCTCCACCTGTTAGAACAATTGTTTTACTCATTTTCTTTCTCCAAATTAAAAAAATTTTGCCTTTTCATAGTTAATTTTATGCAAAATTGTGTAAAATTATTAAAATTTTTCGAAAATTTTGCGTTAAATTATTTTTCGTTTTTGAATTTTTGTGCTAGAATAGTTTAAGATACTTTTTTAAAGGAGTGATATTTTGACGGAGAAAAATACTTATAATGCAAAAGATATTGTGGCGCTAGAAGGATTAGATGCAGTAAGAATGCG
>JAEEGL014612333.1_pt1 | contig 18625 bp, 17 predicted proteins | sample 9134231 | NCBI WGS metagenome assembly JAEEGL01 (sample SAMN16246548, study PRJNA631951) | gut metagenome | biome: gut microbiome; feature: rumen; material: fiber-attached | host: Bos | place: Iran: Karaj | collected 2018-10 | reverse complement strand
TAACGCATTTTGTTTTGATTCAAGCGACGATACTTCATCTTCAGATTCTTTACCCTGAGCTTTAAGTTTTTCAGCTTCATCTTTCTTCCCCTGCGCCATGACAGCCCCCAATTGCTTTGACAGGACATTTTTATTATTGCGCATTGCGTCAACTTCGCCTTGAACTTTTCGAACTTCAACATCAGTAGCAATAATTTCATCTACTAGTGGAAGTTTTGCATCTTGAAATTTTTTCTTAATGTTTTCTCTAACTAAATCAGGATTTTCTCTAATAAGTTTAATATCTATCATTATTTATTTTCTCCTTCATATTTTGATATTATATCATAAAAGCCATCTATATTCTTTTTTATATCACCTTTAAACACGCTGCTACCAGCAACTAAATAATTTGCACCTTTCTTTAAAACATTCATTGCATTATCTAGATTTATACCGCCATCAACACAAATTTTAAAGTTTTTATCACCTAGTTTTTTATCTCTAACATATTCAATCTTACTATTGACGTCTTCAATATATTTTTGTCCTCCGAACCCAGGATGGACGCTCATTATTAAAACAAAATCACACAGTTCTAGTACATTATCAATTTTTTGAACATCTGTCTCAGGGTTGATAACAATTCCTGCTTCTACACCTTTAGACTTGATATATTTGATGCATTCTATAGGGTCATCACCAGATTCTATGTGGACCGATAACATATCAGAACCCGCATCTATAAATTTTTGTAAATACTTCATTGGATTTGAAATCATTAAATGTGTATCAAGCATAAATCCAAATTCTTTTTTTACTTTAGATATTGCATCTATGACAGGAATTCCAAATGAAATATTATTCACAAAGTGACCATCCATAACATCAAGATGCAAATATTTAATATTACAATCATATAATTTTTTTAAATCATTATATACATGTAAAAAGTCACATGATAATAATGATGGCGATAAAATTACTTTTCCCATATTTTCTCCTTATCTTTGGTAAAAGTTAACTGAATAACTTGCAAGAATTTGATCATTAATTGCATCTACAACCTCAACTACGCCATTATTTACGCCTTCTTCACCAAGTATTGAACCAAACACGACTGGTATAGAAGTTCCTCTTTTATATGATCTAACTTTTGTAAGTTTAAAATATTTAATTTTACCAGAAACAATTTGTTTTAATCTAATATATGCATATAAAAGATCTGTGTTCTCACTTGATGGACTTGTAGAAGTATCTTCAATAACATAATAAGTATTTATTTGACCTTTCCATATTGAGCTACCCCTAATGTTAAAGTCTTCACCTCTTGGTCCACTACTAACGACAAGGTCTATTGCCGTTCCTTTATATCTTGAAGATCCTGCCTCATGTGATTGAGATATAACTTCTCCAAGAGGTATTGTAGGATGTTTTAAATAAGAAACTCCTCCAACAATAAATCCAGAAGATGTTACAAGGGATCTTGCAACAGATAATTGTCTTCCAACAAGATATGGAACAACTGTATATTCATTAGAACTTCCTATACTTACTGTAATAATTAAATCACCATAGTCTGAACTTTTCTTTTTATTTACATTTACGATATGTCCCATAGGAACATTGCTATTATATTCTTCTTCTATTTTATATGAGAGCTGCCTATCGTCTAACATATCAACAAATTGTCCAAGTGTTGTATTATTAAGCCAAGTTGGATTTGTAAAATCTAAAACCTTTGGTCCTTTTGATAGAGCAACATTTACGATATCGCCCATCTTATATCCACTACCTATAACTCTTGTTATTGTGCCCATGTCATAAGTGTCTGAATATTCATATTCTTCAACTTCAAGTTTAATTCAATATTCTCTTGCAATTGAAAGAGCATTATCAACTGGTAGCCCAACAACAGGAATATTATCATAATCAAGATTTCTTAGAATTTGACTTTGAGTTGCACCATTTCCAAATCCAATTAGATTATTTCTATATATATAATTTCCCATAGTTCCAAGTAAAATAATAAGCAAAAATACAATTATTGCAAGTATGATGTTGTAGTGCCTTATAAAGAAATTTGAACTTTTACCATGTCTTTCAAGAAGAGATTTTACATCACCACCATTTTCATCATGAAAATCTGGAAGCGCTTTGCTATTTGATAATTTAGTGATTAGTTGCATATCTTCTTCAGTCATAACTATAGTTGAATCAAATTGGTCTTCTTGTTGGTATTCAACATATTTTCCGGTAGTATCTTTGCATGCCCTATTTAAATCACTTAGTAATTCTATAGCACTTGAGTATCTTTTTGCAGGAATTTTTGCAAGACATTTTAAAATGATTCTTTCTAAACTATCATAAATATTTGGATTGTATTTACTTGGTGGAGTTACGCTGTCTTTAATATGCGACATAACAACGCTCACTGTGCTTTCACCTGTAAAAGGCACTCTACCTGTGATTAATTCATATAGAACGCAACCTATTGAATAGATGTCGCTTCTTTCATCTACGCTAGCGCCTCTTGCCTGCTCTGGAGAAATATAATGGACGCTACCAATAACTGCGGCATTGATAGTTGAACTTGTTACAGCTCTTGCTATACCAAAGTCTGTGATTTTAACAAGTCCAGCATCATTAATAATAATATTTTGTGGTTTAATATCTCTATGAATAAGACCAATCTTATGGGCACTAATAATACCGTTTACAATTTGTTTTCCTATTTCTATCGTCTCTTCATTAGAAAGGGCTCCATGTTGAACTATGAATTTTTTAAGTGATATGCCCTCTGCAAGCTCCATAACAATATAATGTAAATCTTTTTCATCAACTACACCGTATCCAGCAATAATATTTTCAGATTTTAAGTTGATTGCAGCATGTGCTTCATTTTTGAATCCTTTAATAAATGTCTCGTCATCATTAAGCTCATTCCTTAATATTTTAATAGCGACAATCTTATTCTTCTGAGTGTCCATTGCTTTATATACATAACTCATGCTGCCAGCACCAATAAGCTCAATAATTTCATATCTGCCTGAGAGTAGTTTTTTATCTGTTATTTTCTTTTTATCTCTGTTTTTCATAATACTCTATCCTCCAATTCCTTAAGACTGTCTTTTATATCATCTATCTGTATGAGTATAACTGTTATATTATCTCTGCCTCCTGCTTCGTTTGCTTTGTCAATTAGTTTATCTACCTTTTGCTCGATGCTTAATGATTCCTCTTTTACAATATCCATTATTTCCTGATTTGATAGCATATTGGTTAGGCCATCACTGCAGAATAATATATAATCATCTTTTTTTAGAGTTAGATCAAAATAATCTATTTTTATTTTTGATTCCGCACCAACAGCTCTAACGATTGAATTCTTTTTTGCTTCATAATCTGGCGTGCCTCGTTCAAGCTGCCCTGCTCTTACAAGTTCTTCAGCATAACTATGATCATAACTTATTTGTTTGATAGTATCAGATATTTTATAACACCTAGAATCCCCTATATTTACTATTGATAATCTATCATTTTCAATATAGCCGCCTACTAGTGTTGTTCCTGTATCATAATAATTGCTATCACTTCTTGACTTATTATATAAATCTAAATTTGCAATATTAATAGCGGAATGAAATAACTGACCTTTTGTATATGTGTCTCTTACCCTTTCAAAATAATTTTTTATTACTTCAATTGTATGACTTGATGCATATTCACCGCCAGAACCATGACCTACTCCATCGGCAACTAAAAATAAATTGGGAAAATCTCCTACTGGATTATCAGTGGCAAAAAAGCAATCTTGGTTGATTTGCCTTCTTCTACCCTTATCAGTTTTTCCAAAATAAATCATTTAGTTAATTAATTACCTGCCATATAACTATTTCTTAGTTGTCCACATGAACCAGATATATCTTCACCTAAGGTTCTTCTTATTGTTGCTACTATTTTGTTATCATTTAGATAATCTCTAAACTTTAATACTGTCCCTTCACTTGGCTTTGTAAAATTTGATTCTTTGATAGGATTTACTTTAATCAGATTTACATAATATTCGCAGTCTTTTAAGTATTTATTACATAAATCACAAAGTGCCTTTGCATCTTCAATAGAATCGTTTAAATCTTTTATTAAACTATATTCAAGAGAAAGCCTTCTTTTTGTCTTTAAAAAATATTCCCTTATTGCGAGCATTGTATCTTCAAGTGAATACTTGTTAGCTATTTTCATTATTTTTTTTCGCTTTTCTTCTATAGCTGAATGAAGGCTAAGTGCAAGCGATATTCCTTTCACATCATCTGCAAGCCGTAAAATATTTGGAACAATTCCACATGTTGATAGAGTGATATTACGTTTTCCAAGGTTATATCCTTTTTCATCATTAATAATATTTATAAACTTTAAAACATTATCATAATTATTTAGCGGTTCTCCCGAACCCATAAGAACAATATTAGAAATGTTTACTTTTGGTGCATATACTTCGCCAAGCATTTCATATGTCTCGAGATTTCTAACAAATCCTTTTTTAGTAGATGCGCAAAATTCGCAGCCCATTGCACAACCAACTTGTGTTGATATACAAATGCTGTCGCCATACTTATATCTCATTATGACACTTTCAATTGCATTGCCATCAGAAAGTTCAAGTAAATATTTTCTTGTTTCATCAATCTTAGAAATATATTCATTGATTATTTTTAAATTATTTAAACTATAATTATTTTTTAAAATATCTCTTAATTCCTTTGACACATTGGTCATCATGTCATAAGAATCAATATAAGAATCCCTATTATTAAGCCATGTAAAAATTTGAGATGCTCTAAAACTTTTTTCATTTAGATTTTGCATCACGCCTTGAAGTTCTTCATGTGTAAAATTTCTTATATCAATCATACAGTTAATTTTTGTGCCCTGCCATATATTCTCGTCCGGTCATTAAATTTTTGCCTTCTGGTTTTACCAAATCTAGCCTTAAAATTCCTTCTTTAAATCTTATAAATAATTCTTTATTCTTCTTTTCATCAATTAATTTATTAATAGATTGGATTTCATCATCTTTAATTATTTCAGCTTTATGTATTTGTAATTTTTTGCCATCTAAAATCATATATGCAGTCGGCCATGAATACATAGCCCTTATTATGAGACTAGCTTTTTTAGCATCCATTGTATTTGGATCAATCAGTCCATCTTCTTTTTTAATCTTTTTTGTAATTATGACATTAGATGATATATCTTCTTGCTTTACAGGCTTTATATTATCAATATTTTTTAATGTTGATATAAGAAGGCTCCCACCAAGAGATGCTAATTTATTAAATAAACTATCTGCAGTATCATTATCTTCTATGGTAATTTTTTCCTGTGCAAGCACATCACCAGTATCAAGCATTTCATCCATGTCCATTATGCTTATACCTGTTTTTGTATCACCTGACAATATTGCAGACTGTATTGGTGATGCTCCTCTATATTTTGGAAGTAATGATGCATGAACATTAATAAATCTTTTTTTATCAAGTAGTCTTTTTGGAATAATTTGTCCAAATGAAGCTACTACACATATATCAGCTTCTTTAACAATTTCATCAATATGATCATCGCTTTTAACACTTAATGTTTGATAGGTGCTAATTCCAAGTTCCTTAGCAACTTTTATAACATCTGGCATCGTAAGAATCATCTTTCGCCCTACTGGTTTATCCATAGTGCTTACAACTTTAATAACTGAAAAAAAGCTATCTTTTGATAGATCTCTCAAAATGCTACTTGCAAAATCTGGAGTCCCAAAAAATACTATCTTCATTATTTTTCTTTATCCTCTTTAATTTCATAAAACTCGCCATCTACTACTTTACTGTCATATAATATTCCATCTAAATGATCATATTCATGCATAATTATTCTTGCAAAAAAATCGCTCACAGTTATTTCAAATGGTTTCATATTTTCATCAAATGCTGAAACTGTAACAGTTTTTGGTCTGGATACCACTCCTTGGTGTTTTGGTATTGAAAGACAACCTTCGCTATCTTTAATTTCTTCTTTGCTTTTATATTTAATAGTTGGATTCACAAAAACAAAAGTTTCTCTACCATTTTGCAAAAACTTTTCTTTTTGTTTTGGACTTTTTGCACCTTTTTTATTTTCCTCTATATCTTCTTGTTGTAAATTATCTTCTTCATCTTCTGCCGAATTTGGATTAGCAATAAATATTCTTTTGAGGACGCCCACTTGAACAGCAGCAAGACCACATCCTTGTCCATTTTCCATGGTCTCGATCATATCTTCTATTAATTTCTTTTCTCTTTCTTTAATCTCTACAACAGGTTTAGAAATTTTATTTAAAATTTCATCACCTTCCACTCTTATTGCTCTAAGTGCCATATATTTACCCTCTTACCAACTTATAAACTCGCCTTCTACTACCTTTTTAGCATCATAGACTATTCTGTCATAATCAGAAAGGCCAAAGCTTGTCCCCTTTTTTATAATTGCATAATCATTATTGGTGTTTAAAACTTCAATATTTCTAAACACCGCATATCCTTTATTTACATTATAGGCTCCATAAATTTTTGTGAATGATTTGATTTCCATTTTTTCAGTAGGCGACTTATATAAAACGTCTCCTATATTTAACTTATCGTTATTTGCAACATAATAATAATTATCATCTTCTTTCGATATGTCAACATCAATTGAGACAGGTGTTCCATTTTCCCATTTATAAAAGCTTCCACTTCCCTCATCATCAACAATTAAATAATCTTTTGGAATTGCAAAGCATTCTTTTTCTGCAATAGCTTTTGATGGGATCTTTAGACCACTCACTTCATTAAATACCATTTCAAAGTCCAAAACTCGTCTATCTAAAAATTGTTCAATATATTCATCAAACTCTAAGCAATAATAGTCTTTATCATTTTGACCTGAAACTTTAGAGAGTTTAGCATATGTTATAAACCCTTTACTTGGAAAACTGATTTTAATTCTTTTCCCTAGGTAACTATCATATCTATTGTTCTTTCCTTCGAAAACAACAAACCATTTATCATTAGAGACAATTTTTAATAAACTATCGCCCTTACTTACAAACTTTCCATTCTGCGCTATATCAAAATAACTAACTATATTTACATCCCTAACACTAAAACCACTCATTAAATCATTTTCGTGACCATCAATTTGATAAGAAATGACACCGGCGGACCCTGAATATGCAGCATCAAGTGCTGTAATAATTGTTCCACTTTGGATTTCTGAAAATGTATTATCTCTTACCAGTTCATTAATGTAATTATTTATATTAAGTTTAAAATTATATATAGACTGGTAATTGTAGTCAGAAAAATCAGAATATGACTGTGCAACCTTCTTTTTAATATCTTTATAATTTTCTGTAGTTAGTGAAATATTTTTACTCACAATATTATTGTCATTAGTTATTAAATACATCAATGTGTTCTTTGATACTCTTGTATTTTCATAAACTAAACAATTTAAATATCCATTTTCTCCTGCTTTATAAACTATTTCATTTCTGAAAATTTTACCTTTCACTTTTTCAGCATTTGATACAGTTCCTGAATTTACTTCATAGACAGTTATATTATTTCTTGTAATATACATAAATAAAGAAAGAGCAATATAACAAGATAAAATAAATCCCATTACAAAAGTTGGGAAAACAAATTTTGTTTTTTTACCATAAGACTTATTATCTATAGTTTTTGCTTCTTTCTTTTTTACCATATCAATATGTATTTAGCATATTTGCCATATTTCTATAAAGAGATACTCTGGTAGGGAGGCCAAGCATTATGCTTATATATTCAATTTTTTTATCGGCATTCATACTCATAAGGACAAGACAATATCCCGCTTTACTTGTACTTCCAGTTTTTCCAGCTTCAATTATTATGTTTTGAAGTCTATATTCTTGTGTTGAATAAAATAGATTTGTAGACTCCCATACTTCGTTTCTAGCAGCTCCACTTCTTGTAACAAATTCTGCATTATATGTATGTATAGATGCGATATCAAGAAAATCTTTATTATCAACCGCATGCTTAAATAATAAATATAGGTCATATGCTGTTGAAGTATTTCCATCATCTAGGCCGCTAGGATCTACAAAACTTGTATGCGTCATTCCAAGTTTTTTTGCTTTTTCATTCATCATATCTACAAATGTAGATATTCTACCGCCACCTACAAATCGCGCTAAAGCGTTTGAGGCATCATTTCCAGATGGAATAAGCATTCCATAAAGCAACTGTTTTATAGTAAGAACATCACCAGATCTAAGTTTCGCATTAGAAGCATTTTTTTCAAGTTCAACATCTTCTCCTCTAACTTCAACAACTGTATCAAGATTAATACCAGAATCAAGAACTACAAGAGCTGACATAAGCTTTGTAAGTGATGCAATGCTTCGTTTAGTATATGCATTTCTATATTTCATTTTGACATTGTCATCTTTCTGCCTTCTACATTGCAGGTAACTATCAGCTTCAATACCTCCAACAAGGTTATTTTCATTCATATTTCCAATATAAAAATTCTTAGCAAACGTATCTGCATACTTAACATCATTATCTACATTGTATTTTGCCCTCATTCTATTTATGTCATATTCACTTGCGCCTCCAGAGCAAGAAACGCACGAAAACAATAACAAAAATAACGAGGCAATTAAAAAAAGCCTTGTTTTTTGCATATATTAATTATAATAGAAATACCGCTTATTTTCAATAAAAAACCCTATATCATTGATATAGGGTATTAAATAAATGCATTATATTTTTAACTGAAGAATAAGAGTAACATTCCTGCCGCAACTGCCGAGCCGATTACTCCAGCAACATTCGGACCCATTGCATGCATAAGCAAAAAGTTTGTAGGATTGTATTTTGCTCCTTCTTTTTGAACAACTCTTGCAGCCATAGGAACAGCTGATACACCGGCAGCTCCTATCATAGGATTGACCTTACCCTTGGTTGCAAGGCACATAATCTTTCCAAGTATGACTCCTCCAGCAGTTCCTATACTAAATGCAATGACACCAAGAACCATGATCTTAATTGTAGAAATACTGAGGAATGCGCTGGCAGATGCTTTTGCACCAACAGAAAGCCCAAGTAAAATTGAAATTATATACATAAGTGAATCTTGAATACACTTTACAAGAAGAGGAACTCTTCCAGATTCTTTTAAAAGATTACCAAGCATTAACATACCAATTAGTGAAGTAGCATCAGGTATAAGTAAACATGTAAAAATCGTAACCACAATAGGGAACAATATTTTTTCTGTCTTAGAAACTTCTCTTAACTGTTCCATTTTTATAATTCTTTCTTCATGAGTAGTTAGAGCTTTTATTATAGGTGGCTGAATAAGTGGAACGAGCGCCATATATGAATATGCTGCAACTGCAATAGATCCAAGAAGATGCGGTGCAAGTTTTGATGTAAGGAACAATGCTGTTGGGCCATCAGCGCCACCTATTATTCCAATAGATGCAGCTTCCTTTCCAGTAAAACCAAGGAAAATTGCACCAATGAATGTAAAGAATATTCCAATCTGTGCTGCAGCACCAAGTAAAAGAGATTTTGGATTTGCAATTAGTGGGCCAAAATCAGTTCCTGCACCAATGCATAAAAATATTAGTGGTGGATATATACCAAGTTCTACTCCCTGGTAAATCCAGTAAATTAGTCCTCCACCAGATCCTGCCCCATTTACAAATTTATTAAGTTCTACGGCGCCAGGTGAACCATGTTCCATAAGACCTGCATAAGGTATATTTACGAGAAGCATGCCAAATGCAATTGGTATAAGCAGATATGGCTCAAATTCTTTTACAATTGCTAAATATAATAAAAGACATGCTATGCATATCATAATAAGCTCGCCTGGGACTAAAAAATTTCCAACCTGAGTTGTTGCCTTAAAGAGAATTGATAGCCCCATTGAGCTCCAAAAGTCACCAAGTATTTTCAGCAAAGGAAACATAATCTACTCCTATTAGCCTATTTCGATTATCACATCGCCTGCTGAAACTTTTGTCCCCTTATCAGCTACTATTGCTTTTACTGTGCCAGATACAGTTGCTGGAATTTCATTTTCCATTTTCATTGCTTCAATAACGGCAACTACATCACCAGAATTAACACTCTGACCTACTTTTACTTTTATATCAAGGACTGTTCCTTGGAGAGGTGCAACTATACTACCTGCTCCAGCAGAAACTTTAGCTGCCTTGGCAGGTGCAGCGCTTGGTGCTTTACTTACAGGTGCAGAAGGTGAAGAAGGAACGCTTGCACTACCTAAATCATCAACTTCTACTTCATGCATTACTCCATCTACTTTGATATTAAATTTTCTAATTGCCATAATAAATCCCCTTTAAAAGTTTTATTTCCACTTTGGAATTCTCTTTATTGACTTAATAATTAATTTATCACTTCCTATGCCTGTCATACATGATATAGCAGCAGCTATAGCAGCAACAGTAGCACTATCAATACTTTTTGAATTTAAAGAATTATTGTTTATAACTGGAACAGAAGAAGTAAGTGATTTTTTATCTTTCTTGCTATTAATAAAGAAAGCAACAATATCTGTTATTGTTGAAATCAAAAACAAGATTATGAAAACAACACATATAGAAAATGCTGATATAAATAATGCATCGGTCAAATTAATCTCATTACCGTACATACCTATATGACCTCCAAACTTAGTAAAATTATATCATAAATACATAAAAAAAATACCCTTTAAAAAAGGGTATTAATCAACTCTTAAAGCATCTATTGGATTAAGCATCGCGGCTCTTTTTGCAGGCAAGTATCCAAAAACAAGTCCTATCCCCACAGAAACTGAAAAACTTATTAAAATTGCAGGCAGTGTAGGGTAAGCATCTATATCCATAGCAGCACCTATACTTTTTGTGACTATTGCACCAAGTATAATTCCAATAAGCCCTCCGAGCATAGACGTGACTGCAGCTTCTATAACAAATTGTTGCATTATGACTCCCTGTCTTGCACCTACCGCTTTTCTTATACCAATTTCTCTTGTTCTTTCGGTGACAGAAACAAGCATAATATTCATAACACCAATACCTGCAACAAGTAATGAAATCCCTGCTATACCGCCAAGCATTACAGAAAGGGTACCTACTTGCGAATTTAATTCTTTAATAATTGAACTCATGGCATTTACTGAATAGAGGTTAGAATTTTTAAAATGCTTAAATAACATATCCTTTAGGCCTTGAACAATATCATTGGTATAATCTGTATTGCTAGATGTAAGAACCCAGTTATTAATAAATGCATTTCTAGCCATTGTGACAGCAACTGTATATGGTATCCATACAACGTCATCACTGCCACCGTCTTCAAAATTATCTTCATCCTGCATTTCAATCACGCCAACAACCGTAAATGGCCTTCCATTGATTTTTAGCGATTCACCAATCGCTAATTCAGCACTTTGGAATAATTCCGATGCTACATACTGTCCAATTACACATACAGTTGATCGTCCTGCGATATCTGAATATATTATTCCTCTCCCAAGTGATATTTCCTGAGCATTAATTTTTTGATAATCTTCACTAACACCAGATACGGTTGTTTGTTCCATGCTTTCATTACCTTTTTTAACTGTTGCGTTCACTGTGATATTAGGAGAGATTCCATCAAACCACTGGGCATGTTCATCAAAATATGAATACATATCATCTTCTGTAATATGTCTGGAATTCATATTACGAGCAAAGACATTAATTTTATTGGCTCCCATAGAAGTAAACGAATCAATAATACTTCCCATATAGGCAGATACTATTGATATAAGGACAATGACAGCAGCTACACCAATAATAATTCCCAGCATTGTTAGGAACGAACGCATTTTATTGCTCCATATTGAATTTATGGCAAGTTTAAATGACTGTAGCATATTCTTCACTCGTCCCATCAAAATTTATTTGTCCATCTTTTATGCGAACAACTCTTTTAGCTTCTAAGGCTATTGAATTATCATGCGTAATGATTACAACCGTATTTCCTTCTTCATGTAGCTGTTTTAAAAAATTTAAAACTTCTCTTGATGTTCTAGAATCTAGAGCTCCAGTAGGCTCATCGGCAAGTATTAAAGATGGATTACCAGCAAGAGCTCTTGCAATTGATACTCTCTGTTGTTGTCCACCTGATAATTGAGATGGTTTGTTTTTATATTTTTCCCTAAGACCTACTTTTTCCAAATTTTCAAGTGCAATTTTTGCTCTTTCAGAGCTTTTAACACCTGCATAAAGCAACGGCAATTCCACATTTTCTAGCAGATTTAATTTAGATAAAAGGTTATATTGCTGAAAAATAAAACCTATCATTTGATTTCTTATTATTGCAAGTTCATCATCACTCATATGTGCAGTATTGATACCACCCAGGTAATAATCGCCACTTGTTGGCTTATCAAGTGCTCCAATAATGTTCATAAGTGTCGATTTTCCAGAACCAGATTTCCCAACAATTGCAACAAATTCCCCTCTATTGATTTTTAAATTTACATCATCATTGGCATATACTTGTTCTGTTCCCATTAAATAGATTTTATAGATATGTTTCATCTCAATTAAAGGAAGATTTGGATCAATCTTCTTTTTAATTGCTTCAAATGTTTTATCCTTACCAAAACCAAACATAAAAGTTATCTTCTCATTCCGCCACTAGGTGGACCACCCATGCCTCCCATTCCAGGACCGCCAAACCCACCAAAGCCCATTTGGTTTTGATTAGAACTTTCATTTACATATATCTCATCGCCCTCTTCAAGGCCTTCTTCAATTTCAATATAATTGTCATTACTAATTCCAGTTGTTACCTTAACCGCTACAAAACCATCAGGTGTATTATTTAAAACCCTTTGACCTATTCCTGTTTGATCTACTTTTTTACCTTTTACACTATTTGAAGTTTTCTTTACATAGACAACATTGCCTCTTTGTAGTGCATCCGATGGAATAGTAAGTACATTTTCTCTAGATGCAAGTATTACATATCCATCAACATTCATTCCAGGAATTAAACTACCTGTATCAGTGATTGTAACTCTAACCGGATAACTTGTTACACCATTACTATTTGCAGCAACTAAACTAACTTTCGTAATCTCGCCAGTAAAGACTTTATTATTGAATGCATCTGCCTGAACATTAACTTTTTGGCCGACAGACACTTTTGTAATATCAAGCTCATCAATACTCATATCAAAATAAAGTTCTGACAAATCATATATAGTAGCAAGTGTAGTAGCATTATTGGTTTTTTGCAATTTATCACCAGTTTTTACATTTTTTGAAATGACAGTTCCTTCTATAGGCGCTTTTATATAATATTCGTTGTAATTATCTTCTGAGTTTTTGAGTGAGTTTTCGGCTTGTATAAGTTGGTTATTAGCACTTTGATAAGAATTTCTTTTTGAAGAAATTGCATTTTTATATGAATCAGAGGTAATTGAAAAGAGCGGAGTTCCTTTTGTAACATATGCACCCTTTGTAATAAATACTTTATCAACTTTAACTTCATCACCATCATCAAGTGTTACGTCAACACTCATCTTTGGGGCAAATGCTCCATCGCCAAGGCTTATATAATTACCAACAATTGCAGATGCATTATTTTCCTCGGTAAGACCTCCAGGGTTTACTACTATGAATGTAACATATCTAACTAGCGCCCCACCATTCATAACAGCATCCATATTACCAACACCCGTAACATATGCAGGAAGCATCTCATCTGTTTCAGCAAGAATTAAGGTTCCAGCCATACCAGCCGATATATGTTTAGCATCAGATGATAAGAATGGTATTGAGACTGTCATTGTTGTATCATCAAAAAGAGTTCCTATTACTGTTTTAGATGATAGAACATCGCCAGATTTGATATTTACAGTTTTATAATATCCTTCAAGTTCAGAATGACAGATATTATCTTCAAATTTCTCTATGACTTTATCATATTTTTCTTTGGCGTCGTCATAATCTTGTTTTGCCTTGATATATGAAGCCGATGCATTAACAACAGATCTTTTGGCAGTTGATGGTTCAACTACAATAAGGAGTTGATCTTTATCTACCTTGTCTCCCTCATTAAAATCTGCAAATATTACATCTCCCTCGACAAGTGATGTTATATTATAAGAGTCTTTAGCCGACAAGGTTCCTGAACCAGAAAGTTCACTACTTAGACTCATGCGTCTTACAGTTTGGACTTGTTTATTGATCTCTTGTGTCTTTTGAGCCTTCTCAGCAGCCTTTCTAGAAAAGATAATAATTAAAATGATTCCTATAATTACTGCTATCACTATAAAGACAAGCTTTAATTTTTTTCTAGATGCTTCTTTTCTTTTTTCAATTTCTTCTCTTGCTTTGTCAATTGCAATTCTATCTTCTAAACTTAGATTTTCTTTTTTAAAAGAGTCAGAACTTACACCACTAACACCAGATAATTTGATTAATTCATCAAGTTCTTCCTTTTCTCTATCACCTTCTGAAGCTGAAAGTTTTGGAATCCTTGTCTTAAATTTATCATTAATAAAACCTGTAATTTTATCAATCCAAGAAAATAAAATAGGTAGAGTCTTGTCTTTTATTTCACCTAAAACTTTAGTTAAATCAGATAATCTGCTCCTAATACCTTTTTGGGAATTAATTATATCTGAAGTTTTATTTTTAATTTTATCTAAAAATTCTTTCATTTATTTTACTTAATATGCAATGTATCATGATATGGGAATACTGATGTAATGTTACCAGAAGATGCCATCTCATCATCATTTCCAGTTGTTGATATCGATTCTACAATAATAATAACTTCATCACCAATTTTAAATGTTCCTGCGAAAGAGAATGCAAACTTTACTTCTGCATTTCCAAATGTATATCTTGCTTCATCAATTTCAACTGCATTAGGAGTTAAATTGTTTGATTGGTCATAATATATATTTTCAACCCAGCCTTTTGTTACATAAACCGTTGAATCCTTAGAATATCCTTCTCTATATGCATATATAGTTTTTGTTGGTTCATTTAGATACATAACCAAATATCCATATTGATGTAGTTCTGCAGCAATTTGATTATATGTTGATGCAAACCCATTTAAGAAATAATTGCCTAGAGTAAAATCAAATGGGAAATATGAATTTAAAGGATGTTGTCTTTGTGCAACTATAGGACCAGTAAGAGTTGTTTTAACCATATCATTGGCATTTAGCTCTTTACTACTATCAAGTGTTAACTTAAAAATAGTTCCGTATATTTCGTTACTACCTTTTTTATTTTCTCTCAACGTGTTATATATTGCATTTATGCAATCTGTTTTAGTTAAATACTCAAGTTGCGTTTTACTTATGTTTTTATTAAGATCAAGTTCGCAAAATTTTAAAATACGTCCAAAAGTTTGATTACTTGCAAAATCTTCATTGGTATAACCAAGAAGTGCAAGACACGCTCTTGAAACTTCTCTAAAAGATACGTATTCATCTGGCTTAAATAGACCGCCAAGATATGAAACCATATATCCATACTTAGTTGCAATTTTAATATAAGAAGCATAAGGATGATTAATTGGGACATCAGAAAAGGCTGCTGATTCAGCAAGATCAGATATTGTATCTTTGTATGGAGATGTTTTTACAATCATTCTTGCAAATTCACCTCTTGTAATAAGTGCATCAAGATTTGTATCATCAGCTATATCTGCAAGGAAAATTACTTGGTTTCGCATATGTTGTCCAGATGTTGTTGCATCGGCATATGCAGTTTTTGAACTTGCAAAAAGAAGGCAGGTTGCCATAAAAGCAAATGCAATTTTTTTATTAATTTTTAATAATTCATATGCCATAATTTTCATATTTATATTACTCATATAGTAAAAAATTACTGTGATATTTTTGTGAAAATATTATAAAAACTAAGAAAATCTAGTCGCACCCAAAATGGGTCTTGGTCACATCTTCACTTATAGGAAAAATTCCTAAAATACATTTATATAGGTTAGTTCCTCCCGTTGTTTTAACAGTTTTAACCCTACTACTTACCGTAACCCCAGTAGATGTCCTTTTAATTTCAGATACTGATGCTAAAGTATACGAGTTTTGCGATGCAAGACCTCCAAAGCTATTTTTCTTTTCAAATATAAATATAACCTCGTCATTTTTTCTTACGCTACCCATATTGCTGAATGCAACTTGGGCTCCGCCAGATTCAAGGTAATATGTATCACCATCAATTTCCACACTATATGGGACCTGATAAGTTCCAGCATTTTCATTTATCCTTTCGACATATCCTCTACCAACTGCAAGAGAAACAGAATTACTTTCTACATTACCCGATGCGCCTTCACAAAAAACCTGAACAGCTTTAATTCTTTTATTGTAATATGCAATTCCATAACCATTTAAAATAAGTGCATCTTCTACATTCATCTTTGATGATATAACATTGTTTAAATAAAAACTTGCGTCATTAACATTGAATGGAATAATTTTATCTAGTGATAAGTCAAATGTAACAAGAAGTGGTCCATAAAAAGAAAGACTTACAACTCCACTTGCATCTAATTCATTATTATTTGATTTAACGACATTAAATTTTGACCCATATATATTTGTACTTCCTTTTGGCGATGTCTTCATAAGGTTATAAAATATATTTATTATATCCTGCTTGTTTAAAATATCATCCATTCCTTTTGAAACATTTTTTCCAAGTTCTAGTTCTATAAATTTAAAAGCCCTTCCCTTATTTTGGTTTTCTGCAAAATCTGAATTTTCATATCCAAGAAGAGCTAGAACTCCTCTTGCAACATCCTTATATGTAACATATTCGTTTGGTTTAAATTTATTGTTTAAATATGAAACCATGAACTTTTCATTCACAGCTTTTTTTATATACTGACAATATGGATTTGTAGTCTCAACATCTTCAAAAGAAACTGTAGGAATGTCTTCTGGAACAGATTCTTTGAACTCAGAAGCTTTTACAATCATTTTGGCAAATTCTGCCCTAGTTACAAAACTATCTAAATTATCAAGCTCGCATATCTCAAGCAAAAATACTACCTGGTTTCTTTTATCTTGGCCTGCAGCCTTAACTTCAGATGCCCTTGATGGAACAATATATGTAAGGCAAATAACAAAAATTAGCACAAGCGATAATATTTTGTTTTTAATATTACCAAAATACATAAAACTATTATATTTTTAGAATATGTTGAAAATGTGAAAAATATATGTGAGATTTGTAATTATTGAGCAACGCCAAGTTCTATATTATTTATTTCAAAACTTTCTATACTAGAATCTTCTATAAAATCAATATTTTCTATAAATAGAGTAGCTCTAAAATCTTTAAATGACTTTTCTATGGCAGATTTAAGTTTTGGATTTATTTTGATTGAGAGATTAGTAACTGGTGTCTTTAAAGTTACATTTTTATTTGTTTTTTCACCACGAACGATACTTATTATTTCAAGTATTTGGTTACCAAGATTATATTCTTCGTCAAAATCATAATTTGATTTTTCTAGTTTAGTTATATGAATTGATGGAGCGCTATGATACAATTCTTGGAAAATCTCTTCTGTTATATATGGGAAATAAATACTAAAATCTTGTAACAATTTATAAAGAAGTGTATAAACAGTTTTTTGTCCACTATATCTTGGAACATCTCCAAATTCTTCTGGTCTATATAATCTATGCTTTACTATCTCAACATAATTGTCACAGAAATTCCAGAAAAACTTTTCAAGAACATTTAAAGCAAGTCCTATTTCATAGTCTTCTAGATATTCAATAAACTGCTTCTCCATTACGCTGTAAGCATTTAGTATCCATTTATCTATATATTCAAAGTCAGAAAATTCTTTATCTTTATAATCTGCTAAATGAATTTCTATAAATTTTGCAACATTCCAAATTTTATTTACAAGCTTTCTTCCTCTATCAAAAGTTTCTGTTGCAAACACTATATCAGTTCCAAGTCTTCCTGAGCCAGCCCAGTATCTGATAACATCTGCCGAATATTGATTTATTAAATCAAATGGTTCTACTGTAGCATTGTTCTTGCTCTTACTAATTTTTTCACCTTTACCTGCCATAACAAAGCCAGATATCATTACGTTTTCCCATGGCATTTCTTTAAAGTGATAAAAACTTTTTACTATGGTATAAAAATCCCAAGTTCTAATAATTTCGCTAGCATTAGTTCTAAGTGACATAGGTCTTAAATGTTTTTCAAGACTTTCACTTGTTCCATATTTCATATTGATAAGTGGTGTTACAGAAGAAGTAGCCCACGTATCCATTACATCAGTTTCTGGAATAAAATGTTCACATCCACATTTTGGACATTTTGAAATATTAGGTTTGTCAGATATAGGATTAACAGGGAGTTGATCTTTACTTGCAAATATTACCTCTCCACATTCCTTGCAATACCATACAGGGAATGGAACTCCAAAGTAACGCTGTCTTGAAATACACCAATCCCAAGCAACATTATTTACCCATTCATCATATCTTGCGTGCATATATTGAG
>JAEEGL011581467.1_pt1 | contig 18625 bp, 16 predicted proteins | sample 9134231 | NCBI WGS metagenome assembly JAEEGL01 (sample SAMN16246548, study PRJNA631951) | gut metagenome | biome: gut microbiome; feature: rumen; material: fiber-attached | host: Bos | place: Iran: Karaj | collected 2018-10 | reverse complement strand
GAGATTGACCACATAGGCTTTGTTCACGTCTCCGCTCCCGGTTCCCCCGGCAATGAAATCGTATGACCCCGTACCGAAGAGAGCCACTTTCTTTTCCGGATTCAGCGGCAGGACGTTCTTTTTGTTTTTCAGAAGGATTATCCCTTCGTCAGCCGCCTTTTCACAAAGCGCGGCGTGGGCCTTCAAATCAGGGGCTTCCGAAGGCTTGTAGCCCTTGAAGGCCGGGGTCTTGACTATCAGTTCCAAGACTCTTGTAACGCACTCGTCAAGCGCTTCCCGTGACAGGGAGCCGTCTTTTACGGCCTTCAGGACCGCTTCGTAACGCCAGTCGCTTCCGGGCTGGATCATATCGTTTCCCGCGCGGATTATGCCGGGATTGTCATATCCGCCGCCCCAGTCGGTCATCACCGCGCCCTCGAAGCCCCATTCCCCGCGTAGAACGTCCATAATAAGCCATCTGTTCTCGGCGGCAGGTACCCCGTTGACATAATTGTATGAGGTCATTACGGTCCAGGGCTGGGACTCTTTTACGGCGATCTCGAAGTTTTTAAGGTAGATTTCCCGCATAGCACGCTCACTTACACGGGCGTCGTTGGCAAGACGGTTCAGCTCCTGGTTGTTAAGGGCAAAATGCTTCAGGGATGTTCCCACACCGTTGGATTCGATGCCGTTGATCATAGCCGCAGCCATTTTCCCGGAAAGCAGCGGATCCTCGGAATAATACTCGAAGTTCCTGCCGCAGAGGGGGTTGCGATGGATATTGACACCGGGAGCCAGCAACACGTCCGCGCCATATTCCAGGACCTCGTTGCCCATAGCCTGACCGACTTCCTCGATCAGTTCCGTATTCCACGTCGAAGCCAGCATTACGGCGACAGGGAAACCGGTACAGTAGAAAGTCCTCTCATCGCCTTCCCTTGTCGGAGAGATGCGAAGCCCCGCCGGGCCGTCAGCAAGCGTAACGCGCGGAATTCCAAGCCTTTCTATGCTGTTTATCGTACCGGCGCATCCCGGGACTCCGAGGGCGGAATTGCCTATACCGTTGTAAGATTTAGCCTTTCCCCCGACGAGCAGTTTCACTTTTTCCTCGTCAGTCATCAGCGAAACGATTTCCGGAATATTGTCTTCTCTGAGTTGGGCTGCTTTTACGGGGGTCACGGCAAGCAGCGTGGAAAGGATCAAAGTCTGTATCATACCAAGTGTTTTAACTTAAGCAAATATAGTTCAATTCATTGAAAAACGGAAACTATTTTCTATATTTGTCTTCTATGTGTACGGGCACATTTGCCCCTTCGTGCAGCTTATGAAAAGATACCTTACTCTCTGTCTCCTGCTACTGACCATTCCGCTTTGCGCAGCCGTGCAAGGCCCTTCCCACGACCTGGCAAGCCTTGAGAGGTGGGGACCGTATTCAAAGGAGTATTTCGGAATCTCGCATATCTCGGACCTTTCTTCCGGGATCCAGGTGGAATTCTGCCTTGTCAGCGGAATCTACCGGCGCAACTTCAAGGTCCCCTGCGCCCTTTTCGAGTCTGACGTCCATCCCTGGTGGGTATCCGCAGATATGAAGCATATCACCTACCGGCACGAAATAGAGTGGAAGGACCGGGTCTATGTGGACGCGACCTACCACATCCTTGACGAGGACAGGGTGCTGCTGGAGACTCATTGCGTAAACAACACCCCTCTTGTGCAGAACATCAGTCTGCAGCTTGCAGTGCGAAAAAGCGGAGGGACTCCGGAGCAAAGGACTCCGGAAATCACGGAGGGGAAGGGCTGCTTTTCTGTCAAGTATCCGGAAGTGGCTGATACTTATAGCGTTGTGTGGGACTATCCGCTTAGCGAGGTGCGGGAATGGAAGTGCGCCCGATTGGAGCAGCTGATGCCGCCTATGGTCCACAATCATACCAGCAAGCGGCTTAAGGGGGACCTGAAAGGGCACTACACGGCGAACTTTCTGAGGCCGGTGGTGCTTAAGCCACAGTCCGACACGACTGTCTGGCAGGTGATTGTGCGTGGACCGGCTATTTCGCGTGGATCATCGGCTATTGCGCGTGGGGAACAAACGCCTGACAGCCAGGCGGTACCTCTAGGGGTGCAGCTGATGCAGGCGACGCTGCTGACAAATGTGGTCTACCCGATCGATGCTTTCGGAGAGCCAATAAGGCATTTCTGTCCCGGGAAGAACTGGAACAGCCTCTACACCTGGGACTGCGGTTTCATCGGCTGGGCAATGAGCGAAATCGCCCCGGAGCGCGGCTACGAGATTATCCGCCAATACACAACAGCCCCCGAGGAGGAAGCGCCGTTCGTGCATCACGGCACTCCCCTGGCGACACAGATTCTCGCGATAGGTGACGTGCTGAAAAACAATGGCTTCGACGAGGCTCTGCTGCGGGAAATCTATCCCCGCCTGAAGCGCTTCTACGACTTTATGACCGGACCGCGCTTCCGTAAGCCTTCCGGACTTCTGGAGACCTGGAACATCTTCTACAACAGCGGAGGCTGGGACGATTACCCGCCCCAGTGGTTCCTGAGGCCCCAGGAGGAGCTGCGGGCGAAGACGACTCCGATGGTCTCGACCTCGTATTACATCCGCTGCGCAAAGATCCTGAGGCTGCTCGCTGCGCATATGGTATCCAGCGGACCCAAGAATGGACGCAAGACTCTCCAGAAGGACATCAGGCAGTATGATGCAGACATAGCGGAGATGGCAAAAGGCATCCTGGACAATGCCTGGGACAGCGAAAGCGGCTATTTCGGCTATGTCCGGCACGACGACAAGGGGAAGGCCGAGGGCCTCTATCTATGGACCCCGGAGATGGGCATACCGGCGCAGGACGGTACAAGGCCGGCAGCGGCAGGGACGAAGAGTACGAACTTCGACCGGGGACTGGACGGGGTAAGTCCGCTTGTCGCGGGAATCACGAACGAGGAGCAGAGCAAAGCCCTTCTGGACCATATATTTACCGAAGGGGAGCTATGGAGCCACTGCGGGATTACAGCAGTGGACCAGAGCGCTCCCTACTACCGCAAGGACGGTTACTGGAACGGCACGGTATGGCTTCCGCACCAGATGATACTGTGGAAGACTATGCTGGACCTCGGCCTTCCGGAGAGGGCGCGGCAGATTGCCGAGACCGCCCTGAAATGCTGGGAAAGGGAATGCGAGGACTCCTACAACTGCTATGAGCATTTTATGATTGACAGCGGACGGGGTGGAGGCTGGAGTAATTTCTCCGGACTTTCTTCGCCGATAATCAACTGGTACAACGCCTACAACAAGCCGGGGACGGTTTCCACCGGTTTCGGAACTCTGGTCACAAAGGCGGAATGGGCGGAGGATTTCAGCTCCGTCAGGCTCAGTCTCGAATTCGACAAAGAGCTTGTCGGCAAGGAGGTGGCCATAATCGTCTGCTTTGCGGGCGGCCCTAAAGAAGTGATGGTGAAAGCTGATAAAAAGAGTAAAATAATGACCTGCACTGACAATTAAGGAATTATGAAAAATAACCTACATCATTTTTCCTGCCGTCGCTCTGCCGTGCGACCCCTCCCACTTCGTGGGCCCCTCCCTCTTACAAGGCCGAGGGTGGCCATGGGCAGGAAAAATGATGCAGGTTATTATTTAACACTTACGAAATACATATGACAACATTAAGCATCATATTGGCAACGATGGCGGCGGGGTTTTCGATGTCGTTTGAGGATGGAGCCATACCCGGCGTAAAGGGACAGGCGGCGTTTTTCGACGGTTTCGACAGCAGGATTGTCGTCCCGGCGGCGGAGGTGCCGGTCCCGGAAAGGCATTTCGCCGTGGACGTGTGGATATGCCCCGTGGCCTTTCCAAAGAGCCCCTGCCCGGTGGTGAGTCGGCAGAGGACGGATGCTCCGGGCGGATGGAATATGTGGCTGGACGCTCTTGGGAGGGTCCATTTTTCCGTAGCGATTGCAGGGGAATGGGTTTCCGTAGAGAGTCCGTCGGGACTGCCGCTGAGGCAATGGTCACGGCTTACGGCGTTTTTCAGGGCGGCGAGCGGGCTTTATCTAGCCATCGACGGAAAGGAGGTCGCCAAGACGGCGATGGAAGCTCCCTGGGTGGAGCAGGACTTTGATCTGTGGATAGGACGCACTCCCGTAAAGACTCCGTCTTTCTTTGAAAATCAGAACATTCCAATCTATAGCAGCCTTGACGGGGCGCTTGACGAACTGGCTCTGTATTACGACAAAGGCGCCTATGGCAAGATTCTGAAAGAGAAGTTCGTACGGCCGTCTGCACCGGAGTTCGAGCAGCGCAGGCTTCCCTCCGGGCCGGACGGTCTCGCTTTCGGTGCCTGGTACATTCCGCTGAAATACTATAAAGCCTTTGACGACAGGTGGAGGGGGAACCTGCCGGATGTGGTGGTCGGATTCGGGCCGCAGCAGCCCTGGAAGGTTGTTTTCTGGAAGGGCATCTCTTACGCGCCCTGCCTGGTTACGGAAAAAGGCAATTGGATGTGCAACGAATTCATTGAGAGAAAGAAAGTTACAGGCTGGGGCTGCCCGGAGAGTATGAGCGACAAGCACGCGGATTTCTCCTCTGTCAGGATAATCGAGAATTCGCCGGCCCGCACGGTCATCGTATGGCGTAACATCCCTGTCGGAGTCAATCAGAAAATCCCTTATCAAAGCGAAGAAAGCCTCTGGGGCGACTGCTCCGAAGAGACTTATATCTTCTATCCGGACGGGGTCGGGGTCCGCAAGATGGAGCTGTGGACTTCCAGGCCGAATGACTGGTACGAATGGTGCCAGAGCCTGCAGGTCCTGCATCCCGAGCAGAGGCCGGAAGATGTGCTGGACGCCGCCAGGATAATGTCAGTCGCGGCAATGGACGGCCGCAGCGCCGAATATGGATGGGACTTCGAGGGAGATGCAAAGTATGACGCAGCTTGCATTGCCGGCGCAAATATCCAGGTCAGTTACCTCAAGAGCCGCTGGAATCCTTTCCTGATTCTGGAAGACGGCGACGGGGCGAATGAAAACGGGCGTCCCGGACCTGAGATCCAACGCTATTCCGGGCGCTGGTCGGAGTATTCAGCCTTCCCCTGGCGGAATCACTGGCCGGCAAGCCAGGACTATGTGATCGGGCGCTATGCCTGCGTCGCGGACGCTCCTTCTCACACCTACACGGCGACTCAGTACAACGCACCGCATTCTCTGGAACAGACCGGTTGGAACACTTGGAAAATGACAAAACTGATGCTCTGCGGCTGCACCGAGGGCGATGCTTCCGACCTGCTCCCGCTGGCGAAGTCCTGGCTCAGGGCGCCCAGGCTGCTATGCGGCGGTTCCGAGGTCACGTACGATCTGAGCCAGAGGGCTTATGTCCTTTCGTCCTCTCCTGCGGCGTATTCCGGCTCTCCTGCTGACGCCGGGCCGCTGTCCTTCCGCCTCGAAGCCTCCGCTTCCAGGCCCGCAAACGGGCTTTGTCTGATACTGAAAGGCGCAGACGGCACGAACTGCTCCGTAAGCGTTGACGGAAAGCCCTTCCCCGAGGCCGCCGTCGGAGCCGTTTCCGCCTGGGATGGCCCCTCGACCATTATCTGGCTGCCGCTGAAAACTGATGCCCCTGTAAGCATAGATATCCGGCAGAATTGATATCTTTGCAAAAAAAACAGATGAAAAAGACCATATTCCTCGCACTGGCCCTGGCTGTCTCCTGCCGGGGACCGGAAGTCCTTGAAAAGGACGGATGGGACCCTGCCGTCCACAAAGCCCTGTCGACTCTGATCCGCGACGGAGGTGGGGCATCCTGCGCTCCCTACGCCGTATTCGACTGTGACAACACCTCGATCATCCACGACGTTTCGCAGACATTGATGCTCTATATGATTGAGAATCTGCGCTTTGCCGATGCTCCTGAGCTTTGCTTCCTCGGGGGGATAGAGGATGGATCAAAGCAGTTGGAAGGCTGGGGTATGAGCGCAGCCGAGGCGGGGAAACAGCTCTCGGAGGAGTATCGGCGGCTGGAGGAGATGCGCGACGGCGGAATGGCCCTTGAGGAGATCCGCAAGAGCGAGCTTTATCTGGATTTCCGCGCCCGTTTCCTCTCCTTCGAGGAGCAGCTGGGGCTGGCATACAGCTATGAAGACCTATGCATCTGGCAGCCTGCCCTGCTGTGCGGAATGAGCAAAGCCGAGGCTCGCAGCCTGATGGAAGAGTCCATCCGCCACAATCTGTCCATAGAGCCGTACGAAGAGGAATGGACCTCCCCAGACGGCCGCTTCACAGGGATAGCGGAAATAGGCCTGAAAGTGACTCAGGCTATGAAAAACCTGCACCGGAGCCTGGTGGAGCACGGGATCGACACATATATCTGCTCAGCTTCTCTGGAAGAGCTTGTCGAAGTGCTCGCCTGCGATCCTGAAATCGGCTTCGGAATGCCTCCGGAGCGTGTCTATGGAATCAGGCTCGCAGAGGGAGACAGTATCATTCCGGCCAAACTGGAAGGCTATCCGCAGCCGTACAAGGAAGGAAAGGTGGAGAACATCAAGGCGTTTATGGCCGCGTCCCACTGTTCCGACGGACCTGTCCTGGTCGCCGGAGACAGCAACGGAGACGTCGCGATGCTGACTGCCTTCCGCGGCACAAGGTGCTCTCTCATAATGGATTGCGGCAATGACGGACCCATAGGCGAACTCGCAGCCAAGGCCCGCTCCGCCCACAACCGCGGCCGTTTCGTAGTGCAGCCGAGGCGATATGCCCGACCGGCGGAGAGTTCGTAAAGGGCGAGGCCCAGGTCAAAGCCCTGCGGAAAATCATTCCCACTCGATCGTTGCCGGGGGTTTGGAGGAGATGTCGTAGACCACGCGGTTGACGCCGCGGACGCGGTTGATGATTTCGCCGGAAATCTCGCCCAGGACCTCGTAGGGCAGCGGATAGGCTTCCGCGGTCATACCGTCCACAGAGCTGACGGCTCTCAGCGCGACGCAGCTTTCATAGGTCCTTTCATCGCCCATAACGCCGACGCTCCTGACCGGCAGGAGTATGGCTCCGGCCTGCCAGATCTTCTCATAAAGTCCGTGGCGGCGGAGGGCGGAAATATAGATTGCATCGGCCTCCTGGAGGATATGGACCTTCTCCGGAGTGACTTCGCCGAGCACTCTGATGCCGAGGCCGGGGCCGGGGAAAGGATGGCGGCCGAGGATGGACGGAGCAAGGCCGAGGGCTTTTCCGACGCGGCGGACCTCGTCTTTGAAAAGCAGGCGGAGTGGCTCTACCAACTTGAATTTCAGGTCCTTGGGCAGGCCGCCGACATTGTGGTGGCTCTTTATGGTCACGGACGGTCCCTTGACGGAGGAGGACTCGATGACGTCGGGATAGATGGTCCCCTGGGCCAGCCATTTCACCTGTCCATATTTTTTCGCGGCCTCGTTGAAGACCTCGATGTAGTCGCGGCCGATGACTTTGCGCTTGGCCTCCGGCTCAGTAACTCCCTTAAGGTCAGCGAAAAAGCGCTCCGACGCCCGGACTCCCTCAACCTGCAGGCCCATCCCTTCGTAGGAGGCGAGAACGGAGTCGAACTCATCCTTGCGGAGCAGGCCGGAGTCCACGAAAATGCAGCGCAGGCGCTCTCCTACGGCCTTTTGCAAAAGCAGGGCGGCGACGGAGGAATCCACTCCCCCGGAGAGGGCAAGAAGTACCTCGTCATCGCCTAGCTTAGCCTTCAGTTCCTTTACCGTACTCTCTATGAAATTTTCGGGGGTCCATTCGCCCTTGCAGGCGCAAATACCTCTGACAAAGTTCCTTATGAGTTTCGGCCCCTCGGCGCTGTGATGGACTTCGGGATGGAACTGGATGCCCCAGCTGGGCTCGCCCTCGAGGCGGAACGCGGCATTGGCGATGTCGGCGGTCGAGGCGATGCGGTGGAATCTCTCCGGAAGGGTGAGGATAGTGTCGCCGTGGGACATCCAGACTATGGATTTTGGGGACAGTCCTGCAAGCAGAGGATCGGGCTCAAGTACTTGGATTTCAGCGCGTCCGTATTCTCTCGAGGCTGCCGGGGCGACACGTGCTCCGCTGCTATGGGCGAGGTACTGGGCACCGTAGCAAATGCCGAGAAGGGGCAGGCGGCCACGTATTTCTCCGAGATCGGGGACGGGCGCGTCAGCATCGTTTACGCTGGCCGGCGAACCGCTGAGTATCACGCCTTTAACACCTTCCAGCGAGGGGATTTTATTGTAGGGATGGATCTCGCTGTAGACGCCTTCTTCACGGACTCTCCTTGCTATCAGCTGGGTGTACTGCGAGCCGAAATCGAGTATCAGTATCTTATCCATTGTAATTAGGTGTGGCCTTGGCTATCTGTACGTCGTGGGGATGGTTTTCACGGAGGGAGGCGGCGCTGACGCGGACGAAGCGGGCCTCGTGGAGGGCATCCAGGTCCTTCGCGCCTACATAGCCCATTCCGGAACGGAGGCCGCCGGCGAGCTGGAAGATCACGTCTCCGACCGGCCCTTTGCAGGGAACGCGGGCTACGACGCCCTCGGGGACGAGCTTTTTCGCCTCTTTCTGGAAATATCTGTCAGCCGAGCCGGCCTTCATAGCGTCCACCGAACCCATTCCGCGGTAGCCCTTGTAAAGGACACCGCCGATCTCCTCGCACTCCCCCGGAGCCTCGTCCGTCCCGGCGAAAAGGGAGCCGCACATCACGCTGTCAGCCCCTGCCGCAAGGGCCTTCACTATGTCCCCGGAATAGCGCAGACCGCCGTCGGCTATGACAGGGACGCGGCCTGCTGCGGCCTCGGCGACCTCAGCTATGGCCGTCAGCTGCGGGACTCCGACGCCCGCGACGATGCGAGTCGTGCAGATGGACCCCGGACCGATTCCGACCTTGAGGGCATCGGCTCCGGCTTCGATCAAGTCCTTCGCGGCTTCGGCGGTGGCTATGTTCCCGACCACGACGTCGAGTCCCGGGAAGGCCGCCTTAATCTCCCTGAGCTTGTCCATAACCCCCTTCGAGTGCCCGTGGGCCGAATCCAGGACCACGGCGTCCACCCCTTCCGCGACCAGGGCCCTGACCCTTTCCAGGGCGTCCGGCGTTATGCCGACCCCGGCGGCGGCCCTCAGGCCTTCTGCCTTGACCTTCTTCACCTCGGCGGCCTGGGCTTCGGCGGATATGTTCTTATGGATCACGCCGATACCGCCACAGCGGGCCATTGATATGGCCATCCGGGCCTCGGTGACCGTGTCCATCGCGGCTGAGGCGAAGGGGATTTCTAGTGAGACATTGCGGGAAAAACGCGTGTTGAGGCTGACTTCGCGGGGCAGGACTTCGGAATACGCCGGGACCAGGAGAACGTCATCGAAAGTGATGGCTTCCCTTAGAATTCTGTCTTGAATGGAGGACATAAAGGACGGTTCTTGGTTCTATCTTGCAAATTTAGCGAAATTATCCTTATATTTGCAGCGGTGAAACGAGTTTTGACCATATTATTTTCACTGCTTTGTCTCGGGGCCGCCGCTCAGGTGCGCTCCTATGGGGATATGGACTCGAAGACTTTCGTCATCGGTCTGGACAGCTATTTCTTCGGCACGTCCGGGGCTCTGGACTTCTCCGTCGGCGGCACTGCCTGGCAGGCTTCCATCGCCGGAAGCAAGGTCAGCGTCAATGGAGACTTGCTCCTCAACGGGCAGGGAGAGACGCTGGTCGGCATCCACGATTTCACCGGGGACAATGTGGTCGAACTGGTGATCGGCAGCCGCACCTCGCAGGGTGTCGTGGCCCGTATCTATCAGCTCGGCGGCGGGAAATGGAAACTTATCGGGAAGGTCGGCGCTTTCGGCAGCGGCGTTTCCGAGATCCGGGTTTTCCGCCAGGCGCTTACCGTCAAGGACAAGGAAAGCGGCGCCCTCCATACCTGGACCTGCCACGGCGGCAGTTTCGACTTCAAGTCTTCCGCCGGCGGTCCCGACCCAACTCCGTCAAACCTTTAAAATTTTATACAAAAAAATGAAAAAGTTTATTGCAATTGCTGCAGCTCTCGTGCTTTTCGGCACACAGGCTTTCGCCCAGCTCTCTGTCGGAGCAGGCTATCTGAATTCAACTGAAATCTCCAAAGTCCAGACTAACGACGGTACCAAGAAGTACACTCAGGACCTCAACGGTTTCTATGCCGGCGCCAACTACACCTTCGGCCTCGACGCTCTCGTAGATGGTCTCGCAATCACTCCCGGTGCCTATGCTTCAATGCTCTTCGGTACTGACAAGGACAATACCAACAAGAAGTATCAGGACCTTACCGTCAACATTCCCGTCAACATCAGCTACGGTTTCAACCTGACCAGCGACTTCAAGCTTATGGCATTTGCCGGCCCTATCTTCCAGATCGGCGTTATCAACAAGACCATCACCAAAGTCTCCAACGAGACCAAAACCCGCAACAATTTCGAAGCTGACAAGGTCAGCGCCAGCATTGATCTTGGCTCTCTCGGCATTGTCGGAGGCGAGGCTACTCTCGTTCCTGCCCGTGAGCGTTTCAACATCCTCCTCGGCGGCGGTCTCGGCTTCGAGGTCAACGAGCAGATTGCTGTTCTCGTGGGCTACAACCACTCCCTGATGAACTACTGGAAGCTCGACAAAACCACTGTCGGCCGCAGCCAGATTACTGTCGGCGTGAACTTCAAGTTCTAAGAGACTGAATTTCAAAGGTACAAAGGGACCGGCTCTTGAAGGGCCGGTCTTTTTTTGTGTCAGACCTCGGCGAAGAAGGCGCTGAGAAGCTCGCGGATTTCGAAAAAGCGCGGAGTGAGCCTGTCTTCAGCGTCAAGGTGCAGGCGGTGGCCCTTTTCGGGGACGGAATGATGCTCCGAGACTATGCCGAGACTCTGGGCCTGACGATGGACCGCGAGGGTACCGAAGCACCTGTCCATCAGGAATTTAGCCCCGAGCGGATAGCCTTCGTCGTATGGGACCATAGGGTCCTTTTCGCTCTGGAAGGAGAAGATGGGGACATTCGCTCGGCCAAGGACGCCGAGGTCGTGGACATAACCCCAGAGATTGCCGACGGCCCTTATCCGGCAGGGGGGCATATTCGACGGCGGGTCGTAGGCAAGAGAGAGGGCGATGGCCCCTCCGGCGCTGGTCCCGGCGACGAAAACTCTCTCCGGGTCGACATCGTTCCTTTGCAGCAGGAAGGCGAGCGCAGCCGCAGCGTCTTCCACGGCCTCCTTTTCCGCCCTGGCAACGGCTCCCCTGCCCGGCCTGAGCCCGAGACGGTAGTCTATGGACGCGGCAACATAGCCGAGCGAAGCGAAATGTCTGCACCACTCCACCTGCCCCTTTTCCGCTTTGTTTCCAATCATATAGGCTCCTCCGTGCATCATCAGAAGCAGCGGCCGGCGGCCCGGGAGATCCGGGGTGTATATATCCATTTTCAGCTCCAGCTCCCGGCGGCGACACAGCTTTCCGAGCAGGCTCCAGACGGGAATCGGCCGGGACGAGGGGGCTTCGCTCCAGTATCCGCGGACCTTGGAATATACTACATCCTTGATTAGCATTGCACAATTTTTGCAGACAATCTACCCTGCAAAGGTAAAAAATATGTCAAAAAATTCCATCTCTTCGTCGGAACTGCAGCAATATCAGAAGCATTATTCCGAGAATGACTTCTTCAAAAAGATAACGAAGTTCGCGAAAAAGGCGGGCATCAAGACGGTCTATTACGCTCTGGTCCTGTATTTTACGCTCACTGATCCCGCGACGCCGTCACGATACAAGGCGGTCATTATGGGCGCACTTGGATATTTTATCCTTCCTTTTGACTTCATTCCGGACCTCTTCCCCGGAATAGGCATAGTCGATGACTGGAGCGCTCTGCTGGGCGCGGTTCTCTATGTCGCAACGGCGATTACTCCTGACATCAAGGCCAGGGCGAAGGCTAAACTCTCCGACTGGTTCGGCTCCTACAGCGAGGCCGATCTCGGCGATCTCGCCTAAAGCATTTTCTTTACGAGGGCGAAGAGTTTGTAGGGCATATAGCGGACAGGGAGGTCTATCCAAAGTGGCGTGCTGAGAACCGTGCGCTCGTGGGTGAACGCGAGAAAACTGCGCTCGGAATGATATGAGCCCATACCAGAGTTCCCGACGCCGCCAAAGGGCGCATTGCTGTTGGCTATATGCATTACGACATCATTGATGCAGGCCCCGCCGGACGTGGTTTTCGCTATCATATCCCAGCCGTTTTTCTGCTTGCCGAAATAGTAGAAGGCGAGCGGCTTTTCGCGGGAATTGACGAAGTCGGAGACCTCGGCGCGGTCCCGGAAAGTCAGTATCGGGAAGATGGGCCCGAATATTTCTTCCTGCATTACCGGGGCCTCCGGGGACACGTGGTCCAGAAGAGTGGGCTCGATCCATAGCTTTTCGCGGTCGCAGTGGCCTCCGGCAATGATTTCTCCGTCTTTCAGATAGCTCTCAAGCCGGTCAAAGGCTGATTCTTTGACAATATGGACATACTTGTCGGAATGCTCGGTCCCGTCCGGATAGAGTTCTTTCAGAGCACGGCGGAAGTCTTCGACGAAGGCTTCTTTTATGTCCTCGTGGAGGAAGAGATAGTCGGGCGCTATGCAGGTCTGGCCGCTGTTGAGGCACTTTCCCCAGGCGATTCGGCGGGCGGCAAGATGTAGGTCGGCGTCTTTGTCGACTATGCAGGGACTTTTTCCTCCGAGCTCCAGCACAAGGGGCGTCAGGTACTTTGACTGGGCCTCCATTGCAATGCGTCCGAGGGAGGGGCTGCCGGTTAGGAAAACGAGGTCATAACGATGACGGAAGAGCTCTGCGTTGACCTGGTGGTTGCCCTGGACTACTGCTATGTACTCCTCGGGGAAGCTGTCGGTGATCAGCTCTTCTATGGCTTTGGAGACTGCGGGGACATAGGGCGAGGGCTTCAGCAGGGCGGTACAGCCGGCCGAAATGGCTCCGACAAGCGGGTTTAGCAGCAGTTGGACGGGATAGTTCCACGGGCTCACGATAAGGGTGCAGCCGAGGGGCTCGCGGACGACGCAGGTCCTTGACGGAGCGACGCTCAGCGAAGGGGCAACACGTCTTTTCCTTGCCCAGCGGCGGGTGTTGCGTATGGCATCGTCTATTTCACCGTAGACGAGTCCTATTTCCGTCAGATAGGCTTCTTCGTAGCTTTTATGAAGGTCCTGCCACAGGGCGTCGGCGAGAGCTTTCTCCCATTTTTTCAGGCCGGCTTTGAAGGCTTTCAGCTGGCTTATTCGCCATTTCACGTCGCGGGTGCTGCCTTCGGCGAAAAAGCTTCGCTGCTTCAGGACGAATTCTTCTATTCTTTCCGGAGTGGTGTTTTCCATTTAATTGTATTTGTACAGTTTGAACTCGACTTTGAAGTTAAAGCCGCCCTTGCCCTCGTTGCCGTTCATATCAAGCTCCATATTGCCTGACCACGGCACCATTGTCGCGGACTTATTGTTGTACGTAATCTGTTGCGAGGGAGATGATGTCCATCCGGCCTTGGACACGCGGACCGCAGGATTGGTATATGGATGATGGAAAACCCTGCTGGAACCATCCCAATAGATGATTCCGTGTTCGGTGTTGAATGTAATCATTATGTCCAGGGGGATGCTCTGGGTGTCCGGTTTAAAGATCAGGCGGCGGCTTTCGCTTTCGGATACCGGAACCTGGTAAAAGTCCAATTTATCATTACGTATTTTCATATCGTCCGAGAGTGGAGTAAGCTCTATGAATTCAGGCTGTTTCAAGCTCCAGGACTCAGCGTACAATTCTTTTGCTTTCACGGCGATGACTTTGTTCTGACGAGAGTACCATTTGGTCTCTTCTGTCCCGTCAGAGAACTCCGTCTTGATATTGTAGTCATAGGAGAACTCGATATTGTTTTCCGTCGAAGGAACAAACTTCTCCTCAAGTATTTCCTGGCGCTTTACGTAACGGCTGAGTTTGCTTGGTCTATGTATAGTCGAAGCGTCGTGACTGCCATAAAAAAGTACCACTTCCACTAATAATTCCCCGTTCCTCTTTTGGGAAATCTTTTTCACGTGACCTTTCCCGTCTACTTCACTCTCAAACACCAATTCATCTTTGACAGTCATATCTGCGCCGTAATACGTGATTTTGGAAAGGACGTTCTTTGAATGGAAATGGCCTGCGACAATGCTGGGAACAAAAAGATCTTCAAGGCCGCTGATGACATCGATTCCGCACCAGGGATTAGCCGTCCCGGAATATTCAATGACAGTTTTACTGCCGTCACCGGCGGTAAAAGCAGTTAAATTGCCATCAGTCCATTCAAATTTAGTTTCGTTGTGACCATCGTTGTAAGAACTGACCGTCTTATCATCGTTCAGAGTAAATGTGCCTGTGCTTTTACTGCCGTCTGATTGTTCAGAATCGAATTTGACAGACCCGTTTTCATAGACATAACTGTCATATTGATGGACCATTTTCGATGCGATGTAGTCTTCCGGATAAATGCTCTTGGCAACGGGGAACTCCTCGAGGTATTCGCAATAATCGCTGAACCCGTTTTTGCCATACTTGTAGCTGTTCCGTGCCCCTCCAATAGTTTCAGTCAAGGACACACGTCCATTTTCGTAACTGACAAGAGTAGTATATGGCGTTTCTCCATAATTACTCACATCAATCCGGACAATTCTGTCGGCCGCGTTGGTGATTGGGGCAAAACGCAGGAATGCTGAATTCTGGCTGCTTTGTTCTTTTTCTTCGCAAGAGAAAAACCCCAAGCACAGGATTGAACCAAGAGCAATAGTCGCAAGTTTTTTCATATCCATTGATTTAGATTCACTTGCAAAAATAACATTTTTTCATTGATGCTCTGTAGAAATATTTATTATCTTTGCCCAAATGGCTGAACACTATGATATTCCTGCTTGAATCCTTACTCGCCTGCGTGGCTTTTACATTTTTCGTCTTCATCCTTTCGAGAAACCCGCTGAAGACTATCTACAATTATCCCCCGGCCATAGTGGAAAGGGCCGTGAAACTGGGGCTCGTAGACGAAAACAACCGCCCCGGAGGGACGGTGTTTTACATAAAGAAAATCTCCGTACTGCTTATTTTCGGCCTGGTTCTCGGCTTTCTGATGCGCTATGTCAATGGTTGTGAAACCTTCTGGGAAGGGACTCTGACCGCGTATCTCCTATGGTGCGTAGTGGACTGGTTCGACGCCCTGGTGATGGACTGCATCTGGTTCTGCCACGACCCTCATTTTATCATACCGGGGACAGAGGATATGAAAGAAGCCTACCACGACTATTGGTTCCATATCAAGGGCTCCCTTATCGGTATGGTCTTGGCCATACCCGCATCGCTTCTTGCCGGCCTGATCGTGATTATGTAAGCCTACTTCAGCGTGTGGCGGCCTACTTTTGTAAGCCAGCCGATGATGAGTTCGGGACGGTCGGTCTGGATCATCGACACTCCTGCGTCCAAATACTGCTGATAGACCTCACCGGGATCCTTGCACTGGAAAGCGGCGTCGTCATCGTTTCCGTCTCCCCCGCAAAGTGACGCCCAGATCGTGTTCACCCAGACCTTGGAGCCTTGTGCGATGATCTTTTCCGCCGCATCCTTGAAGGCGCTGTCATTATTGTTGCCCCAGCAGACTTCATAGGCCAGAGGCACGACGCCCTTTTCCAGATAGGAGTTGAAGAGGGCCTTGCCCTTCTCCTGCTGGATATTGATTATGGGCATATACATCATATTGTGCGGGTAGGCGGCTTCGTGCTCCGCAACGACCTCTACCGGCTTGGACCCCTTGATCAGGACCTGGTCAGTAACGCCCAGTCTTTCAGTTATTTCCAAGACTTTGTCGTAGTACTCGTATCCCTGGTCGACATTGACGCAAATCCTGTCTTTGGTGCAGAGGAGAGCCTCCTCCAGGGTGGGCATACGGAGAGAGTCGATAATGACTCCGTGGGCTCGCTTCAGGCTGAGACTCTTGATTTCGGCGAGGGTGAGGTCCTTCACCTTTGCGCTCTTTTCTTTGTCCTCCCTGAAAACCTTGCTGAAGTTCGTGCAGCGCTTGACGTCACGGTCGTGGCTCAGTACCAGAACGGAATCGGAGGTCATCTTAAGGTCTATTTCGACGATGTCCGCACCCATTGCGATGACACTTTCGATGGCCGGGATGGAATTCTCCGGCCAGTTGCGCCAGTCGCCGCGGTGGCAGGCTACCACGACATATTTGGACTGAGGGTTATGTATCTGAGCAGCAATTGCTTCCGCACGGTTTGCATATTTCGGGGCAGAGCTACACCCGGCAAGGAGCAAGAGTGCGGCGAAAGCAAAGAAAAGGCGTTTCATATCAATATTCTGTTTTGTCAGATTTTTCGTCCCAGAGGCGGAAACTCGACAAGGCTTCGCTCTGAAGAAGTGGAAGGATAGGAACGCTGCGCTGCGCAAAAGGCTTGTCCAACTCGCGATAGATAAAATCGTCGTCGAAGCCTATCGCCGCGGCATCCGCACGGTTGTTCCCGTAGAATATACGGTCGATATGGGCCCAGTAAATGGCTCCGAGACACATAGGACAGGGCTCGCAGGAGGTATAGACAGTGCATCCGGAGAGGTCGAAAGTCCCCAGTTTGCGGGCGGCCTCCCGGATGGCGTTGACCTCGGCGTGGGCCGTGGGGTCGTTGTCTATGGTCACGGAATTCGACCGGGCGGCTATTATCTCGCCGTCTTTGACTATCACTGCGCCGAACGGGCCTCCGCCATTTTCGACACTCTGAGTCGCAAGCCGGATGGCCGCCCTCATCATTTGACGGTCGGTATCGGTAATATTCATCTCTCCCCTTTTAACGGAGCTGGAAGATCACAGGGAAGGTATAGGTAACCTTGACCGCACGGTCACGCTGTTTGCCGGGCTTCCACTTCGGGGAGCTTGACACGACGCGGACAGCCTCCTTGTCCAGAGACTCGTCGACGCCACGAAGGACCTTCACATTGGTCACGCGGCCGTCAGACTCAACGGTGAACTGGAGGGTCACACGGCCCTGCACGCCGTTTTCCTTGGCGATTTCAGGATAGACCAGGCGGGAGTTGACCCACTTCGAGAACTCATTGGCGTCACCTCCGTTGAACGAAGGCTTCTGCTCGACGAGCTGGAAAGGAATGGCCTCTTCCTCGACTTCTTCTTCGACGACCTCGGCTTCCTTATAATCCTGGATCTCGTAAGTGGAGTTGTCGTCCTCTAGATTCATAAACATATCGTCATCGAGTTTGATGTCATCGTCGACGATGTCGATCTGGTCGGAAAGGACGGGGATATCCGGTGCTGCGGGCGGGGGCGGAGGAAGTTCGTTCGGAAGTGCGATCATCTCCTCTTCGACGAGGACCTGGGTGGTGTCTTCAAGGGCGGCGACCGAGCTGTCCTTGGAGGACCATTCGAAGGCTCCGTACACGACGCCGAGAGCAACGACAAGACCTATCTCGGTGAAGAGAAGTTTCTTGTTCTCAAGGCTGGCTTTGGCGCTTTTCTTAATTTCCATAATTCAAATGCTTTGGTTACGATGCAAAGGTACGAAGGCTTTTTCGCGCGTCAAAATATCCGAAAGAAATAAATCTCGCAGACGCGACAAATCAACACGCTGACAATCAAAGCGTTACGATGACAGTCAAGAATTAAAAACTCGCAAAGGCCCTTTTGGATGTCGTTTATCACCGGAAAAGCGACGTTTGTCAGATTATAGCCAAGACAGGAAGAAATCCCCGTCAGGGGCTGTACGGAGCCGTTCCTTCAGACGGTAGAGGCGGTTGTAGACGTAGGGCTTGTCCTGGGAGAGGAGAGTGGAAATGGTCGTTGAAGAGAAGCCTGCGACGGTGAAAAGATAGAGATTGTAGTCTTCTTCCTTCCACTTTGGGAAGGCGCTGCGGAGCCTCTTCATCACGTCTTCGCAGGAGTCATTCACCGAGCGCTCAAGCTCGCGGCGGACCTTGTCGTCCGAGCGAAGGCCCTCGACAATCGAGCTCACTTCCCTCAGAATTTTAGGCTGAAGATTCTCCGTACCTTCATATATATAGTACTGTTCGCAGAGGCGGTCAAGGGTGTCTAGGCCGGCTATGGGAGACTTGCTTTTCGACTGCAGGGCAGACAATCTGGAACGCAGGTCCTCGGCGGTCGAAAGCATCTTTTCGTTTTCTTCCCTTTCAAGCAGAAGCAGCTTTTCAGTCTGGTTCTTCTTGGCCCGGAAATACAGGACCAAAGTCGCTAGGACGGCTGTGATGAAGAGAGCGAACATTCCGCCTCGGCTGCGCCTTTTCTCCTGATAGCGGTAGGCAGAGGCCAGCGCTACGGAAGAGGCGTCATCCAGGAAATAATATGTCCCGTAAAAAGCCTTTGCCCGGAGAAAATCGTATTTTGCTTTCGCGCCCTCCCCTTTCAGGCTCTCACGGGGGAGGCTTTCAAGTATGGTCAGGGCGCTGTCCGGATAATTGTCGACGAGACGGGAAGCCTGCCTCAGTTCCGGCGTCACCCTGCCGCAGGATGCAAACAGGGTGAGCAGGATAAGGTATGGAACCAGCTTTCTCAGTTTAACAGAGATTACGGAGAAGGTTCGTCAGCGAGACTTTCTTCTCGATGAGGGCGCGGAG
>JAEEGL016184387.1_pt1 | contig 18626 bp, 6 predicted proteins | sample 9134231 | NCBI WGS metagenome assembly JAEEGL01 (sample SAMN16246548, study PRJNA631951) | gut metagenome | biome: gut microbiome; feature: rumen; material: fiber-attached | host: Bos | place: Iran: Karaj | collected 2018-10 | reverse complement strand
TCCAATGTGCCCCAGATCGTCATGTTGCCCGCGAAGATCGGCCGCGAACCGCGCCCCTTCACGTACAGCCCCCACGCCCCGACGTCGAAGATGCCGACCTTGTCGATAAAGGTATATGTGGACTGGCGGCAGTCGGCGATGCGTATGCCGCATTCGCGGCTTCTGCACTTGATGTTGAGGTTCTCGACGTTTATCGGGCAGTCGCCCCCGAACTCGATCACGCCCATGGTTCCGTTCGTGCAGGCGATGTCTGAGACGAGCCATGTGCGAGAGGCGCTTTCCTTGCGGGTGCGCGAGTAGCCTTCGCCGCGGATTGGGTTCTTGAGGAGTAGCGGCTGCGACACCTTGTAGATGCCGGATGGGAAGAAGAGGGCGCCTTTCTCCGTGTTCGCGTTCACTATTGCGCTCACGTCCTCGGAGCCGTCGTTCTTCGCGCCGAGGGAGAGGACGTTGATGGATTCGGCGGCTGCCGGCAGCGACAGCGCAAGGGCGATGAGCGCGGCGGATGCGCGGAGGGATGGTCTATGGCTGACGATTTGGTTGTTCATGGCTGTTTTCTCCGTTTCATACCTTAAAGTATATCATATTTTCGCGGGTTTAGGGGCGCGGGTCTAGGGCGAGTTGGAGTTCAGAGTTCGAGTTCTAGAGCGGAATTGAAAAATTCCTTTCTCCAACTCCAACTCAATTCTCCAACTCCCGCTAACTGCTGACTGCTAACCGCTAACTGCTAATACTATTCAACGGCTGATATTTTTGATATAATACCGCCAAACAAAAGGGAAAGGGTTTGTCATGAACGGCCAATTGAGAAATGCGGGAGTTTCGCTTGCTGCGGTTTTTTCGCTTTCGTTTTTCACGACTGCCGGTGCGGCTGCGCTCAACGCGAGGGCCTACGTGCAAAGCGGGCTTGTGGGGCAGCTTGACGCAATCGCCAACAACGGCGTCGATGCCGAAACGGGCGAAGACATCCACATTGGCACCTCGACGACTCTGTGGGCGGACATTGCCGGGAACGCCTCGATGCAGAAGTCAAAGAGCCAGTTCGTGTATTCGTATGGCGCCGACTACGTTACCGTTGGTTCCGGCGGCAGCCTGGGCGGCGTCTATTTCAAGTCGCAGGCCTTCGTAAATGCCGTAAAGGACAGGAGCCTTACGCTCCAGTTGCTCGTGCGCGAGACGTCGCTTTATGCAAGTTCTTACTTTGTGTCCGTGACTGGCGGGCTTGGCATAGGTGATACGTCAAGCGTAATTCCCGCACAGCCATTTCGCTCGTTCATGTACAGGGGAAAGACCGACGTCCTTCCTTTCTCGACGGCAAAGTATCTCAACAAGGACGTTCTCCTTACGATTGTCATCGACAGCGAAGGCGCGAGTCTTTCGTTTGACGACGGCCCCGTCGCCCATGTCAACGCCGGAGGAACTTCGACTCCGTCCTATGGCTCTACCGGAGCCACGCTGTTTTCGTACGCCAAGGGCCAGGTGCGCTCGCTCCGCATCTACAACAGGGTGCTTACCGCTTCAGAGCGAATCGAGAACGCGATTGTCGACGAAGTGCGCTATTTCGGGATGGACGAGACATTCGCAAGAAGCTGGACGAGGGAGGGAACAAGCGGCACCGAGGCGAGATTGGTCGTCACGAATTCCGACCCCACGGTTGAATACTCGATTGACGGCGGCACGACATGGGCGCAGTCGATAGACTCCTGGCGCGAGGCCGGCGAGACGCTCGTCCTCAGGGCAAGGTCGTCCAGCCCGGGGGCAAGGTTTTCCTGGTCGGGGCTTGGCAAGAACTGCGTTCTGCCTGACGACGGAACGGACGCGACGGTCACGATATCGTTCATGAGGCCTCTATTCGGAAGCATTTCCGCGGCAGCCATTCCCGCGAACGCCGTTTTCTACTGGGCCGGCGGGAGCGGCAATTTCGAGGATCCAGACAAGTGGCTTCTTGCGGGCGGCGCGCCCGCGCATGCAGTGCCCTCGATCAACAACGGCATCGTCATCCCCAACTCAGCTTCCTCGGGCGTGACGGACGTCGTGACGGCGATAACCCCGATACGCGCAGCCTCCCTCGAACTTGGCGGCGGCGACGGCGCATGCGAGCTTCGGATGACGCATGTCTATACGAACGAAGTCTCGGGGAACGTCTATCTCAAGAGCGGCGCGAAGCTTTCTCACACGGCGAGCGGTACAAACACGGGGACGTACAAGATGTTGCTTGACGTGGGCGGCGACATGACGGTCGATTCAGGAGCTTCCATCAATGTAAACGCCGTTGGTTACTACAGGGGCTGTCCGGCAGGAACGGCAGGTTCGTCTGCCCCGGCGGTGCCTCATGGCGGCTGCGTCTACGGGCGGACTGGCGCCTTGTATGCATACGATTCCGCAGTAGAGCCCTCGATGGCGGGCGCAGGCGGATACAATGGCAGGGGAGGCGGAGTGGTGCGGCTCTTTGTGGCCGGGAACCTTGTCATGAACGGCACGATAACGGCCAATGGCGCGTCGGTTTCGAGCGGCAGCATGTCCGGGGCGGGCGGCTCGGTGTGGATCAAGTGCGCAAGGCTTTCAGGCGCCGGGTCGATATCCGCAATCGGCGGATACACCATGAAGGGGGCGAGTGGCAGCGGCGGGCGCATTGCATTGCACCAGACAGGTTCTTCCGCTGTAGACTTCAGCGCCTTCACTGGCGCGGTCAACGCGGGCGGCGGATATGTTACGCAGAGGGCAGATGCAAGGTTCTCCGGACCGGCGGGCACCATATACTACCAGGCGTACGGCGAGACCGTCACGAACGCGACGCTTGTCATCGACAACAAGAACGTCAACAGCAACGCTTCCGGCGTGGAGAGGTACGTTGCGATAACTCCGCTCGGCGAAGCGTTCGGCATCGACAGAATCGGCAACCTCGTAATGCGCAACTCGGCGTATGTGGCGATTTCCAACAATACGATAAAGGTCTACGGCGACATCATCGCGAACGAAGGCTCGCCGCGCCTGGAGCCGTACACTGGCGACCTGATGCTCTGCGGAAAAGGCGCCTCGCTTGTCGCCTCGTCCTGCACGTTTGATTCGCTTACGTGCATGGAGCCCGGCAAGAGGATTGCCTTTGGCACCGGTTCGACGAACTTCGTCAACATAGCTGAGGCCGGCAGACTTGCCTTTATTGGCGGGAAGGGCGACAATATCGTTCTTACCACTGCCGTTCTGGGCGAGCAGTGGAGCCTGTATGTGCCCGAGACGGCTGTCACGACCGCCAAGTTCGTGACGGTCGACCATTCGGACGCCTCTTCCGGCGCTCCCGTCGTCACCCGCGCCTCGGCGAACGGCGGCGCCAACGTCAACTGGGTGTTTTCTGGCTTTTCGATGACGGTTAGATAACCTCTGGGTCTCTCGGCTCTCGCTTCGCTCGGCGTGTTCACTTCCCCCAAGGGTCGTGAACCCCCTCAAGGGGCGGCTACGCGCGAGGAATATAGTTCGAGTTGGAGTTCGAGTTCGAGAGCGGATAAATTCCATTCTCGAACTCTTTCTTCCCACTGACTCCTGCACCCTTACTACTCATCACTCATCACCCATCACCCACTCAACAACCTTGACCTCGGGCGGGAATTTTGGTAAAATGCCAATAAATTCACCAAAACGAGGCGAGGCATCAGATTATGGGAAACACAATGCTCAAGGGACTGCTCGCGGCGGCTGCGGTAGCTGCGGTGGTTGAAGGCGCATCTGCGGTAAGCGCGAAGTCATACATTCAGGACGGGCTCGTCTTTCACCTCGACGCGATAGCTAACAACGGCGTCGACGCGAACGGCAACGACGTACATGCGAGTTTGTCGGCTTCTCCATACTGGCGCGAGCTTGTCGGCAACGGCGCAATGAAGCGGACGGCCTCGAAAGCCGTCACATGGGGCGCGAAATACGTCGACTTCCCCGACACGGTCGCGTATTCCAATGCCTTCCCTGCCGTCCTCGCGGCGCTCAAGAAGCACTCCCTTACGGCCGAGATATTCCTCCAGCCCAAGGAGTACAAGAAATATGGCGGATACCTCCACCTCGGAGGGCAGCCCAACCACCGCTACCTGACCCTTGACATGGGCGAAGAAGATTCGACCATGCCGTCGTACAAGGGCGCGTTCGGCCGCCTGCAGGCCTACGACAAAGAATGGGGGAGCAACGCGGACATTCTAATAAACGCGAGCACGAAGCCGTATTTCAACACCGACGTACATACGACGATAACGGTCGACGGAGTCGGCGCGCACCTTGCGTTCGACGACGGCCCCATTGTCCACACGAACCCGTCCGGCAAGGTGACGCCGTCCCTTGACATCGTGATGATAGGCGGCTACTCTAAGTATCCCGCCAAGGCCCGCTACTATGCGTTCAGGATATACAACCGCGTTCTCGAGGACTGGGAGCTTAGGTACAACCGCGAGCTCGACAAGGTCCGCTTCAAGGGCGCCGACAACGTGGTGATGAAGATACTGAACCTGACGGCGCCAGGCGAGATCGCGACGCACGGCGACTCGTACATTGCGGCCAACGGCGCTTCGGCCACGTTCACGAACACGAGCGTATCCAGCCCCTCGAACACGTGCACGGTCGTCGGCTACACGCACTATGCGGAGGACGGCTCCACGATAGCGCAGGGCTCCGGCGGCGAATACGCCTGCACCCTCGACAAGACCACGATGCAGTGCTCGCGGCTTGTGTGGAACGTCTCCGTCAGAAACCGCCTCTACCTTTCTACAGTCGGCACGGGCGACGTCTCAGGCAACAGCGAGGATTCGTTCTTCGACGCAGCCGGCAATGCCGTCCTTACCGCGACCCCAGCCTCCGGCAGCCGATTCGTGCGCTGGGACGGCGACCTCCCGGATGACGCGGACGCGCTGAACAGCGTCCTCACCCTGCCGATGGACCGTCCGCGCAGCGTGAAGGCGATATTCCACGACGACTCCGCGCCGGCGCAGTACATCGCGCTCGACTGGATAGAGTCGACGGGCCGCGAATGGATCGACGCGGGAGTGAAGGTCGCGGGCGCGAACGACGTGGAGGCCCGCCTTCAGCCGCTTTCCTGCGGCATAAACCTGCCCTCTACGACATTCGACAACGAGACGAGCTATTCTCTCTACGGCGGCGGCGACGCGGCGGGCCTGAACGAGATGAAGGTCGTCTCGACATGCGTGTTCGGCACGAACGCCTACATCAAGACGTGCTACATCGGCTCCGGGGAGCTGCTGCCGGACACCGGGTCGGCATGGTACAACGCCATGTCGAACATGACTGCCAAAAGCACGACTCACGGGGTCCTCTCGGCAGGGCCCTCCGTCTACACGTACCAGCGCGCGGACGGCGTGGTGAAATTCAAGGTTAACGGCTACGCCTACTCGAAGGGCCACACCGCCTCGGACTTCGTCTCGACGAACAACTTCTACATCTTCAATGCGAACACGCCTGGCGCCGACACCTACCCCTGCAACGCGCGGGTCTGGTACTTCAAGATCTACGACTCCGCCTCTGGAACCCTCGTTCGCGACTTTGTCCCCGTGAAGAACGCCGCGACCGGCGAGGTCGGGCTCTACGACAACGTGACGGAGGCGTTCTTCGGCAACGCCTCCGGCTCAGGCGCGTTCATCGCGGGCCCCATGGCCGAGAGCGAATGGAAGGGCTCCGACGACGGGCTTTTCGACTACTCCGTTGAGTGGACCATTGGCGGCTACGCCGGTTCGTCGCGGCTTGAGAACGTGCCCGTCCTCATAAGGATATCGGAGGAGTCGATAACGGGATTCTCCTATTCGAAGTGCCTTGCCGACGGCTCAGACATTGCCTTCAGCTCGGAGAGCGACTTCTCGAACCGCCTTCCCTGCGAGATCGACGAATGGAATGTGGGCGGCACGTCGCTCGTCTGGGTGAAGGTGCCCGCGATCTCCGGAACGAATACCAAGATCTACATGCGATATGGCCGCGCCACGCCGGCAGGCAACCTTCCTGCGAGCGAAGTCTGGAGCGACTATCTCGCCGTGTGGCACCTGAACGGCAAGGGCGGCTCGCAGGGCGAGCTCGACTCCTCTCCGCGCGGCAACACCGCCACCTGCGCTTTCCAGAACGACCCGTTCATAGTGGGCGCCAAGGTTGGCCACGGCGTGCGCTTCCTCACCGGCAACTACCTCCTGTCGAAGAACGGCCTGTGCAGGTTCCGCCAGACGCACGACAACATGCCTCAGGTCTTTACCGCCTCGTACTGGTGCAAATGGGACAAGCACGCCTCGAATACCGCCGGGCTTGAGGCCTTCGACAACGTAAACCCGGTCGGAGACAGGAATCGCCGCTATGGCTGGGGCTGGGAATGGAGCTCGAGCAACACGAGCTGCCCGTTCTACTACGGCAAGACCTCCAACTCGGGCGAGAGATTCGCCTATATCTCCCAGACGTTCGACTCCGCCGACATAACGTCGTGGACGTACTACACCGCCACGACAGACGGCTACAACCTGAAGACGTACAAGAACGGCAGCCCCCTCGCCAGCAATACGTACGGCTCATATATCGGCGGCTTCGACATACCCGTGAGGATATGCGGCGGAGGCAGCAAGGCGGCCTCGATTGCAGACGAGGTGAGGATTTCGCGCGAGCCCCTGAGCGCAGACCGCGTGGCCGCGGACTACGCGATGATGACGGACGCCGACTTTGCGACGGCGTCTGCCGCGGCGAAGCTCAGGGGCAGCAGCATCACGACCGTCGGCGAACCGTCCGAATACGGTTCGGACATGGTGCAGTACGGTAGCGACGAATCCGTCTCCGACGGAGACGTAGTCACGAACGCCGTGCCGGAGTTCGCCTATGTCGACGGCCGGACGGATCACAGGGCGGTTTGCCTCGGCTGGGACCTCTACGGCATAGTCGACGGCGAGGACGTCTTTATCCGCGCCTCCACGAACACAACTGTCGTGGGTGAGTCCTTCACGAACGCGATCATAACGGTCGACGACGCGATGAAGATCGTATGGCACTGGGAGGAGCAGTACTACATCTCGGCCTCGACTCTCGGCGTGTCGACTTCGCCCGGGTACGGGACTGTGAGCGGCGACGGATGGTACAAAGCCGGCACTTCGTTTACTGTCTCGGCCACTCCTGCGGAGGGATACAGGTTCCTATGCTGGTCCGGCGGCGCGGGCATCGACACGCCTGAAACGCTCTTCGCCCAGAGCTTTACGTACACTTCCGGCGACAACATTCCTGAGTACGTGGCCGTATTTGCGCCGGAGAACCCCGACACCGTCTGGCTGTACCTTCCCTCGGACGCGAGGGTGCTCAGGACGACAGGGCCGAAGTGGGTCTTCAACAATGTCTCCTGCAGCGGAACGAAGATCTCGATACCCGTCTCTACGGCCCACTTCGTGCCATCGTCGGCAAGCGCCCTCGACATGACAGGTGCGGTGAAGGACGCCGCAGGGAACGCATACGAGTTCTACAGGTTTACGGCTCCAAGCTACGACCTCAATCTCCTCGGAGATACGGCCAACTCCGACAGGGGCAGGAAGATAACGAGCGTGCTCCTGCCAGAGAGCGTTACCTCGGTTGCCTCCGGCACGTTCTCGTTCCTTCCTGCCTGCGTCAACTTCGACTTCCTCGGCAAAGTCAGCACCGTTACAGTGCGGCAGTTCTACAACGCAAGCTCCTGCAAGTGGATACGCTTCCACTATTTCCCGCCCACGGTGAACAACACTTCGGACTGGACGTTCTACGGCTGCGGCGCGGGGGACTACAAGTTCCGCATAGAGTATCCATCCTACCTCGAAAACGCGTGGCTCTGCGCGACTAACGTCGGCGCGAGATACAACTACAAGGACGCGATGACTGCCTCCCAGAAGTCCTCCGCCCTCAGCGCCTACCGCGCTACCTTCGGCTCTGGTGCGGCGGAGCCTAACGGCTATGCGGCGCTCAACCTCATAAAAGGCGTGAACAACCCGAAGCGCAAGGCGTCCCTCGTCTCGTACGTTGCGCCCGTGAAGAGCGGCAAGGTCGCCCTCGGCATGATGGGGCTCCCCTATGAAGTCGCAAAGGCGGAGGCCATGTCGCCTTCGTACGGCTATCACGAGTACGACACGGGCGAGCCCATCGTCGTGACGGCCCCGAAGCAGTTCACGACGTTCACGAATGCGCCGTATCTCTGCAAGGGGTACATACTGAGCGACAACCCGTCCGTCACGAACCGCTATGCCTCCTCGTTCACGCTCCCCGGCGACGTAGACGCGAACATCGGCGTCACATGGGTGTGGAAGGTATACAGCGGCTTCAAGGGGCTGGTAATCTCCGTGAAATGAATGGCGTAGTGAATAGAAGGTCGTTCATTGGCGGGGCGCTCGCGTTTGCCTCGCTCGCAGGCTGCCGTTCGTTCCTTGCCTCGCGCGGCAGGCCGAACGTGTCGTTTGGCGCTATATCGGACATCCATCTTACGGTGCCCGAGTCGACGGCGATGCTGGAGAGGGCGCTCAGGTACTTCCGCTCCCGCGGTGTCGATGCCGTGATGATAAGCGGCGACCTGTCGGACTGGGGGCTCATAAGCGGGCTAAAGTACCTGCAGGACACGTGGGAGAAGGTGTTCCCCGGCGGCAAGGGCGAGGGCGGCAGGCCCGTGCAGCGCCTTTTCTGCACCGGCAACCACGACGTCGAGGGCTTCAGGTATGGCGACATGGCGGTCGACATGCACGCACAGGGGTATTCAGAGCGCGAGGCGCTTGTCCACCACGGCATGAAGGAGTGCTGGGAGCGGGTGTTCGGCGAGGGATACGCCGACGTGCGGCGCTGGAACGTGAACGGCTACGACTTCATCGGCGCGGCCTGGCCGATTGGCCGCGCAATGAGCCGCAAGCTGAACAACTACCCCCATGCTGCGGAATGGTTCGCGGCAAATGGCGCGACGCTCGACCCCTCGAAGCCGTTCTTCTACTTCCAGCATCCGCCCATCGGCGCGACGGTCGTGCCTGGATACGGGCAGGCAGACGACATGACGAAGGCCCTCTCCTCGTTCGGCAACGCCTTCGCCTTCAATGGCCACTACCACACTCCGCTCACATGCGGCAGGTCAATCTGGCAGGGCGACTTCACGGCGATCTCGATTCCGTCGCTTTCCTATACGAGCCTTCCCTCCGGCTACGAAAACGGAAGCGGGTCGCGGGACGGCACCTCGCCGCTCGACATGCCCGCCATCGACTCGAGGTTCCGCTTCGAGGAGGCGCAGGGCTTCATGGTCTCGGTATTCGACGACAGGGTCGTTCTCGAACGGCGCGACTTTGCCGCGCAGGAAGACGTGGGCGAGGCGTGGAGCGTGCCTCTTGGCGGCGGCGAGAAGCCGTATTCGTTCGAGGCGCACATGGCGCGTACTCCCGTTCCGCAGTTCCCGGCGGGAGCGTCGCTCCGCATGCACATGGCAAACGCGGCGAACCGCGGCGGAGACTGGCAGATTGCGCTTGTACTTGAGTTTCCCCTGGCTGACGCGGTTCGCGGCGCACGGGCGTTCGACTACGAGGTGAGCGCGGTGCCGCTATGCGGCGACGCGGAATCGATGGTAAAGAGATTCCTCTCGCCTGCGTTCCACAAGCCGGTGAAGGACGAGCCCGCCGAGATGCGCTTCTGGCTTGATGCGCTTGACCTGCCGCAGGATGTCGAGTACAGGCTTGAGGTGCGGCCGCGCAACAGCTTCGGCGTTGCCGGCGAGCCAATCGTCTCGAAGGTGATGCGCGGCCAGCCGGGCGGGGCATCGGTGCGCTCGCGCAAGGAACTTCTTGGCTTTTGATTGCGCAATGCCATGGGCTACCCTCGGAGTCGGAGATTAGTTCGAGCTTCGAGATGGAGTTCGAGATTGGAATTGTTCCTTTATCGAACTCGAACTTTTACCTTGCACTCATTTCCACGCCCGCCCCCTGCCGACTTATTTGACTTTTTGCCAGAAAACGGCTATAATACAAGACAATAATGGCAACAACTGAATATCTACGGGGACGAACCATGAGACATTGCAGTTTGAAGGTGGTGATGGCTGTCGTGGCGGCGTTTGCGGCGGTGAATGCGTTCGCGTACGGCAAGAAGCACGCGAAGTCCTACGTGACAAGCGGCCTGATCGCGCAGTGGGACGGCATAGCGAACAACGGCTGGAGCGCAGAGTCGGGCGACATACACGCAGCCTCTCCGTCGACCTGGAAGGAACTTGCAGGCGGCGCTACCACCACCAAGTACGGATCGCGGCTTTCGTGGGGCGATACATACGTGAAGCTGACCGGTAACAGCACCACCGCGACCAGCAAGAAAGACGGTTCGTATTTCTACGTGACGAGTTTCCCAGCTGTGTTCAACGCTCTAAAGGCCAAGAGGCTGACCGTGGAGATATTCGCAAGGCCGGATGCGTTCATCGAATCCTCAGGGTGGTTTGAGATAGGCAGCACCGAAAGCACGCAGGACAGGGGCCTTACGTTCGACATGAGGTCGAGAACCGTCGGCGGCGCTTCCTGCCAGCAGGTGTTTGGCGCCCTGCAGCTGTGGAGCGGAAACGCCTGGGCTTCGGACGGGTTCTCGATTAACGGCGCCGACAACTCCGCGCTGATGGGCCAGAACGTGCATGCGGCGATTGTCGTAGACGACGACGGCGCGCATCTCTACGTCGACGGTGCCCTGATCCACACAAGCCCATACGGCGGAACCACGCCTACGAACAAGCGCGTCCAGATAGGCAGATACGGCGCAAGCGGCGGCAGCAATTCCCGCATCAAGGCCACGTACTATGCGATACGAGTCTACGACCGCGTCCTTACGGCAGAGGAGCGGGCGCAGAACAACTTAATTGACCGCGAGCGATTCCTCGGCGAGGGCGCGACGATCGACCTTTCCGCAAATGCTACGGACGGAGTGACGGAGTTGGCCGTCAACGACGGCGCATGGGGCGCCTCCGCCTCTGCAATCGACCTTCCCTGCAATACGACGGCGTCGCCGTCTACCGTGACGCTCCACGCGAGGAACACGTCTGCGCCGGCGGGCGCTGTTTTCGAGTGGACGGGGATACCCTCCGGCGCGACATATTCCGACGCGCAGAAGTCCTCCGTCACGTTTGCGGTTCCTGCCAGCAGCCTCACAGTGAGCTGCCGGACGAGCGCCGCGGCGTTTACGGCAACGGCAACGGACGGCGAGACGGAATTTTCCCTTGACGGCGAGAACTGGTCAGCCTCGCTGGACGTCAGCCGGGTCTATGGCACGCCGAACGTCACCCTGCGCGCGAGGAACGCGAACTTCGCCGGGGCGTACTTCGACTGGACGGGGCTACCCTCGGGAGCGACGTTTGACGACGACCTTCATTCGTCCGTGAGCTTTGTGCCTCCTACTTCTGCGTTCGCCGTCACGTGCGGCGCGAGAAGGGCGTCGTTCACGGCGACGGCCGGTGACGCCCAAACTGAGTTCTCCTTCGACGGAGTGAACTGGTCAAGCTCTCTCTCTCTCGTCGACGTGTTCGCCCTGAGCAACATAACAGTGAACGTCAGGAACCCTGCCGGCACTGGCTGGGCGCACTTTACATGGACAGGGCTTCCCACGGGCGCGGTGCTCGCAGACCACGTCAATTCGTCCGCGACGTTCACGATTCCCCTTGAAGGCGTGGCGGTTACGTGCGGAAGCGTTTCGACACACGCGACGAACACATGGCTCGGCGGCTCGGGCTCTCTTGAGGACCCGGCGATGTGGAGTCTCGGCGTCGTGCCTGCCGTGAACCACGATATCGTCATACCGAACGCGTCGGCGCCGGGAGAGACGAACGTGGTCACCTGCAGCGCCGCGTTCAGAGTGAGGTCGCTCGTCGTCGGCGGAAGCGGCGATGGCGCGGCCACTCTGCTCATCGGCCACAAGAACCCCAACGTCGTCTCGGGCGACGCGGCGATCCATTCGGGCGGCGTCATCACGCACCAGCTCGGCGGATCGGCCAACATAAAGACGACAGTCAACTACAAGGTTGACATCGGGGTGGGCGGCGACATGACGATTTACGCAGGCGGCGGCATCGACGTTACTGGCAAGGGGCACATCACCGGCAACGGGCCTGAAGGCAACAAGAGCAGCAACTCCTCCGGCTCTTCGCACGGCGGGGCGGACTTCCAGTTCGGAACGCAGTACGCGTACGACAGCGCGCTCGAGCCCTGCATGTACGGCTCGGCGCTCTACAGCAGCGGCACGCTCAAGGGCGGCGGCGTCGTGCGCCTCGACGTCGCCGGTGCGCTCGTCGTCAACGGGACCATCGCGGCGGACGGAACCTCGAACGCGTCAGGCTACGGCGGCGCGGCCGGCGGCGCAATCTGGATAACGTCGGGCACGATCTCGGGCGCGGGCTCCATAACGGCGAACGGAGGGAGCACGACGGGCAGCGACAGCGGATGCGCGGGGTGCGGCGGGCGCATAGCGATCTACCAGAACGATCCCGCAGGGACGGACTTCTCGGCGTTCACCGGGCTTGTCGCGACATACGGCGGCGGCTGCCAGGACACCCACAGCTACAATCGCCAGCGCCAGCCCTCTTCCGCGGGGACGATCTACTATCAGGCGTACGGGGAGACGGTGACGACCGCGACGCTCGTTATCGACAACAGGCACGTGCTAGAACACAGCAGGAAGAACCACTACTACGCCATAACTCCGCTCGATGCGCGGTTCGGGACGGGGAAGATAGGCAATCTCGTGGTCAGGAACGGCGCGCAGCCGGCGATCTCGAACAACACCGTCGAGGTCTACGGCAACATCACGATAGAGAACCAGTCGCGGCTCCAGCTCTACACGGGGCTTCTCAAGCTCTGCGGCGAGAGCGAGCAGACGATAACCGGCACAAACATCTTCTACAACGTCTCGTGCACTGTGCCCGGGAAGACGCTCAAGTTCGGGACGGGCGCGAACGACAACTTCCGCGTGGCGAGCGGCTCGACGCTTACTCTCAAGGGCGACGAGAGCGCGAATCTCGTGCTGAAGCCTGCAGTCGCCGGGGAGCCGTGGAAGATTACCCTCGGCGCTACGGCCGAATTCGACGTAAGCCACGTCACCGTAGACCACTCGGACGCCTCGGGCGGCATCGGCATCGAGGCGCAGTCCTCGGTCGACGGGGGCAGCAACGTCAACTGGAGCTTCCCCCTGGACAGCGAGCCGGGAGACCCGCTCACGTGGAACGGAAGCGTCTCGGGCGTGTTCGCCGTCCCAGGCAACTGGACCGACAAGCACGGCAGGCCCCGCCTTCCCCTGGAGACGGACGTCATCATAATTCCGGCAAACTGCCCCAACTACCCGACCGTCATAGTCGACACGCTCTTCAACTCGCTGCGCGTCGACCAGGGCGCGGCGCTCACTCTTTCGAGCGGCGCGACGCTCACTGTGACCAACTCATTCACGCTTGCGGGAACGTTCACCGCAGCCGGCACGGAGAAGGTTGTGTTCACGGGGCCAACGCTCGACTTCACGGGCGGGACGGTAAACGCAGGGCGCAGCATCTTCACCATCGCAGGCGATGGAGCGCAGACTCTCGACTTCGGCGGATGCTCGTTCAACTACCTTAACGTGAGGAAGCCCTGCGGCAGCGCGGCAGTCATTGGCGGTCTCTCCGCCGACACCCTCGACATCCTCGCGACGAACAGCGTGAACCTCGCGTTTGCGCAGGGCGTGACGCTCGCGGCGGCGAACGTCGTCTGCCGTTCGCGCTTCCCCGCCGGGCTGAATGGCGCCTTCGTCCTCGCGGGCGCGGCACAGGGCGGGACATGGTACGTAAACGCGTCCCGGAGCCAGTATTTCTCCGGCGTGAAAGTGCGCGACTGCACCGCCTCGGGGCTTCCCGCGCGCGCCGGCGGCGCTTCGGAGGACCTCGGCAACAACGTCAACTGGACGTTCAACGCGGCTACGGCGGAGTGGATCGGCGGAACGGGTGACTTCGACACTGCGGCGAACTGGTATCCTGCGGCAGTTCCGGGCGCGGGCACGGACGTGCTCGTCGCGGGCTTCGACGGCGCGAGCGCGGCGACTGCGTCTGGCGCGGTGAGCGTGCGGACGCTCGTCGTAGGCGGCGGAAGGAGCGCGTCGTCGCTGAGGGTGAACGGGGTTCTCGCTGTCGCCGGCGACGTGGAGGTGAACACGAACGGGACGCTCACCCTAAACAGCTCTGCGGCGCCTAATTCGCTCGGGCGCGACTTCGTCGTCCGCAGAGGCGGCAAGGCCACGCACACGGCGCTCCCCTCTTCCGTCGACACGCTCGCGCAGGGCGCGGCATCCAACAGGTTCTACGTCGAGGTTGCGCGCGACGTCGAGGTTGAGGCGGGCGGCGCAGTCAACGCCAACGCCTGCGGCTACGCCACCGGGAAGGGCCCGGCGTCAAGCGGAAAGACGTTCACCTACGACAGCAACGACGACGGAACGGAGGATGCCTCCTGGGCGAACTCCGGCGACACGGCTTGCGCGGGGCACGGCTCCGCCCGCGGGAGCGGGGCGAGCGCGCTGTACAAGAAGGGGCTATGCTACGGTTCGATGTTCGAGCCGACGACGCACGGTTCGGGCGGAAGGTCCTTCGCGGGCGGCGGCGCAGTCAGGATGGTCGTCGGGCGCAACATGCATGTCGCAGGCAGCGTCACAGCCGACGGCGGCGGAGGCGACGGCAGCTCTACTTCCGTCAGCGCTACAGGGGCGGGCGGGAGCGTCTGGCTCGACGTAGACGGCACGCTCTCGGGCAATGGCTCCATAACGGCGCGCGGCGGCGGAGCGTGGGACTACGCCGGCGGCGGCGGCCGCGTCGCGCTCTACCTGAGGAACAACGAATTTACGGGAAGCATCTCCGCAGAGTCGCGGATAGTCAGCCATTCCATCCTTCCGGGCGGCGGCACCGTGCTCGTCAAGGGCAAGGACTCCGAGTACTACGACCTCAAGGTGGACTGCGACAGCTGGAACAGGACGACCTGGAATACCAGCTACAACTACTTCGTACAGGACTACAAGACCGCGCTCATGGCGACGGACCTTCTGACGCCTCAGGACGCGGCGAGGAAATCTCTCCTCTCAAAGGTGCGCGTCACTGTAGGGCACACGTCGGTCCTGAACCTCACTGACAACCTTAAGGTACATGACCTCAACATGCTCGTAAACACTGGCTGTCTTGTGCGCCTCAACTACTGCACTCTCAAGGTGATGTCGTCTGCGCACAAGAACGGCAAGGGCTGGAACGGAGCGACGATCGAGCGCTCCACGCGCTTCCGCGGCGAGATTGTCTGGGGCGCGGGCTTCTCAGTGACGGTTAGGTAGTTTGGTGGTTAGGTTTTGGCCGTGTAGAACGTGTAGAAACGTGTAGGCTTCGCGCTTTCTACACGACCTGCACGTTCTTCACGGCTCTCGAATGACACATCGCTATTGACTATACCATAGAAGGTTTGGTAAAATATGCATAAATGTTATTTTGACTTGGCAACTTAACTACAAGGAGGCTGGCACATGGATACAAGAAGGGGATTCATCAAGACGGCGGGCGGAGCGTTTTTCATCGCGGCTGCAGGCAGGGCGTTCGGCGCAAACGCGCCCTCCAACCGCGTGAGGCTCGCCATCGTCGGCTGCCACGAGAAGGGGCGCGGAGCCCGCGTGATGCGCGCGGCGATGGAGGCAGGCGCCGAGATAGCGTGGGTCTGCGACGTCGACAGCCGTGCGCGCGACTATGCCGCCGCAGAGGTGCTGAAGCACGGCGGCTACACGCCGCGCAAGGAGAAGGACCTCCGCAAGGTGCTTGAGGACAAGACGCTCGACGGCATAATCTCCGAGACTCCCGACCACTGGCACGCCTGCTCGGCGATTCTCGCGATGCGCGCCGGGAAGGGCGTCTATGTCGAGAAGCCCTGCTGCTTCCGCCCGGAGGAAGGCGAGCTTATCGTGAAGACCTGGAAGAAGACCGGCAAGACCCTTCAGGTCGGCTCCCAGAGGCGCGCCTCCAAGAGCTACCGCGAGGCGCTCGCGTGGCTGCAGGGGCCCGAGAAGCCGATCGGCGACATCAGGTTCGTGAAGTGCCTTTGCTCGTGCAACCGCGGTTCGATAGGCCATGGCAAGGCGGCCGCCGTTCCCGAATGGCTCGACTGGGACCTCTGGCAGGGCCCTGCGCCCCGCCGCGAGTTCAAGGACAACATCGTCCACTACAATTGGCACTGGTTCAGGCACTGGGGCACGGCCGAGACTGGCAACAACGCGCCGCATTTCTGCGACATCGCGAGGTGGATTCTCCAGGTCGGCTTCCCCAAGCGCGTCAACTGCGCGGGCGGTACGGTCTTCCCGTGGATCGACGACGACTTCGAGTGGCCCGACACGTTCAACATGTCGTTCGAGTTCCCCGGCGACAAGTTCATCACGTTCGACATCACGAGCCGCACTCCCGGCCGCAACGAGAAGGACATGAAGAGCGGATGCATCGCATACGGCGAGAAGGGCTCGGCGTATTTCGGCCTCTGCGACGACGTCGTGGTGTATGACGGCAAGGGAGTGGTCATCAAAGATTGGCCCGCGGCGGACATGAAGGTCGGCTCGCTTACCAACCCCACGGCGACGCTCGACGTGGCGCACATGGCGAACTTCATCGAGAACCTCCGTGCCGGCAGCCAGGGGACGTTCGTCCCGGCCGACGAGGGCTACATGAGCTCTTATCTCCCGCTTGTCGCCAACATCGCGCTCGACACGCACAGCACGCTCGAGATCGACCCAGCGACGGGCAGGCCGGTCAACAGCCCCGCCGCCATGAAGCTCTGGGGCCGCGAATACGAGAAGGGCTGGGAGCTCGCTTAAGGGGCGCCATGACGAGGTTCGCGTGGGTTGCGGCGCTCCTGGCGATTTCGCCGCGCCTCGCGGACGCGGCGGACTATTCCGCCGCAGCCATCGCGCTGGAGCGCGACGCGAGCGCTTCGCAGCGGTACGCCGCCGAGGAGATCTGCCGGTACGTCGAGAAGGCGACCGGCCGCTCGCCCCGGATTGGCGGCGCGACTGCCGCGCGGACGATATCCATCGAGACCGCCCCGCGCGATTCCGCGCTTGGGCCTGACGGTTTTTCCATCGAGGAGAAGGGCGGCACACTTGTTATACGCGGTTCGCGCGAGCGCGGCTGTCTCTACGGGGCGTACGAGCTTCTCGAGCGCTTCCTCGGAGTCAGGTGGTACTCGCCCGACTTCGAGGTTGTGCCGCGCCGAGAGGCGTTCGAGGTGCCGGACGGCTTTTCGCTTGAGGAAAGGCCTGACTTCGAAATGCGCATGATGGAATGGTACGACGTCACGCGCGACGGCGCATTTGCGGCGAAGCTGCGGCTCAACGCCGGGAGCGCCTGCGACGAGAAGTTCGGCGGCGACGCCTACAGGTTCGGCAAGGGGCTTGGCATCTGCCATACGTTTGCGAGCCTTCTCGGCGACGAGTACTTCGACGCCCATCCCGAGTATTTCAGCATGGTCGACGGCAGGCGCACGAAGGAACGTTCGCAGCTTTGCCTTACGAACCCCGATGTCCTGGCGATTGTCACCTCGAACGTCCTCACGCGGATAAGGCAGGACCCCGACGCCGCGATGTACGGGGTAAGCCAGAACGACTGGTACGGCTACTGCACGTGCCCGAAGTGCGCGGCAGTCGATGCGGAGGAGGGGTCGCCTGCCGGCACGATGCTTCGGTTCGTGAACGCCATCGCGGAGGAAGTGGAGAAGGAGTTCCCGAATGCGCTTGTCGAGACTCTCGCGTACCAGTACACGAGAAAGCCGCCGAAACTGACGCGCCCGCGCAGGAACGTTGTCATCTGCCTCTGCACCTTCGAGTGCGACCTCTCGCACCCAATAGAGACGGGGCTCTCGCGCGAGAACATGCTTTTCAGGCGCGACCTTCGCGAATGGGGGAAGGTCGCAAAGCGCATGTTCATCTGGGACTACGTCGCAAACTTCGCGCACTACCCGGCGACGTTCCCAAACTGGGGCGTCCTTCAGCCAAACCTCAAGTTCTTCCGTTCAAGCGGCGTGAAGCACGTCTTCGAGCTCGGGGCGTACCAGGGCGCAGGAGCGGACTTCGCCGACCTGAAGGCGTGGCTCCTCGCGAAGTACATGTGGAAGGTCGACCGCGACGAAAAGGCGCTCTTGGGCGACTTCTTCAAGGGGTTCTACGGCAGCGCGGCGGATATAGTGAGGGAGGATTTCGAGGAGGCGAAGGGCCATTGCGAGAGCCACCCGATGACGACTCTCTTCAACAGCGACGGCCTCAAGCTCGCGGCGCTGCCGGAGCAGTATTTCGACCGCGCGCTCGCAAGGAGAAAGGCGGCGCTTGCCGCGGCAGAAGGCGACAGCGAGCACGCCGGCAACATAAGGAAGTGGGCGTATTCCATTGCGTACACGCGGCTTTTCAGGCTCATGTCCAAGATGGAGTGCCTTGGCGCCCTTGCGGAGGACGAGAGGAAGCTTGCGGGGGAACTTGCGCGCGACATCGTCTCCTACGGGGAAGGCGTCAAGAACCTGAGGATGAGCGAATGGACCGACAGGAACGCTTCAAGGAAGGTGTTCCTTGGCGAGGCGGTGAAGTGGTGAGGATGGGAGGCAACAGGGCATGACGAGAGAGACGTTCGAGGTAGGGTCGTTTGC
>JAEEGL015661998.1_pt1 | contig 18626 bp, 15 predicted proteins | sample 9134231 | NCBI WGS metagenome assembly JAEEGL01 (sample SAMN16246548, study PRJNA631951) | gut metagenome | biome: gut microbiome; feature: rumen; material: fiber-attached | host: Bos | place: Iran: Karaj | collected 2018-10 | reverse complement strand
ATGATGGAGAGCTTTTTCGGAAGACTAAAGAATGAGTTACTGTATGGCTGAGAGAAGCGATTTGGATCGTATGAAGAGTTTTCCGTGGCTATGGCGCAATACATAAATTATTACAACAATGAACGCATCCAGGAAAAAACAAAATGGATGCCACCCACAAAGTATAGGATGGCATCCATGTGTTGAGGTTTGGTCATAAATCAATGTGTCCAGGAAACTGGGTACATATCAAAATGCTATAAACCGTTATCAGCGACGGCGATGGCTGAAGTGTCCGCCTCCATTATTACGCATACGGGGCATGCTCTGGCGCATTTGATGCCCCTGACGCATAGGAGCATGCATGCGCGGCTGGCGCATCTGCGGTCTATGGAAACCGGGCTGACGCATGCCTGGACCTACTGGGCGCGGTCCCATGACAGGACGCATGCCACGCGGACCGTAAAAACCGGGCTGGCGCATGCCTTGGCGAGGACCCTGGAAACCAGGCTGACGCATGCCTGGAGCTACTGGGCGTGGTCCTATACCGGGACGCATGCCACGCGGACCGTAAAAACCAGGCTGATGCATTCCTGGAGCTATTGGGCGTGGTCCCATGGCTGGATGCATACCACGGGGACCGTAGAAACCAGGCTGATGCATTCCGGGACCGCCAGGACGCATGCCAGGATGACCAGGACGGGGCCCCATGGCTGGACGCATGCCCTGTGGTCCATAGAAACCAGGCTGACGCATGCCTGGAGCACCAGGTCTCATGCCGCTATGCTGACCAGGAAAAGTACCTGTACCGTCTGTCTGCACACCCTGATAAGGGCTTTGTACCTGGTTACGGCCAGGACGCATCGTCGGAGCGCCGTGCCTGCCCTGCCAGTTTTCCCCACCGTTGATGTTCGGGGCATTATACGTCGGTGAGGGTGACGTTGGTCTCTGCATGCCATAGTTTCCTGCGCCCTGTGGCGCACCAACCTGTGCTCCGGTAACGCCGGCATCTCCGGAACCGGCTAAATCAACCGCACCGGCGGTTTGGGCCGCTGTAAAAAACATGCTGACTATTACAGGGAAAATCATTTTCTTGATCATAGATTGCCTCCTTGAAAGTTTTGCGTTCATCTGCTTGGAAATGCAATATAGCCCGTTTGAAGAACTAGGCAATAATCTTGAAGTGTTTTTTGTCTTTCAAATGCTTGCAGCAGAAGCTTGAATATTGCATTTCCTTACGACGCCACACAGAACAAGGAAAATTTTTTGCCGTGGCAACAAAGCTTTTAGCTCACGGCGAAAGCATATCAGACTACATCAGACATCCGGCAAGGCGTGAAACGCCTTGTCATATATGAACATGCCTGAATGTATCACACAGCAATGAGATGATGGCCCGCGTGAATGATGCATGTTGAACAGCAATCTCATCAGGCTCAGGACATGAACCCTAGCGAAAAGCGCTCAGGAACTTATGCGCGCTCTCATGGCCTTTTCGGCGTCGTCAATGCTTTTATACCCATAGGCCTTGGCTGTGCTCTCCGCTACCATGAGTGCCATATTCCGTCCCTTCGCACGCAGCTCGGATATCCAATCCGCATAATACGCAAGGGTTTCTTCGGAATAGGTCATCAATTCCCCTGAAAGATAAGCCTCAAACGATGCACCGCGTCCGCTTTCACGGTCTTGAGTCAGCTGTCTCCCTCCGGAACGCATGAAAGGATACTTTCTATCGACTTCGTCTTCCCACGCGACCTGACTCGCGACGAGGGAGGAAACAAGACGTCGCTTTTCATCGGAAATGCCTGGCAAGAAGGAACGGATACGGGCGAATTCCTCCGGATGAGTCCATGACATCATCCATGCATATTTTTCTGTGAGCAGATTCCTTCCTTCCGCCTGAGCTGTTTTGAGATCACGCAAATAACTCTCCAGGAGAGGCCTGTTCCAGTTTTCAAACTGGCAGACACGCATCTTACGGAAAAACGCCGGATCCTGCTGGCAACTCGCCCTGCCACCGGCGTTACTCACTTTATCAAACATACTCCACTCAAGGTCGCATATCTCACATATCACAGCATAATTTTCCATGTATCCCTCCTGCAGGGAATGTTCATCTCTTGATATGAGCTATCTATGCCGTTCATCACCGAATATCTTTATTTCCCTAAGGTGATTTGTAAAGAAAAATTTGTCGCAGCGACCGGCATGCACAAGCGACATTATTATCTTCCGCATCCATGGTTTGAAAAGTCAACCCTGAGGGATTTTAGCTGCAACGGAAAGGCAATCGGACAACTTGGCTTTCAGCTTAGGAATCCCTGCTTAAGGATACCAAAATAAACTATGCTGAAAGGGCATGACATTCAGTGTGCAGCATTTACCCTCTGCATACCTTTGGCATGAATGCTCTTAAACGCTTCAGTCCCCTGCTGAACAGAGTACGAACTTCTTTTTTATAGCCGCATCAATCTATAGCATATTCGATGGCATTATGACAGTTGACATCTGGCGTCGTTGACGTAGCATTAATGTATAAGCCTTTTACATGCCTGCCTCGTCGCCAAACACACATGCAACAGCAGCGGAACGTGTTATGAAACTGAATAAGCTGTTTTCTTCAAAAGAAAGCCTCACGGCATTGACAGCAACTATGGCATGGCTCTTCCTTCTTGTCATATCTGCTCCAGCCGCGCGTGCATTGGATATCCCCCTTAAGGAAAAGACCGCAGGTCTTTTCCTGAAAAAAGCCAAGGCGACATCCGGCGGAAATCAGCCAAGGGTCGTGAAGCTTCATCGTGTTGGAAAAGGCATCTCGCAAAACGGTATCGCTTTTCCAGGAAAAGTGGAAGCTTCAAGGAAGGCAAAGCTCTTTTTCCGCGTTTCCGGACCAGTCATCGAACAGGATCTTATCCTTGGCAAACCAGTACAGGAAGGCGATATACTAATGCGGATCGATCCGCGGGACTACCAGAGGGAAGTTGACGCGCTTGCTCGGCAGATCGAGGCACTGGAAGCGCAGAACGCCCTGGCATCCATGCAGTATGAACGAAAAAAAAATCTTCTTGCAACTAAATCAATCAGCCGTACGGAATTTGACGCTGCCGATGCTGAAAACAAAGTTTCCCGTGCTCAGCTCATGGCCCTGCGCATCAATCACAAAAAAGCAACGGACAGACTTAATGATACGTCGCTGCGCGCACCTTTCACAGGAAATGTCACCGCGCTCGGCGTCGAACGATACGAACTTGCACAGGCAGGTGCAACCGTCGTCGTCCTCGAAGACCTACACACTCTGAAAGTGCGCATCCATATCCCAGCGAGCCGCCTTCCTGACGCACTTGCTGCACCGCTTCTCGGAAAAGAACAGCAGTTCAGGGTACGCATCCCTGGTCGCCCTGGAGATTTCCTCGCTGTACTCAGCGAATTTTCGCCGTCTGCATCTACCGGAGGAGAAAGCTTTGAGGCTGTCCTCACCATGAATCAGCCCGAGGGGCAATTCATTCTTCCAGGAATGAGCGCCGAAGCATCCCTCTATATCGACAGTCCCGTTCCTTCAACTTCTTCTTCCGTTGTTTCCGGAAACACAACCTCCTTTGTCGTGCCCTGGTCAGCTGTGGTAAACGAAAACGGTGTGTCCTTTGTTTGGATATACGATCCAGTCACGAAAAAAATCCGCAAATGTACCGTGCAGACAGAACGAGCGGCCGGTGCTGATTCAGCCCTCGTGAAAGGAAACATCGCCACCGATGATCTTATCGTGGCCGCCGGCGGTGACTGGCTCACTGAAAGCACGGAAGTCCGCGTTCTCAATCCGGAGGTCCTGAATGCGGGTGATTAGTTATGTTCTCGGGCACAGGGCGCTGTTCTGGATGCTCATGCTGGCCGTTCTGCTGGGCGGAGCCGCTGCTTACGATGGCATGGGAAAGCTGGAAAGTCCCCCATTCAAAATAAAAACTGCTACTGTGTCAGCGCTCTATCCCGGGGCTTCAGCACTTGAAGTTGAGCGTGAAGTTACAGAAAAAATCGAAGAAGAAATCCAGAAAATGCCGCAGGTAGACTACATAACATCTATCAGCCGCAGCGGCTTTTCGCTTATCTATGTCTATATCCGCCCTGAATACAATGCCAACGCCCTTGACCATGTATGGGATGAACTGCGCAAGAAGGCTTCCGACATACGCCCGCAACTGCCATCGGGCGTAACCTCGGTTAGCGTGGGTGACGATTTTGGCGATGTTTACGGCGTATTCCTTGCGCTCACAGGCAAGGGGTACAGCATGGATGAACTGAAGAAACAAGCAGATTTTCTCAAAAAACGGTTGCTTCTTGTTGATGATGTGGCCCGTGTGGAATTCTGGGGCGTTCAGAACAAGGCCATTTATGTAGAATTTGACCGCGCGAGGCTTTCCGGCCTAGGAATAACACAGCAGCAGATCTTTCAGGCGCTTGAAAGCAGCAACGCTCTTACCAGCGCGGGCGCTGTCCGCGTCGGTGATGAATACGTGAGGATGCGCGTTTCCGGATCCATCGACAGTCTTGATGAGATTAGAGATCTCTATATCCCTGGTCCACGGGGATCACTCCTGCATCTTGGTGATATCGCAACTGTCACACGGGGGCATGTTTCGCCAGCTTCGCAAATCATGCGCTATAACGGAACTCCTGCCATAGGCATAGGCATCTCAACAGTCGATGGCGGCAATGTGGTCACCATGGGAAGAAAAATACGTAAGCTTCTTGAGCAATGCCGCCCTTCATTGCCAGCTGGCATGGATATAGGCTATGTTAATTATCAGTCCGATGACGTTGAGCGATCCATCAAAACCTTCATGATGAATCTGACGGAATCCGTCGGCATTGTCATTGCCGTTCTGCTCGTTGCCATGGGTATCCGATCTGGCATTGTCGTCGGCTCAACACTTCTGCTCACCATTTTCGGGACGTTTATCTGCATGCGCGCCATGAGCATCGACCTGCACCTCGTTTCGCTGGGCACATTAATCTTAGCCCTCGGGATGCTTGTGGATAATGCCATCGTTATCGTTGATGGATACCTTGTAAAAACCGCCCAGGGATTAAGTCAGGAGAAGGCACTTGCAACAGTTGCAAGCGAAACCGCTTGGCCGCTTTTAGGAGCCACGCTTGTGGCCATACTTGCCTTCGGATCCATTGGTCTGAACACGGGCAATGTCGGAGAGTTCTGTCGGTCTCTATTTTCTGTCATGGCGACCTCGCTGCTCCTCAGCTGGATCATGGCGTTTACCTTTACTCCCCTCCTATGCCTGCTTCTCCTGAAAAACGGCAATGCCGGCAACTCCGAAATCTATGGCGGACGCATTTACAAGATATACAGAAAGATTCTTGAGATATGCCTCCGAAGGCGCCTGCTGACGATACTTGTGCTATCCGCATCCCTTGCCCTTTCCCTCGCCGGTTTTACGCTTGTGCCTCACTCGTTTTTTCCGGATTCCGCGCGAACAAAATTCTATGTTGACTACTGGCGAAACTCAGCCAGTCATATTGATGAAACGGCAAAGGACGTCGATGAGATAGCAGACTTCGTGAGCAAGCTTCCGGGTGTTCACAGCGTGTCCTCGTTTGTGGGGTCAGGAAGCCTGCGTTTCATGCTAAGTTATGATTACAACAGCCCCTCGCCCGACTATGGACAGCTCGTAATAGAAGTTGACAAGGTTGAGACTATCGAATCCTTAACCCCAAGGATTGAAGATTTCATGGCCCGGCGATTCCCCAGCGCAGATGCTCAGGTGCTTCGTTTTAATGATGCCATATGCATCCCCTATAAAATTGCAGTGCGCTTCTCAGGCCCTGACCATGACACATTGAGAGTGCTTGGGGCGAAGGCGATGGAAATCATGCAGCAAAGCGGACATGCTCGGCATATTAGCGATGACTGGCGTCCGCCGGTCAAGGTAAGCAGAGTCCTCTATTCTGAACTCAAAGGCCGCGGCGCAGGTGTCACACGCAAGGATCTTGCCCAATCCCTGCAATGGAACTTCAGTGGCATTGCCTGCGGCATTTTCCGTGAAGGAGAGGAACTTATTCCTATCATTTCGCGTCCAACAGAAACCGAACGCTCTTTTGATCAATTGGAAAACGTGCGTGTCTGGAGCGGAACCACAGGTAATAGCCTCTCCCTGGATGCCGTGACAGATGGCATCAGGACAGAATGGGAGCCTCCACAGATACGCCATAGAAACAGGATCCCTACACTTACCGTGCAATGCAGCGAATACGGGATAAACGCAGAAAAATTCAGGGAACAGATACGCAAAAAAATCGAAAGCATACCACTGCCCGATCTCTATACCATGGAATGGGCCGGGGAGTACGAAAAAAAGCAGGAAGCGCTGGAAGGCATCAAATCAACCTTTCCCTTCTTTATCATCGCAATGTTCCTTATGCTGATGTCGCTGTTCCGCACCATGCGTGAGCCTCTTGTGGCTTTCTGTACTCTTCCTTTCGCGCTTATTGGCGTAGCCACTGGACTGATCTGCACTGCCAAGTCTTTTGGTTTCATGGCGATTTTAGGTTTTCTAGGGCTCACTGGAATGCTGCTGAAAAACGCTATTGTCCTACTGGATCAGGTCAATATTGAACTAAGCAAAGGATCCCTTCCATTCAAGGCGCTCACAGACGCATCCGTCAGTCGATTGCGTCCTGTTGCAATGGCTGCCGGGACGACTGTTTTCGGCATGCTTCCTCTTCTTTTCGATGCTTTTTTTGATGCCATGGCAGCGACGATCATGTTCGGCCTGCTTGTTGCAACCATATTGACTCTTATCATAATTCCAGTAGGTTATGCTATTGTTTTCCGTATAAAAAACTTGCCATAATCAACAGTTCCCTTCAAAGCTAGGAACCTATTATTAAAGGAATTCACTGCTGTTACCTATAACCCTAAAGAATAACTTTAATATGCAAAAAAATAAACCTCTTTCATCCAATTACCTTTACATGATCTCTAACCTGAAAGCATTCGCAAACATGTGCACTTCATAAAAATGCATATATATTTTTACAATACTATCGATCGAATGGTTTTCAAAATAATACTCCTCAACCATAAAAATTTGACCAGCATCCTATACGAGTGTTTATCAAGAAACAGAATCACATCTTTTAAGATATATCGGATTCTGCTTCTTATCCGATATGTTCTTTTCCGTTTGAGTTACGTCATATAATTATTTAAAAAATAAATTGACTGTCTTCATAGTAATATGCATAATTGATGCAATCTATAAAAAAAGGAGAACATTATGGACGATTATTTAAAAGCCGCTCTGGAATTAGCGCAGGCTCAGGCTCATGTTCGTCCAATGACTGAAGATGAAATCGCCAGCATGGTGGCTTCCCTCAGAAAAAAGCTTATCCTTCTTGAGGATAGCATCCAAGAAACCGGACTTCAGGAAACAGACGCTTCCTCTCCAGCAAAGCCTGCAACCAGATCCATCCGGGAAAAAAGCATTATATGTCTCGTCTGCGGCGAGAGTTTCAAGGTCATCACGAAAAAACACCTAGCAAAGCACGGTCTCGATGCAGCGTCCTATCGTGAACGTTTTGGGCTCCCCAAAGGCAAGCCCCTTGCCTGCAAGGCGCTTGTAGCTGCCCGCAAAAAGAAAATGGAAGAAATGGAGCTCTGGAAGTTCCGCGCGCAGGCACGCGCAAGCAGTGAGAGCAAATAATACCCTTTTCCTTAGATGTCCTACCACAAAAAGTGGGCAACTTTTTTTGCGCCCACTTTTTTTATTGCGCAAGAATGACTTTGCACATAGTATCCCCGATGAATTATCACTGCCACCTACCTAATGATGAGCAGTGCAGTGTTCTCTCTTTCAGTTCTGCGAGGTTATTATCATGGATGAACTCATACTCCGCGATCCCGAAATCGCTGAGGCCATCGCCAAAGAGGCAAGACGCCAAGTAAGCAAACTGGAGCTCATAGCTTCTGAAAACTTTGTATCGCCTGCTGTTCGTGAAGCCCAAGGCTCTGTTTTAACGAACAAATACGCCGAGGGATACCCTGGCAAACGCTATTACGGTGGCTGTGAATTTGTTGACATTGCAGAAGATCTTGCCCGAAACCGTGCCATGCAACTTTTCGGTGCAGATTATGTCAACGTTCAGCCTCATTCCGGCAGCCAGGCAAATATGGCTGCCTACCTGGCGCTGATCAATCCTGGCGACACGGTCATGGGCATGGATCTCTCCCATGGAGGGCACCTTACGCACGGCAGCCCCGTTAATTTCTCTGGCCGCACATACAACTTCATCTCATACGGCGTAAACAGGGATACCGGTTACATAGACTATGACGAAGTTGAGCGCATTGCCAAGGAAGCGCATCCTGCACTCATCATGGCTGGAGCCAGCGCCTATGCTCGCATCATCGATTTTGAAAGGTTCCGTGCTATCGCGGACATCGTGGGAGCAAAACTCGTCGTTGATATGGCGCATATCGCAGGTATCGTAGCTGCTGGTCTGCATCCTTCGCCTCTTCCCTATGCCGATATCACCACGACAACCACGCACAAGACACTAAGGGGACCACGCGGCGGCATGATTCTTACATGCAAAGGCGAAGAACTTGGCAAAAAGATCAACAGTAAGATTTTTCCAGGTATACAGGGCGGTCCTCTGATGCATGTCATAGCAGCAAAAGCCGTTGCTTTTGGCGAAGCCCTGCGCCCGGAATTCAAAGACTATCAAAAACAGATCCTCAGCAACGCAAAGACGCTGGCCGGCTGCCTGGTTGCTTCCGGTTTCAAACTTGTCTCCGGCGGCACGGACAACCACTTAATGCTTATGGATCTGAGCGATACTGAAATAACCGGTAAGGACGCTGAACATGCACTAGACATGGCCGGCATTACGGTAAATAAAAACACCGTGCCATTTGAGACCCGCTCGCCATTTGTCACTTCTGGCGTACGTCTCGGCGTCGCCGCCCTGACCACGCGAGGAATGAAGACACAAGAAATGGAAGAGGTCGGTTCCTGGATAGTTGATGTGCTCTCCCATATCAACGATGAATCACGCATTGCTGCAATCCGTTTAGAAGTGGAACGCTTCGCGCAACGCTACCCGCTTTATGCCTGGTAATATATCAAAAAAAGTGCAGGTTTTTTCCTGCACTTTTTTTATAAAAAAAACACGTATCATAATACACGTGGCACATGGAACTCGCTCGCAATCCAACAGCGTATTAACACTTGTCTTCACAAGCTTGACCGCACTGATTTTTTTAGCGCATACTTTTTAATGTTGGTCATTTATGGAAAGCCAAGCCACACAGCAAAACTACGCATAGGAGGCCGGACATGGCTGAATTTGAAAAAATAGCGCAGCAAGAAAAACTTGCCTTTATTAAAGAAGGCTCCGCTCTGTATCCTCAGCAATCCGATTTCATTAATAAGGTTTTCGTCTATGGAGACGGAGGCCGCGACGACCGCATTGATACAGGGCTTACCGATACTGATTTCAGCGCAATGCTCGAAGATATGAAAAATGCCGTATCCTCTCAGACGGGAGACGAACTGACAACGACATTTAACACGCTGTGCGAAATGCTCATCTACTTGGAAAGTGGCGGTAAAAAACTTAACCGAAAATACAGGGATGACATCCTAGCCATGCAAAGCACCGTCCGCAAGCTTTTGGCCTCACGCATAGACTAAGCAATGCTTCAGGGCCGCCCAGAACATGTTGGGCGGCCCTTTCTTACGCAATCTCTCTTAGCATCCGTCTCAAGTAAGTTATACAGCCTTCTCAAACATAAGCTGCGTTTCGCCTTCAGTATCCTTTTTCAGTGTTATAAGCACGCTCCAGCCATCACGGATATCGCCACTGATAACTGCGCGGGCAAGCCTCGTCTCGAGGTTATGTTGTATCCAACGCTTGAGCGGACGTGCGCCAAAAGCAGGATCATAAGCCGTTTCTGCGATGAATGCACGTGCCTCTGAAGTAAGCTGTAACGATATCTTGCGGTCCTCAAGCCTCTTCTGCAGGCTCTTCATCTGCAAATCAACGATAGCCCCAATCTGGTCAGCCCGCAGCGGATAGAACATGACGGTCTCATCCACTCGGTTGAGGAATTCCGGTCGGAAAAAACGCTTTAACTCAGCCATCACTCCTTCCTTTACTCCTGCTCTGAACGCGCCGTTCTGATCTATGCCTTCAAGCATAAGGGCAGAACCGATGTTGGATGTCATGATGATGATGGTATTGCGAAAGTCCACAGTCCGTCCCTTACTATCGGTAAGTCGTCCATCATCCAGGAGCTGGAGCAATGTGTTGAAGACATCGGGATGCGCTTTTTCTACCTCATCAAAAAGAACAACACTGTAAGGCTTGCGGCGCACAGCCTCAGTCAGCTGGCCGCCCTCTTCGTAGCCCACGTATCCCGGAGGAGAACCTATGAGTCGCGATACAGAAAACTTTTCCATGTATTCGCTCATATCGATGCGGACCATGTTTTCTTCTGTGTCGAAAAGGGCTTCAGCCAACGTCTTACACAATTCCGTCTTGCCAACGCCGGTAGGACCCAAAAAGATAAAAGAACCTAAAGGCCTGTGCGGGTCAGAAAGCCCAGCACGGGCGCGCAGTACTGCGTCTGACACGGCTTGAACGGCCTCGTCCTGACCGATTACCCTTTCATGGAGGCGTGTGGGCAACTCCAGAAGTTTTTCCCGTTCTGACTGAAGCAGCCGTGTGACAGGTATGCCTGTCCATCGCGCAACGATGTCAGCGACATCATCAGGACCTACTTCTTCGCGTAGCAAACGCCCTTCCCTGCCATCAGCAGAATTCGCCTTTGATTCCGTTTCCCTGAGTTCCTTCTCCAGCGCTGGCAGCTCCGCATATTTTAATTGAGACGCCTTGGCCAGATCATACGAACGTTCCGCTTCTTCAATGGCATGACGAGTCTGCTCAATTTTTGACTTGATTTGCCGTACGCCGTTGATAGCGCTTTTCTCCTGCTCCCAACGGGAGCGCAGGGTCGCCTGAACCCCTCGAAGATCAGCAAGCTCGTTCTCCAGCTTCTGCAGCCGGTCACGCGAGGCATCATCGGTCTCACGGCGAAGGGCTTCCCGCTCTATCTCCAGCTGCATGACCTTTCTGTTGATCTCATCAAGTTCTGAAGGCAGCGAGTCGATCTCCGTGCGAATCATCGCGGCCGCTTCATCGATGATATCTATGGCCTTATCTGGCAGTTGTCTGTCAGAAATATACCGTTGCGACAGCACCACCGATTCCACAATGGCAGAATCACTGATGCGCACCCCGTGATGCACTTCGAAGCGTTCCTTAAGACCCCGCAAAATGGAAATGGCATCCTCTGTATTGGGTTCATCCACAAGCACGGGCTGAAAACGCCGCTCAAGTGCAGGATCCTTTTCAATATACTTCCTGTATTCATCAATGGTTGTCGCGCCTATGCAATGCAACTCACCGCGTGCAAGCATTGGTTTAAGAAGGTTGGAAGCATCCATTGCGCCTTCTGTCTTGCCAGCACCCACAATGGTATGGAGCTCGTCAATGAACAGAATGATATTGCCTTCGGCCTTCTGTACTTCGTTCAGCACTGCCTTGAGTCGTTCTTCGAACTCGCCGCGGTATTTCGCTCCTGCAATGAGGGCCCCCATATCAAGCGCAATGAGTTTTTTATTTTTAAGCCCTTCCGGAACATCACCTTTCACTATGCGGTGTGCAAGCCCTTCAGCAATAGCGGTTTTACCGACGCCAGCCTCACCAATAAGCACGGGATTGTTTTTTGTACGGCGTGAGAGGATGCGGATTGTACGGCGGATCTCCTGATCTCTCCCGATGACAGGATCAAGCTTACCGCTACCAGCCGCTTCGACGAGATCTCGCCCATATTTTGTAAGGGCCTCATAGGTTCCCTCAGGGCTGTCACTCGTCACGCGCTGTCCGCCACGTACTTCCGCAATGGCACGCAGTGTTTTTTCCAAACCAATGCCTCTGCTGCGGCATATGCTTCCAAAATCGCCGCCTGCTTGGATAAGCTGCGCGAAGATATGCTCAACGCTTATAAATTCATCTTTGAAACGTTTGGCAAGCTCTTCTGCCTGAGCCAAGGCGCGTGCCAGTCTGACAGACATGCGCAAGCCCTGGGCGTCGGCACCGGAACCGGTGACAACCGGCCTTTTTGAAAGCGACTGTTCAACCTCCAGTGCAAGAGAAGCAGCGTCAGCATCCATTTTTGATATTATTACTGGCACCAGCCCCTCTTTCTGCCGAAGAAGGACAAGCGCAAGATGTTCAACATCCACTTCCTGATGATTCCGCATTAGCGCCATGTTCTGGGCATCACCCAGCGCTTCTTGAGCCTTAAGGGTAAACCGATTGATATCCATAACCTACTCCTTTGCAGATCCCTATGTCTGCGAAGAATCTAATGTCCTTTCATGATTTTTTGTATGCGACAACAGACCCGCTAAAAAAGCGGAAGAATCCCATAGCGAGTTTTAGCTGTAAACAAGGTTGTTACTTGTGGCCTGCCAATGCCAGCCAGTGCATGCGCTGATCTTCGCTGAGATCCTCTGGTTTGGGTATGCGGATGGCAACGCAGACATACTCATCACCACGCTTCGACGACGGCCCCAACCCATAGCCACGCAACCGCAACCGTCGGCCGCTGCTGCTTCCGGCAGGTATATTCATCTCGACTTCACCTTCCAGCGTAGGAACGCGCTTTTTCGTCCCGAATAACGCCTCCCATGGCCAGAGCGAGACATCGCAAACTATATCACTTCCTTCAACGCGGAATAGAGGATGACGAGCATAATGCACGGTGAGAAGCAGATCACCGGCTGGATTGCCGGGGTTGCCCATGCCTGCAAGACGCATCTTCTGCCCATCGCCGATACCAGCGGGTATATTAAATTGTAGGTTGCTCGTTTTTCCGCCATCATTGAGCGTAACCTGCTTGCTCCCGCCTTTGCGCGCTTCTTCAAGCGTAATATCAATATCAGCGCGCACATCCGTCCCCTTGCGAGAACGTGCACCGCCAAAAGAACTGAAAATATCATCTCCAGCCTGGCGACTCCTTTTAAAACCACCGCGGCCCATCTGACCAAACAGCATTTCAAAGAAATCGCTGTTCATGCCGCCGAAGCCACCCTGCGATCCATTAAAATTAAAGTTAAAATTTTCAAATCCCGGTCCGCCTGAAAACTGCTGTCCTTCCTTCCAGTTTGATCCGAGCTGGTCGTACATGCGGCGCTTCTCTTCGTCCTTCAGGACTTCATACGCCTCATTGATATCCTTAAATTTATCCTCTGCGTTCTTATCGCCGGGGTTAAGATCTGGGTGGTACTTGCGGGCGAGCTTTTTATAGGCCTTCGCGATGGCATCTTTGGAAGCCGAGCGTTCCACGCCCAGAGTTTTGTAATAATCCTTATAAGCTACACCCATGGTAATCTCCTGTGGCGCTCTCTGCGCCAATCAATAAATAAGCACCCCATGGGCTCAGTCAAGGCTCATGACATGTTTTGGAGATCTTTTTGCTCTTTGCAAAATAAGGAATAATAACAGCCAGCCAGAATAAAAAAAGCGCCCGAGCGATTTGCCGCCCGGACGCCGTAAGCCCCACTAAAACAGACACAAAGGAAACTGTTAGCCTTTCATGCTTCGCTTGGAAGCCTTCAGAGGGTTGACCTTCTTCTTCTCCTGTCCCTCGCCAATCTTGCGGACCTTGCCCTTATTGTCTTCAAGAAGTTGAACAGGGTCGAGTCCGAGAGCTTTCAGACGATCAGTGACATTGGCGCGAGCTCCAGTGTAGCGGTTAGGATCGGCCTTGCTCTTTCCAACATAGACGGAAGAGGTAATATAAAGCCCCTTATCGTCAATGGCCAAAAGAAACTCCTGCCCGTTTTCCTGGACAGGTTGAATCACCATGTCGGCATCAGTGCCAAAACGATTATACATGCGGAAACTCCTGTGATCGATTATTGCATATTTCGTTGCAATTCCAATAGGGCGGAAAAATACTCCAAACAAAGACAGATTGCAAGCCTTTATTCACTAGCGCAAATATGAGGCTCTCGGTGTCAATCAAGCTCTCGGCTCCTTCCCTGAACATATTTTCCAATGCATCCGTCATGAGCCTGCATAATCAAGCCAACTGCGCCGCTTGCCCAAGATGCCGCCATATGTTACATACGTTCCATGCTATTACAGAACCTTTCCACACAGATCACCCATACGGTCGTTGTTTTCCTGCCTTTCCTCCTGGGTATTATTCTCCATGAAATCGCTCATGGTCTCGCGGCGCTTAAATGCGGCGATCCGACAGCACGCATGATGGGCAGGCTTACGCTCAACCCCATTCCGCACATAGATCCTCTCGGACTGGGATGCTTTGTGTTGACGAGTCTGTGCACGCCGTTTGTCTTTGGCTGGGCAAAGCCTGTTCCTGTCAATCCGCGCCATTTCCGCAATGTCAGACGCGATATGCTTCTGGTATCCGCTGCAGGTCCGTTATGCAACTTCCTTCTTGCGTTGCTCATGGGGCTTTGCCTGCGTCTTTTGCTGGCTACAGCATCTGATTCCTTCATTCTTAATACGTCTGCCGGCAATTTCGTGCTGCAAATGCTGCTGAGCGGAATCAGTGCAAACCTTGTTCTGGCATGGTTCAACCTCATTCCTATTCCACCTCTTGACGGCGGCCATATCCTCGAATGCCTGCTTCCTCCACACCTTGCGCAAAGGCTGGCCGGTATGGGCAGACTTGGTTTTGTGATCCTGGCAGCGCTTCTTGCCGTCGGCGCACTGAATAAAGTACTCCTGCCTCTTCTTCAGTTTTCATACAATTCCGTGCTGAAGATTGCCGGCGTCCTCTAGCCTATTTTACTGGAATAAAAAAAACTCCTTTTTGGCGCTGCGCATTTCTTTTCAGATATCGTATCGTCAGCCTTGCAAGCAAAGAGGATAACGTTCTTCCGGAGATCGAATGCGGGCAACATTCAGTCACGTTTTGGAATGCGGAACTGCCCGCCTTATCCTGTCCGGCGACTGGCGGAGAAGTTCCGTCGAGGAGGAGCACCCGTCTCCCACTCAGGATTTCATCCTTGCCGCACATTCCTTGCTGAGCAACGATAGCTGTACCGCTATCGCTTTTACCGTCACCAATCTTGAGGGCTGGGACAGCCTGTTACTGTCAGCATTGCTCAACATTGCCTTGGAATCGCGTCATAAAGGCATTGCCGTCGACTATGGATCTCTGCCCGGCGGCATGGTATCCATGCTTGACATGGCCCTTGCTGTTCCGCCCAATGCCCAGCAGACTGGAAGAAAAGACACCGGACTGCTGGAACTCATTGGAAGCAAGCTTCTGGCGTGGCCATCCATCATCAGGGATCTTCTTGAATTCATCGGAGAAATTGCTATAAGCACGGGACGTCTTTTGCGCGGCAGGGCATCGTTCAGCAGCAAAGACATGTGGAACGTTTTCCGTGAGTGCGGTGTCGATGCTCTCCCTATCGTTACCCTCACAAGCATGCTTCTTGGGCTCATACTGGCCTTCGTCAGTTCCATGCAGCTGAAACTCTTTGGCGCTGAGATTTATATAGCATCCCTCGTCGGTGTTTCCATGGTACGCGTTATGGGTCCTGTACTAACCGGCATCGTTCTTTCCGGTCGCACGGGGGCTTCGTTTGCCGCTGTCATTGGCAGCATGCAAGTGAACGAAGAAGTCGATGCTCTGACAGGTTTTGGCATTGATCCCATGGACTTTCTTGTCCTTCCACGTGTCCTAGCCATGGCTGCCATGACTCCCCTGCTGACTCTTTACGCCGATGTGACAGGCATCGGCGGAGGTTTTTTGGTCGGTGTTCTTATGCTAGGGATATCTCCCGTGGCGTATCTTGATAATACGCTTGAATTCCTGACACTGGAGCAGGTATGGATTGGTCTCCTGCATGCCTTCGTGTTTGGGATCATCATTTCTTTATGCGGATGCTACCAGGGCATCCGCTGCGGAAGGAACGCATCTGCCGTTGGCAGAGCCACCACTTCTGCTGTCGTAAGCTCCATTGTTGGAATCATTGTCTCCACTTCTGTTATTACCATCATTTTCACCGTTATCGACATATGACCATAAAAACTGAACCGGCCATCACTGTCCAGGGACTGACCGTCGCCTACGGTCCCCGCATCATTCAGAAGAATCTCAACTTCATCATTCGCAGCGGAGATATTTTCATTATCATGGGCGGTTCCGGATGCGGCAAAAGCTCTCTTTTGCGGGTGCTCATGGGGCTTACACCTCCCGCTTCCGGGAAAATTTATTATGGTGACCAGGATTTTTGGGGATGCCCAGCGTCGGAACGCGAATCAATCATGAGAAAAACCGGCGTGATGTTCCAGAGCGGCGCTTTGTGGACATCGCGCACTCTGATGGAAAATGTTGCGCTTCCCTTAGAATACTATACAGACCTGTCACCTGAAGACATTCGCGAGCTTGCGATGCTCAAGCTTGCTCTTGTTGGGCTCGCCGGCTTTGAAAATTACTACCCTTCTGAAATCAGTGGCGGAATGAAGAAAAGGGCTGGCCTCGCTCGTGCCCTGGCTCTTGACCCTAAAATTGTGTATTTTGACGAACCTTCCGCGGGGTTGGATCCTGTAAGCTCGGCCCGGCTTGACGAACTGATTCTCTCATTACGTGATACACTGGGCATGACAATCGTTGTTGTCACGCACGAACTGGACAGTATCTTCTCCATCGGGAGCAATTCTGTTTTTCTGGATGCACAGACAAAGACCATGGCAGCCTGTGGCTCGCCAGAAAGCCTTTTGAGTAAAGGTCCAGACAATGTCGTAGAATTTTTGACACGCGGCAGACGCCGGCAGGGAGGTGTCCATGACAGAACGCAGCGCTAAAGCTCTTATCGGCGCCTTTGTCCTTGGAGCCGTTGCCCTACTTGTCGTGATAACGGTTTTACTGGGCTCAGGCGCTCTGGACAACAGAAATCCAACATACGCTCTCTTTTTCAACACGTCACTCAAAGGGCTTGTTCAGGGTTCCCCCGTCTATTTTAAAGGCATCCGCGTTGGCAAAGTCAAAAGCATTCAGATTCTTCCGGCGCAGGAAGAAAATTCATTCAAAACACCTGTCATCATAGAAATTGAAAAGAAAAAAGCCAATTCTCTCTTCGAAGAAGAAGAAAAAGAGCTTTTTGACGATAGTGGGCTCATTGCGCGGATGATCGATCGAGGATTGCGCGCCCGCCTGGGAATTTCCAGCGTTCTTACAGGTCAGCTATGCGTTGAGCTGGATATTTTTCCTAATGCTGAGCATATAGATCCGCATGCTCTGATGCCATTCAGGGACTCGCCTCAAATCCCCACCCAGCTTTCTTCTCTCGACAGCGCCATGGCAGCTCTTGAAAATATACCGCTTCAGGAAGTTCTCATGGATATCGTCCGGGGCATTACGCATCTTGGCGACCAAATAGATAAACTGGATATTTCTAGGCTCGTGTCTAGCCTCACGGCAACAAGCGACGCTGCCCATGTGCAGATTGATCAGTTTACTTCCGTGCGGAAGTCACTGGAAAGCGCTCTCGCCAGCCTTGAAACTCTTGCAAAATCTGCGCAGAATAATTTGCAAAGCACATCTGAGCAAGTGTCTAAAACGATGAACAGCTACGATACACTGGCGCATTCCCTGCAAAAAGATCTTCACGGGACCGCTTCGCAGGCGATGTCTGCGATCAGTGGCGCCGGGACACTGATAAATTCTGCAGATGCGCTTCTGAGAGATGCACGTAACGGTCTTAAGGAAGCAGAAAATGCATTGGCAGACATACGGAAGACCTCCCGATCAGCGCGGTCTCTGTTCAGCGAGGACTCTGCTCCAGTGCTGGAATTCAGCCGGACTTTGCTCGCCATCCGCAAAGCGGCTCAAGCTCTTTCTGATTTAGCTGTTCTGCTCGATGTTAAACCCAATTCCCTGATTTTTGGAAGGAACAAACAATGAAGGCGTTTCTCTTGTCTGCCTTGGCAGCAATGTTCCTTGCTGGCTGCTCGCTTTCCGGCGTTGCCACGCATGCGGTACAGCCGCAATACTATATACTTCCCTCACCATCACCCATTTCTGGTATGCATAATCCAGCAATGCGCCTTTCCATCATGCCCGTGCAGTTGCCCGGGTATCTGGACCGCTCAAAAATAGTTATCAAAGCAGATGAAGGCTCATGGATACGGGTCAGCGATTATGACCGCTGGGGAGAAGATCTTTCCGATGGCATAGCACGCGTCATCGGAGCCACGCTTTCAGAGCATGGTATCGCTGCTATACCACTGCGGACAGGCACGTCTTCAGAAATGAAGCTCCGCCTTGAAATCCGGAGGTTTGACGGTGAACCCGACGGCAACGTTATCATTGATGCTGTCTGGACCGTGCACAATGATGGTCATGAATTGAAAACAGGTAATTTTGTAAAGCAGCGCCCGGCAGGAAACGATATTGAAGCCATGGTCAACTCGCTTGCCCTCCTGACCAAGGATCTCGGGAAGGAAATTGCCGTCGCCCTGCGCTGATCAAGCATGACCGAAAAGCATGCGGGCTCCGTTGGTAAGGATCTGTTCCAGTTCTGCGT